>Ga0265297_10006356_pt1 | contig 17251 bp, 15 predicted proteins | sample Munlanlwell13791_FD_192502 | JGI IMG/M metagenome (GOLD analysis project Ga0265297, IMG submission 192502) | Leachate microbial communities from a municipal landfill in Southern Ontario, Canada - Leachate well 137-91 | ecosystem: Engineered > Solid waste > Landfill > Unclassified | place...
TGACCGGGACGATGGTGTCCGGCAGCGGCGGGACATCTTGGAGCGCCAGCTGGAACGCGGCGTCCGTGACGTCGGGAAGCTATTCGGTGGTCGCGGCGAGCGGGACGATCGCCAGTCCGGCTATCAACTTCAATGTCGGCGGTTTCGTCAGCGGTCTGACCGTCAGCGTGACTTCGCCGGGCTCCGGTTCGACCGTCTCCGGTCCGGTCAGTCTGACCGCGAGGACAAGTTCGTCCGTCAGTCTGGTCCGATTCGAGGTCCGGCAGGAGGGATCGCCCACGTCGCATACCGTCTACGGCGGTGTGTCGGCGGACATCCTGTCGTGGACCGGATATTGGGACACCACGGGAGCCGTCGAAGGTTGGTATACGGTCAGGGGCATCGCCACTCTCGACGCGACGACGTTCACGAGTACGGATGTCAGGTTCTACTTCGGTAGTTCCGCCGCGCCGCCAGCCGTGACGCCGACGGTCGCCATCAACCATCCGGTATCGGGCGCGTCGCTTTCTGGGACACTGGATCTGATCGCCAATACGAGCAGCGGCGTCGGTTCCCTGCTGTTCACGATCAGTCCGCTGGCTACGGACATCGCGGTGGAGCCGATCACGATGGCCGCGACGGCGTCTGACAGCACGGCGATGAGATGGGTGAAGAACTGGGACAGCCGCGGAGTGCCGAACGGTGATTATCAGATGGTGGCGACGGTCTATGACGGCACCGTTTCCGCCGCGTCCGCTTCAGTGGTCGTGACGGTCAATAATGGTACAAGCGCCACGGTCCTGACCGTCGAACTCCTGACTCCGACGACGGCGACGATCAGCGGTCCCATTGTGCTGAAAGCGGTCTCGCGTCCTGAAACCGGGACCGCGTCCTTACGGTTCATCGTGACCGGACTCGACGCGGACACGTTGTCAGGTTCGTTGCTCGGGACACATGATGCTTCGCTGGGAGCGTGGATAGCCGATTGGAATCCGGCATCGTTCGGCGTCGGACGTTTTTCGATCCGTGCCGAGGCGACCGACATGTCCGGGACCATCTACAATTCGGCGGCGAGAGAGCTGAGCTTTGACGGAACAGGATCGACGACGGAGCCGACGACTGAACCCGTTACAGCGACAGTCAGAGTCACCGCGCCCACGGCCGGTCAGACGGTGTCTGGCACCTGGAACCTCGCCGCCTCGACCGTCGGCACCGTGGAACGCGTCGTATTCAAGGCATATCAGGTCGGTACGAGTACGGTCGTAAGCATCGATTCCGGCATGATCACGGACGGTTCCTGGAAGGCGGCGTGGGACAGCATAGCGGTCCCGGACGGTGAATATGGGATCAAGGCCGTGGCAAGCGCGAGCGGGACCGTCGTGGCCCAGAGTAACGAAGTGAGGTTCACGGTGCGCAACGGTACGACCACCGAGCCGACGATCACCGTCCGGCCGCTTTCGGCCGTGAATATCATCGAGCCGATATCGAATTCCGTGGCCGGAAGCGTTGTCGATCTGGTGGCGGAGACGTTCGGCACCGCCGAAGAGGTGGTCTTCACGATCAAGAGCGCCGAAGGTACGGTGCGCGCGAACGTCACCGGCAGGATTGTCACCGGCACCGACCGATGGCGGGGAAGCTGGGGGACATTGGCGGCAGCTGGCGGCAAGTATGCCGTCGTCGCGACGGCCCGCGCCGGTGACCGGACTTTCTCGAGCGGCATCGTCTATCTGACCGTGACCGTTCCGGGTACGTCCACGACGGAGCCGGAAGCGGTAGTCGCGCCGGTCACCACGGCCGGAGAGACGACCACAGACGGACAGGAGGCTGTCGCGGCGGTCTTCGTCGTCAGACCTGCGCCTGGTCCGGTCTCGGGTATCGTGTCGCTGGCGGCCAGGAGCGAAGGCAAGATGACGGGCGTCAGGTTCATCGTGCGGCGAGCGGGAACAACGAACGCGCTGATCTCCAGGGTGGCGGTCTACGATCCGTCCAAACTGCTGTGGCTGACCTATTGGAATTCGACCGGCGTCGTCCCGGACAAGTATATCGTGCTTGCTGTCGGCAAGGACGCGTACGGTAACGAGGTCCGCGGCGTGCCGATCGAAGTGACCATCACGGCTCCGGCCAGCGCCGCGGAGACCGCGGCAATCAAGCCTGTCTTCAAGGAAATCACGCAGATCCCTCTCGAAGCGGTGCGGGAAGCGGTGCAGGAGGTCCCGGAAGGGACGACGACGGTGACCATGCCGGTGCTGCCCGCGCGATTCCAGCAGGCGGTGGACGGATTGTCGGTCGAATGCGACGCGGCCGGCATCCCGGCCGAGAAATGCAGGGACTGGCTCGCGGCCAAGTACCGGGCGAACGAATGCCGTCAGGCGGGAATCGTCACCAGGGAAGAATGCGTCGCCTATCTCTACGAGATCAACGGCGGGTCCATCCCCGAGTGCGCCGGACAAAGCAAGGAGTTCTGCAGCGAGTATCTGGCCAAGAGGACAGGGGACTTGATCAGCAACAGCCGTCTCGATGAGTTGGAGAAAGAGGCGTTCTCGCGCATCGGCACGGTGTTGAAATATGGCCGCACGGCCGGAGTGCAACCGGAAGAGCCGGTCGAGGGCGCGGCCGAAGTCGTCGAAGAGGAAGCGTTGCCGAACGTACTCGTGGAGAGTTTGCCCATGAAGGATGACAAGGAAGTCTCGCTGCGCATGCACGCCTCGCCGGCGTTCGCCCAGATCGACGAGACGAAGAGCCGCCGGTACGTGCCCGCGGTCCTGATGATCGATTCGGACGGTGATGGTCTGCCCGATGACGCGGAGAAGAGGCTCGGCACCGATCCGGACGATATCGACAGCGACGGCGACGGTTACACGGACGCGGAAGAATTGAGGAACGGATACGACCCGCTCGGTCTGGGCCGTCTTGGCGATGAGGCTGGCGCCAAGGATCTCGCGCCCGTGGACGCGGCGGTGCTCGCGGGAGTTCCCATGGAACAGCCGATGTACGCCGGAGACCTGGTGCCCGAACTTACCATCGGTCTTCTGTCCGAGGACGAAGGCGGCGAGGGTCCTGCCCCGTACCCGGACGGAGCCGCGTCGTTCGCGAACGACGACGGTGGAGCGAGTGATACAGGGGAGCAGACGGCAGAAGAGCCGGCCGATCGGTTGAGGTTCGCGGGTAAGGCGGCCCCCGGAGAAGTGGTGACGATCTTCATCTATAGCTATCTGCCGATGGTGCTGACCACGACCGCCGATGAGAGCGGCAACTGGGAGTATGATCTTGAGACCGGACTGGTGGACGGCGAGCACGAAGTCTATGTGACGGTCACCGACGAGACCGGCAAGATCAAGTCGAAAGGAAATCCGCTGGCGTTCTTCGTGTCTGAAGCCACGGCCGTGACCGCGGAGGAGTTCTTCGGGCAGCCGGTCGAAAGGTCGGCGATGATCACTCCGCAGGACGCGGTCAGCAGGGTGTTCAATTGGTACATCATCGGAGCGATCGGACTCATCATCGTGGCGCTTTCGACAGGGATAATCATCGTCTTACGTCCGCGGAAGCCGAAGTTCGAGGATGCGGTATAGGCTAGAGGAGAGAAGGGGAGGATGGGAGAAGGAGAGAAAGCCGCCCGAGAGGGCGGTTTTTGTCATAGACCTGAGTCTTGGCTTCGAGGATCAAATTTTGACACCGTATTCCGATTGCGGCACAGTGGTTTGAAGCACCTTAGGAGGTTCATTTGGAAACCAGGGAAATCTTCAGGATTCTCGACATCATCGTCGGACTCTGGTGGGCTTACTGTTTCGCGGCGTCGGTGTTGATCTGGTACGCCATCAGCGTCGCCAAGGAACGGGTCGAAGATGCGGTCGGCGCATGGGACAAGCTCATGGACGCCCGTAAATCGGAAGACGAGCCGGTCCCGTCCGTGCCGAAGTACCGGACGTGGGACGTCACCGTCTGCTACGCCGCCGGCGCGGCGCTGGCAATCACGGGCATTGTCTGTCTGATGCTGAAAGCGCTGGAAATCGTCGTCGGCTGGTGCAATTCGTTCCCGTCCATGATTCTGGGAGGATGACATGGATACGCTCATCGGATTGTGGTGGCTCTATGTCCTGATCGCCGCTCCATTCATCTGGTACGTGGTCCGGACGACGCGCCGTCGAGTCGACGCCGCTGTCGATCGGATGGCTGAAGCGTCCACGGTTGATCTGGATGCGGACTTTCCGGTCGCAGACGCGTCCGACAGTCCTGGGAGAACCGGGGACGGCATCGGTCTGGACGTGACGATCACGTTCATCATCGGCGCCATCTTCGGTGTTTCGGCCCTCGTCTGCTTCCTGATGTGGACGCTGGAAGTGATCGTGTTGCGCCACTCGTAAGCGCTTCGCCCGCAGGTGCGGGCATTTTTTATCGAAGTAAGAGGGAGAGAAAGAGAGAAGGCGTCAAGGAACGCTCTCTCGTCCTCACTTTCTCACTTTCTCGCTTAATGATACGATTTCGCCATACGTGCTTATGAAGCGACTATTCTATTTGATCATCGTCATCGGCGTGGCCCTGGCCGGTTTTGCTTTAGGCCGGGCGACAGGTCTGGGTGAGAGCGGGGATGATACCCCGTCCGTGAATCATGAATATCCTCTGCCTCCGGCGCCGCCTGATTCCACCCCGTATTTCGCTGAATCGACCGGAGAGGAGGGCGCATCGATAGTGCTGGAATCGCCGATTGAGGGCGCCAAGATAGCCGGCCCGTTCGAGGTATCCGGCCGCGCCCGGACCGATCTGGGCAAGGTCAGCGTGACCCTGACCGGTCCGAACGGCGGTCCGTTGTTTGGGCGTCTCGTCAGCGTGACCGCGGATGCCGGCGCGGAGTACGGCAGGTTCAGCGCGAAGATCGAAGCGCTCGATCAGCTTGGGGACGTCGTCCTCGAGGTCGGATTCGCGACGGACGAAGAAGGACAGGAGCGTGTAATCAGGAATCTGGAGCTCGTGTCCGAGGATATGGTCGAGGTCGAGATCTTCTTCATGAACGACAATCTGGATCTCTGGCAGACGTGCGAGAAAGCCTTCCCGGTCAAAAGGGAGGTATCAAGTGAAGCCAACGTCTACCGCTCCGCGATTGAGGCGCTGCTCGACGGGCCGACGGATGAGGAAGGGGAGCAAGGTTACTCGTCGGTCATACCCGACGGCGTCAAGCTGAAATCGGTCGCGGCCGACGCCGAGGGGAAAGTGACGGCCGATTTCGACGCGGATCTGGACAAAGGCGTAGCCGGTTCGTGCCGGGTCACCGCCATCCGCACCCAGATCGAGTCGACGTTGAAGCAGTTCCCCGAAGTCCGCGAAGTCGTGATTTCCGTAGAGGGCGATTCGGAAGATGTCTTGCAGCCGTGATTTGAAAGCGGGAGAAGAGGCAAAAGGAGCAAAAGGGGCAAGAGCAGGAATATCGAAAACGCGAGCTTTTGCACCCCGCACCAGTCGCTTCGCTCCGGTGCAGGGCAAACCTTCTGCTCATTCTGTCCCGCCACTTCTCTTTCATCCCCGCCACTGTATTTCATCAAAGAGGGGGGGGTCCCGCCTCTACCGGCGGGACAAAGAGGGCGGGATCCCGCCAGAGGCGGGACACCTTTAGCCCCCGCACTATAATTGTCGTCTTATGAAAAAAATCCTGCTCTTGATTCTGCTCGCTTTCGGCATCGTCTGGTTCTATTTCTGGTATGTGCGCGGCGTGAACATCCTGCTCAAGGACGCGGAGGAGGTTTACCTGCCGCCGTATACGTCGTTCGCGGTGCGTCTTCAGCCGGAGGGGACGGAGGATCAGCAGTTTTCGGATATCTGGAGCTCCGGATTGGCGATGCCTACTCCGCGCGTCGATGTCGGCGCCGCGAATGTCGGCGATATCATCTATGTCGCTGGAGGCATCGACTCTTTCGCCAAAGTCAGGAACACGGTCGAGGCTTTCGATACGTCCAAGAACTCCTGGATGACCGTAGCGCCGCTTCCTCAGCCGCTCTTCCATGTCGCGCTGGTGACATTTGACGACAAGCTCTACGCCATCGGAGGACTCGACGGATTGTCGCAGACGCCGGTCGACACCGTCTATATGTTCAATTCCGAGGTCGGCTCCTGGGAGGCACGGGCGCCGCTTCCGAGCGCCGTCGGCGGGGCGGCCGCGGTCGTGTACGACGGCAAGATTCACGTGCTCGGCGGCAGGGTCGGGTCCGGCATCGGCGATATCCATTACATCTATGATCCGGAGGCGAATGGCTGGTCGTATGGCGAGGGGTTGATGAGTCCGCGCGCTTTTCACGGCGCCGCAGCGCTCGAAGGCAGGATCATCGTCTTCGGTGGCAGGTCCGGCAGCCTAGCGGACAACATGCGGACGGTCGATGAACTCGTCGAGGGCGCGACCAACTGGGAGAGCGTCGGGTTCATGAACAGTCGGCGCAGCAGCTTCGGCACGGTCATTTTCGACGGTAGGGTCTACGCGTTCGGCGGAGAGACCACGACAGCGGCGATGGACAGCGTCGAAATGTATGATCCCGCTTCGGACGCCTGGACGGACCTGACTCCGATGCCGACGGGTCGGCACGGGGTCGGGGCGGTAGCGGTGGGGGGCAGGATATTCGTGATCGGCGGCGGTCGTCATGCGGGCATCTCCGTCTCCGATATCAATGAGGTGTTCTGGCCGGCCGCCGAGTTCGCGAAGGAGGAAGGGGAATAAGGGGCACCCCCCGACTACGCTCAGAGGAGAAGGGCTTGCCCTGCACCCGAGCGAGGCCGTGAACCGCTCATTTCGTTCGGGTTCACGGCGAGCGAGTGGTGCGGGGGAGAAGGTGAGGACGGCCGTCGAACTCTCGCGCTTCTCTGAAGTTGACTCCGTTCGACCATCATCATATATAGTAGACGCGATAAGCGCGCCACCTTTCGGACATGAAGGCATATACGGTCACGGAATTCATCGAGTTTCTCAACGCCGCGTTCAGCGAGGCGGTATTTCCGGAAGGCGTGACCATCGAGGGTGAGGTAGCGGAATACCGCGTGTCGCAGAATAAGTGGATCTGGTTCCTGTTGAAGGACGAGGAATCGGTCGTATCGTGTTTCGCCACGGTCTGGCAATTGCGTACCCCGCTTGAGGACGGGATGCAAGTCAAGGTCTTCGGCATGCCGAAGGTCTACCCGAAGAGCGGTAAGTTTTCGGTCGTCGTCGAACGGGCCGAACCGGTGGGCGCGGGCGCGCTGCGCCGCGCGTTCGAACTGCTGAAGAAGAAGCTGGGGGACGAGGGGCTGTTCGATGCGGCGCGGAAGCGGCCGTTGTCGCGGTTCCCGGAAAGGATTGGGCTCATCGCCTCGGGCGAGTCGGCGGCGTACTCGGATTTCCTGCGCATCCTGGGTAATCGTTGGGGCGGTGTCGAGGTCAATCATGTCCATGTGCAGGTACAGGGACAGGACGCGGAGAGAAGCATCACGTCGGCGTTCGCTCATTTCAATACCCATCCGGAGCTGGCGGACGTGCTGGTGCTGACGCGCGGCGGCGGTTCGCTCGAGGATCTGCACGCTTTCAATTCGGAGGATGTGGCGAGGGCGGTCTTCTCGTCGAAGATTCCCGTCGTCGTGGGCGTGGGTCACGAGCGCGACGAATCGCTGGCGGATTACGTCGCCGACGTGCGCGCTTCGACCCCATCGAACGCCGCCGAGATCGTCGTGCCGGACCGGGGAGAGATAGAGGCCGCCGTGGACGGCGCGGCGCGGCGTATCGGATCGGCGATGGAACGAGAGATGAGGGAGCGGCTGGCGCGCGTGGATCGGTTCGTGCACCGGCTGGAGTCCGTAGTGATGAACGCCGTGTCATCGTTCAGACATCGGTTACGCGACTTCTCGGCGGCGATGAAGACGTTCGGCGACGGCATCGCGTCGATGCAGCGCGCACGTATCCGTCTGACCGAGAGATTGGTTTCATCGGCTACGTCCTGGGCAAACCGCCTGACTGGCAGACTCTTAGCGGACGAACGTCTGCTGAGCGGACTCGATCCGGAAAACGTGCTGAAAAGAGGTTACGCCATCGTCAGGGCAGGCGGCCGCGCACTCAAGGACGCGGACGCGGTGCGAGTTTCCGACAACATCGACATCCGACTGCATCGCGGCGGATTAGCCGCGACAGTCACTGAAGTGAAAGAATGATTGAATCATATGACCGTGAAAAAGAACGATAAAATCGATTTCGGCAAATCCTTTGAAGAACTCGAGGGCATAATCGAGTGGTTCGAGAGCGAAGAGGTCGATCTCGACGAGGGCATCAAGAAGTTCGAGCGCGGACTCGAGCTCGCCAAGACGTGCAAGGAGCGCCTCAAAGAGGTCGAAAACAAGGTCAACGAGATCAAGGTCAAGTTCGGGGAGATTGAAGAATAGCGAGAGAAGGGACACCCCGCCACTGTATTTCATCCCCGCCACTGTATTTCATCAAAGAGGGCGGGGTCCCGCCTCTACCGGCGGGAGAAAGAGGGCGAGGTCCCGCCTCTACCGGCGGGAGAAGTTAAATAAGAACTTCTCTCGCTTTCGCCGCTTCTGCCACTTCTGCACCTTCCTCGCCCCCATGATATAATTGGCTCAGAATCAGTAAGCGCTCCCTTGTAGGAGCCATCCCTATCTTTTTGTATATGAACATCCCCATCAGACTCAAGACCCTCCTACGGCTGTTGCTCATCGCCGCGGGTTCGTATTCGTTGACGTCTATCATCCCTGCGGCGGTCGGCCCCGGAGCTCCGCGTCTCGACACTGTCACCGGAGTACTGGCGGCGGCGCTTCTGGCCGTCCTCATCTATCACGCCGCGGAGAGGCGGCGCGCGCTCCTGCAGACGGTCAATCTGGAACTGAACAAGCTGCGCCGCATCTACCACTTGTCGAAGAACCTTGCCGACATCGACAGCCAGCGTTATCGCGGCTGGTTCACGGGGATGCACGGCAAGCTCTACGACTACATGTCCGCGTTCGCGGATAAGGATTTCCATCATTACGAGGACACGAATCACGCCTTTCGCGAGTTGAGCTACCATATCTATAAGGTGCCGGAGCTGCGCTCGAACAAGGAAGAGAGCCTGTATGACGAGCTGCTGCGCACCACCGCCAAGGTCGCCGAATCGCGGCAACAAATCAAGGAAGCGAACGGGTCCAGGCTTTCTTCTTACGCCTGGGTCGTCGTCCTGCTCGTCGTGTCCGGCCTGGCGGCGACCGCAGCGTTGTCCATCACGGACACGGTCGTGTCACGCGCAGCCTCGGGTACGGTCATAGCCTGCGCGCTTTTCGCGGTCGATCTATTGTGGGAGGTCGACACGCTCGGATCAGAGCAGAAGGAGATCTCGATGCGCTATATAGACAATATCGGCAGGATCGAGCTGCGGAGGAGGGGCGAGGAATGACGGAGGGGAGAAGGAGAGAAGGGCTTGCCCTGCACCCGAGCGAAGCGAGTGGTGCAGGGGAGAAGTTACCTCGCATCAATATGAAGAACAACGCGCGCACCAGAGGCAAAGGCAAGAAGCTCGGGTTCAGGACGCCGAGCTCTTTCCGGTCCGATCCGCGGCGGGGGAAGAAAGCGGCGAAGGTGAAGGTATTCGACAATAGGTGGAGTTGATTGCATGTTGATAGCTGGATAAGGTGCAGAAGGAACAGAAGCTTCACTCGGCTAAACGGAAGCTTTTGCCCCTTCTGCACCTTTTGCCCCTTCTCTCGCTTTTCTCGCTTCCTGTCCCGCTTTGGCGTAACGACACAATCATATGTCTAAAAGAAAGACCGTTGTCCTATCTTTGGGTGGTTCACTCATCGTCCCCGAAGGCGGGATAGATACGAAATTCATCACCGGTTTCAGGAAACTGGTGGCGCGCCGGGCGGGTGCCGGGAGGAGGTTCGTGCTCGTCTGCGGCGGCGGGACCACTTGCCGAGCATATCAACGCGCCGCGTCCGAAGTGGCCAAGCCGACCGTGGAGGAGTTGGATCAGCTCGGCATCGAAGTGACGCGGTTGAACGCGCGGTTCATGCGGTTGGTCTTCGGCGCCAAGGCGCATCCGGACATCATCATCGATCCGACCGCGCCGGTCAGGGTCAGCCGGCCGATCGTCGTCGGTGCCGGATGGAAGCCCGGCAGCTCGAGCGATCTCGACGCCGTCCTTCTTGCCAGGAAGTTCGGCGCCGACACGCTCATCAATCTGACGAACATCGATCACGTCTACGACAGCGATCCGCGCAAGGATCCGTCGGCCAGACCCATCAAGGAGATCTCCTGGAAAGAATATCTGAAGATGTTCGGCACGAAATGGATCCCGGGGCTGAATAGTCCCTTCGATCCCGTGGCCGCCAAGATGGCCCGGCGCCTCGGTCTCAAAGTCGCCATCGTCAACGGCCGCAAGCTCAAGAATCTGGAAGCGCTGCTTGACGGGAAAAAATTCGTAGGTACTCTTATCGGGTAAACACTGATCGTTCAGTATTGAGGCAGTGGCAGGATTTGTCTCTGACCTTCGAACGGGCGGGTACGAAGTCTGCCGCTGCGGTAATCGCATCATCTATGGAAGAAAAGAGCAGGAAACGGTACTTCACGATGTCGACAGCGATCGCGCTCGGCGTGGTCTTGATCGTCGGACTGATAGCCCTGGGCGACAATCTCAAATACATGGTCCGCGGCGATGATAAGGCGCCCGAAGTGGATTTCACCTGGACGCCGATCGGCCCCGTCACCTTGAAGGAGATGGTCGGCCATATCCACATCAAGGACGATTACGCGCTCGATTTCAGCAAGTTCGACGTGCGTATCGTCGAACTCGACCGCATGCTGGAGATCGTGCGTGAGGATGTCATCGGCAGGGAATACGACGGTGACGTGCATTTCGCGCAGTTCGACGAACATCCGGTCCTGCTGAAATACGGCCGGATGACGCTGGAGATCTCGGCCACCGACGACCGGGGGCAGACGACCAAGATTGAACGGGTGGTGAAGATCAAGCGGCCGGACGGTTTCATCGGGACGTTGGACGTGCCGTTTGAGGAGTGAGGCGAGAGCTGGATAAGGTGCAGAAGGCTTGCCCTGCACCGGAGCGGAGCCGTGAACCATTTCAGGTTCACGGCAAGCGACTGGTGCGGGGGCTAAAGGTGCATGGGGGACAAAGTGTCCATCCAGCCGAGCGGAGCTTCTGCCCCTTCTGCCCCTCTAATCTTTGGACACACTTGACGTCTTTGCGCCGGTGCGTTAACATTCCATCAACAACCGATTTGCCGTAGACTGCGGGTCCGCGAGGATAAGCCCATAGGGCGCCTGCACAGGTGAAGAAACGAGGCTCTTGGAGCCCCGTGAACCCATGTCTGCGGCAAAACCGCGGATTTTGTTATGTGCGGACGCTTCTAGCGCCCGCCCGAAAACCGGGCATGACCGGTGAATAAAGGTCGATACTAGCCCTAAATCGGGCAAACGCAATGCAGTATGCCAAAGACAAGAGATCAGAAAGAGGCGGAAGTGCGTGAAGTCGTGGAAGGATTGAGCGCGGCCAAGTCGGTCGTCATGGCTGACCTATCGCCGCTCAAGGTATCCGAATCCACGGAATTGAGGCATAAGGCCAAGATAGAGGGTGTTACGGTCAGGGCCGTGAAGAAGACCCTGTTCCGTCGGGCCTGTAAGGAAGCCAAACTTGAGTGCGATGAAGGCGCTCTCGGGGGCAGCATCATGCTTCTCCTGGGCAGCGAGGACGAGGTCGCTCCGGCGAGACTCGTCGCCGACCTGCGCAAGACCCACAAGGAATTGGGCATCCAAGGAGGACTCCTCGAGTCTAAATGGGTGTCTTCCCAAGAGGTCCTGGCGCTCGCTAAGCTGCCGACCAAGGAGCAGCTCATCGCCCAGGTCGTCGGCACCATTCGGGCGCCGCTCTCCGGCCTGGTCGGGGTCATGCAGGGTAACCTGCGCAGCCTCGTCTACGCGCTGAACGCCATAAAGGACACGAAGTCCTCATAAGAAAACAGATAACGATACAGTTATGTCGGACGAACAGAAGAAAGATGTCGAGGTGCCCGCGAAGTTCAAGGACCTCGTCGCAAGCATCGAGAAGATGACCGTCCTCGACCTCGCCGAGTTGGTGAAGGTGCTCGAGGAGAAGTTCGGCGTGTCAGCCGCTGCGCCGATGATGGCGTTCGCGGGTGCGGCGCCGGCCGCGGGTGAAGCCGCGGAGGTGGAAGAGAAGACGGCGTTCGATGTCGAGCTGACCGAGGCCGGTTCGAACAAGATCGGTGTCATCAAGGCGATTCGCGAACTGACCGAGATCGGTCTGAAGGACGCCAAGGACCTGGTCGACAGCGCGCCGAAGGTGTTGCGCGAGGGTGTCGGCAAGGAAGACGCGGCGGCCATGAAGAAGAAGCTTGAGGAGGCCGGCGCGAAGGTCACGCTGAAGTAAGATGAATCAAAAGATGGGCGCCAGCCCATCTTTTGATTCAGGCGAACGCTGGGCTGGGCGGACTGCGCCGCGCTTCGGAAATCACTTGCTCGACGTACCACCTAGTACGCCTCGCGGCGTGATTTCCTCCAGCGCGGCACATTCCATCCCACCCAGCGCGCGCCCATACGTATTACAGGCCGTGGGATTCATAGAAACGGGCGCAGGCCCGTTTTTTGGTCGGGGACTGTCCCGGATAAGGCGGGGCAGGGGACACGCGTGAACAAAACAACGTATTTCTTTTGCTTCCAAACTGTGGAAAAGACAGTTACTTCGCGGGCGTGACGCTTGACGGCCCACCCTAAACTTGATAATATGGTCAGTCCTGCGCCATGGAAAGTGGGTGAGTTATGGACGCGACGCAGATAGAGTTCCTTAGGTTGATCGGTGCGATTCCGCGGGGATTGACGGTCACGGAGGAGATGGAGTTCATCCGTCGCCAGCTGGCGAAAACCGCCGCATCGCGCACCGTGTCGGCGCCGAAGGCGACTATCGCCCCTTCAGTCCATGAACCCGTCGTCATCGCCAGGTCCGAGCCAGCCATCATCGTGCCGCAGTCGAGGTCAGCGGTCAGCGGTCCGATCATCGACTGCTCCGCGCCACCCTATATTCCCGACGGCTGGGTGATCCGGCCGGAGGACCAGATCGCATCGGCGTTCCGCGGTCGGCTGATCTGGACCCCGGACTGCGTTCGACTCCACCTCGCCAACGGCCAGCGAAACGGCGGTCAGATCAGGGGTTTCGACCTCAAGGGCATCCTGGAGGGCCAGCCGGTCCTGCCGGCAAATGTCCTTGACTGGCAGCTCGAGGATCCAAACAGCCGGATTCCTCCCTACTTCCAGAAGGACACGGTGTTCTACTGGGGTACCGTCTATTGCGACCGTGGCGGTGACCTGTGCGTGCGCTGTCTCGACTTGAGCGGCGTCGGGTGGGACTGGGGCTGGTACGGGCTCGGTGCCGACTGGTCTGTCGTCAACCCGGCGGCGGTGGGGTGGCCGCCACGTAGTTCGCGAACTACGTGGCCCGCGAGCCCTGGCGCTTAGCGCTTTGCCCTTTGACGGGTGCGGTTCTCGCCTCGCGCAATTCGTTGCGTGAGGCGTTTTTATTTGGGGACTGTCCCTGGGGGACACTTCTTTTTGGGGCCAGGCCCCAGTTAAGCCTGGAGGGGGACACATCTCAAAATATTTCAAAAATATTTCAACAGTAAGGCCAGGCTTGGCGCAGGCCTATCAGTCCGCCCTCGCCCCGCTTGCGGGGAGAGGGCGGGGGTGAGGGGAATCATCAACCCGCCCTCACCCCACCTCTCTCCCGCGCGGCGGGAGAGGGAGCATATATAAAAAACTCACCCTCGCCCCGCTTGCGGGGAGAGGGTCAGGGGTGAGGGGAGCGATTACCCCCTTCCTCCGTTCAATCTATTCCTCCGCCGGCCAGGTGAAGCGCAGGAGGCGGTTGCCGTTCACGGCGACGATCGTCCTCGCTCCCTGATCCACCCAGAAGTCGGTCGCACCCGCGAGCGCGTCGGCCTGATATTGCGCGATGAGCGAGCCGCTCTTCTTGTCGAACCGCACCACGCGCGGCGCCGTCCCGTCCAACACATACAGGTCGTCGGTGTCGCTCGGGGTGCGCAGCACCGCTGCCGAGGTCATCGCCGGTTCCACCGTACCGGCCGAGAACTCGGTCTTCTCGCCGCGCAGTAGCCGGACGACGCTGCCGTCGGCCTTCAGGACATACACATAGCCGTCGATGGCGAGCGATACGCCGCCCGACAGGTCGGTCGCGTCTTTGACGTAGAAGGCGTGCGTGCCGTATCCGCCCTCGATCGCGCCGAACCGCAAGATCCTGTTGTGGGCGGAATCGAGGAAGTACAGCCGGGAACCGAACACCGTCGCGTCGCCGATGTCCACCTCAAGGTCGCCCAGAGGCAGGGTCATCGGCAGCGCGTTGCCGCCGGTAGTCACCAGCGCCAGTCCGCTCTCGTCGCCGATGAGCGCCCCGTTTCTGGTGGCGATGAAGACGTCGGGCGCGCCCTTTCCCTCCGGCGCGTACAGTAGCTGCGCCGAACCGTCCGCGGCCGAAATCTTGAACACGCTGCCGTCAGCCGAAGCGGACCAATAGGAAGTGCCGTCGTAAGCCAGCCGACTAAGGTTTGGAGTTCCGGTCTGGGTCGCGACCGCCGCCAGCACTTCAGGATTGTTGAGTGGCACGACGCGGCGCAGCTCGGCGAACTTGGCGGCAATCGCCGTCTCGAGTTCGCGTTTGGCGACCGTCCGTTCCTCGGTATCCTCGCGCAGCGCGGCGATCGCGGCGGCCGATTCCTCCAGCAACCGGCGGGCGCGGTCCTCGTCGCGGTAGATCATGCTCGCTTCGGCCGAATCGATCTGCTGTCTGATGGCCGCGACGCCTTTCTCGTAATCGGCGATCGCGTTCTCGCGCCCCCTCTGCCAGCCGAGCGCTCCAAGGCTGACGTTCAGCAGGAACACCAGTACCATCGCGGCGATGAGCAGGTAGCGGCTTTTCGGAGTCAGGCCGTTCCAGACGTCCACCGCGCGGTCGGGAAATGGCAGCTTTTTGGGCTTGGGTTGGGGGATGTCGGGCTGTGGGGTGATGAGAACAGGGCCCATGGCTTCCACCGGACTTGCATCAGTCATGGAAGGAGCGGGTACGAAGGATGGTTCCGGTTCGACCGGCGCGTCTTGTTGGGCAGCGCGGACGGCTGACAGACGCTCTTTCGTCGCAGCGACGGCTTTGGCGAGCAGTCCGCCGGTCCCTTGGGCGGTCCTGCCGAGCATTTTCACCAAATCAGCCGATCCGCCCTTGACGTTCCGGACGACGGACGAGGCCATCTTCATCCCGCCTTCTGCAGCCGTGGCGTTGTCGCGCTGTCGCGTCGTCGAGCTTACATCCACTCCCTTGTCTATCACCGCGTCATTCCTTGGCGCCGTCGGCCGCATGAGAGGTATCGGTCCCGACGCTACGATTGGCCGCTTTTCAGATGACGGTAACGCTGCTTGCGGGGCTTCCATGACCGGTGCGCCGTCCAAAAGCAGCAACGCCAGCGACAGGTCTTCGTGGCGCGCCAGGAGCGCGTCGCGCAGCAACATCGTGGCGGTCTCGGTTTTCGGCGCCGACAGGATTTCCCGGACGGCACGTTCCGTCAGCAGTTCGGTGACGTTGCGGTTCGAGATGATCATCCTGTCCTTGCCGCTGATCTTGCCGCTGATGAGGTTGGTGAATCCGTTTCCCTTGTCGGATTTCTGCCGCTCATCGTCCTCGAGCACGTCGAAGAACCGCGGACCTCCCTGCACCCCCTGGCGGAACAGCAACAGTGACGGTCTGCCCCAGGTGGCGACCGCGACTTCGCGTCCTTTCTGCGCGACGATCGCTCCGTGTACGCTCCCGCTGTCGAGAGGCAGGCCGCGTTCGCCCAAGAGCCGCGACAGCCGGAGGTTGACGCGCGAAATCGCCGACTCGAAAGCTTGTTCGAGCGTCGCGTTGACGGTCATCCTGGCGAGCGCGTCGCCGACGCCCACGGAGAACGCCTCTTCGATGTTGGCCGATAATATGTCGCCCGTGCGGGCGTCAGTTACGGTGGAAAGCAGCCCCTGCACGTCACCGAGCCGCCCGGTCGCCTCTAAACCGACGTCAAGCGAAAGCGTCCTGACGTAGGGTTCAGCCTTCTTGGTTTTCCACGGCGCCAGCCTGCCGAAACCTCGCGGATGAGTAAGCATACCGACCCCCCTTTGACCTGATTCAATGGTGTGATTATACTATAGAGCGAAAGCTATATGCAAAGAAGACGAAAAGTCGGAAAGATAAAAAGCCAAAAAGCGCGCAGCAAAGACTTTCCGGCTTTCCAGCTCTTAAGCTTTTAGACTTTTTGTCTCTCAGTCTCTTCTCATGCTCGAACAACTATTTGGTTCAAAGACTCGGGTATTTCTTCTGCGCCTGTTCCTGGCCAACCAGAACGACGCGTATTTCGTGCGCGAGTTGACGAGGAAGATAGGCGCGCAGATTAACGCCGTCCGGAATGAACTGGAGAACCTGGTCTCGATGGGAATCATCGAGGCGGTGGAGCACTCGGATAAGGCTGGATCTCCGGATAATGAAGGCAGGTCAGCGCAGCAGCGCAAGTATTATCGGGTGAACACGGAATCGCTCCTGTATCCTGAACTGCGCGCGCTCTTCGCCAAGTCCGGAATCCTGCTGGAGAGGAATTTTGTCCAGAAGCTCGAAAAGGCCGGGACGATCTCGTATCTGGCGCTGATGGGGCATTTCGTCGGCGAGAACGAATCGCCGACCGACGTGTTCATCGTCGGCAAGCTCGATCGCGCCAAGGTCACTTTGGCCGTGCGGAGCTTCGAGCGCTCGGTCGGGAAGGAAATCAATTACACGGTGCTGACGCCGGGAGAGTTCAGGACCAGGAAAGACCTGACTGACCGGTTCCTCTACAGCATCTTGGATTCCAAGAAAGTGGTCGTCGTGGATAAGCTGGCTGACAGGGTGCCTGTCGCAGAATGAGAAGCGCATGATCCTGGTGATAGATTTCGATAATACGAGACAGGACATCCTCCTTGCGGACGTGGGCTCCGTAAGGAGGTTTAGTTCGCCTCCAGGCAAGGGTTTTCGGGCGCTCGAGGATGTGCTTGAGGTGATGCGCGGACAGGGGTACGAGCGGGCGAAGGGGATAGCGGTGGTGTTGCCGGGAGAAGGGCTTGCCCTGCACCCGAGCGAAGCCGCGTCGTTCGCGAACGACGACGGCGAAGCGAGTGGTGCGGGGGAGAATGAGAGAGGGGGAGAAGGGCTTGCCCTGCACCCGAGCGAAGCCGCGTCGTTCG
>Ga0265297_10006357_pt1 | contig 17250 bp, 13 predicted proteins | sample Munlanlwell13791_FD_192502 | JGI IMG/M metagenome (GOLD analysis project Ga0265297, IMG submission 192502) | Leachate microbial communities from a municipal landfill in Southern Ontario, Canada - Leachate well 137-91 | ecosystem: Engineered > Solid waste > Landfill > Unclassified | place...
GAGAACCAGGTTTCACGGGCAGCGACAAAGCCGAAAATGGCTCCTGTGCCCATATGGACCAGTATTGCCCAGCAAACAGCTATAAATCCCATTATTTTGCTCGCTATTTTCTGATTTGCCAATATTATGCCAAAATAGACCAAAGTGATTGCAAAATAACCTCCATATAAAATACCGTTAATGGCAAACATCGAAGTCATATTATTTAAAAAGAAAAACATAAATAATCGCCAGAACTTTTCTGGTCTGCCTAAATCTACGGCTATGGATATCATGGCGCCGAAAATTAATACTATAGCCAGGAGAACTGCCATTCTAGCGATAGGACGATATTCTTCTTTGCCGAAAACATAGGTTAATGATGAGAGAATAAGCGACCCGGCACTAAGTCCGATTAAATAAATGGCCAGGACTATAGGCATGCCCCAGGGAATAACGTTGTTACTGCCAAATAACTGATGGCCGAATATGTAGGATAAGGCAAAACAGAGTAGCCCAATAAGTGCCAGAACAGCAAATACTATTATGGCTATATAGTAGTTTCTCGACTTGCCCTCTATTGCTACAAAATCAGATGCCACTAAATATACCTCATTTAGAAAGATAATGTACTTTTGGATGTGTGCCTTTTTCTTCTCGCAATTGGAATGAATCTCTGGCTGCTAGCAGTTGGGAGACTGTACTTGTGGGATCATCCAGGTCTCCGAAAAACCTTGCTTTAGCAGGACATGCTTCGACACAAGCTGGTACTACATCTACTCCGATTTTCTTATTGGCTTTTAATCCCGCGTCTATTCGATGGAAGCAGAAAGTGCATTTCTCTACTACGCCATGTGTTCTCGTAGGAAAAGGCCATAAACCGATAACTGAGCGGTCTGGTGGTGGGTCGGGGCGAGAATACTCTTGTTCCTTGTGCTCTTTATAGTTATAGTTTCTGACTCCATATGGACAAGCGGCTATGCAATATTTGCAGCCGATACACCTTCTGTAGTTTTGCATAACAATGCCATCTTCCCTTAAGTAAGTTGCCTTAGCAGGACAAACTTGTACACATGGTGGATTATCGCAGTGCATGCATGGCATTGGTATCATCTCGATATTAACTGAAGGATATTCACCGTTGCTAACTGCAATTACCTTATTCCAATACATATCAGTTCTCTGCCTGTTTTCTTCAGGAGAGCCAAATGGAACGTTATTTTCTTCTTTGCAGGCAATAGTACATGCCTGGCATCCAGTGCACTTATCTAGGTCGATGACCATTCCCCATCTTGCCATTTATTCTCTCATGCCCTATAAATTTTTACTCGGGTATTGAAAAAGGATGTTTGTCCGCTGGTGTAATCGTAATCTACGCCGATAATATCATTGGGATTTACGCCTATTCCATCAGCCCATTTGCCAGAGGAGTAATGCCCTTGACCTTGGGCAATAGCGACTACTTGAGGATGAATTCCTTGAAAAACTCTGGCCCGAGTCTTGATTTTGTGGAATGGCGATTCAATCCAAACCATATCGCCATCTTTAATTCCCAAATCTCTTGCAGTCTTAATATTTATCTCTGCGAAATTAGTCCAGCCATAGCCATGCATTACCAAGAAAATCTCTTGAGCCCAAGGGTAATTTTGGTCTTCGCCACCTATATCCAATAGAGGATGATAGTTTGTCAATATAAGGGGGTATGATTCTTTATCTCCAAGGAATTTCACATCATCATAGTGAGGCAAAAAAGCTATCCTGTCGCTGTTTGTTTTTTGGGTTTCTTTTAGCGCATTCTCCATATTGTTCGAATAGAGCTCAAATTTCTTGGAAGGCGTATTGAATATTTGGTCGTATTTGTAATATTTGTACTCCGGCTCAACCCAAACACCTTTTTTGATGAGTTCGTCCCAGTAAATAATAGTGCTTGTACGATATTTCACAAATTCTTCAGCATTGTTGCCTATACCGTAAAAAGATTCATCTACACTATTGCCTAATAGTCTTACCAGATCAAAAATAATGTCTCCTATAGACTTTGATTGATACAAAGGACTGACGACTGGCTGCTTTAGTTTCAGTTCAGAAAATCCCGAACCTGGCGGGCAGTGATCATAGGCCCATTCTTCTAGGAAGGTACAAGCTGGAAGGATTATATCGGCATAATCTGCCATTTCGGTAAAGGCCGGTGCAACATGGACGTAATAAGGTATTTTGGACATGGCTTTGTCCCAGCGGTCAGTACCCGGGGCAGACATATTAAAATTGCAATTAAAACCGATTGCCATTTCTGTAGGATAAGGAGTATCTGATATGATGGAATCGGCTATCTGGTTGGTAACTACTTCGGCAATCAGGAATTTATCTTTTCTACGCATGTCTAGTTTAGGTTTAGAGACGCCTTCCTTGGCTATATTGTCCATAGTTACTTCTGGCATTGCTCTATATTTAGGATATTCCTGGTATATTACACCTCCTGGCACATCCACGCTTCCTACAAGTGCATTCAGGCAGAAAATAGCATAACTAGCGTATGTGCCGTTTGGCCAACAAGTAGCTCCTCTTCCCCTCCAGGCAATTGCTGGCCTGGTTTGTGCGAATTCCCTGGCTATATTTCGTATGACATCAGCCTGTATGCCTGTTATTTCCGAAACTTTATCTGGACTATAGTGATTAAGTACCAAGTTTTTGTATTCATCGAACCCGGATGTATAGTTCTGGATGAAGTTCTCATCGTATAGTCCCTCGCTAATTATCACATTGGCTATTGCCATAGCTAGAGCGGCATCTGTTCCTGGATTTATGGGTATCCATTGATCGGCTTTAGCAGCAGTGACGGAGTAGCGGGGATCGATAACTACAATTTTAGCTCGTAATGGTCTGCCGCGGCGTATTTTCCCCCACATTACCAGGTTCCGGGCTAATGGTGTTTGAGATTCTATAATGCTGGCACCAAAAGACAATATATAATTACTATTGTTCAAATCATAAGCGCTATTTGTATAATGGCCATCTGCCATCCACTCGCCAGCTTTTTCTGCTTCATTCTCTAGTCCTTCTCGAGATATGACATTGGGTGTTCCGTAGGCATTAGCAAAGCGGTTGATTAGATCTTCAGTGCTGATGGTATTAAGCCCGTAAAGCAGTAATAGTTTTTCCGGCTCTCTTTTTTCTCTAATCGCTTTCAGACGGTGGCTGACTTCATTTAAGGCTTCATTCCAAGATACGGAGACCCATCCTGGGTCAATTCCTTTACCTTTTTGAGGATTTGTTCTTTTCAAGGGAGTTTTTATTCTAGCTGGGTTGTATAGGACTTGAAGGCCTATATGAGAGCGAGGGCAATTTTCACCTTCTGAAACTTTAGATAAAGGGTTACCGGCTATACTTACAGCCTTTTCATTAACTACTCTCACTTTTGTGGCGCAGCGAGCTGGGCAATTTAGACATGAGCTTGGGATCCATTTCTCGGTGATAACTCCATAAGGAGGCTCATCTATGGATAAAGCAAAACTGGTTTGAGGGCTTTTTAATAGATAACTGGCGGCAAATGCGCTTGCAGCAAAAGCAGAAATACCCAGGAAAGTTCGCCTGCTGATTTCTGAGCCGCCAAGCTTCTTTTTATCTGAACTTTCTGTGCGGCTGTTATTGCCATTATTGTCAGGAAGCATTTTCTAATTTTGCCTATAAGCCCACAGCCACCCGTTCAGAATTCCTTTCAGTTCACTTGCTGTAGTCACCGGTGGCATGGAAGCCACCGGTCAGTTAACGTGTCAAAAGCATAGCAAATGCCCAAGCCAGTGTCAAATTGTTTGTTCTGTTATATCACTGACAATGTTTTGTCTTTTTGATGATATTATAGTTTTGAGTTATATTTTGGTTTACTGCTCGTTTATTTATTTTAGGTAATCCGTGTTATTTTACCCATGGATTACCGATAGGAATGCTCATTCCCATCGGTTTCATGATAATATGCATCATCAGATACCACGCAGTTAATGCACATATAATCAAATCTACGCCAGCGACTTTGTTAAAAATGGCCATATTCTGCCCACCCAAATGGCTGATGTCCAGGAAAATGAAGCCGAGCAATAGGGTTAGAAATAATATTGCATGGGTGCAACTCAAGCGTATTGATCCGACAAAAAAGATAGCTGTTATTATTGTGAACATGACGAGAAACCAGCCAAGGTCGAGTGTAGTAGGCTTGAGTATCCCGAAATGAGTTCCCAGCAGAATACCAGCAAGTGCCATCCAGAATGCACCATAGGTGGAAAACGCAGCAAAGCCGAAGTTATTGCCTGTCTGGAATTCTTTCATTCCAGCCAGGAGTTGCATTAGTCCACCGAAGAATAGTGCAGTCCAAAGTATAGGACTAACGCCACACCAGCCGAGATTATGAAACTGTAGTAATAAAGTTGTGCCGCCGAATCCAGCAAGCCCCACCACTGCAGGATTAGCCAGTGTCTTTTCATTCAATTTTCTTCTCCCTTTCTTTGTTGTCTGGACATAATACCCCCCTTCGCTGTTTAAATCGCGGGTTTTTAAATGGCTCCTCGGGTAGGATTCGAACCTACGACCTAGCGGTTAACAGCCGCCCGCTCTACCGTTGAGCTACCGAGGAATCTATCCAGACAACGTCAACTATATTTTTGGCGGGTGATATTATAGCATTTCGAACATTTTAAGGACAAACAAGGGCAGAACTAGTATTTCTACCATTGTTTTATAGAGAGTAAATTTAGTTTACATAATATCTTAATCATTTTTGTGATATTGACCTTATTTAGCAAAGATTTGAAATCTTTGAGTTTTTAATTTTGTTAATCTTTTCTACCAAAAATAGAGCTGTTTACTTTATTGTCGTTTACGTGTATAATTTTGAACATTTACTATTGACTAAACACCTTAGCTTTTTTTCCGTTATTATTATAGTGAAGCTTTTTATATAATAGGTATCTTATGACAAATGCGGTAACAGGAAATGAAATAAATAGATTATCTGCCATTGTAAGGATACATTATAGCATCGGGGCAATTTTAAACTTAACGGAGATTGGCCGGATATTAGTAAGAGAGATGACCGATATGCTAGATTGTGATACCTGTGCCATAATATTGATTGATGAACCTAGGGTTAACATATTAGCGGAGAGAGACTTTTCCAAAACTTTTAGTAAAATGGAGTTAAGTAAGGATATACCCACTATAAAGTATATATTAGATACCGGGCAATCTATTTTTACCAACGATGTGCTTAATAGCTCTATTAACAGCTACATTCCTTATGGATGTTTTCTAAACTCCATAATCTGTGTTCCGATTACCGTAGGCGATGAAGTGAAAGGAATCATTCATTTGGATTCGGTGAAAAAGGATGCTTTTAGTAGAGATGATCTTGAATTTATCGAATTGTTGGCAAAAGAAATTTCCATGGCTATAGAAAGGTCAATGCTGTATGCGCAAGTTGTTGATAGTTCGATAAAAGATGGATTAACTGGATGTTATAATCGGAGGAAATTTGATTTAGATATTGTAGCTGAATGTGCTCATGCCAGGCAGAATAGGAAACAATTATCTATATTGATGGTAGACATAGATTGGTTCAAAAAATATAATGATTTTCATGGGCATCCTAGAGGAGATGAGTTACTCAAGAGATTGGTTAATTTGTTGGTGGCTAATTTACGACCTTCAGATAAAGTTTATCGTTACGGTGGGGAAGAGTTTGTTATTTTGCTTTCAGAGACTGGCAAGGTTAGAGCAGCATATACTGCAGCAAGATTACGTGAATTGATTGAGAAAGAACCTTTTGAGGGTGAGCAAAAAAGCCAACCTGATAAGAATCTGACTATTAGCATTGGTCTGGCTACTTATCCTGTAGATTCAAAAGATTGGACTGGATTAATAGAAGCTGCTGATACGGCGCTTTACGAAGCAAAACATACAGGTAGAAATAAGACCTGTGCTTATAACAAAAGACGCGGTTAAATCCGAAGCTGGTTTATCAAGTATTATACTTTCTGCTTTAGCTTCTACATAAGCACTTTCTTATACTCGGTAGATTTAACCAGGAATGATAGCATGACTAATATTATTCCTGTAACCAAAAATGCAATACTGTATATAAGTAAGGGAGTGGTAATTTCCGTAATTAGCGGGGTTAATTTCTCTTGGAGGGTGGGTATAATCTCATTATAATGGGCAAAGAGATCAGCAATGATATTGCTAGCTCGGACTATTATTACTACTATAGCTGTTGTTATGCCTACTGTAGTGAAAGATGTACCTATGAAGCGAGCTAATGGTTTTGTTTGCCAATTATGAATTATAGCTATAAGCAATATCATAATAATACTGAGTACAACTGACAATACGTAGGCTAATTTTATATAACTTACTATTTGTTTTGCTTGATGAAGAACCGTTGTTATTTCTGAGCTCAAGGATGCTTCTGTGATTTCAAATCGCTCTGGTATTAGTGTATCAATCTCATTGAATGCTTCTTTCATATAGATTTCAATAAAATCTTCTGAAACTCCGGCTAATTCTGGTGGCAATAGGGTAGATGCATATACGCTCAGGTTCTCTTTAAGCGTAAGTTTTAGTTGTTCTAAATGAATAACGATATTAAGTTCCTGATTTCCTTTCAGATAAGAATAACCCTTATAGATAACGGTATTTTTTTGCTCTTTCAACCACGGCTTGAGATCGGTGATAATAGTATCTATGACTTCGCGTGCTCCTTCTATTTGTAGTTGAGATGCAAACGTATCGGTAACTGCGGAGTAAATGTCGAGCTTATCAAGTTCTGAAGTTACAAATTGGGGATTAAGTATGGTTAAGCTTATAGATGTTATTATACCCAAGACAAATAGACACAGAATTAGAAGAAAGCTGAGAAAGAAAGATAAAAAGCCTCTCCGAAAACCCATCCGATTGTTAATTGCTCCAGAGCGAGAGTTTAAACCTAAGAACCTGGTATAGTCAACTTTTCATGAAGGCTAAATATACAGAAAGAAGAGATTGGGATTAATTCGGCTTTTGCCTTTTGCTATTTCAGTCGATAGGATTGTGTATACTATTTGTGCTGCAGCGTTTACAAGCAAACTGTGAAAAGTATGCGTCCTAGACAGAAACTGCTACTGACTTTTTTGTCTGTACGCTTCATACATTACTAATGCCGCAGCGATAGAAGCATTGAGCGATGTAATTTTTCCTCTCATTGGGATAGAAACTAGATAATCACATCTCTTTTTGACCAAATCTGAAATTCCTTTTCCTTCACTGCCTATGACGATTGCTGTTGGTAGTTTGAAATCCGCTTTTCTGTAATCAATTTTACCAGCAATATCTATTCCCACAATCCAAATATTTTTTCTTTTTAAAGTTTCTATCGCTTGAGAAATATTTGGTACTCTTGCCACCGGTACATATTCTATTGCGCCGGAAGATGCCTTAGCTACAGCGGCAGTAAGTCCTACTGCTCGTCTCAGCCGAATAATTATACCGTGCACACCACTAGCGTCGGCAGTCCTGATAATGGCCCCTAGATTCTGTGGATCTTCGATGCCGTCAAGTATACAATAAAAGGATGGTTCTCCTTTTCTTTCAGAGAGATAAATCAGGTCTTCCAATGTTATGTATTCCTTGATTGCAGTGTAAGCTATAATTCCTTGATGGGCACCTGTTGTGCTTAGTCTATCAATGACATCTTTTGTCATATATTCAACAGGTATTCCTTTAGTTCTGGAAAGATGTAGGATTTGGGCAATTGCAGAGTGATGTTTGATATTGCGAATAAGCAAAATTTTGTTTAATGAACGGCCAGACTTTAATGCTTCAAGTATAGGATTCCTGCCCTCGATAATGTCTGACATTGTTTGTTTGTCTACTTAAATGTTATCTTTAAGTTAAAGTCGAGTAGATTACAAATAGTTTTTAAGATGCGTGATAAAGATGGCTGCCGAGCCAGGATTCGAACCTGGGCTAAGGGATCCAAAGTCCCCCGTGCTACCGCTACACAACTCGGCAAATGATTTCGTATTATATACCACAAGGCATTGGTTGTTCTAATGTTTTTTAATTTTGTCTGGTTGTTTTTGTTCTGCTCTTTCTGCCCATCGTAACCAGAGAGCTACACCTGTTACTATGAGTGCCCAAATAGCGATGAATATTTCGACCTGAACTAGCGAGAAAATCTTGGCTGGTATTAGCAGAGCGCTATAGTTCAAGACGACGTTGAGTATTGAAGCGATAAGGTAGAATTGCCATCCTTTACCTTTTGCCAATCCGTATCCGGTCAAGGCAGTGGATGCAGTGGAAAAAGCTATAACAAAAAATCTGTCGATAAAAGGAATAAGCGCTTCTAGCCCTGTTGTTTGCGTTAAGCTCCAACTCCAGCCCATAGCAATTATGGAGTTATGTATTCCTTGAGCTTCAAGAATACCAAAACCTGCGCCAGCTACAGCACCTAGAGTTATTCCCAGCTTGTAGTCGATTTTCATGTTTTTACGCCACCAGTAGATAACTACCGGTACCATTTTTGCGCCTTCCTGTACCAGACCGCCTATTAGAACAGCCGGTATTCCAGAGAGCAGAAGCCAATCCATTAGAGTCTCTGATCCCCATTTTTGTAACATTGCGTTTCCGCTGATACTTTGTAAGGGTATTTGAACAAAGGAAATAGCGATAGCGGTTATGATTGCACTGCCGACCATAACTGCCCAATGCCAGGGTTTCTTTACAAGCGGTGGCCAGAAGCAGGTAAGCCATATAGCGCCAAAAATAACCGCTATAACAATGCCCCAGACGTTAGGATTCTGGAAGAAAGAAAGGAAATAATTTAGCGGGTCTATCATAGATCCTCCCTGTATTGCTCAAATACCTAATTAAGTTAGCATGATACTTGCTAATTGAAATATAGTCAAGATGAATTAAAATTAACTGATGATACTCTTTTGCTTATAAGAATCTTCTTTTATTCAAAATATTATGGTTTTCTGGTGAGATTTCTCTCTTTACAACGTAACAAATCCTTGTTTTTGAAAACTTTATAAAATCCAGATACTTTGAATGGGGTAATTATATAGTTGCAAGTTGTTTTGACTTTTTATACGAGTTATAATAACGCTCATTTGGCAAAGTGAATTGTAAGTTTATGCTTTCTTATGATATGTTATTAAATCTATATTTGGGTAAACATTATAAATTACTTAAGTTTGTTATCACATATTTTGTGGGAAATGAGATAACTGGATGAGAGCCGTATTAGTTAGAAAATTGTTTTTCTCAACTTTGATATTGCTGATTCTATTTTCTGTTCTGGCTATTGGTTGTTCAGGTGGGATAGAGCAGGTCACGGGGACATCTAGCGATGCACTCGATGCACTCCTTGTGCCCGATACCGATCTGGAATTGTATGTCTATGCCAAGCAAGAGAGATCTACAAGTATCCCTGCTGAAATTATTAATTTATCCCATGATATCAAAGTTGATTCATTGGCAATTTGGGGATTACCTTCAGAAGAAGATTTGGTTTTTGGAGCTGGTTTAACATTTGCTAGCTCAAGCGATGCTTCGGAGATATATTCTGCTATTGTATCTGAAGAAAATAGTTGGAAAATTCTGCGGGATAACAAAATATATATAGTGCGAGGTTCTGGCACATCTGCGGAATCCTTAAAATCTGCGATTTTAAATAATAATTTCAAATATTATACTGATAGAAATGTGTTGGAAACAGTATCGATGCTGCCAAACGGTGGTAGGACAAAAATGATTGCTATAACTGTAGTAAAACCTAGCCAGCAAGTCCTGGATTTTGCAGAAGATTATATTGGTGATGAAGATTTCGAACAAATTACAGGGATATTGAAATTGCTTAATCCCGATGTGATGATTGGAGGCCTATATTCGCCACATCAGATAAATGTGGCTAAAGCAGTGGAAGCATTCGAAAATGGTGTGGGGGTATCTACTCTTGATGTAGGCGTGCTGGTTCTAGTTAAATCTACTTTGCCTGGTTTTGTGGTGAGCCCTGTTGCCAAAGGTCTCCTGGTTGATCATGGTTTTACTGAAGTGAAGTTTAGTGAATTCAGTGTGTATAAATGGCTCTGGACCGCTCCAGACAATAGTAAAATTTCAGTTTTAGCAAGAGTTGAGGACAATCGTATATTTGCTGCGGTTTCAGGTCAAGAAGCATATGCAGAAACACTGATAACCAGTGTTTACAAATAAGCCAGTTTGATTTAATAATAAATCTAGCCTTTTATTTATATTGACCAACTATAGCTCTGTGTTAAATATTGGATGTCAATTTTACGCAAGCCTTAAGTAAATTTATTAGAAAGATTCCTGAGTAAGTATTTAATAAGTTTGCTGCATTTTTCGGCTAGATTAAGTGGCATTCTTAGCTAGCTGAGAATTTTTGATTTACGTTTGTTTGACAGGAAATATTGAAACGATTGGGGAAGGCATCGTTGTATGTTGCTGATGTAGAAGATTCAACACTTAATGTTTCAGTGATGCTACCGGATTGAAAAAGCTCTAAAAATATCTTAACCCATTGTGGATCAAACTGAGTACCAGCATTTTTTTCAATTTCATGAGCAGCTTCTTCAGGGGCTGTCGGTGGACGATAAGGTCTCTCAGATGTCATTGCGTCATAACTATCGACTATTGCCAATATTCTGGCACCTTGAGGTATTAAGTCCCCACTTAAATTATCTGGATATCCACTGCCATCGAATTTTTCGTGATGATGTCTTATGATCTTTGCCACAGATTTAAGGTTCTCCATGGATGTTAATATGTTTTGCCCGATAATGGGATGTTCCTTGATATAATGAAATTCCTCATCTGTTAGTTTGCCCGGTTTGTTCAATATCACTTCTGGGATACCTATTTTCCCGATATCATGAAGTTTACCTGCTAATTCAATATCTTTTGATTCATTACAGATTCCCCACTTATACTCGGCCATTTTAACTGCCATGTCACAAACTCGCAAAGAATGGCCTTTAGTATAGCGGTCTTTGGCTTCTAATGCATATACTAGGCTACTCATTGACGATACCAATAGGACTTGGAGCTCTCCAGTCAGCTCATAAATCTTTTCTTCGAGTTTGCGTAAGTATGTCGTTTTTTCGTCTTCAAGTTTATTTGTGTATGTTATATCTCTTGAAATTACAATTGAACCGATGTAATTATTTGTGTCATCAAAAATACGTTTATAGTTGTCTTCATAATATCTTTCTTTAACCTGGTCGAAAATTGTCTTACGGAATACTCTTCTTTGTTCATTTTTTAGATATTCTAAGCGGCTAGATATGTCAATATTTCTCACTTCTTTGGCCACACGGTTGGCAAAAACCACTTTGTTGTCAGCGTCCACAACAGTTACACCGTAGGGCATTTGCTCCAGAACAGCCTGGAATATTTCATTGTTTTTTCTTACTTCAGTAGTAAACATCTTAGTTTGTTTTGAATTGATTTGGGCTTGTCTATCTTATGTTATTGTATTCCTAATATTTTGTCTTAAGAATAACAAATACAGGTAAAAGACTTGGTAACTATTAGGTAAATATAAGGAAAAATCAGGTAAAAATCAGGTAAAAGTTTATGATGAATTTGCTGTTTTAATATAATGTGTTGTGTTGAGCAAAGAAGTATTGTTAGAAATTAAGCTTTTAAATAGCAGAAAGCCATTGGATCAAGGTTAGAATTGGTCGGGGTGAGAGGATTTGAACCTCCGACCACCTGAACCCCATTCAGGTGCGCTACCAGGCTGCGCTACACCCCGTCGCTTTGGATGCTACAATATGGTATCATAAGTAGCTAATTGGGACAAAGTAATTTTTGTCCCAATTAGTCTTGTTTGCTGAAAGGAATTGAGCCTTGGCTAAAAAACACAAAAAAACTGAGATTAAGCGATTGCCCACTAAACATCAACTTTCTAAGTGGGAACGTCAGAAAAAACTCCAGCGTTACATGTATATTGGAGGCGCTGTATTTATTGCAATAGTTCTTGTTCTTGTAGGTTGCGGGTTTTATTTTACTCAGGTGGCACCTTTTCAGCAAAAAGTATTGAGAGTAAATGATACAGTGATTGATATGGATTATTATTTGGAGTTGCTTGGTTTCTCCTTGAATGGTGTAGAGCCTGCTCAAGCGCCTTATATGGCTGAACTGATGCTTGGGAGCATAATGCAAGACGAACTTATTATTCAGTTTGCACCAAAAGTAGGAATAACTGTGGAAGATAGCGAGGTAAGTAATGGGCTTGCTGAATTGAATTTACCTAACGATAGAGTGCATAGAGATATGTATAAAGCTAGTGTGCTTGGCGATAAACTTACGTCTGAATATATTGAGCCTGAGGTACCCAAAACTGCTAACCAGGTATGGGTAGAAGCCATGTTTCTGCCATCTGAAGATGTTGCTAATGAAGTATTAAGCAAGCTTAATGATGGTGAGAGCTTTATCAAATTAGCTAAGGAATTTTCTGTTGAAGAGACCACTAAGGAGAAATCCGGCGAATTGGGGTGGTTGCTAGAAGGATTGGTTGGTCCGACGGGAGCGAAATTTAGTGGTTCACTGCTCGGTGATATTGCTTTTAGTACTGCGCCGGGAATGTTAAGTAAGCCAACGTATGATTCATCAATAACAAAAAACGGTGGTTATTGGCTATTCGAAGTGATCGAAAGAAATGAGGACCAAAGTAGCCACATAAGGGGTATTTTATTGGGTACTGAGAAAGATGCAATGGAAGTCCGGACAAAACTGCAAGACGGAGCGGATTTTGCCGAGGTAGCTAAAGAACTTTCTCTGCATTCGGAGACTAAGGATTTTGGTGGGGACTTGGGATGGGTTCAGCAAGGGCAAGACTATGGAGATGCTGTAGTTATCAAAGCAGCTTTAGATATGCCTGTTGGAGTTATAAGTGAGCCAATTTACGATGAAACTTTTGAAACGAATGGTGGTTATTGGTTGGTTAAAGTTTTGGATAAGAGCAATGACAAAGAGATTGATGAAGCAACCAGAGAAGAGCTTATTAAAAAAGCTTTTCAAGATTGGTTGGATGAGCAAAGAAATAAAAGTACAATTGAACTATACTTAGATGATGAACAAAGGGTATGGGCAGTAGATTATGTTCTAAAAAAGCAGGGGGCAAAGCAAAGTGGCAGCTAAAGTGAAAGCTATTGGCATCGGTTTAATGGGCGTTGGAGTGATTGGTACTGGAGTAGCTGATGTTTTGTTAAGAAAAGTAGATAAATTAGCGAAGGAAGCCGGTATTTCACTTGTTTTAAAGAAGGTATTGGAAAAAGATACTACCAAGTACGGGATGCTAGGTATTGATCCTGAAATATTTACTGCTAATTTTACCGATATTATTAGTGATGATGAGATAGATATTGTTATTGAGCTTGTCGGTGGGGAGCACCCAGCCTTTGAGTTTATCTCTGAAGCTTTGGATTCAGGAAAACATGTAGTCACAGCAAATAAAGAAGTTTTGGCTAAGCATGGTTGTGAGCTTTTAGCACTGGCTCGAAAGAAAAGGGTTGGGTTACGTTACGAAGCAAGTGTTGGTGGAGGAATACCGTTGATATCACCATTTTTGAATGACCTGATTGCTAATGATATTAAGGCTATACATGCTATTGTTAACGGGACTACAAACTATATTTTAACCAGAATGTCTCAGGATAATCTGGATTTTTTAGTAGCTTTGAAACAGGCTCAAGATCTGGGATATGCTGAAGCTAATCCGGCTAATGATGTAGAAGGCCTTGATGCAGCGTACAAGCTGGCTATCCTAGCAACTATTGCTTTTGGAAGCGATATTAGATTAGACAATATCTATTATGAGGGTATTTCAAGACTTAAAGCCTGTGACTTTCGCTATGCCAAGGAATTAGGCTATGCTATAAAACTTTTGGCTATTGCCAAACAAAATGGCAATGCTATTGAGGCACGTGTGCACCCAGTTTTAATTTCGGAAGATGCCTTATTGGCAAAGGTTGATGGGGTCTATAATGCGATAGAGGTGGAGGGTGATTTAGTGGGTAAAGTCATTTTTTATGGTCAGGGTGCTGGATCATCTCCAACCTCGAGTGCAGTGGTGGCTGATGTCATTAATTTAGCTCAGAGTATAAGCAGGGGAGTAGAGTGTATTCCTAAATTGCCTTTTGGCTGTAATAAGACTGTTAAACACATGTCTGACATAGAAACTCGATACTATGTCAGAATGAATATCGTTGACCAAGCTGGTGTACTGGCACAGATATCTAAGGTTCTTGGAGATAATGCAATTAGTATAGCATCAGTAATACAAAAGGAGAGTGATCCTTCTACTCAAAGTGCTGAAGTAGTTATAATGACTCACAATGCTAAAGAGAGGGCAGTTCAAAAAGCGCTTAAGGAAACTGAACAATTACCTGTAGTTAATGAAATAAGTAATTTTATCAGAGTCGAAGGTTAAATTTGATATGATGCGTAACATATTAGTTAGATACCGTGATTTTCTTCCTATTACTCCAGCTACTCCTACTATAACACTTGGTGAGGGGGATACTCCGTTAGTGAGGTCTGTTAATTTGGAAAAAGAATTGGGATGTGGAGAGCTTTATTTTAAACTTGAGGGATGTAATCCAACCGGTTCATTCAAGGACCGTGGTATGGTTTTTGCTATAGCCAAGGCTGTGGAGGATGGTAGTAAGAGTATAATCTGTGCTTCTACGGGAAATACCAGTGCTTCTGCTGCTGCTTACGGTGCTCGTTTTGGTTTGAATGTTGTGGTTATTGTGCCGAAAGGGAAAATTGCGTTGGGCAAATTTGCTCAAGCTATTGCATACGGTGCTCGAATTATCACTATCAATGGCAATTTCGATCAGGCTCTTCAGATAGTTCGTAGCCTTATTGAAAAACATTCTGTTACTATGGTTAATTCTTTAAATCCGTATCGTATAGAAGGCCAGAAGACAGCAGCTTTTGAAATAGTAGATTATCTGAATGATGCTCCAGATTATCATTTTATACCGGTGGGTAATGCCGGTAATATTACTGCGTACTGGAAAGGTTATGTTGAATATCAAAAAGCTGGAAAATCCAGCAAGCTTCCCAAAATGATGGGATTTCAGGCTGCAGGCGCTGCGCCTATAGTTAAAGGGAAGATTATAGATAAACCCCGCACATTTGCTACTGCAATTCGCATTGGTAACCCGGCAAGCTGGCAAAAGGCAACTGCTGCCAGAGACCAGTCGGAGGGAATTATCGATAGTGTCACCGATGAAGAAATATTAGCTGCTTATAAACTTATGGCCTGTAGAGAAGGTATTTTCGGTGAACCTGCCTCAGGTGCATCGTTGGCCGGATTGATAAAAATGGTCAAAAAAGGGATGAAATTTAACTCTAAAAAGGTGGTTTGTATTGTTACTGGTACTGGATTAAAAGATCCTGGTGTGCCAGTAAAACATATAGCACCTTTTCCTGAATTACCTCCAGACGTTCGTTTGATTGAGCAAGCCCTGGGTTGGAGTTAGGCTTGTGCTGTACATTCACGAATTCTATCGGGGGACGAGAAATGATTGATAAAGATAAGATTGAAGAAGCATCTCTTGCCATACTAAAAGCTATAGGCGAAGATCCTCAAAGAGAGAGTTTATGTGGTACCCCAAGACGTATAGCAGAGATGTATGCCGAGCTTTTTGCTGGCATGTATATGGATGCAAAGGCAGAATTGACTGTGGGTTTTGAGGAAGGGCATAGAGAGATGGTTATATTAAAAGATATCCCCTTTTACTCCATGTGCGAGCACCACCTACTGCCTTTTTACGGAACTGCTCATGTGGGCTACATTCCTAATGATGAAGGGCGAGTGGTGGGGATAAGTAAGCTGGCCAGGGTAGTGGATATATTTGCCAGGCGCCTTCAACTTCAGGAAAGAATGACCACCCAAATTGCTGATGCTATTCTTGAAGCATTGCAACCTGATGGAGTAGCAGTTGTTATTCAGGCAGTCCATCTGTGTATGACAATGAGAGGTGTGGAGAAGCCGGGAAGCACTGTGGTTACTTCGGCAACGAGAGGACTTTTCCGCAGCCGTGCTGCAACTCGTGCTGAGTTTCTATCTTTGGTACAGAGCAAATAACTCTCTTATTAATTAGCTGATTCTGTCAGAAACTGTAGGGAATTGCCTTGTGTTTGGCACTAGCAGTTTTTATTTGTTTCACATACCTTGGTTGTATTATTCAATCCAGTCATTAAAATTTCATATGTGGATGATAGACGGTAGTACGTTACCGGAAAATTTATTATTTTAAAATACTACGTGTTGCAGCAGTGGTTTTTTCTACCAGTACCTTTTCCCCTTCTTCTAAACCTGATATAACCTCAGAAAACAGCTCATTTTGAATACCCAGCACTATCTGCCGCTTTTCAATATCGCCTTTTACTCCTCCGGTGACAACCTGCGTCCAGTAATCTCCATATGTTCCTTTGATGGCGCCGTTTGGTATCAGCAGAACGTTTTCTTTGTTATCGACAATTATATTAGCCGTGGCAGTCAAGCCGCCTTTCAATTCCAGTTCAGTCGGGTCAAGTCTAATGGTAACCTTATAGTTTACCACTCCCATTTCTCCCGTCCCATAAGGAGAAATAAATGTTACTGTGCCCGTTAATTCCTGGCCCGGCAGGGCATCTACAGTGATATTAGCTTTTTGTCCCAATTTCACCTTGAAAATGTCTATCTCATCTACGACTCCATCCAATTCAACCCATTTAGTATCTACTAGATGGATAACGGTAATACCTGAAGAGACAGCACTAGAAATTGGGCCTTGTTTACTTCCAGCGGCAGCAATAGCTGAGGAGCTTGGGTATTGAGGCGCTGAGAGCCATTCGTTTTCTTTGACATTGATGGAGATGACTGTACCGTCAAATGGAGCTAATATCTCTGTCTTCATTAGCTCCTCTTTGTATTGCTTCAAGGCTGCTTCATAGTATTGCAAGTTGAGATTATTCTGCCTGAGTACTTTAAGATTGACGCCATTCTTTAGAATCAAGTCGTTTTCTTCCAGAATCTGATGGCTGATTTCTAATTCATGCTGAACCATACGTAAGATTCCAGCGAGCTCAGCCCTATTGTAGTTATCCGTCTCCATTAACCTTTGTATTTCTTTCAAGTTACTTTCAACTGTTGCAAGGCTGTCGAGTGTGGTAGACGTATCGGAGTATGATATCCCTAAAAGTGTCACTTGCCCGCATACTTTT
>Ga0265297_10006359_pt1 | contig 17248 bp, 15 predicted proteins | sample Munlanlwell13791_FD_192502 | JGI IMG/M metagenome (GOLD analysis project Ga0265297, IMG submission 192502) | Leachate microbial communities from a municipal landfill in Southern Ontario, Canada - Leachate well 137-91 | ecosystem: Engineered > Solid waste > Landfill > Unclassified | place...
GAACTTGAGTTTTGAGCTGAGATATCTATAGTCATCGGATTCTATATTTTTCCATTCGTACGTAGGCATGCCCCATCTCTGGCCTTTGGCGCAATACATATCCGGCGGCGCGCCGGCTAAAAAATTCAATTTAAAAAATTCCGGATGCGCCCATACGTCGGCGCTATCCCTCGAAATAAGTATCGGCAGATCCCCTTTAAGCAAGACGCCCTTAGAATTGGCATACTTCTTGGCTTGGCTGAATTGTCTATACGCGATCCATTGCACCCATTTATAAAAGTCTACCTCGGTCCGGTGTTCCCGGTAGAAAGATTCCAGGCCGGCAGCGTCCCTGTCTCTATAAATATCCTGCCACTCATACCAAGGCCTTCCGTTATGATGGTGCTTCAGGGCCTTGAAGAGCGCGAAATCATTAAGCCAATAAGAGGCCTTATCTATAAATTCCGAGGATCCGTTTTCGGCATTATCTTTCTCGTCTTTATATACCTCCCGCAATAATTTGATCTTCTCATCCTTTATCCTGTAATCCACGTTCAGCCCACCCGAAGGCATCGATCTCTTCAGGTTGAGCAGCCCCGCCTTCAGCTTCCCCTGGCGTGAACCTATAAGCGCGTGCATAGATATATATGTGCTTTCTATGGCAAAGGAACTTATGGCGTCGTACGGGCAGTATGTAGACCCTACTTCGTTCATCGGTAATAGCTGCAATATGGAGCCGCCTATCTCGGCGCACCAATCGACAAGAAGCTTTAGATCTTCCATGTCGCCCACGCCCTGGCTCTGCTTCGAATATACGGAAAAAAGCGGAGCCAAAATGCCAGCGCGCCTATTAACGCCGAACTTTTTCCACTTCTTCTTTGACGCTGTGCTCAGCAGATCTTTTTGATTTGATGTCATTTTATATTCCTTATTTTGTATATATTATCATATAATTGCCTTAGTGGGGTCAATATTTTTCGCCAGAATTTTAATTGACAAAATATAGGCGAAATGATATATTTTACCCCGTGAAAACGAGGATTGGAAGTCTGGGCCGTTAAGGTATGGATATCTAACCTTCACGGTCTTTTTTATGCCAGATTTAGATCTTTTCATAATTTTGCTGAAAGGAGGAGTCAATAAATGGCAAAAGGCAAAGTAAAATGGTTCTCAAATCAAAAAGGCTACGGGTTCATAACCCCTGAGAATGGCAAGGATGTATTCGTACATCATACAGCAATTCAGGGTGAAGGTTATAAAACTCTCGATGAAGGCCAAGAGGTCGAGTTTGAAATAAAAGAAGGCCCCAAAGGAGAACAGGCAGTTGATGTAAAGAAGATATAAGCTGTTCATTTATCACAAAAGCCCGGCTTTTAAACCGGGCTTTTTATTTATCGGGCATACCATCGATTTGACAAAACCGTTTCCCGCATGCTATCATTAATATCGTGATCAAGATACTCTCGGACCTGGCGCAAGGGGCAGCCAATCTTCTTTTTCCATTGCATTGCCAAGCATGCAAAAAACCGATAGAGCCATCCAACGCGCTGTATGTATGTCAGGCTTGCGTTATGCAGATACGCCGAAATCCAAAACCACACTGCACGTCATGCGGCAGAGGCGTCGATAGGGCCGGCACATTATGTGCGGCATGCAAAAAAACAAGACCGCACTTTGGCAGGGCTCATTCAGCCTGTCTCTATGAAGGCGCCTTGAAAGAGATAGTCCATTCTTTTAAATATAAAGAACGTATACGTCTATCGAAGATCCTGTCAAACCTGATGATAGATTTCGCAAAAGATAACCTCGATATACTGGATGGGATAGACGCGGTAACTTTTGTACCGGCCCATAAAAACATATTCAAGAATAGGGCATTCAACCAGGCCCGTCTTTTGGCAGAGAATATTTCCATGGAATTCGGAATACCCTTGATGAATACCATTGAAAAAACTATTTCGACCAGACATCAAAATGATTTATCTCGAGACGAAAGACTTGTCAACCTGAAAGGGTCATTCACCTTGAAGAACGGATCAAGGATCGATAAAATGAAACTTCTTCTGGTAGATGATATAATGACCACCGGAGCCACTTTGGATGAATGTTCTAAAACCCTCCTCAAAGGCGGGGCCGAAAAGATAAGCTGTTTTACTTTAGCCAGGGGCACTTAAAAGATGAAGATCATAGATAAATATATGATAAGAGGGTTCGTCGGCCCATTGGTATGGTGTATTTTTATATTCGTCGTCATGGCGATAATAATCGATATATTCTCATTTATAGACGATATAGTAAAATATAAGATACCGTTTGATTCGATAATGGCCTTCTACGTATATTACGCTCCCACCATCTTCATTCAGGTGGCTCCGATGGCGGTCTTATTGTCCACAATTTATGTCTTAAGCAATCTGAACAAGAATAATGAGATCGTCGCTATGAAATCAAGCGGGATAAGTCTTTGGCGCATACTCTCCCCTATGCTTATCGTAGGGTTCATATTGAGCATGATAATGTTCGGTATAAATGATAAGGTCATACCGGTAAGTTCGAAGATATCCAATACCATAAGACGGGATGAGATCGAAAAACAGAAGACCAAAGACAGGAAAGCAAGGATCATACAAAATGTCGCGCTGTATAGCGCCGGAAACCGGATAATATTCGCCAGGAATTACGACACCGAGAAGAAGACCCTTCAGGACATCATCATCCACAGGCACGACAGCGGCGAGAATCTGGTATCCAAAATAACCGCCCAAAGCGGCATATGGACAGACAGGGGTTGGCGTTTTTATAAAGTCGTAATGTGGAAGATAGATAACGCCGGAAAGATCCTTGGCGAACCGGTCTTTCTGAAAGAATGCATGATACCTATTAAGGAAAAACCCATCGATTTCGAAACGCAGGAATGGCGTTCTGATTATTTAAGCTATAGAGAATTAAAAAATTATATAAAAAATTTCAGAGGCGCCGGCAAAAGGATAGTGAAGAACCTGCTTGTCGATCTCTATTATAAAATATCATTTTCTTTGATAAGCCTAATAATAATCGTGATAGGTGCTCCCTTTGCCATGATAACTACGCGCGGAGGCGTTCTGATAGGCATGGGCATGAGCATAGGTATAGGACTTCTATATTACGCGGTCATTGCCATATGCCTCGCCTTCGGAAAGGCCGGAATATTGCCGCCCTTATTAGCTGCCTGGATGGGCAACATAATATTCGGAGCGCTTGGTATATATTTAGTCAATAAAAGGGCTTAGAATTAAAAAAGGTGCGGATATCTTATCCCGCACCTTTTTTAATTCTCAATATCTACGATATGCCTAATCGGCCCCTTCGTGGCTTATCTCAACATCCTTGCCGAACTCCCTGGCCTTCCTCGTGATCACTCTCTTCAGTACCGTATGCTTCTTTGTGTACTGCGCCGTATCCTTTATATTAAGTTTTCCGAACAAGAAATTGAACCTTGCCTCTATCTCCTTAGCTATCATATCCCTGGTGGCTTGCGGCAATCCCATTATATCTTTCTTGAACTGCCCAAGGGCCTTCTTCCTTGTGCTGTACAAGAACTGCTCCTCCGTCTGGCCCGCTTTCTTTTCGGAACCTTGAGTATCCCTGAGCCAGCCGTATATCCTGTCTTTGAGCTCTTTCGGAAAATGCTGGCTCTCATAAACCATATTCTGGAACTCTGTGGCAAGATGGACTTCCGCGGTTCCGGCCTCAGGGAACTTCCCGAACGCCTCAGAAGGAAGTGTGGAAGCGCCGTGCTGGACCGCTCCCGCCATACCATACTCTTCACGGGCTATCTTCGACAAATTCCTGAGCGTGTCAAAATCAAGTTTGACCTCGGCAATACTGCCGTCCGGCAGCACCACCCCTCCGTGCGAGGTACCGGTCTGGATGCTTATCTTACTTATGCCGGTCCTGCCCTTTCTTAGACGTTCACGATAGCCTGTCATAAATGCCCTTAGATCTTCCGGCGTAGAATTCTTGCTGCCGACCTCTCCTATCTCTCCGCCAACAGATACCTCGACGCCTTTCGGCTGGTTTTGCCGTATAAAGTTGGTAAGCTTAGCGCATACCTCATAATTCAATTCCTGCTGCTTCTTTATACTGTTCTTGGAAAGATCGACCAATGTAGAAGAATCTATGTCGATGTTATAAAACCCGGCATCTAAGGCCTGCACTATAAGCGCCTTTATGCTGTCCAATTCTTTTTCGGGATTATCTTTGAATTTTTTCTCGCTGAGCTGAAAATGGTCGCCCTGGATAAAGACCGGACCGCTCCAGCCCTCCTTAAGCGCAGCCGCCAGACAGACCGCCACGTATTCAACCGGAGGCTGGTCGGTATACCCCATCTCGGATTTCGCTATTTCGAATATAAAAGGCCCTGCGTTTATATTTTTCGCTGCGCGGAATATCGCCTTTGCCAGATCATAGGTCAAGGTGCGCAGATTTATAGCCGGGACGGTGAAATCTACCGGCACTTCTCCTCGCCCCCTGGCCATGTAAAATTCATTTATGCTCGAGGAATATATGCCGTTCTTGTAGGCAAGCGAGGCTATCTTCTTGGCAACCTTCTTCTTATCCTCGATATTGCTATTCAACACCAAGTCCATAATCATCTTATCCATATCGCGCGAACTTCTTCCCATCTTAACCACTTCTCCTTTCAGATTGCTTATTGAAAGCATATTTTCCAGACCTGTTCTACCCTTAGGTGCCCAGCTCCCAGCTCTCCAAATACTCTTTCTGCTCCTTAGTAAGCTTGTCGATCTTCACACCTAAAGACTCAAGTTTTAATCTTGCTATGTTCCTATCGATAAATTCCGGAACTCCGTAAACTTTCTTATCAAGCTTCTTATGGTTTTTGGCCACGTATTCGCAGCATAAGGCCTGATTGGCAAAGCTCATGTCCATTACGCTTGCAGGATGCCCTTCAGCGGCTGCCAAATTGATAAGCCTGCCCTCTCCCAGCAAATTCACACGCCTGCCGTCCTTTAAAGTATACTCATCGACAAAATCCCTGATCCTTCTTTTCCGGCGGGCCATACCCTCCAGCGCCGGGATATCTATTTCGACGTTAAAGTGGCCGGAATTTGCTACTATCGCTCCGTCCTTCATGGCCTCAAAATGCTCTTTCCTTATTACCCTGGTGTCCCCGGTCAATGTGACAAATACGTCCGATTTTCTGCAGGCCTCTTTTATAGACATCACATTGTATCCGTCCATCACCGCTTCAAGCGCTTTGATGGGATCCGTCTCCACGATTATAACGTTCGCCCCCATGCCCTTAGCCCTCATCGCAACACCCCTGCCGCACCATCCGTATCCGCATACAGTAAAATTGCTCCCGGCTAGAAGAAGGTTTGTGGCTCGAACTATACCGTCTATTGTCGACTGACCTGTCCCGTACCTATTATCGAAGAGATGTTTTGTCTGTGCATCGTTGACCGCTATCACCGGATAGAGAAGAAGCCCTTTCTTCTCAAGGCTCCTCAGCCTTATGACGCCGGTGGTCGTCTCCTCGGTCCCGCCTAGAATATTCGGAACGAGATGGCGTTTTGTTTTATGTATCGTAGATACCAGATCGGCACCGTCATCCATAGTAATATTGGGACTATAGTTAAGAACGCTGTTTATGTGCGAGTAATATCTTCTATTGTCCTCCCCCTTTACCGCAAAGGTAGGAATACCAAAATCCTTGACCAGAGATGCCGCCACATCGTCTTGGGTGCTTAATGGATTGGATCCGCAAAGATATACTTGCGCGCCGCCGTCTTTTAAAGTTATCATCAAATTAGCTGTTTCTGTCGTCACGTGGAGGCAGCATGCTACGGTGAGCCCTTTCAGAGGTTTCTCATTCTTAAAATGCTTGCGCACCAACCGAAGAACGGCCATATCCCTTTCGGCCCACTCTATCCTAAGCTTGCCGTGAGAGGCCAGCTTAGAATTTTTAATGTCATATTTCATTATTATCTCCGTGATTTTAGGTAATTTTTATGATATCTACTTCACGTATTTTGAGAGTTCTTTGGCCATATCCGTATTTTCCCATGTAAACGCTTCCCCGTCTCTGCCAAAATGCCCGTACGCGGCTGTCTGGCGGTAACGCCTGCCATCAGATTCTCTCAGCTTCAATGTAGCTATTATCCCGCTGGGGGTAAGCTCAAAATGGTCGTTTATTATCTTTATTATCTTGTCATCGCTTAATTTGCCGGTCCCAAATGTATCAACCATCAAAGAGACTGGTTCGGCACGGCCGATAACATAGGCCATCTGTATAAATAGCTGGTCCGCTATGCCGGCAGCAACGAGATTTTTAGCTATATATCTGCCCATGTAAGCACCAGAGCGGTCAACCTTTGTGGGATCCTTACCGGAGAACGCTCCACCGCCGTGCGAAATAGTCCCGCCGTAAGTATCTACCACTATCTTCCTGCCGGTCATACCGGTGTCCGACTGGGGCCCGCCGATAACAAACTTACCTGTCTGGTTGATATAGAACTGGGTGTCCTTGTCCGTCCATTTTTTCAGCACAGGCATCGCAACCTTATCTATTATCTCCTGCCTCGCTTTTTCGGATAACATATCGGTCTTCTTATCAACCACATCCTCGGTATGCTGCGACGCTATAACCACAGATCTAACACGAACCGGTTTCCCGTCGACATATTCCACCGTGACCTGGCTCTTGCCATCAGGCCCAAGATATTTAAGTACGTCATTTTTTCGAACCTCGGCAAGTTTTGCGGAAAGCTTATGAGCAAGCGTTATAGGAAGCGGCATCAGTTCCGGCGTCTCTTTGCACGCATACCCCATCATCATACCCTGGTCGCCCGCTCCGCCTCTATCTACTCCCATGGCTATGTCCGGAGACTGCGTATGGATGGCGTTCAATATCGCGCATGTGTGGTAATCGAACCCATACTTTGGATGGGTATAACCTATATCTTTAAGCAGGCCGCGGCAAAGCTTATGTATATCAACATACGCATTTGTCGTTATCTCGCCGCCGACTATTATGAGTCCCATCGTAACATATGTCTCGCACGCTACCCTCCCGGATGGGTCCTGTCTCAAGACTTCATCTAATACGGAATCCGATACTTGATCACAAACTTTATCCGGGTGCCCCTCAGTAACGCTCTCCGAAGTAAAAAGATGTTTCGCCTTATTCATCCTTACCATTCTCCTTTTTTAAGTAGATTTTATCAGCTTTATTATAGGAATCCACATTCCCTATGTCGAACCATTCTTCCGTAAATTTAAATCCATAAACTTTATCATTTTCACTGAGCCATTTTATATAATGGCCCGGCGCATCCAGTGCATTCTGGATTTTAATATATTTATCCACAAAATGCACTTTTTCTTTTGGAAAATAATACACACCCGTAGAGACTAATGTGCATTTAGGATTTTCCGGTTTCTCCTCAAAGTCAATTACCTTATTGCTGCCATCGATCCGTATAACACCAAAATTTCTGGCAAGATCTATATCGCCTATATCATACAAAGCTATCGAGGATCCATCTCGATGGGCCTCGGCAAACTCGAGAAATTTCTTAAGATCGAATTCAAAAAGGTTATCTCCCGCCACGACTAAAAGGTCATCATCTATACTCTTCTTATCTATCCCAAAAGCAAGATCCTGTATAGCGCCCAACCTTGTCTCATTAGTATCCGTGCCGTCATCTATCACGTTCAATAGTTTATTATATCGCGAGGATATCGACCAGGCATTAAAATTTCCGAAGAACCTAGCGTTGGTTATAACAAATATGGAGTCGGCACAGCCGAGGGGCACTATCTTCTCCAGTATCCTGTCTATTATCTTCTTATTGGCGATCGGAAGGAGCGGCTTAGGAGTATTGAGAGTCAAAGGCCGCAATCTTACCGCATAACCTGCTGCCAGTATAACCGCTTTCATAGCTTAGCCAGTTCCCCCTTAAGATACGTTATCTTCTCAACCGGGGTCGGATCCCTTCCATTCAGCATCGCCAGATAAAAACTTACGAAATCTCCGGTATAGATTAACGAGAATATCCGCGAAAGCCTGCCCTTACCGGAAGATCTTAATTCTATTATGCCAGCGCTCTCCTTCTTCAATAGGTGCGCGGTCACATTCATCCTTTTCGCAACGCGGTCGTTATCTTCTTTGTCGCGAAGCATGATGATAACGAATGACTTCAATAGGCCCTTCGGATTTTCCCATCCCATTATTTCATTATGGTTCATCTCCGGGAAGACGTGGCTCGATGCAAGGGTCTTGGCGTTCTCGGCGAGCTGCCCCCTCCACCTAGTGGCCACTACATCGATATGATCCTGTCCGGCATAGATAAAAGGCAGTTTCTCGAAAATCTTACCGGCTATTCTCTTGGCCGGATTACCTTTTTCCGGAACTTCAAAGCCCATCTGATCGTCTCTTAGGCACTCCATGTTGGCGATTGCTTCATCTATATCTTTGGTCTTGTCTTTCATAAGGCCTATTTTGGAAAACGTATAAAGAAGCGGAAAGAATGAATAGCCCAAGGCGCATCTGGGCGGCAACCCTTTCGGTATGATGATAACTGGGAAGCCATCTTTATCGGCCAACCCTTCCAGCTGTCCGCCTGAAGTTATTACGATTATCTTGGCGCCTCTTCTTTTGGCGTCTCTATACGCGCTCAAGGTCTCTTCGGTATTGCCAGAATAGCTAGACGCTATAACCAATGTATCCTTACACACAAACTCTGGTAATGTATAGTGGCGATTTACAAATATCGGTCTATCCGCCTCATCCGCGAGAAAAGAACGTGCTACATCGGCGCCGATAGCGGACCCCCCCAGGCCGGTACATACTACGTTTGAGTACTTTTTAAAAGAGACCGGCAGCCTTACCTGCAGGCCTATCTCTTTGGCCATCCTGCACTGAGAAGGGAAAGACTCGATAAGATCGAGCATGTCCGATTTGTCATATCTGTCTATGATCTTCATGTCATCTAGGCTATGCATAAAGCTATTCTACCTCCACCGCGAGATCAGGGACGATCTCCTTTAATTTTTTTCTAGCAAACCTGTCCACTTCTTTGCCGGTAGGCAGTAAGATGGCCTCTTGGGCTATCTCCTTGACCTGCCTCATGGTAACCGACCGTATTATACGTTTTATTTCCGGGATAGCTATCGGGGAGGTGCTGAATTCATCCAAATCCAGACCCAATAGTATCAGGGTCATCACTATGTCACCGGCCATTTCTCCGCACATCCCCACCCATACCCCGGCCTTATGGCCGTTCTCTATAATACTCTTTATTAAGCGCAGCACCGCAGGGTGGGTAGGTTCATAAAGATACGCTATCTTTTCATTAACCCTGTCAACGGCAAGAGAATATTGTATAAGATCGTTTGTCCCTATAGAAAAGAAGTCCACCTCTTTTGCCAATATGTCGCTTATGAGCGCCGCAGAGGGAACCTCTATCATGGCACCAACCTCCATCTCCTCGTCAAAAGGGATAGATGCCTTCCTGAGGTCTCTCTTCACTTCTTCCAATATAGCATTGGCCTGCCTCAACTCCTCAAGACCCGATATCATAGGATACATAACTTTAAGCTTGCCTTGACTGGACGCCCTCAAGATAGCCCTTAACTGCGCTTTAAATATATCGGGTCTAGCGAGACAAAATCTTATGGCTCGCCATCCCAAGAATGGGTTCATCTGTTTCGGAACGTCAAGCTGCGACAAGAACTTATCTCCTCCCAGGTCAAGCGTCCTAACAACTACCGAGCTCGGCTTCATCCTTCTTGCGACAGCCGAATATGCCCTATACTGTTCCTCTTCCGTAGGCAGATCCTTACGGTTCATATAAAAATATTCCGTTCTATATAGACCTATCCCGGCTGCTCCGTGTGCCAGCACAGAGGCAACATCTTCAGGCACTTCTATGTTCGCCACGAGCTCTATCTTCTTCCCATCCAAAGTAACGCAGGGCAGGTCCCTTAATTCAAGTAGGTGCTTTTCGAACTCTACAAATTTTTCGCGGCCAACTTCGTATTTTCGCAGTGTTTTAGATGACGGATTGATCACGACTATACCATGAGTGCCGTCAACTATCAGCATATCACCGCTTTCGATCTTCCTGGTCAGGGACTCCATGCCTACGACAGCAGGTATTTCAAGCGACTTGGCCATGATCGCCGTATGAGAGGTCCTGCCTCCTATGTCTGTAGCGAAACCTATAACGTTCTTCTTGTGCATCGTCGCGGTATCTGAAGGAGAAAGATCATAGGCGATCACTATGGCCTTTTCTTTCAAATTACTCAGCATGTCCTCTTTGGCGCCGATCAGGTTCTTTAATATCCTTCTGCCGACGTCGTTTATATCGCTTATTCTCTCTCTCAGATATTCGTCATCCATCTCCGAGAAGACCTTTATATACCGCCTAAGCACATCCTGGAAGATATATTCTATCGAAAGCTTGTCTTTCTTAAGCTTGGCCACAACCTCCTCGATGAGCATCGTATCGTCTATGACTAGAAGATGAGCGCTGAATATCTGTCCATGTTCCGCCCCCATCTCTTCGGATATGCGTTTCTTGATCTCCAATATCTCTTCCTTGGTAACCATCAACGCATCCTTAAACCGGTTCACCTCACTGGCGACTTGATCATCTTTTATAGCGCGCCTGGGTATGGTGTACTGTTCCCTGCCAAAAAGAAACGCCTTCCCGATGCTTATGCCGGGAGACGCCGGGATGCCCTTAAGGATTATCTCTTTCTTCTTTATCAGTTTTGGGTCTGTCATATTACCGACTCTTCTATGTCATCGCTAGAAAGGAGCGCTTCCAGTTCCTTGACTGCCTGTTCGGCGTCATCGCCGTTCGCAGTAAGGATAACCTTCGAACCGCTTCCAGCTTCCAGCATCATAATGCCCATGATCGATTTGCCGTTAACTTTCTGCTTTCCCTTAGCAACAGTTATTTCAGAGCTATATTTATTAGCGATCTGCACAAAAAGCGCTGCGGGTCTGGCATGAAGCCCTTGTTTATTTTTAATAGTTATCACTCTTTCGACTACCATATCGCTGAATCAACTCCTCGATTTCTTTAAGCTCGCAACCAGATCTATTATTATTTTGGCCAATTTCACTGAATCATGTCTCACATAATCCTTCGTAAGAAGTATATGTGCTTCGACCACTTTGCATTTCATCTTTTTAAGATTATCTGAATCTGGAATTACCGGGTATGACTCCTCCATCTTATACTTATCCAGCATGTCATTCGATACCTTAGCTGTATTGATTATACAATACTCCACTATGCCCGATGCGGTATGAGATACTATAGTTTTCAGGTGATCGCTTGCCTTATAATGATCGGTCTCTCCGGTTTGGGTCATAACGTTACATACGTACATCTTAACAGCTTTCGACGATATCACCTCTTGATATACCTTTCCCACTAAAAGATTGGGTATTATGCTCGTATAAAGACTTCCCGGACCTAAAACTATCGCGTCGGCCTTTCTTATAGCGTCGATAGCCTCTTCATTGTGCCTGCAATTAGCTGGGCGCAGATAGACCCTTTTTATCGGCTTCTTGGCTATTGGTATCTGACTCTCCCCGACCGTCTCAGTACCGTCTGTATGCTCGGCAACCAGGGAAACCTTATCCAGCGTAGACGCCAGCACCCTGCCTCTAATGGCCAGTACCTTGCTAGATTCTTTTATAGCGGCGTCAAAATCACCGGTAACCTGGGTCATTGCTGTTATAAATAAATTGCCAAAACTATGGCCGCTCAGGGGATTATCCCCGCCAAATCTAAATTGAAAGAGCCGCCCCATAAGGGGTTCGGCATCTGCCAAGGCCACAAGGCAGTTCCGTATGTCGCCGGGAGGAAGAACGTTGAATTCCTGTCTAAGCCTTCCAGATGAACCGCCGTCATCTGCCACCGTAACTATGGCAGTTATATTGCTGCTATACTCCTTTAAACCGTGCAACAACATCGAGAGGCCGGTGCCTCCGCCTATAACTACTATTCGCGGCCCTTTTTCTAATATTCTTTTTTGATATATCTTATCCACTAACTCGCTGCCCTGTTCCGGCAGGAAAACAGTAACGAATGATTTTATTATTCTTTTTATTCCGGTTATTACAGCCAAAACACCGAATATTATTATCAGACCGGCAGACGTCTTGTTCTGCGAGCTCTGTTCCAATAAGACCATGACAAAGCCCATGGATATCATCAACACCCCAAAAACTGTCAACAATATCCATCTCTTAACCCACATCCCGGGATAAAGCCATTTAAAAGCATTTAATATCTTCAATTCAAAGCCTCTATTGATTGCTATTCTATTACGATGCTGCCGGCAATAATACTATAATGGTATATGACCAAGTAGACCCAGCAATTATCTTGACACGGATAATCACAAAGATTAATACTTCTTGGAGTCCTCTTCCTGTATTATTTGGAGTATCTCTTTTTCGTCCTTAGATTTCTTGAGCAATTCGCGAAAATACTTATCTTTCAACATTCGAGATATCCTGGCAAGAGCTTTTAGGTGGGGACCGGCAGACTCCTCAGGAGCTATCAATAGAAAGAATATATACACCGGCTCTCCGTCTAGAGAATCAAAATTAACGCCTTTTTGGGAAAGTCCAAAAGCCGCTACTAAACTTTTTACATTCTGGGATTTGGCATGGGGTATGCCTATGCCCTGGCCTATGCCGGTAGAACCCAACGATTCTCTGGTCAATAGCGCCTTAACAAGTTCCTCCTTGTTCTTTATTTCATCAGCCTTGGCCAATAGGTCAACCAACTCCCTTACGATCCCTTCCTTGTCTGTGGCTTTAAGATTGGCCGCAACAGCCTTTTTATTTAAAAAATCCATTATCTTCATCGAGAGACTCCTTCTTTTTATGCTTTATAAATCGCACGCACTAAAACCTGCCGGATGCCACAAATTTAAACGTTAGCCCCTCACATTATTAACCGGCTCATCATGGGCCAAAACACTAAAAATGGAGCGGCGGATGGGTTTCGGTTACTACGTTCCCAGATGGAACTGCGTAACCTCCCCTCGCTCGCTTCCGGCCATCCCTCGCTTACGCTCGGGATGATGCCTATTCTAAATCAATAGCATCAAAGGCCTTTTCCTCGCTTCGCTCGGCGCTCGCGAGCTTCGAAACCCTTGGCGCGTTTAACGCGTTATCAAAATGGAGCGGCGGATGGGTTTCGAACCCACGACATCGACCTTGGCAAGGTCGCATTCTACCACTGAATTACCGCCGCGTTATGACGCAAAGAACTGATTTCACGTACTTCGTACATCGTACTACGTACTCGATCAATGTACGATGTACGTAATACGTTGTACTAACTTCAGCCTAACTGGCTATGGTGCCCGCACCAAGAATCGGCTACTTCGGCTCGCAGTGCTCACCTGCGTAGCCAGCCCACTCACTGTCGTCCATCCCTCGCTATGCTCGGGATGACGCCTATACTAAACCGATGGCGTCAGAGGACTTTTCCTCCTATTCGTCGGCGTTCGTGGGCTTCGATTCTTGACACTAACCATATAGACAAGGCTTAAAATAGAGTTTATATGGTGCCCGCACCAAGAATCGAACTTGGAACCTTGACATTAAGAGTGTCCTGCTCTGCCAATTGAGCTATGCGGGCGCTATAATCTAAATCTTCAGCCCTGCACGCGAAATCCCGAGCGAAGCCGAGAGATTGAGCTATGCGGGCCGAATATCTTCCAAGAATGAATTTAAAGAACTATTTTAGCACAAAATACTGATAACTTTGCCTATTTCGCTCACTGCGAAATCCTGCAAAGCGCTCTATCTATATCGCATTAACCGCGTAAGAATAAGCCCAGGACCAGCTAAGTGGAGTGTATTATATCGAATTTTACTTTAAGTGTAAAGATGATTTTTAGTTCATACCAAAAGTCTACGAAAATGTTAAGCCATAGACATCATAACCGTTTTCTCACCTTCATACTGCCTCTAACCCCTTTTAGACAGATCCATAACGGCCGCATCTTCCGACCTATACTCTATGAAAAGGTCTTTTGTCTTTGATATATCCAACAAAATCCTCATCTTGTCGGACAGGTTTATCAACCCAATTCTGCCGTCTTTTCCGATAGACCGCATCTCTTTCAAGCGGCTTACCAAGGCAACTATGACACCGGTATCTATATTTACCACATCTTTAAAATCCGCCAAAACATTTTTTATATCCGCCCCCTTAAATCTATCGATGTGCTCGTGGTGTATGGAACTCAAGGTGTCGAATGTAATATCGCCTTTTAATCTGACAATCGTAACCCCATCTCTGCATTCTATCTTACCTATATGGCCTTTCGCATGGTGTTTATCATGAAAAAGCCGCGAAAATAACGTTTTTAATATATTCATAATGCGTTTTTCATTCCGGATAACCTACGGGCTGAGTAAGGATCACCTTTTGATCATCCCTCAGATTCATTACCTTGGCAAGGCCTTCCTTGTCAACCCACCCCAAAACAACAGTGGCAAGCCCTTCCGAAGCGCAAAAGAGATAAACATTCTGACTAATATATCCGGTATCAACGGCTGAATAGAAAGACCTGTCTGCAGCATCTTTAGACATCTTGGAAAGATTTGCGACATATATCAACACCACAGGTGAAGTCTTCACGAATGCCTGTTTCCCGGCAAATTCGCGTATATCTTTGCTGATCACGGGATTTAAAAAATTTTGTTTTGGTTCATAAAGATAAAGACCGCTGGGCATAGCTACATATATATCGATCTCCTGCCAATTTACGGCAGACGGCGCTGTCCTGCCGCCTGATTCAGGTCTGTTGACACCATAAGCCGACCACATAAGGTTGGACAACAGGTCTAGAGGCAGATCCCTTGAGCTGAGCTGGCGCCGGCTCTGTCTCTCTTTCAGGGAAAGCATCAGAGATTTACCTCTATTAAAGTCCGGCTGAGAAAGCTGGATCGGTTTTATCTCTTCCGCCAGCACATTACAGGATAAGAACAGAACAAATAATGCGCAATTCACCATCTTCTTCATATATACCTCATTCTCTTATACTTAATAAAAATATCGTTTCAACTTCTACAAAAGAAACTGAGTCTGGCAACTGGTGCGGACGCCAGAGAGTTGGTTACTTCGTTCCACCAGAGGTGGAACTGCGTAACCTCACCTCGTTCACTGCCGGCCATTTTATTGGCCTTTTCCTCCCGTTGGTCGGCGTTCACTCGTTTCAACTCTCTACGAAAGAAACTGAGTTTGGCAACTGGTGCGGACGGAGAGAGTTGAACTCTCAAGCCTTGCGGCATACGGTCCTAAGCCGTACGTGTCTGCCAGTTCCACCACGTCCGCATAACTTTCAAAAAGCGTATAGGTTTTACCTCATTAAATGCATTTAAAAAATCTGCGCTGATGTTGCTTTAAAATACTACTATTCAACTGAATTATTATGGCGCGCCCGGGGTGAATCGAACACCCAACCTACTGGTTCGAAGCCAGCCACTCTATCCAATTGAGCTACGGGCGCGTTTAACCTTCTATTAGCAAAAAAAATGTCGAGCTTATCTATTTACGCTTATGGCAAAATCCCGCTGAAGCATCATGCTTCCAAAGCACTGGCGAAGTAGATCCGGAAAGCTACTGGCGAATTATAATTAAAGTATATTGTATGACTTTCTAATAGGGCTTTATATTACTATAAAATATACAATTCTTCAATAACAGATCTTTAGTTAATCTCATCGAATGTGCTCTTATAGGCTTCAAGATCCGGTTTTGAAAAACATACATACCGTATCTCGTCAAAATCTTTTTCAAACTCCTTGCCAGTAAGAAGCGCTATTCTAGCGGCTTCGCATATGGGATAACCATACACTCCTGTGCTTATGGCCGGAAAAGCTATTGTCTTAAGGGCATTCTCTTTGGCCAGAATAAAACTGTTAAAATATGCACTTTTGAGAAGCTCGGCTTCATCCCTATCCCCTCCATGCCAAACAGGACCAACGGCATGAATTATCTTTTTGGCCTTCAATTTACCCGCATTCGTAATCACTGCCTTGCCTGTCATACAAAGGCCTATCCTCCTGCACTCATCCATAACGGATGAACCGGCGGCCTGATGTATGGCGCCATCCACTCCGCCTCCGCCTTGCAAAGTGGCATTGGCGGCATTCACAATAACATCAACCTCTTCTTCCGTTATGTCTCCCTGCTTGATCGTTATCATAGCGCCACCTCTTTCAGATTTTTTTGTATCCGCCAATATGGCTCTTATAATGACACCGATGACATCTGTATCAAGGACCAATAATTAAATCGTTTAACAATCCAATCTTGTTCTTGAGGGACGGCGTTCTGTATATGCACATAGCGTAATGAGCCATCGTGGCCGGCAGACCAAAGAGATAGCGTCCAAAAACAAGGCCGCAGGATCTATTGTTGGCCATAGGAACTATATATCCCAGATCGACTGGCTTAAAAGGTTTCAATGGCAGCTGTTTTTCATTGTTGACTATATTTACAGCCGCTGTTTCGCCTTGCGCTAAGGCGAACTGTACGGCCATCCTTAGCGGCTTGCCCTCATATTCGAAATTAGCAGCGTCTCCTATGGCAAAGCACCCTTTCTCTATACGTAAATACTCATCAACTTTCAACCTCCCCTGCGGGCTCTTTACCCAACCCAGTTTTTGCACAAAATTCCCGGTCTTCACTCCGGCGCTCCAAATGAGCATAGAGCCAGGAAGCATCTCGCCGTTCGATAGTCTGACGGAGTCCGAACTTACTTCAGCGATCGTAGCATCGAGAGTTACCCGTATACCGAGACGATCGAGATTTGATAATGTATATGCTTTCAACTTCTCGGGAAGCGGACCCAATATAGAAGAGGCGCGTTCCACTATCAGCACTTCGCTCTTATCGTTCTTTTTGCTAAGATATCTCTTCAAATTAACCGCGGTCTCAACTCCGGTATACCCCCCTCCTGCGATAACATATCTGCCGAACCGATGTTCGTTTATAGTAGAAAGAATTTTCTTTGCGTCTTCAACGTCATCTAATTTATAAGCGTTTGCTTCCGCATCGGCATTACCATAAAAATTTGTCTCCGAACCGTTCGCTATTATTAAATAATCAAATCCGACCTTGAAAGAATTGACCACGACACTTTTATCGTCAAGGTCTATACCGCTTACAGTTCCTCTTATAAAATCATAGCCCCAACCGGCCAACAGGCCTTGGAT
>Ga0265297_10006360_pt1 | contig 17247 bp, 13 predicted proteins | sample Munlanlwell13791_FD_192502 | JGI IMG/M metagenome (GOLD analysis project Ga0265297, IMG submission 192502) | Leachate microbial communities from a municipal landfill in Southern Ontario, Canada - Leachate well 137-91 | ecosystem: Engineered > Solid waste > Landfill > Unclassified | place...
ATACATATCTGACCAGGCTATGACTATAGAAGATATGCATGCCGATGCTCATGAAGTAGCCGTAGGTAAAAATCTAGAACACTACTATGGTAGCTGGGATAAGGTACCAGAGGATGTTCTGTTAGCTTCACTAGATTTTAATGACGTTAGAAAGTCTAGCGATGCATTCCTATTGGAACAGATAGCACGAGAAGCTAAGGCTCAAGCTGCATCTGACTCAAGAGTAGTTAAGAATCCTACACAAACAGCGCTGTATAAATACATCATGAAAAAGCATTACGATAATAACGTTGCACAAGTGGCTAATACATTAAGAACCCAGAAGAATATTTTTGGTGAGTATGGTAATCAGTGGGGAACATTTGATAGAGCCAGTACTTCTGCCATGAGAGAACTAATCAAGAAGAATGGTTCTACCAGAGTACGCGACTTCTTTTTTCCAAAGCGAACCGAAGAAAAAGTAGATCCTAATCTACTTGAAATGAATGCAACTTGGTAAAACACACGGAGTAAATTATGTCCGATGAAAAAACAGGAATTAATTTAGAACAAGATCTGGTAGCATATGCCCCAGTAGATGCTGTGATGCCGGATCCGGAGAAGACCCGTAGTAGTACAAGCACTACTAATCCTACAAATCCTGGCACTTCCGGTGGAGCGCCCGACTACAAAGCAATCCAGGGATTATTTTCTGATGCTACTATAAATATTTCCAGAGATGTCTGGAAACAATTAGCAGGTACAACTATATCAAAGTTCGCAGGACTACGTGATCCTAAGATAATTAATTTATTCCTTGGTTTAGGACATTCAGCTGTCTCAATGGGTATTGCCGAGTATGTTAATGGAGTTATGGAAAGTAATAAAGGCAATACTGCCGGTGCCCAGTTACAAGCTGTAGCTTCGGAAGGAGTGCAGAAAGGACTGTCAAGTCTTGCCAGTATGATGGGCAACGTTTATGTATTAACTTCTCCATACTCTAGTGACTACCAAAAAGATATGGCTGCACAGAGATTTGGAGATTCGGTATACTCTCTTGGATTCACCGAGAATTCTCAGGCTGCTGCTGCTACTGCTGCCAACGCAGGAAATTCTATTGCGCTATTGCAAACGCCATTTGTTCAAGGCTTTGGCACTATGGCTACACTGGCTGCAGCTGCTGGCAATGGTGGTAGTTCTGCCATGGAAGACTTTATGAATAGATTCCAGATGATGGCTTATGTAGGCATGGCTTCCGAGAAGCAGTCAAACATAATGAAAGCCAAGAAAGAATTATATGGCGATGAGTATGGACCTGAAGGTGACTACGAAACCGACTTCAAAGCAGATGCCAGCGTACTAGAATCATTTGCTTATACACAGAGTGAATTAATGGGTAAGCCACAAACGCCTAAGTAACAACATAGGATACAACATGACTTCTAAATCTCCGGTACTATACAATGACTATCAAACATATAAGGCTGAAGCTGAGGCAATGATTGATAAGAATAAAGAACACTTTGATACTACAGTGCAAAATAAATTTGCTAATACGCTTGGAGCTATAGCAGATACTGGAGTCTCTACCATGAGTTATGGAGCTATCCAGATGAAAGGTATCGAGAATCCCGGCAAGTATGGTGTATATAACTCTGAGTTCGATGAACCTACTATAGTAATTGCCAAAGTGATACTTGAAGATATTAAGGATCTTGGCAAGTATGCATACACTAAGTACAGAGCTAATGGCAGGACTGTTGATGATGCTACTAAACTGGCAGAAGCGCAGATGGCCAATATGCTTAAGGTAGTTCATACTTCCAAGAATGATGTATTTAGTAGTGCTGAAGATCTCAGGAAAGGCATCGATACCGACGACACAAAGAGAGTACAGAATGTTTTTACATTGCTAGAACAGTTTAAGAAAGTAGATAAGAATGGAATAATTTATACCAATACTGATAACATCTTTGATAATCCGAATGTTTCATTTCTTAAAGCTAACAAGGGCTACGAGAATGGCGATGCTCATTTGTTTAATGTCGCAGGTTATATAGGCGATCTTCCTCAGACTGTTAAAGCCGGAGGGTGGGAGACTGTGATCGGAGCAATGTCTGGTACCGGATTATTTTCTGGAATGGCATTACTTGGAGATAAGTCTGCTGTGATCGGCATGATGGACGACTACTACGCAGAGAAAAGCATGGAAGCCAAAGCTAATGGAGAAAGTTTTTCCGGTTCTGCATTGGCATACAGCACTGCTCAGTTTGCTGGTGGAGTAGCAGAGATGTTCGCTACTAATTATGTACTTAATAAGTTTGCTCCTGGCTTAGGCAAAACAGATACTGTAAGTAAAGTAAGAAATCTTGCCAGAGTTCTACGTCCGCTAGCTATCATTGAAGGTCAAGGCGCATTAAGAGACTTGGCTTATTCCAGTTCAGGACTACATGAATCTTATGGTGATAGCAAATATAGGGAGAATCGTTCGAGTGCTTTCTGGGCATCCAGACTATTTGATGCCGGAACGTTTATAGGCTCAAGTGTAATCTCTGCTGGAGTAAAAGGATACATGATGCATCTAGCTGGGGCAAAGGTAGCAGCCGGAGCATTGACTCAAACTGATGACATAGCTATTAGGGGATTAGTATCTCAGCACTTTAATAGTATGGCGTCTAAACGTATCGCTTCTGATTTAGTATTTGATGGGCTATTAGACTTTGGTGCACAAGCTGCATTCGATCAGACTGAGATGAGATTTACTGCTACTCAGAAAGCTACACTATCCTTGCAAGACAAAGGACTAGGCGAAGGTTTAAGAATGATAGCATCCAATATGGGTATGAGACTGGCAGCCAGAGGAATCATGACTGTTACTAACGCTAAGACTCTTGGCGCCTACCTTATGGAGAAGACCGGTGAAACTAAATCTGATATAGGCTCTAATAAGTTCTTCGTATCAGAAGGACCTAAGCGTAACAGATTTATCCAGGGCTTATACAATGCATCTAGAGTTGCAGAGACTGATGACATCGCAAATATAGACAGGGAAATGATACTTGCTCCATCTGAAGGAAGAGTCGGCCTGATTGAGTATTTGAAATCTCCAGTAGGACTTAGCGATGATCAGCGCCAGAAATTAATTAAAGCTAAAGGCATGCATATAGCTGAGCTTTCTATGATGGCACAGGGTGAAACAGATATAGGCGCATATCTACTTGCGAGAGAAGCTCTTCCTGGTATTAATTTTCCTATAGCTGGAGCAGTACGATATGCCTTAAGAAATAGAATGATGCCAGAAGTTAATCTGGATGGCAAACCTGTTGCTCAATACACTAACATGCGTCAGTATCTTAGTGATTATACCAACAAGAATGATGAAGTTGCAGATGCATTAAGCATTCTGTATACCATACCAAGAGCTGTCAGATCTGCGATAGCTCCGAATAATAATGAGACTGATATCGTTAAAGCAATATCTGATTCAGTATCCAATAGGATTCTCACAACTAATGGCGTTGCTGATGATGCGACTATCACCAGAACAGTTGCATTGGTTGCATCTAATATTAGGCTAAGCGACCAGCAACATTCTGCTGTAGTTCAAGCTGTCATATCCGATCTTAGCCAGGCTACATCTAGGCAAGAGGATGTTATTAGCAGAATGACTAATCCTGGTCAACAGGAATTAGAACATCTGGCTGGTCTTAAACGAGCAACTAAAACCATGGAATCTCTTATCTCTAATTCTGCAGTAAGAAAACTGGAAGAGAAAGCATTCGGTTCAGACAGAAGCGATCCCGTATTGAAGCCTGAATATAAAACTACTAAAGCTGATGATGACTGGTTTACTTCAGATATACTTAATAAGCAGGTAAATGGTAAAGCTATTGCAGAACAGCTTGATAACTCAGCTATAGAATTCAATGGGAAGGCATACAACGCCAGGAATACAGATGATTTCAAGACACTCATCAATGATCTTCGCGATATAACTAAGAGAAAGAATCCACGAGGAACTCTTCTTAATCCAAGTAATTCTGATACATGGAAAGCAAACAAGGCGATGCTTGATAGTTTTATCAATGAGGTTAGAACGTTCGTTGATAACTTTGATAGGACCTATAGTAATGGTAAGCCTATTAATCCGGCAATATTGGAGAATGAATCCAAGATGCTTACCCGGATTACAGCAGAGGCAGCTAAGAATATGTTCCAGAATGCAGTGAAACAATTGAGTGACTTTGCTAATGTAGCAAAGAGTGATCCTAATAGAGCTAAGACATTTAAAGGTTTAGCTACTAAAACATTCATGTTCTTACAACGTACCGGTGAGCAGTATGGCGAGTATATTAATACAGAAATAGGCAGCCTGATTAAACGAGTTGAAACAGATTCTAATCTTCGCACATTCCTGAATGATGTTATGAAGGAAGGCAAGATCTATCATGATGATGCGATAGATGCCATGAAGAAGCGTAGCACCAAAGGCGAATTCTCTGTTGAAGTCGCACTGGATCACTTATACAATAGCGCTATTGACGTAAGATATGGCAAACAAATCTTGTCAGCAGCTATAGACATGCAAGGTTCACATACTAAGAGCATGCAGTTCTTGATGAATCTTATCCATGGCGGAATAACTACCAAGGATTATGTAGAACTGTGGTCCTCATTACTTGGTTCATCACAAGGATTTCAAGTTAGTCCGGAACAAATAGGATTAAAAGTTAATGGTAAGCCACTAAGCACTACTGATCAGTTACTGATCAATGGAGCAATTACAGATTATAGATTCAAATCTAATAAGGATGCATCAGAAATAATTCGTATTCTTACCAGTGATGCTACCAGTGCTGAACGTAGAAAGGAGATGTTCTCCCAGGCTGTTGCAATGGCGATGCTTAAATTAGTTGCTGTGCGTAAAGGCCTTCCTGCCGGAAGCAAGTATATAACTAGTGTTGATACTGATATATCTTCATTGCAGAAGCTATTCGATTTCCAATTTGAATACGCAAATGGTAGAACTACTAATCATGCTACATCCGCATTGTCCACCGGCAGACAAGCTCCATTAACCAATGTTATAGTTACACCTAAGACTGTTGGTATATTGGATAATGCTAAACAAGCTAAAGTATTTATGAAGCCTGTGCTGGATATAATTGTCACAGCTAATAATAGAAGCGGACAGAACAATGTCATTATTCCTATTGATGAAACGTTTGACAAGGCTAAAGGTTTCTATGCGTACAAGAATAAAGATGGCAAATTCATGAAGGATAAACCTTTCAGGGATATCTGGACTTCAATGCAGAAGGATCTGGTAGATCTGGGGCATTCTCCTACAAGTGATTTGATTACCATCATACGTAGCGCTAAGGATTTTGACTCAGCTGCTGACATGGTTCACGCATATCTAAGCAGAACAGTAAGAGAATCTTACCATAGAATAGACGATCAACATGCAGAGCCGAGGAAGTATAGTACTCCTACGTCTACTAAGTTATTCGAGCAGAGAGGCAGAAAACATTTTGCTAAGCAATTGGTTATGGAATTCGTAGATCATAAATTCGTCGAAGAAACGCTCTCTAATCCCAAACTTCTTCGCTCTATTACTAGTGCAGCCAGGACTCCGAATGCGGCTTCTATATACACTACACGCGGTAATCTGACCCTTGTAAGTATAGACGATAAAGAAATCAAATCTATCTTTGGCAGAACTAATCTGACCGAGGAAGAATATGTCAAGCATTTTAACTTACTTCCGATAGCTACTACCGGAGTTAATCTCGGCAAACAGTTTATTGTTTTGACTGGCAGTGATTTAAAAACTCAGGCGTCAGACATACTGGTATCTATGAAAGTAATGTATGACGAGAGTAGTGAACTGGACACCCTGTTGCCCAATACTGCTACGCTGAAGAATATGAGACAGGATATCAACGACGCTATTGACAAGATTAATATCGATCGATTGGATTCCGAAGAGGAATTTACCAAGGCTATGCATGGCATTGTCCTAGATATAGTAACTATCCAGAGAAAATACACTGAAGACTATTTAAAATCTCTGCCTACTAATACTAAGACGCTTACAAATACTCTGATCGAGTTTGAAAGAGATGGTTTATTTCAACCGTTAGTCACTCAATTGATGGGCTTCTCAAATAACATGATGATAGAGCAAACTAAGGCTGATGTGTTTGCATTTCTTAGCGCTGACGATACTACTAGAACTAAGATAACAGATGATATCAGAAATGTTTCATCTGCTACCGTAAAATTACTTAACTCTACTGACCGTGATTTCGATGCTAACCTAGCTGACTACGTTACAGTTATGAAATCCGTATCCAAGGATTCTCCTGTGATGCGTTTGTTATCCGATGGAGAAATAGACAGCTACATTCCAGGTAGAACGAAGCCATTTAGTATTGATGCTTTACAACAGATCAAACCTATTGCAGAAGAAATGCTCAGAGTGTACAGTGAATTCTTTACGCTGCCTAAACTGGATGAGACGTTTAAGACTTTAGAGAAAGTTGTTCCAAGCATATCAAGTGTTGGTTTATTTACTGCACTTGACGTAAAAAATACTGATCCCGAATATGCTCAGTGGAAACAGGCGTCTGATGCTATCGATGCGATTACTAATAAATTAAAGTATGCCACAAGACAACTTACAGAAGAGAAACTGCAAGCAGAGAACCGTGCAGTTAATCAGATAGGAGCAGAAGTTAATCGCCAGCTTACAATGGGTGCACTTAGTCAGGATGGTAATGCCAATACTCAAGATGGAGTACAGGCTAATATAAGAGCAATGCTTGAAAAGAATGTAAAGGCTATGGATGCCTTCATGCTTAATGTTAAGAACGTCGATGCCGCCGGTAATTCAAAAGGCAATGGAGTAATAAAAGCTATGCAACACGCATATAATATTGCTGCCTATGGAGAACTAAGTTATACCATGGACAATCCGCATAAGCGTCTGTCTGCTGCATCTATAAGAGCCTCCTATCTAGATCGTAATCCCATATTCCAGGAAGCTTCTATTCAATCCTTTCTATCTAAAGCTAGGATAGTAATAATAGAACCTAGAAATATCAACGGCAAAGCATCAGCTGATGGCAATATCTGGTTAGGTAAGAATTTCTGGAAAATATTCCAGGGTGAAAGCCGTGTATCGTTTGGAGGTAAGCGTGCATTCAATATAGGCGCAACACAGATCAAACAGATGTGGCGATCTTTAGAAGAAGACTGCGCTATACATAACATGTTGACTCTTGATACGCCTACGTACAAATCTAAACTACAAGAAACAGACTTAGAGAATACTATAGTTCTTACTACTGATGCAATTAAAGAAATCGACCCGGTACTAGCTGAGTTACTATTAAGTAAGACAACTAATTATTCACTACCGGATTACGGCTCTATGCGTATTACTGATTCAGCTCAGGCAAGTCTTGCGCAGAAACTTCTTGAAGGTTCTTATAGACATTCAAGTCCTATACCTGTAGGTAAGGAAATCAATAGAGCTTTACAAGCTGCTTCTATAGATAATAAGCTGGCCTTCTTATCTAATACAGGATACGCTAAGTCATTTACGGCAATGCATAATGCACTGAATGGAATAGTTACTGATACAGATCTGATGTTTAGACATCCGGATCAATGGGCATTGTCTATCAATAGAACATTGCGTATACCTAAGAAAGATACTGGCGGATTTGCTATTATAGGCAACTACGAAGATACTACTGTTCACTTACAAGATAGGCTTGTGAAGATGAAAGAAGCATGGGAAGGTAGTTCGAAAACTTCTGCAGAAAAAGCACTGTATGAGTTATATAGAGTTGATGTTGAGAATAAACTCGCTGCAGCTGAGGCTGATGAGTATAGATTTAAAACACCTCAGAGCGTATTTGATAACATGGGCTTAGGCAAGAATGAAGTTTTATCTAAGGCAAGATTAGGCGATAACTATTTAGCTAATCTAGTAGCAGATAAACTCGGAGGAGTACAATCTGACAGAACTAAGCAGATGCCTGCTGGAGTTGAAGACGCCTATGTTAGACTAAATAATTCCATTATAGATGACACTAAAGTAGATCAGAAAACTTTAGTCACATTGATGGATTTCCTGGCAGATGAGAAGCTTGGACCAGCAACTGTAATGAAACTTGCAGTATCCGGTCAGCCAACCTATATTATATTTGCAGGTAGAACTCCATACATACATGATAATGCCTTAACCGGATCTGTAGTCACTGGTATAGCCAGGAACTTTGATGGTATAGAAGTCAACGGTTATCACCAGTTTATACAGAACGCTGACTTTGATGGCGATCAGGTAGCTCACTTTGGATTCGGTGTTCATACATACGATTCTAAAGACATCAAGAAAGCTTTCAGTATGACCAAGGAATATGGAGCAAGGATCGCTACAACAGAAGATGAAGATCTGCTTGCTTCTATCGCCAGATTAAATACTAGAGCGTTACGCTACCAGAAAATGTATGCCTTCTCTCTCATGGCACCAGCTTCTGAGATTAAAGTTAAAACAGAATTCCCTGACGATCCTCCACAAGCTGGAGCTAGTTTGCTGATCAAAAGATTTGATGATGCATTGAATGGAGCTAACGCAGCTGCACTGATAAGTGACAGGATGAATGAGAATGGAATGGAAGTCAGGCTAAATGATCAGTATAGAAACAAACTTATTTCCGATTTGAATCCGAACGTAAACAAAAGTGTTTACTTACGCCTGGATAGTAGCGACACAGCAACAGATTCATGGATACTTTATGATGGTAGTATAACAGCTGGCAAATCATCGCTGAAATTTCATGGCAAGGTAAGTCAAGTTGACATTGCAGACGACGCATATTTCTTATCCCAGAAAGGATCCGGCGATGAAAATGTATATAAAGTCGGATACCTGACTACATTCGGAGAGAATGCTCAGAAGAATGTCTATATGTTTATTGCCGCTAGTGATAAGACCAATCCTGGTATCAAGATAGCCAGTATGGTTAGAACGAACATAAGCGTATTGGATGCGCCTAAGGCTGCTCAACATTTATCTGAAACTATTCAGGCTAATATTACCACCAAGAAAATTCCTGAATTATTTGATGAGTATATAGCGCCAAATGCTATCAGTAATAAGTTTATCACAGATGTTAAGCTGACAAATATCGAAGCAATACATAGACAGATACAGAATGCCGGAGTGGAAAGTCCTAAGGATGGAGCTGTATATAACTTCTTTAAGGCCATGGAATTAGATAGAACATTTAAAGAAACCAACGAAGATATCATAGCTGCAGGAGCTAAGACATCTAACTTTCTAAGCACTCTGGATCATTTTGTTGCATCAGTTATAGTAGCAAGAAGAATCCCTGTTGACTCAATTGAATCCCTTGACAGTAAGGCATATGTTGAATCGCGATTCTTATACACTGGCAGCGATACTACCAAAGAGATGCGTTCGCAATGGATGTCACATGGTACTCTTACTACTAGAGCTATAGATGACATGGCTTCTAACATTGTTTCCAAACCTCCTGAAGAGTTCAGTCCGATAAGATTTACCATGTCTAACTATAAGGACATAGCTTCGAAGGCGTTCTCCAGTAAGGATCCGGTATCATTTGAAAAATTCATAACATCTTACTACGAGTTAGCTAAGGTCAAGGAAATACTACAGTCTGCAGCATTTCTAAACACTTCGGATAGTATGGAGTTTAAATATCGCTTGCCACCCAAACTTATGAATGCGCTAATGACAATAAATGCAATGCAGGATGCATTCAATAAGCTGGCAAAAGCGGATAATGATACACTTAAAAACTTAGGCATAGACATTAAGGATTACATAGAGTTAGATCGAAGTAATGATTTCCTCACGCTTAAACCTAATGCTATTAATCCTAGTCGTCCAGCCTTAGCTGATGCTATCAATATGGCTAGAGCTATAGAAATAGCCAGGACATCGTTCGGTTTCTATGGTAAGAGTTCACCGTCAGGAGCAATAAATAAATATAAGATTGTTGAGTCTCAGATAGCGACTACCAGGGAATTGGCTGGAGCTGGCACTGAGAAAGAAATGCTCGTGTCTGTTGCAGATAGAGCATCACGCAACGAAGCCATTATGATTACTCCAGAAGATGTAAGAGAATTCTTATTATCAGATTTAAAAGTATCTGAAGTTGCTAGTCGACAAGGTGTATCTCCGATCATGATGAACCTGATTCTTAAAGAAGAAGCTGTTGGTGGCTTAGGTATGCTGTCTACAACTGATGCTAAGCGAATCAATAAGGAATTGAATAGACAAATACATGAGACTAATGAGAACTACGATAACATAGTTGTGTTCAAGCATACTACTGCTACTGGTAATGAGGATATAAAGAATTCTGTATTAGCCAGAAAGATAGTAGATCTTGAGCGCTCATTGAGAATGCCTGACGAGAAGACTTCTATTGAAGATATGCGTAAGGCGCCTAAGCAGTTGGCTATTCTTGATGCCTTTGTAGAAACACTGGATAAGAATACTAAAGCTGTAGTAGAACTGCATAGAATGGGAGTCTCAGCTTCTGCTTTAGATAAAATACAGTTCGATATCTTTGGCAATCCTAAGATCACAAAAGATATATCAGATACATTTGGAAGCTCAATTGTAAGTAGAGTTACCGAGGGCGAAGTAAATAAAGAAGTATGTTAACTAGGAGTTGAAATGGAAAGCACGTGTGGACTGATGCAAAACCCGGATGGCATGTTGAAAGCTGCAGAAAGATTAGCATCGGAATTTGCTAAGATTGCCAGAGTAACTATTGAAGATGATCCTAAGAGTCGTAGTGCTAATACTAAAGATTTAATTAAATCGGTCTTTGCTATTGCTACTACTACTGAGCAGGGCAAAAGTATCCTGGCATCTATGGGTGATTACAATGAAGGCTCTATGCAATCAGTAAAACATTTCACTATGAAACTCACCAATGGAAAGTATGCTGATATTGAACACCTCATGGCTAGCGGAGACTCACAGATGATCAATGAAGTTGCCAGGAAAGCTCATGACATGACGCATTACATAGCCTCCATGTGGACAGGACCTGGAGATTTTACAAACAGTATGGTAGGTGATGCAACCAAAAATATATTCCAGTTTCATTATTTGTATAGCAAGGCAGGACTTAGTAGGTATGGATTAAGTAACGTGAGTTTCTACAGTGATATGCTTGAGAAGCGATTCGAACTATTTATAAATAGATCTAGACTATTCAGTATGTATGAACCTATAAATGAATTGTATTTCCATCTTAATGATATAAATGCGTCTGCTCCATCTCACTTGAATAACTATTCAGCCTTGGCTAAAAGAATGTTTGAAAAGTTTTCATCCGGCAAGGAACATTACGTTGATGCAGATACATTTGACGTCTTGTTTCAATACTCAGACTTCTCTAAACTTCCCGGATATACCAGGGGCGAAAGTATTGATGTCAGTAGGGATAGAGGAGTTGCATTTGTCAAGAAGTATATATCAGATAAAGATCGCTGGGCCGGCCAGGAAGAACAGCATGGTACTATAGCTGCAGCTATCTTTAATGATATCGTTGCACTAAGATCTGAATGGGACCTGATAAACCTTGGTACCAGAAATACTGATGACTGGGATAAGTGGCTCGATCTAGATCACATCAGAGGGAATAAGGATTTAAACTCAGTATTGAATATTGGCGAGAAGGATAACATGCCATGCCTTGCTAAGTTCTTAGTAGATACAGGTACAAGGCTGGCAGCAATAGCACAGAAAGGTTTGGACGAAGCTAATCCTGATGAGCATCTTCAGAAGATAATAGATCTGTTCGGACCAAATGGAACATTTAAATTGTATCGTTTCTGGGTGCCGTCGTCTTCTGGTGATGACAGTTTTGCCGGTATGGTTACTGATACTGGAGCTAAGACTAATCGTATGACTACTCCGCCAAAGGTGTTAGAAGAAAGGTATAAGATTTATTCCGGATCAGAAGGCGTTAGATTCTCTGACATGCTAAACAATAACATGAAGGTATTGAATCAATTCATCACATCCAGGACCGAATATGTTGTAGCCAAGGCTATGCTTAAGACAATGCAGGATGAGAAGTATCAGACTATCATGAAGAACATGAATGATGGTGAAGCTCATTATGATGCAATGCGATTCTTTGCTGATCACCTGATTGATGGTGCATTACGCGAACATGATACTGACTCATGGGTACACCAGTCTGTTAAGAATTTCTTTGGCGGATACATAGGATTACTGGCAGGGTTAACCCTGACTAGATCAGCGCCAGTTAATAAGATGGCTGGATATTTTACATCAGGCATCAATGTGTCTAGGACTCAGCGAAGAGCTATGTATAAAGAATTTGAATCATCCTTAGCATCTCCATCTGAGATGGAATACATGGTGGCTAATAACGTGCAGAGATTTCATGCAGCTCATAGAATGTATTCTAAGCAGGAGCAAATGATCTTCGCTAATAACGTTCCGATAAGAGAAATAGCTATTAATAATTTCTCCTCTAACATGAGACGACTGAAAGTGGACGAGTTATATGAAGGGTTCAAACGAGTAGGACAAATCTTTGGCGCAGCCAAGGAAGATGGAGTCCGAGGATTTATGCTTGAAGGTACCGAGGTATGGAAGGAAGGCACTACACGTGTGACTGAAAGACTATTGTCTCACATGTTTGGCCTGCCGTTCTTTTCTCACAGGTACGTAGCATTCAATCCATCTGAGAAGAGTTTGTTTGATCCTATCTCTAAAGGCTACATGCATACTAGAGTTGTAGCTCAGACTAGAGCTTACATAGACGCTGTTAATAATGAGCGTGTATACAGTAATGGCGCCAAGATGACTGACGCCGAGACAAAACAATTGGCAGACGAATACTCATGGAAAGCAATCAATGATATAGCCCCTAACATTTTTACATTTGCTAAAGACCAGGGAGGAGATTTCTCTCCGTATGCTAAACCATTATGGTCCTGGGAAATATTCAGGGATGCAGATAATACCATGGCCGTACTTGCCGGCGCTGCTCTTACTACAATGTATATGTTCAAACATGTAGCTCAGGTTAATCATGGAGTACTTACTAAGTATGGATTACAATTCTTGAACAAACCTGTTGGCACAAGGGAAGCTTATACCGGTGGTATCAATGCGTTTGGATCAGCAATGGTTACATCGCTACTGACATATCATATGTTCAATGAGTTTGCAGAACAGACTGATACATGGAGACCACCACAAGTAAGACTATTATTAAACGCATCACCATGGCAGGATGCAGGCCAGGTTATAAACCTTATGAGAGCAAGTACTTCTGTATTGAATAACGAAGTTACTACTAAAGAGAATGCTGAAAAGATATACGACGCATTCAAATACATAGGCGGTATATTCCTGGGCCAGGGCATGAGAGACTATAAATCATTCCAGTCCAGTGCTCATGAATATGGCGCATTGTCAGCTGTTGTAAAACAATATTCTGAGTCAGAGTTATCGTTTGGATACAACTTCACTAAGCGTGTCTTTGGCGGACTATTCGATAAGATAGGTCCTAATGACTGGTCATGGAGAGATGACTTGAACGATGAGTTAAACAACTGGGGTATCTGGATAAGTCTAATAAGCTGGCTATCATTGCACGAGATGCACACGGATTCATACTGAATCTAAACAATTCTATTCGCACAGATGATCCGCAGTATATCAAGAACATGAATACAATCTGGCTAAACTTTGTTGGAGATGTAGGAGGAGTTAGGCTCCATGTTAACTATAAAGATTCCGACTTCAAGACTCGTAATGCAGGATATGATAACAGCTGGGACGACTGGAAGATGATCAATAAGATAAAAAAGAATGAGCTTATTGCTGGCATCTACCAGGAATATCAACCTGATTTTTCCTGGAAACTTAGAAGCCAGAACAATGCACTTGCCAGATCGGTTACCAACTCCAGAATATTTAGTGACAAACTTAGAACGCCGTCATTCAGTTCAACATACTTTCAATTAGGGAGGCAGTATGCCCGTGGATAAATTAAGTCACGCAATGTTTACGATCTATGAGACTATCAGAAACCGTGTTTCCGCGGGAGAACTTCCGTCGGACATAGCAAACGCCATGGCAGGAAAGTATCGCCTGGAAATGCGGTTATATGAAGTTTCTCCGAAGATGATCCGGAACTTCTATGAATTATTAGCAGAGCAATGTTATTACGATTTAAAATTTAATCATAACCATGCTTTAAAAAAAGGAGAATAGTATGGACCCAAAAGAAGTAGCGCAGTTAATCAAAGAGAAAGGTGGCAAAGCAGTGTATGCTGAACTTGCCAAACAACTTGGACCTGAGAAGGCCCAGAAAATTATGGAAGAAGCTATAGCCGTGATCAAACAGGAAGGCGGTGGCGGTGGTGGACAACAGGGTGGTGGCCAACAGCAGGCCCCTGCACAAGGCGGTCAGGAAGAGAAGGCCTTATCTGCAGAGGAAGCAGTTCAGATGTTAGATCAGCTTGGTGTTTCAGCCGAACAAATACTTGGCATGATAGAAGTCTTCTTGAACATGAGTGGAGAATCTCTATCGCAGTTGCAACAGATGTTAGTACAAGCAGTTAAAGGTCAGGGACAGCAACAGCAGGGTGCTCCAGCTCAAGGCGAGCCGGCTCCTCAAGGTGAACCTGGCGGAATGGTATAGGAGGTTACATGTCATACGGGTTGGTATTTGCCAAGGGTGTTACCCTGGCTGAAGTTAACAGCGAGAATTTCCACATGAAGAATGACTATGCAGACAATCTGATAGTTACATGCATGGAAATCTTACCTATCATAGATAATAATGTCAGTAGCATAAAGATAATTAACGGGTTCATTAGCAGAAAGAAATTATTTAACGAGGTCCTTGACTCGACTAAGAGTCCTACTCCGGATCAGAAGAAGCATTGCAAAGGCTTAGCTCTGGAATTAACATGGAAGAGTTATTCTCGAGAGTCTGCCTTAACAATAGCTCACTTACTATTAAAAGAACTACATCACGAAGTTCTTAAAATAGTTATTAAATCAGATTCCATAGCCGTCTTCCGTAAGATGGCCAAAAATAAAATCATTCAAGTATTCCCAGATGAAGTCCGGGTAGTCTTTAGTGATTAAAAAAAAAAGGGGCCAACTAGGCCCCTTATCTATTTACTTCCCATCCTCCGGGTAATTCAATGCTAGTATAGTATCCTTTCCGAATTCTTGTACGATACCTTTGAGTATATCTACATCAGGACTATCGAATGAACCTGTTCCTCGAAATGCCTTCAGTGCTGTTTGTGCTGAGATACGCATTGGAAAGTCTTTGTTTTCCCGGCCAAGATAATTTCTTATGATAGTTATACCTGCGCCGGATAAGCCATAGTTATTCTTGCTTTCGTACATTGTCGTTCTCCCATAGTGTATAGATTAACCGCAATCCAAAGTCAAGCTTATCATGCACTACCTGTATATCCTGTCCTTCTTTCTCATAGAGATTCAGGGCAGCAGATAGTGCAGTGAAAGCTTTCTCCTTTAGATACATATGATCATCTGTGAACTTGCGGTATAGTTCGAACAGTCTATCCCTACTCATTATTCATACTCCTCTGCTTTATAATACTCATCCTCAACTCCATCATTGCATTCCCATTCGGACACATCTATATCCATAGCTTTGTCTATGGCTTCGTCTTCGTCAACAGCATCAACAAGAATAGTCCTATTGATATTGCGAGTGTATGTAACATTAAATCTAGGCATCATGTCTCCTTTGGTTTGGACTTGCCTATAGTAATAGACTTCATGTATGTTAACATAGTCTCAAGCAAGCCTATGTTTAAGTGCCTAGATACAGGTCGTGATACTAGTATGTCGCAACCTTTCTCTTCGCATGCTACCTTGCCATCATCATACATAGTGATGGTAACTTCATAAATCTTTTTAGGTTTCTTCACGTTATCTCCTTGCATACTGTTGTATGCGGTTTATCAAACCAGTCTAATGGCACGAACAGTACATGACACTGGTCTTTGTTCTGCATTTCATATGCAACGGTATGCTCTACAGCTTTGTTATAATCCGGATCAGTGATAGTTAAATCTAATACATGTGATGTGCAAAGAGGATCATCTTCATCTTCATCCATGATTTCATTGATGCTGAATTTGAGTTGATCATAGATATGAAACTCGTTATGGTTACGCATAGTAACAGCATGAGATTTTTCATCCAGATTTATAACCAGCTGCACCATGCCGTTGTCGAAGATTTCGTAAAAGTATTTCATACTATCTCCCTTTGAGTTTTTCTACAATATAATTATACCACTCAGCATAAGTCTTGTTGCGCATGTTCCATGTTGATGGAAAAATAATCATTGTGTTAACTATGTTATCAATCCTGATCGTATAATTAGAACAGTCTTTCGTAATCCATCCTGCTCTAGTAAAGTTGCACCAGATAAATCTCTGGAGATTCCCCTTGCTTAACGGGTAAACATTAGGCTTAACCTTGACTGTATTGTAATTAATATTGTATGTCATCAACTTAGTCATTCATCCTCCCACCCGGAGCGTTCATGTGGTCATCTCTAGCCATCATCATAGTCTATGCCTCCTCATTAGTATAAACAAGATGATCGTCTACATAAGCTTCTATTGTAGCCTGTCCATCATTGTCTTCTATAGTCATTTCTTCCTGACATTCAGTAAGTTCTATCCACTCAAGGTCATCTGCATAATCTGATATATCATCAGAGCAAGTGATCTTGCCATCCTTGAGAGCCTGAACTACTGCGTCATTGTATTCATCAGGTACTTCGCACTTGTACCATGTGATTACTTTAAAATCTATATGCATACTACCTCCTAGATAGTTTAATTTAGATAGCCTTGATGACTTCTATTTTCTTATTAGAGTCAGGTGCCGGATTCGAACCGGCATTGTCTAGATAAATCTAGTGTCTTCACCATTGGACTAACCTGACTACCATTGTTATTTCTTTAGAAATGATTCTGCATATGCGTCTTTTAACTTACATCCAGTAGAATGGCATGCACCTGCATCATCTTTCAGTGTACCACCAAAGCATGGAGCATCTTGATTGTCTTCAGCAGCCTCATCCTGTTCTTCTTCGAAGCAGTCAAAGCATAGTTTGTTCTCAGCTATGTAGCAGTCTGAAC
>Ga0265297_10006361_pt1 | contig 17245 bp, 24 predicted proteins | sample Munlanlwell13791_FD_192502 | JGI IMG/M metagenome (GOLD analysis project Ga0265297, IMG submission 192502) | Leachate microbial communities from a municipal landfill in Southern Ontario, Canada - Leachate well 137-91 | ecosystem: Engineered > Solid waste > Landfill > Unclassified | place...
ATATGAACAAATTGGTCGGCAATAGAATATGATATTGAAGGAAATGCTCCAGTTCCAAGAGTGCTTATTCCCGACCATGAACCATTTGCTGACGATAACCATCTATAATAAAGTGATGTAGATGCGGAGTTTGACCATGATACATGGGTGCTATTCCCTGAGTCGGAGATTGCGTCAGGCCATCCCTGGTCAGTTCCAAATCCTAAAGGTTGGGAAACGTTTATTGCTTTAACTTTAACTCCACCATCTATACTTAAAAACGCAGCCCTAATAGCATATTTTCCCCCAGAATCTTTACTTACACCCATCCAAACATACCACACATTTTGCCCCGTTGTTGGAACGAATACTCCAAGAGATTGCTTTAGACCATAATCTACTTTTCCACTAATATTCTGAACAGGACGCCATGAAACACCATAATTCTCAGACGCTGTATACATCGCTGTATAGTTAGTTGCACTTTGAGTCATATACCAACCAACCCAAAGAGTATCCAATTCATCTACGCAAAGAGTTGGTTGATATGCACTTCCACCAGCGTTCCAACTCAATAACTTTCCATGTCTATACATCCATGTATCTGTGCTAACACTATACCGACTATACGATACATTCCATGGCGCAACTCCGGCTGAACTATACTCATAAGCAAAATGTAAATTATCTAAACTATCAACAGCAACACAAGCATCATACGCAGTTGTATTTACTAATCTAAACCAATAATGCCATGTAGTTCCATTATCGTATGACCTTGATACATTAATGTAGTCTTGTGGGTAAAATCCCCCACAATAAGCCATAACCAAGGTTCCATTTGAAAGCCTTGCCACATGCCTACTATTTTGCCAATGTAATGCATCATAGGGTAATTGTCCAGTAGGTTGAACTTTATACTCAGGGTCTAAGTCCAAAGTATAACCAGCGGGGACGTTATTCCTCGATTGTAATGTTAAAGTAAAATAAGTTAAGTTTCCTTCCCAACTATACTTTACGCCGGGTATTGATGCTATGTCTGAAACGTTTAATCTAATTGTATAGTTCTGTAAATAAAAAGTAATTACTTTGTCGTGTTTATTAACCGACGCATTCGCAATCATAGGGTAATTGATTGTTAACGACAATTTATATATCGCCGTTACTGGCGCTGTAAAATCTAATCCAAATTTCTTTCTACTAAGGTCTGGTCGGTCTGTATAAGTGATGTGAAGATAACTTTTACAATTAACCCAAGTATTGCCTCCATCTTGAGTATATACCATGTTTAATGATGTGTGTCCTTTTAGACGTTGCCAAAACGTATTCCATTCTACAGCGGACGCGGGCTCTTGGTTAGTCAAAGTGGGTAAAATGGTTAAAATAAAACTAACTACAATCCCTATGAGTATGAGTTGCTTAAGCATAAAGACCATAATGTATATAATAGGATAGGAAGTATTTAAATTTTTGGATTAGTAAATTTAAATCAATACCTTTATAAAGTAAAGATGGAACCTTTATTTTTTAAGTTGATAAATTAATAACCTTTATGTTATTAAGGTTGTACCTTTAAATCTAAAGTTACCAAATTAAAAAGTTTAAACCAAACATTTAAATACCCATATCGTCATTATGGTAATTAGGAGTTGAGTAAAATGAATAGAGAACTTTTTGAGAAAGTAAAAGATAAACATATAAGGCTGGTTTTGAAAGATGGATTTCGATTAGATGGAACCATCGATGAAGTTTTCGACTCATATTTTGAGTTCACGACACCCCAAAAGTCAAGCTATATAGACTTCGATAATGTAGCAATGGTTATACCTTTGGAGTGATTAAGATGTCTATCTCCGAAAAAATACAATTTCTTAAGTCTTTAAGACAGGGTGATATAAAAAAGTTATTAGATAGCAATTTACCCGAGATAGATTGGTATATTGAAGATTTGGTTCCTGAGTCAATGATATGTGCTTTTTATGGGCCTGCTGGACAATATAAGTCAACCCTTAGTCTATACCTCGCTTTATGCATCGCTACAGGCAAGGATACCTTCTTATATCGAACGAAGAAGAAAGGCAAAGTATTATGGATTGACGAAGAAATGGGCCTTATAGGACTCAAGCACAAGGTCGAACAATTAGCCAAAGGCTTAGGTATTAAAAGTGATGACTTAAATGAATCTTTCTATTATACTTCAATGATGGGTATTAAGTTAGATACCGAGGAAGGAGTAAGTTTGTTAAAAAGTCATATATTACTTAGAGATATCAATATTATCTTCGTTGATTCTATGTCCAAAGTTATAGAAGGAGATGAGAACAAAACCCAAGATATGAGCAAATTCCTTCACAATTTGAGAATGGTTAGTGATGAGTTTGGTATTGCCTACGTTTTTATGCATCACACAAGGAAAGAAGAAGGAAGGAGAACTTTAAACTCAATGAGAGGCTCAACAGAGTTTGCCAACCAAATAGATTATGGTTATAGTCTTGAGAAGGTTGGTGACAATAAAGTTAAGTTATGTCAAGAGAAAAATAGATATTGTGAAGTCTCAAAGGGTATTAACTTTGAAGTTAGTGTTGTTGATGAATCTATGACCTTAACTTATGTTGGGTTAGCTAAAGATGAGTCTTTAAAGAGTAGAACCAAAAGATTTGAAAGGTTTAAAGGTATAGTATTAAACTACATAACCAAATACCCAAAACCAAAATACTCTATAAAAGAAGTTCACGAAGCAACAAAGTTATCCTTGGATATAGTTAGAGATGCTATTTATCGTGACAAAGAGTCCCTCGATAAGTTAAATGTTGTAAAGTATGATGGTTATGGAAACTTCGAATACTTATCGTCAAAAAGCGAAAGTAAAAAAGTAGAGGGTGAGGATGATGAAACTTTTAAACTTTGAAACCCTTGAAAAAAGGGTTGTATATGGAGTAAGTTTGAAACTATTGAAACCCTTGAAATTTCGAAATTTCAACACCATAGGGAATTGGGTGAATGGGGAAAGGTGTATATACCGACGACCCAAGAAGGAGGTATACACCATTCCCAAGTTAAAGAGTTTGAAAAAAGAGTTTGAAATATGGTATATATATCAAACTTCAAAGGTATCAAACTCAGGAGTGGAGCTCTTATGCCAAGACCAATGAAAAAATACAACGCCAAAAGTGTTCGTCAACTTCCCCCGTGGTTGTTCCAAAAAATTATTGCTGACTTAAAAAACGTAAGTGATAAACAATTTGAAGAGTATATCAAAAGGAAATATAGAAAGGTATAAAACATAGAGATTTAGGAGACGTAGACCCAAAATCTATTTTTCCTTATATATGGTTTACTTAAAATACCAAAAATAATATAAATAGGGTAACATATATAGGTCCATAAGGAGAAAGAAAAATGACAAATGGATTTGCCGGTTGGTCTTGTAACAAATGTCCAAGTAAAACAGGAGAAGAGTTACTAAATGCTGGTCGGTCTACTAATTATGAATACAAAGTTGATAGTGATGGAACGGTTACTTACGTTCAACACTATAGTTGTGGTCATGTGGATGACTTCAACCCTCGTAAGCCTTTTATGAGACATGGAGAACTTTACCATGACCATGATAACAAAGGTAATCACCCAATTAGAATAAGACATAGGAAGTGAGAAGATGGAAGAAGTAAAATCCAAAGTCAATTACTTCAACATAAGTATTAAGCGAACTACCGCGAAGAGGTTAAGAGAGTTAGCCAATAAGTATGAAACCAATAGTCACATCTCATACGAAAGAATCATAGGAGAACTACTTACGTTTTTTGAGGAGAACTATGATAAAACGTCATAAGTGCATTAAGTGTCATAAACTATTGACCCAGGAAGAAGTTTACGTTGTAGAGACCCCATGGTGTGTTAACCATTATTGTGAGGATTGTTTACATAGACCCCTAGTCGAGGTGAGAAGTAATGACCATAAGTAGACCCAAATTTATAAGACTATTAGTATTGTGTGCTATCGCATCATTGGGTTTAGCCCTAACTTGCGATGCTTTAAGGACTACGACCTTATTCTATGGACTTATAGTCTTTGCATCATATTTCGTGGTGGCTTCGTTCGGTATCCTATGCTATATGATTTGGAAACATTCCCAAAAACCCATTTCCATAACTGAGGTATAATAATGTTAACCCCAAGTCTATATATAAAGAGGGGGAGGTGCCTTAATATAATAAATTAATTTTTTACTTTATAATACATGACAAATATGATATCAAATGTGGAATGTTATATGAAAAAAGATAATATGGTAAATCAATATGTAATCGGGGTGATGGGTCTTTTTCAAAGAGACCTGGGCATAGATTCACCTTCCTTGCCCCGTCTCAGTGAATATTCCAGCCCATTGCCCCTTTCACCTCCTTTAAAGACTATATCAAAGGTTAATAAATCCTATTTACTTCATTCCATACCAACAATGACTTTAGATATGACTCTAATAACATTAACAATACTCTTCGCTGGGAATATTATAATAGTATTAGGAATATGTATAGTTTTAATTGTTCATTTACTATCTTATCTTATACCTTTAATGAAAGTTATTAAGAAGGAAAGAAGTTATGGTGAAAAAAGATAATACGGGGGATATATGTTCTATTAATTTATTTATAATATCTTTTGGAGATATGATGAGGAAAATGGAATGTTTAATAACAAATTGGGCACATAAATCTATAATTTCATATAATATAAGTGATTAAAAGTATAATAGGTATGGTATAAAGTATGACGCAGGTATATGTATCAAAGGAAACACGAACCTTGTTAAACAAAAAGAAAGCAGAGTTAGAGGCCAAGAGTATTAATGACGTAATAGAATACTTATTATATAAGAGGAATAAAGATGGTAAAGCGTAAAGGTGATTGCCCTATATGTGGTATGAAGATGCAAGGAGATATGGAAGTAGATTACGTTGAACTAATAAGAATATATTATAAAGAAAAGGATGTGATATAGAATGGGCTGGTTTGGTGGAAGTAAAGAGTCGAAAGAAAGTTGTGATAATTGTAGACAACGTCATTACAATTGTTTGGACTATAGACGTGGTGAGTGGTGTAGTCTTTGGGAAGAAGATAATAGATATTAGGAGGAATGAAAATGAACGAATGGTGTGAAGAACATTTAAGTAAAGAACAAAAAGAAAAAGTATACATAGCATCAATTAAAAAAGGTTTTAATTCCAACGATTACTTTGAGAAAATAGAAGATAAATACTTTGGATTCTTCAATCACTCAAACGATGGAAGTATGGACCCAGGATTAGACGTAGTAACAAATGAAGTAATAGAAGAATTTGATTCGTATGAGGAGGTAGATTAAATGCCATTAGATTATCATTGGAGTGGAAACTTAAGCTTAGACGCAAAGGGTGGTGGAACCTTTATACTTTATGGTGTAGTAATAGTGTGTGGAGTTATTTGTATAGGGCTCTTACTGGGGGCTTTACTTTAATGAGACTACTATACCTTTGGGGTTATGGAATGGCTCTCTCAAACTCCTTAATCCTTTTTCTTACATTCATTGTAGCCTATTGTCACGGGGGTCGCATAACAATCAATATAAATAGTATGGGAGAGGCGAATATTGAATTGGTGTTTTTAGCAATCATTAATATAACGTCTGTGATAGGATACGTTATGATTTATGTGGAAAGGTTCTTTCCCAAGGAGAAAGCAAATGTTAAAACAAATAGTCAAAGCAATTAATGCTCAAAGGAAGTTATATCATAAGATGTATCACTTCAGACCATACATCCATGGTCGATGGAGAAAGGTGCACATGGGTGCAAGTTGTATAGTTAACAATTGCTTATTTAATACCAGGAGCGGACATATCTACCTTGGACATAATGTTAAGATAAGTCATAATGTTATGTTGCTTACTGGGGAACACGATTACGAAGACCCTGAGTTTAAAGTAATTGAAAAGGGCAAAGATATCACTATTGGAGATAATGTTTGGATTTGTGCTGGGGTAATAGTTATTGGTGGCGTTAAGATAGGAAAAAATAGTGTGGTGTGTGCTGGCGCAGTTGTTACAAAGGACGTCCCAGAAAACGTTATGGTTGGAGGAGTCCCAGCGAAAGTTATAAAGGAGATAAGAAAATGAAATGGAAGCCAAGATGTATAGGTCATTATGATGATAAGTATGAGCAATGCGACGAAGTAAGTTGTAAGTTTCAAAAAGAATGTGAACATGAACTTATGATAAAATCATTTGATAAAATATAGAGACTATCAAATTGGGCTCTGGTAAAAGTCACTTATACCAGAGATTATAAGGAGTAAAGAATATGTATCAGAGTTATCAAGGTGAAAGGAAACCAAAAAAACTTTATAAATACTATAATAAAAATCAAATAGAGTTAGTCTTAGAAAAGTCAAGAAGTAATCAACGGGACTATCTCATTATGTTAACCTTGTGGCGGACAGGGATGAGAGTTAGTGAGTTAACGAAACTCAAGAAGAAAGACCTGGGTGAAGTCATAACTATTCGACAGGGCAAAGGTTCCAAAGATAGAATCATTCCATTCCATCCAACACTAAAAGATTTGTTGATGCTCTACAGCGCTAACTTAAATTTGGAGGATGTATTATTCCCAATAACTAACGCCCAAGTCTGGAACATATGTAAAAGATATCAAGGTGAGTTAAAAGTAACTCCGCACACATTTCGTCACTCATTCGCAGTCCATTGTTTAAAGGAAGGAATGAACGTTAGAGTGCTCCAAAAGATACTGGGGCATTCAAATTTAAATACCACGGCCGTTTACTTGGACCTCATTGGTGAAGATATTAAAGAAGGGTATGCGAAAATACCTTGGTAGTATTTTTTAATAGTCTTTTAGTGAACCCCTTAAATACATAATTGATAGAAACCCCATAGTGTCCCTATTTGGTATAGACTATTAGCGCCAAAACTATAAACTACCATTATTGTTTTCGTATATAATCTTAATACGCTTATGTTTGTTCTCAATGAGTTTATATCCTGGGGGAAGAACTACTACACTCTTATGTTTACTCCGCGTAAAAAGTATTCTACCCATTTCGCTATCTTCGTGCATAAATCGTGACATAACTCTGGGAACTTTATTGTTAGGACAAATGGCACGACCATGACTTTTGAGTTGACCCAAAACGTTATTAATATCTTTTTTCATTTGGTCTTGGGTTTTTAACCTATAAGGATACTTATACTTATTTGATGCCATACTTACCACCTATTCCAAAACGTAACTTGACCATCGATGACTTGGACTTTAGTCTTCCCATTACTTTTATCAATCGCCCACTTATAGTCCTGGATAAACTTCCTACTCTTTGGGAAGGTTCCACCAAATCTATATTTTACATTATCATAAAGTCTGTAGAGTTCCATAACATCACCTAAGGCATTGCTATTCCATGCTTCTTATCTCTCCACGCTGTTAACACTAAAATCAGAGCAATTACATCCATTATAACGAAACCCAAGCACAAGGCCCCTACACCCATCTCCATATGTTGTTGATTACCAAGAGTATAATTGGTTGAGTTAGTTGCTGCAATATATGGGACCTCGATGTATATGCTTTGTGCCATGAGTGTGATGAAGATTATAAATGAGAAGCCCCAGAAGAATAAATCCCCGGCTTCTTCCCATCTCAACGCTCCAAGTATGGTTAAGATTAGTCCAGCTATGAATAGCATTATAAACAAACTTTCTAACATCTTATTCGTTCTCCTTCTTATTTTTTCTCAAATAACCTAATATTCCAATGAAGCCTATAACTCCTATAAGACCAATCAAACCTATTGCTGGGTCGTATAAGATATAACCATAACCTCCGCCGCCCGTGCCTGGAGTTGAAGATAGGCAAGGTGGTGAAGCCTTAGTAGTAAATGTGTATACATCGCTTGTATAGTTTATTGATTTGTTATCTCCATTAAATAAGAATACATACCAATGGTAGGTTGTATTGAATCTCATAGTCATATTACAACCAAGACAATAACAATAAGTATTATTGGTTATGTTGTAATAAGTAATCTCAATTGAATAGTTAACATCATACGAACTATTTATGTAGACATATAAACTAAATAGTGTTCCATTTGAGTGGAAAGGAGTGATGCACATATAACTATCACAAGGACAAACATCAATTGAGTTATTTAAAGGAAACATATAACTTATGTTTGGGGGATAAGATGGAACTATGGGCAAACCAATTTCATCCAAGGTAGTTAAGAAAGCATTTGGATAATAAAGGCACTTCCACGTTGTATTAACCCATGATGCATTCCTTGCTATATTTGAAAATCTAACTTCGTCAGCTCGACCATAGTATTGGCTTGTTGCTGGAGCATTACGACCAAATTGGAATACTATATTTAATTGAACATTATTTGCATTCCCATCTCCAGTATTGGTAGTCAATGGGTCTGACCTACCATTTTGGTAGATATAGTTTGATGTATCTCTGTCGGCAACATAAGCCATGTAATACCAATTGTTAACTATAAAATTAGTTGAAGCCATAGCCTCAGTCACTGTGCCCCCCCACTTTATGTATTCATAGTTATTTACTCCACCAAACATATACCAATAGAATTTGTTTACTCCGTCTTGGTATCTAAACCACGTTTGTGCCAACGCGGCAACACTATGGGGACGAAGCCACATTTCACAACTATAGTCAAGTGTTCCAACATTTAAGTTAGTTCCAGTTGCGAAGGCAATATCATCATCACTAAAATTTTGACAATTACCAAACTTCCCTGGAGTTACTATTGGTTGGTTTGCTCCGTCAGTCTTTGTTCCAGTAAACAAAGCATTCCTTGTTGAATCAAAGACTTTGGAGGTTGTTGAATCATTCATATGAGTAACAAATATGTAATGGCTATCCCATGTGTATCTCTCATCTACAGGCCTTGTATTTGCTGCGGCGTTCCCATAGTAGACCCAAAGCTTTGTATCACTTTGGCTTGAGATATTAGTAACATTAACCCAGGCTGTAATATTGCCTGTTGCTGAAACATAACTTTCTAACTCATAATGAAAGCGACTTGAGTTATCATAATTAACGAATCTAAAATCATAACCATCAGCGCGAGCATGGGCGGCAAAGCTATCACTTCGATTAACATAAAGAATTGGATAGTTATAAAGGTTCTTAACTACTTTGGTATGGTCGATTACAATCTTCTTACAATATCCCCAAGAAGCATTCCACCAAGCATATTGTGTTAATACATAGTTCTTTGAATCTAAGGTTATTGTTGGAACCATATCCATACTCCAAGTATGTGTTGATGCTTTAGTCATAACTTTGATATCGAATACCAAAAAACCATTCTTATCTAAAGTTAAGTCTTTGATGTTATCAATTGATTTCCATACCCACCTATAGTCTTTTACTAATATTATTTTATCAACCTTACTTATTGTTGAGGATGTTCCATTTTTATCTTTAGTAGTTGTATTTTTATAAGTCATTACTTCTCTTTCGTAACTTTCGTTCACCAATACTTCTATGGAAAAGGTATAGTCGCCAAGTTTTTCTTTAGTGAAGGTTGACTTTGATATCAATTCTTTTACAGAGTCATTCTTCAATACTTTAGTGGAAGTCATGGATAAGGAGATTATGATGGGAAGGTGTCCATCAACTATAACTTGGGACTCATATACTCTTTTATCCACAATATGGGAAGCGAAAGGTAAGATGTCATAGTCATCAATAGATTTGACTAAAGTAGACGAAAAGGGTTGTGAATCAGAGATTGCATTAGGAATATATAAGGAAGTTAGCATAAGACTAATTATTATTATAACTTTTTTTATCATATAGATTTAAACCTCGTTTGTAGGGCTTGTAATGAGTTAAGGGCACCCAATGATATATTGTATTAGGACCACCCTTCTCATTAGAGGGCGCATGGTATCCATAAGGGATTTTCCCTTACATACCCTTTTTGTGTTTGCCATATCGTTTCCATCTATCAAATCCACATTTTTTTCTCATTTTTGGCAATTTCATGGTTTTTACCTCCTACATTTTTTTATTTATTGATATCCTGGGTATTGTGGTTTCTTTTTTCTAACAATCATTACTAAAAGAAACACAACTATTACGCCTATCATCCAAATAACAAAGATTTGACCACTAACGTCTTTTAATTGCGCCCAAAGCGTGGGGGCTTGAAGGGCTTGCCCAGCTGGAGTTAAAGTAGTAGAGTTATAATATGTCATCATTGGGGGAATTAAGTTATCCATCATCATTCCAACCGCGTATGCTGTGATAGTTATCGCTAATCCTATTGCAATAAGTAATATTGTCAAACCTAAAAGGTCTTCATCGCTATTGATTACGTCCATTATTGATTCCTCTCCTCAAACGCTTTTTTGGCTAACCATATGCCAGAACCAAAGAATATTACTAAAGGTATACCATCCATAAACAAAGTTGTTATAAATGATAGGTAAGGAGTTGATGTATTCAAATAACTTAAAGCCTCTTGCAGGGCTGGATTTAGTATAGTTAAATTTAGTCCACTTACGAATAAACTAATTATAAATATTATTAATGTATCCATTTTCTACCTCCACTTAATAGGTTTATAATTTGATGTTCCATATGTTTTCTTCCTTTGAATAGCTTTCCACCCTTGCACAGTAATACCTCTAAACTCACCTGGCGTATCTATTGCGTATTGAGTTTTCTCAATGTATGGTGGATTTGTTAATTTCTTTCCTTTTCTTATTAGGGGTCTAAACTTATGTTGTTCTCTACTCCATAAGTTAACATACGCTGGGTTAGGTTTTGGTTTATCCTTAGATTCAATAACTCTAAACCTCCGCGAAGTTGTATTGTCTGTTACATAGCCACCAATACCAAGAGCTTGGGCTTTAGGTAATGGTTCTTTCGATACTCTTACCCATCGAGCCTTATTCTTTTTCGTAGCATCTTTTCTAACTTCGGGGTAATAACCAACGTCTTCTTCTTTCGTAAATTGTTTTTTAGCCTTTTTAGTAAGGATTGAAGGAAAACCAAACTTATACATTTGTTCTTGTTTGGTTAATTGTCTTTGTAGTTGCATTTGAGATTGTATTTGGGCTTGTCTTTGGATAGGTGTTTGTAATTGAAATTGTCCTTGTAGTTGTAATGAACGCTGGGCTGAAGTTAACATAGATGGTTGATATAATGCACTCAAGGAAGGTTGTATAACTATTTGTTCTTCTTTGGTAGTTACTATTTCTCTTTGTTTACTCAATTGTCTTAATTGTTGTTTCCACTCCTGTTGTGAAGCTCTTAATGATTGAACATAAGTATCAAATTGATTTTGCGCTAACTTAATTTGTCTTATTGCACTTTCTTTAAGTTGGGTATCCATTTTGGTTCTTTGTAATTGATTGAGTTTAGTTTTAAGTCTAATGGCTTGTTGATTGGCCTTGACTAAAGCTTTTTCTATTTGTAATATAGTGGATTTGGCGATTTGTTCTTGTTGTAGGATATATTGCTGGGCTCCTTGACCACCAACCATTCCTCCACTTGGAGTTGGTTGACTAATAACTCCTTTTCTTACAAGGTCAGTAAACGTATAGGTCTTTGCTTTCCATGTAATCTTTACTAATGGTTTAGTTGTTCCAGCCAAGGGTTCAAAGAAACTTAAGATGGGTTCCCACACTACTAACTTACCAGGAGCAATCCACCTAACTATTGATGTTGGAGGTCTGATAATCATAGCCTCTTGCCAGTTAGGCATCCATTCCCCAGCTTGGGTTGATGGAGTTATAAAACCTTTACGAACACTAAATCCATGACCTGGAGTTAATATCTTTCCTGGAACTTTAGGTCTTAATACTTCTATACCACCAGGGCCTATTTCTTTTCTCATTCCTGGGAACTCTGGAGCCTTTGGTTTAGTAGATGGAGTTAAAACTTTAGATGGAGTTATTGGTTTAAAGTATTCTAACCCCCAGTCAGTCTTTGTAAACTCAAGATTCTTAAATGTTCCAATTTTAGGTGGCCCAGGATACTTCCCTGTGCTCGGAGTAAGAATTTTACCTGGGATTTTAGGCTTCATTATTTCAATCCCACCAGGACCCTGCACCTTAATCATATTATCAAATGATATCTTTGGTGGACCTTGGTATTTACCCGAGATGGGTGTTATTGTCTTGGCTGGGGAAATTGGTTTAAAGAATTCTCCAGCTGGACCTTTCGCTATTTGTAAGTTAGTAAACTTAATTCCGGCGGGACCAACGTATTTGCCAGTAGAAGGTGTTATTGGTTTCGTTGGAGTTTTTGGAACATACATTTCAATTCCACCTGGACCAACCTTTGGAACTAAATTTTTAAATTCAATCTTCGATGGACCAGGGTATTTTCCAGACGAAGGAGTAATCTCTTGGAAAGGTTTAGATGGTTTTACGAACTCTATTCCTTCTGGCCCCTTCGCAGTTACTATGGGTTTTGGTGCTTTAGTGTAGACCTTATAACCGACAGACCCTTCAGGAGCCCACTTTGGAGTTTCCATATAAGCGGGGAGGGCTGGTTTATAGGGTGTTCCCTGTGGTTTCCCTAACCCAACGTCTGATATCTTATTAACATAGTCTTGGAATGCTTTTGTTGCTGGATGTTGACGACTAACTGGGACCTTTCTACCAAAGAACTCATAATACTTTTGTCCTGTTACTTCGCCAGTTGGGTATCGTCTAACGTGAGTTTGGACTTTAGCTCCGCTTGCATAACTTGCGCCAGCATACGCCACACCAAAAGTGAGTGCACTATAAACACCTTGCTTTGCGCCTTCTTTTATACCTTTTTGGTATGTTGCTAAAGCTACCCTTGAACCTTCACTCATCCCATAGAGGGCTATTGTTGGTTTATACGCCAACTTTAATCCTCTTCCAACCCAAGGTATTGCTTTCCCAGCAAGGGTTAAACCCCCAGCTGTGCCAAACGCTATCGCTGCTTGAGTATAAGGTGATTCTAAAACATAACCTGCGCCACCTAATGGTGTTTGAAAAGCATAGCCAGCCCTTTCTAACTCTGGAGCATAGTATTTACCATACCATTCTCTTTGGGCTTTTTCCCTATCCCCAGTTACTTGACCATAAGCTAACTTTGCTACTCCGGTAATTCCTTCTAATGGGTCTCTAAAAGTAGACCCCATAATCTTAACGAACTTTTCCCCAGGTGAACGTTTACTAAATGCTTCATAAGTCTCAGTTGGCTCCACGCTTTGCCATTCTCCTTTCTCATTTTGCAAAGTCCAATAACCCATGGTGTTGTATTTCGTAACCTTAAACATAGTATTTTTAGTATCTTTTATATATTGAACCCATTTGTTCTTGTCAGCCTGAGTTGTAGCTCTTTGTAATTGATTATTAGCCCAAGTTAATTGTTTGTTAAAATAATCCATTGAAGCATCATATTGGGCAATTCTTTTTTCTTCTAACGTATATGCTTGAGTTTGTTGCTCTAATTGATGTTGTAGTCTTTTTTGGTTTATATCTTGGGGTGTAGTTGGTTTAGCTTCTTGGGTTTGGGTTTGTTGGGGTTGTTTATAGAAGTAAGCGTTATCAATTGAATCTCCACCAATCTCATAACCCTGGTTTTTATAATCCTTAATTTGGGCGTAGGTATCATTTAAAATTTTTTCATTTTCATCGTGAGTTTTTATGTTATTATTGTAATTCTCATCATATACTTTCTTTGCGTCAGTAAACAGGGGGGGATAATATTCATCAATATCCTTTTTATTATTATTATAGTTTTCTTCTATTGCTCTTACGTTAGAATCTTTTATTGTAGTTGCTTGACCACTTAACTCATGTTTATACCTACTTGCGGCGTATCCTCCACCCATAGCGATTTGTTGGGGAATTGAAGTAGAATCTATTTGGGTTTGAGCACTATTAAAACTTTGGTTATTCTCAGCAATAGACTTATTTTTAATTTCTTCATTCTTCTTTAAATCTTCGTAATACTTTGCTTGGGTATCTTTAACGAATTGATTATATTCCCTGTCGTTTTGGTTTTGATTAGAATGGTAATCACTATAGTTATTTGAAACCTTTTGATTAACGTTATTAAAGAGGTCTTGGTATGTTACCATCTATACACCTACTTATACTTTTTTAGTTTGTATGGTTTTAGCTCTGGCTTTTTTAATACTATCTTTTTTACCACCATTGTTTCTTCACCCCAAATCTATGAACGAATATTCCCGCGAAGATAAAGGCACATAATACGCCTATGATATTCAACGTAACTAAAGAAAAAACTGTGCCAAATAGAACCCAAACTCCAAGTAAGTAAACGCCAAACCTTGGTAAACTTTCTGACTTTATTAGAATGTATATTCCAATGAATATAAAGAATAAGTCCCACGCAAATGGAACTACTCTAACAAACTCATGGAATGACGTTTCCACGAGGTTATGGGATATATTTGTATAGTTAAATGAGGTCATGCTATACTCTCCCCTCCACCTAATACCCATTGTAATAAAGTCCAGAAAAACGCAAGACCAACTCCAATACTTATAATATCAACCATTAACATGGCTCCTAAACTATTTAATCCTATGTTCATTAGTAATGAGTTTATTGAAGGTAAAAATGATAACAACGTTCCACCAACTAAAGGTAAATAAGTAAAGTAAGTTATTGACCTTTCATTTGGCAAAGGTAATGACGAATAGTTTGCAATAGCAACTAATGCTAATGCTCCAATGAATCCCACTACGGCGCCAACACCAAAAGCCCATACAAAGGTTAAAGCTCCGCCATACATATCGTTAGTTCCAGGCAAATTTAAAGAAGTAAAAACAAACATAAAACAATTGAAGAATATCATATACATTTGGATATGTTTTATCGTCATTGTTTTTTGCCTCCCAAAATAACAAAGAAACCAATTATGATAGCTATAGCTCCAACGCCAATCAACTCATTCATAACTCCACTAAATATAACTCTAGAAAATATTAACCACCCACCAGCCCCCATTATGATTACTCCATCGTAGAATATTTGGGTTGCGGGGTTAGTTGTAACCATAAAACATAAAATACCAATAAAGACGCCAGCTATAACAGCGTTTAACCAAGGAATATTTTGCCCATTCATAGTTAGATTACCAAACGTAGCAACCATATAATAGTTGAGCATTGAGCCATTAAATCTACTTGTGCCCCAAGAAACTATCGACCCATTTTGGTAATAACTAACTCCACTTAAGTTATACTTTAGTATATACCAATACGTATGATTTCTATTCCCCGCGTAGGTATAGTTAAAATGTGATAAGGCGCTATTAGAGCCAAAGACTTGAGCCCCAAGAGTTATGTTATCGAATTTGAATATCCTTAGTTGGGTTGATTGAAAGTTTAATGTAGTTATTATCTCATAGGAAAACCATAAAGTATTTCCATTCCAACCATAATTATAGTCTAAATAAGTATAGTTAGTTCCAGCTAAATAAGCAAAGTTAATAGTTGAAGTTGTTGCTGTCCCTGTTGGTAAAGTAGTTATTTGTTGGAAAGTTCGTGTCAAAGCAACTAAATCAATAAAGTATTGTTTTCCATATAATAGTTGAACCCTAACCTTGTAAGATGAATCCAAATATTCTTTATCTACAACTATTTTATTTCCCAAAGTATCCCATGAATAGATTATAACATAGTTAGAAAATGGGTCTCTACTTAAGAAGTTTGCAAATGTATCAGCGAAAGAGTATTCATAATAAACTAACGAATTATTATAATACGCGGTTGATTCTCCATAAACTCTTTTATTTGTAATAACGTAAAAGGTTTGATTTTTCTCATTTGCTATTAAACGTCTTACGCAAGTATAGTTACTTAAATAATTGTTTGTGATATTCCACCTAAACTCAAACCATAATGGCGTAAACTTTAAATCTAATCTAACATACCCCTTTGATGTGTTCCAAAAGTCACCTGGAGTTTCGTGGTATACAATACCATGGTGCCCCGCTGGAGTAAAGTATGTATAGTTAAAATAGTTATACTCCGTTCCATTTGCATATTGAACTATTAAAGTACAATTTGCCAAACTCTTATTCTTAAAAGGATTATGATATGTTGTATTCTCCCAACGAATAGTTAAGTTAAATATCCCACCAGACGTGTTTCCATATATTGCGGCGTATGAACTTGACCATGAGTGAAGCAAAGGTGAACCTGCGCTATACATATACGAAAATAGTGAAAAGTAATACTTTGTTCCAGCCGACAACCCTGTAACATTTCCTATTTGAAGTGCCCCAGAGGTTGAACTTACGTTAAATCCCAGCGTTCCATCACTAAAGTTCTTTGGATATTTAGAAGTTGAATACTTACATATAGACCATAACGAACCATTAATTATAGTTGGATTAGTCCATTGTAAATCAACTCCAGTTGTTGATGAATTAATTATAAGGGGAGAAGTTATATTTGATGGTTTCATAAGCATATAAGTAGTATTCCCATAGAAAAAACCTAACGTTTCCTCAGTCCAACATCTTACATAATAATACCTCGATGGAAGGAGTCCAGTCATATTATACCAAATATTTGGTGTATCCAAATCATATCCACTACCAGCGCTTACGTTAAAATCAAATGATACTTTAGTTGGAACTCCATTATACTTTATCCAAAACCCCGCGGACGAAGATGAATCATTTACCATTCGTCCATGTAATGTTGCGCGAGTTGTATTAACGTTTGTTGGAGTTATAGTCATCGCAGAACAACTTGGCGGCGTAAACGTCATATTTTGGACACTAAAGTAAAGGTTGTCGGTTGAAAGTCCTGATGGGTTTGTGTCATTTAAATAAAGGAATGAATACCCTGTAAAAGGCGTATTTGTATGTATTCCACCAACTATTGGATAACGAGCGTAAAATGCACATGGGTCATTAAGTCCATCTTCTACCCCGCTATTCCTTGTAACATAAATTGGCGCTGTAAACGCGGGAGAACCACCAACATTAATTGCACCCTCTCTCATTTGGATTCCATTACAATAGTCCGTGCTAAACCCTAAATTGGTATTTTGGTAAACTATATGAACAAATTGGTCGGCAATAGAATATGATATTGAAGGAAATGCTCCAGTTCCAAGAGTGCTTATTCCCGACCATGAACCATTTGCTGACGATAACCATCTATAATAAAGTGATGTAGATGCGAAGTTTGACCATGATACATGGGTGCTA
>Ga0265297_10006362_pt1 | contig 17238 bp, 12 predicted proteins | sample Munlanlwell13791_FD_192502 | JGI IMG/M metagenome (GOLD analysis project Ga0265297, IMG submission 192502) | Leachate microbial communities from a municipal landfill in Southern Ontario, Canada - Leachate well 137-91 | ecosystem: Engineered > Solid waste > Landfill > Unclassified | place...
TCACGCACGTCGGCTTCCTTGCTCAAGGGCGTAAACTCCGCCAGGGCAAACTTGTAGGCCATGTCCTTCAACATCTTGAGTTCTTCGGTCAATTCAAAATCCATTCTTGCTTCCTCCATTTTTATTAGGGACAAAGCCCCTATTTTATACAAACTTACATTTCTCCTCCCCCTCAAGGGGAGGGGAAGGGTGGGGATGGGTTTCCCTATTGTCTATTGCCTTCTTAGTAGTCGTAAACCCCTTTACCCGTCTTACGGCCGAAGCGTCCGGCCCGGACCAGTTTCCGGAGGAGCGGTGCGGGACGGTACTTGTCCCCCAGTTCCCGGTGCAGCCCCTCGATGACCCGGAGCAGGGTCTCGTTCCCTACGAGATCCGACAGGGCCAGGGGGCCGATGGGATGATTGCAGCCCAGGACCATGGCCTTGTCGATGTCGGCCGCCTCGGCGATCCCTTCGTCGAGGACAAAAAACGCCTCGTTTAGCATGGTACAAAGAATCCGGTTCACGGCAAAGGCCGGGGCTTCTTTAACCACTACTACCTCTTTGCCTATTTTCTTTCCCCAGGCCTTCGCGACCTCTACGGTTTCGTCCGAGGTCTCATGGCCCCGGATGACCTCCAGAAGCTTCATCACCGGCACGGGATTGAAGAAGTGGGTTCCGATGAACTTGGTGGGACGGTCGGTGATTGCCGCCATCTCCGTGATGCTCAGACCGGAGGTGTTGGTGAAAAAGAAGCAGTCCTTGGAGACAATGCTCATCAGCTCCTTGTAAACCTGCTTTTTCACGTCCATGACCTCAATGACCACTTCCACAACAATATCGGCCCCGGCTGCTGCTTCCTTCAGATCCAGCGTCGGTTTGATCCGGCCCAGGATGGCATCCATGTCTTCCTTGGTTCGTTTGCCCTTCTCCACATCCTTGGAAAGATTCCGGGTGATCGTCTTCATGCCCCCGTCAATAAACCGCTGCTCGATGTCCCGCATGGCCACTTCGTAGCCTGCCTGGGCGCATACCTGAGTGATCCCGTTGCCCATCAGACCCGCACCCAAAACGCAAATCTTTTTGATCTCCATTTTTAACTTTTCCTCCTTTATTATTTTATATGGAACCCAGGAACCACTGCTTATTCAGCCAGTGCATTTTCTTGGCTTCCTCAAGCAACTCATCCCGGAAGTCGGGATGAGCGAGCTTGGTGATGGCGAGGACCCGCTCCGGAATGGAAAGGCCCTTCAGATAGGCGACGCCGTTTTCCGTGACGAGATAAGACACGTCCACCCGGGGCACCGTGACGATCTCGCCCGGCGGCAGGGTAGGGGTGATCTTCGATTTCAGCTTACCGTTCTTGTCCGTATAGGTGGACTGGAAGGCGAGGATCGACTTGTTTTCCGGGTAGCCCAGCGACTGCTGCCCCTTCGTGGATCGGTAGAAGGCGCCGCGGACGAAGGCCAACTGCCCCCCCGTCCCTGAATACTGGGCGGGGCCGATGGATTCGGAACTTACCTGTCCCTGGAGATCGACACCCAGACAGGCGTTGATGGAGATCAGGTCCTTGTTCATGGCGATGATGTTGGGATCATTGGTGAATTCCACGGGATACATGGCCAGGGCGGGATTGTGGTCGATCCAGTCGTAGAGCTTACGGCTCCCGATGGCGAAGGCCCAGACGATCTTGCCGGGAATGAAAGACTTCTTCTTCCCCGTGATCAGGCCCGCATCGTGGAGGTCGGCGATCCCTTCCGTGACCATCTCCGTGTGAATGCCGATATCCCGGGCCCCGCTGTCGGCGAGGAGGCGCAACACCGTATCGGGCAGGCCACCGATGCCGACCTGGAGGGTCGGGCCGTCCTTGGGGATCATCTCGGCGATATACTCGGCGATCTTTTTTTCCACATCCGTCGGTTGGGGGGAGGGGATAGTGATGATTTTATCCGTATTGTTTTCGATGACGTAATCGACCTCGGAGATATGAATGCATTCGTCGTAGCCGCCGTAACACCAGGGCATATCCTCAACGACCTCGACGACAATTATCTTGGCCCGTTCAAAGACGGCCTTCTTGAAGTTACACAGGGGTCCGAAATTAAAATACCCGTGCTTGTCCATGGGGGTGACGGTTTGAACGGCGATGTCCACATCGAGGCCGTCCCGGTAATAGCGCGCCGCCTCGCCGAAGTTGTAGGGGATGTGGGTTCCCCGGTTTTCGGCGATGTACTTCCGCGTCCATCCCAGGATGTGCCAGTTGCCGAGCCAGAAGCTCTTCGCCTCCGGGTCTTTCTCCATGGCCTCCAGGGGTGTCAAATGTCCCAGGGCGCGGATCTTGACGTCCTTAACTTCTCCGACGCGCTGAGCCAGGGCGCGGTCAAAGGCCCTTGGCGCCTGCACCGTGCCGTAGTCCACCCACATGCCATCCCGAACGAGAGACGCCACCTGTTCGGGCGTGGCTAACTTGTTTCCGTACTTTGACATGCATCTACCTCCTTTTTTTTTTGGGAATCATGCAATCCGGAAGCACCATACTAGTTAATGTAAGAAATTAGTGTGGAGTCCCCAGATTACCGGCTTGTCCTAAAATAATAATAATGGGGAAAGATTACCGACTGCCCTGACAACTGCAATAGTTGCGCCAGGAGTGGATATGAGGAAACTAGCTAATTAGGTGGATGTTTTATTCTTGACCGGATACTAGATGTGCGGTATTGCCTTATGCAAAACTGCGCATCTATGCGGCATTGCACAGGGAGAAGCCTGAGACACCAAGAAATCCAGGGATACCATACGGGTTTTTTATTAAGAAACCCGTATGGTGTCCCTGGATTCCCCACAGATCTCCCACAATAGAGAAAGCCTTATTTTTTCTTGTGGCGATTGGCCTTGAGTCTCTTTTTGTACTTGTGCTTGCTGATCTTCTTTTTTCTCTTTTTTACGACACTGCCCACAATGAACCCCTTGCCTATCCTTTATTTTATAAAGTGGTGGGACGTGCGGGAATCGAACCCGCGACCAACGGATTAAAAGTCCGCTGCTCTACCGGCTGAGCTAACGTCCCCTGTAACCAAATGAAAGCCCGACTCCATATCAGCAAGTCAGGCAAATTGTCAAGAATTTAAAATTCAGAGACCTACGAAATGAAGGGATTCTTCAGGACGATGGTTTCGTTCCGCGCCGCTCCCACTGATACCAGGACCAAGGGAATGTCGGCCAGGGTTTCTATCCGTTCGAGATACTTCCGGACGTTTTTCGGCAGTTCCTCGATGCGCCTGGCCTGGCTGATATCCTCCGTCCAGCCGTCGACCTCTTCGTAAACGGGTTCGCAATCCGCCAGCACTTGCAGGTTGGCGGGGACGGCAAAGTTGATCCGCTCCCCCTGTGGCGTTTGGTAGCCAATGCAGATCTTGATTTTTTCGATGCCCGTCAGGACGTCCAACTTGGTAAGGGCGATGCCGGTGATCCCGCTAACCCGGATGGCATGGCGTACCAGGACCATATCCAGCCAGCCGCACCTTCGCTTTCGCCCTGTTGTTGCCCCGAATTCCTTCCCTACGTTCTGAATACGCTGGCCGATCTCGCAGGAAAGCTCGGTGACGAAGGGACCGCTTCCGACTCGAGTCGTATAGGCCTTGCAGATCCCAACAACGGCGAAGCTCGCCGACGGTCCCACGCCTGTTCCGGAAAAGGCGTTGGCAGCCACGGTATTGGATGATGTCACATAAGGATATGTTCCATGGTCGATGTCGAGATGGCATCCCTGCGCCCCCTCGAAAAGGATCTTCCGGCCTCGTCGGAGCTCACGATGGAGGATGACCGAGGTGTCGGTGACGAAGGGTTTCAGGCGCTCTCCATAACCCTGATATTCCATGAAGACCGCCTCCGGGTCTACCGGTTCCTCGCCAAAATACTTTGTGAGGAGAAAATTCTTTTCCTCCAGATTGCGAATCAGCTTTTCCCGTAAAGAATCTTTATCAAAAAGATCCCCTACGCGGATACCGGTGCGGGCTACCTTGTCTTCGTAAGCGGGCCCGATGCCACGGCCCGTCGTCCCGATCTTCCCGCCGCCCCGCCGTCCTTCCCGCGCCAGATCGAACCGCCGGTGATATGGCATAATCAGGTGGGCTTTGTCGCTGATGTAGAGGCTGGTGTTGGGGGGGAAAAGACCGCGGTTGTTTAGTTTGTCAATTTCATCCAGGAGCACTTGGGGATCAACGACGACACCGTTGCCGATAACACAGATTTTCTGATCGTGGAGGATCCCCGAAGGAATCAGATGGAGGATTGTCTGCACCCCCTTGACAACGAGGGTATGGCCGGCGTTGTTGCCCCCCTGAAAGCGGGTTATGACGTCCGCATTCTCCGCATAGAGGTCAACGACCTTGCCCTTGCCTTCATCTCCCCATTGCGTCCCGACGACGATCACATTTGCCATTATCTATTCCTCTCCTCCTAATAATTACATGTCCAGCTCTTTGACCGAGATCACATGGGGTAGATTCAACAGTTTGGTTATGACCTCCTCCGGGACGGAGCCGTCGGTACTCAGGATCACCAGGGCCTCCTGGTCCGCTTCCTCGCGGCTCAGATGGAGGCGGGCGATGTTGATCTGATTGGCCCCCAGGGTCGTGCCGATATTGCCGATGACACCGGGACGGTCGTAATTGTAAAGGACGAGCATATGCCCCTCGGGGACTACGTCCAGGGTAAACTTGTTGAGCCGCACGATACGCGGGTCTTGGACACCGAAGAGGGCCCCCGCGATATTCGACTTTTCCTGGGATGTCTTGATGGTCAGGGAGATCAGGCTTGTATAGTCTTTCATGTCACTGTTCTTCGCCTCGATCACCTTGATCCCCCGCTCCTTGGCCACTACCGGGGCGTTGATGAAATTTACGTTCTCCTTGAGGATCGGTGTCAGCAGCCCTTTAAGAATGGCGATGGTCAGCGGGGCAACGTTGTAATTGAGGATCTTACCGCTGTATTCGATGACGACCTCTTCGATGGCCCCCTGGACAAGCTGGACATGGAAGCGTCCCAATTTTTCCGCCAGATCCAGATAGGGCTGGATGACCAACAGCAGTTCGGCGCTTATGGAGGGGAAGTTCACGGCGTTGCGGATCTCGCCTTTTGTGAGATAATCCGCTATCTGCTCGGCGATGGCAATGGCTACGTTGATCTGCGCCTCGTCCGTTGAGGCCCCCAGGTGGGGCGTGCAGATCACGTTCTCCAGGCCGATTAGGGCCGTGTTCTTTGTCGGTTCCTCTTCGAATACATCGAGGGCCGCGCCCGCCACCTTCCCGGCAACGAGGGCGTCATAGAGGTCCTTCTCACTGATGATACCCCCCCGGGCGCAGTTGATAATGAAGACGCCCTTTTTCATTTTACCGAAGGCGGCGGTGTTGATAATGCCCCGGGTCTCCTTCGTCATGGGGGTGTGAACGGTGATGAAATCGGACTGTTTGAGTAGTTCGTCGAGGCTCACCAGGGTAATCCCCAGGTTCCCCGCCGCCTCATGAGAAATAAAGGGGTCGTAGGCGATGACGTGCATCTTCAGACCTTGAGCCCGGTCTGCCACAATGGCCCCCACCCGCCCGATGCCGACGATGCCGAGGGTCTTGTTGAAAATCTCCGCCCCCATGAACTTTTTCTTTTCCCACTTGCCCCCTTTCATCGAGGCGGTGGCCTGGGGGATTTCCCGGGCCAGAGAGAGCATCATGGCGATGGCGTGCTCCCCGGTCGTGATGGTGTTGCCCCCGGGGGTGTTCATGACGACGATGCCCCGTTTGCTTGCTGCCGGAACGTCAACATTGTCCAGACCGATCCCCGCCCGCCCAACGACCTTGAGGTTCTCCGCCGCCGCAATAACCTCCGGGGTGACCTTCGTCGCCGACCTGATGACCAGGCCGTCGTAGTCCTTGATGACGCCTTTGAGCTCATCCGGGGTCAGGCTCGTCATCACATCAACCTCGATCCCCGGGGTATTCTGCAAAATTTCTATCCCTTCCTTGGACAGGGTATCACTAACCAAAACTTTCTTCATAAAGCCCATTGTCTCCCGAAATTGTTTATTTTGTATGCTTATCTATCATTCCTAACAAGGTTCCCTTATTTTCCCTCCCCTTCAAGGGGAGGGTTAGGGTGGGGATGGGTTGGCCCTTATTATTATCCTCGTTTGCTATTTATCTGTTACTGCTTTTCTTTGTACGCCTTCTCCAGCTCATCCAATGCGGTCTTCAGATTTGCGGCGTCCACCGTGGGGCCGCACCAGAAGCGAAATCCGGGCGGGGCGTCCCGATAGGCGTTGATGTCGTATGCGATTTTTTTCTTTCCCAACTCGCTGGCAAGCCCTTTGAGGAACTTTTCCTGCTCTCCCTTGGGCAGTGCCGCCACTTTGGGATCCGCAACGGTCAGGCATACCGACGTATTGGAACGGATGGTCTTGTCAGCTGCCAACAGGGCCGCCCACGGATTCCGGGTGATCCAATCTTCAACGATCTTCAGATTTGCCTCGCTCTTTCCGATAAGCCCCGCCAGCCCTCCTATTCCGTCGGCCCAGGCCAGGGCGTCCAGGTAATCCTCGACACAGAGCATGGAGGGTGTGTTGATCGTGTCCCCGACAAAGATGCCGGCGTTGACCTTTCCCCCCTTCTTCATGCGGAAGATCTTGGGCATCGGCCAGGGGGGATCATAGGATTCAAGACGGGCGACGGCCCGGGGGCTCAGGATGAGCATCCCGTGGGCAGCCTCGCCTCCCAGGCATTTTTGCCAAGAAAAGGTGAGGGCGTCGATTTTGGTCCAGTCGATCTCCATGGCGAAGGCGGCGCTCGTGGCGTCGCACAGGGTCAATCCTTCCCGGTTGGCGGGTATCCATTCCCAGTGGGGGACCTTCACGCCGCTCGTCGTCCCGTTGGCAACAAAAACCACGTCATTTGTCCAGTCGATGGCTGTCAGATCGGGGATCTTCCCATAATCCGATGTCAGAACCGTGGGTTTGAGTTTCAATTGTTTGCTGATATCCGTGGCCCACCCTTCGGAGAAGCTCTCCCAGACCAGGACCGTCAACGGTTTCGGACCGAGCAGACTCCACATCGCTGCCTCGAAGGCCCCCGTGTCGGAGCCGGGCATGAGGCCGCACAGATAATCATTGGGAATTCCGAGGATGCGTTTTGTTTCCGAAATGGCTTTTGCGAGCTTTTCCTTGCCCAGATTGGAACGATGCGAACGGCCGACGGCGGCGTCCTTCAGAGCGTCGAGGCCCCACGCGGGGCGCTTGCTACAGGGGCCGGAGCTGAAATTCGGATTGTGCATAAAATCTTAAATCTCCTTCTTCTATGATTCAGAGGCCGGGAAATATATCAAGCTTTCCAGGAGAAGACAAGCAATTTGAAAGATTGTTTATATGTTTGAAAATTTTTATGGCCTGTGGCATAAATAACGCCGTTTTCCTCTTCATGCCTGGAAAATATTTTCTCCCTTGCAAGGGGGAGTTTCGAATGGGGATAGATTGATGTCGCATAAGAAGTCCCGGATGGCCTTTTTCTGCCAGCACTGCGGCCATGATTCTGCGAAATGGCTTGGTAAGTGCCCGGGTTGCGGGGAGTGGAACTCCTTTGTAGAGGAAGAGATCAGAGAGACAGACGGGGTGCCCGGACGGGCGTCTTTTTCGTTTCAGGAAGCCCCGCAGCCAATCGATGCCATCGAGGCGGATGAGAAGGATCGGGTCCGGACGGGGATCGGGGAGATGGACCGGGTATTAGGTGGCGGGCTCGTGGCCGGATCGGCGATTCTCGTCGGCGGTGATCCCGGCATCGGCAAGTCCACCCTCCTCCTGCAGCTCCTCCAGCATCTGGCCGCGCAGGGGATGAAAGTCCTCTATATCTCCGGCGAGGAATCGGCGCGGCAGATCAAGCTCCGGGGGAAAAGGGTCGGCGCCGATTCTCCAAATCTCCTCGTCCTGGTGGAGATCGATCTGGACAGCATGATCCGCCATATCGAGGCGATCAAACCCCAGGCCGTGGTCATAGATTCCATCCAGACGGTATGTTCCCAGGCCCTTGCCTCTGCTCCCGGAAGCGTCGGCCAGGTCCGGGAGTCATCGGAACGGCTGATTATTTTAGCCAAGAGGACGGGAATCCCCGTCTTTCTTGTCGGACATGTGACCAAGGATGGCGCCATTGCGGGGCCGAAGGTCCTGGAGCACATGGTGGATACGGTTCTCTATTTCGAGGGGGACGGAGGGCATGCCTTCCGGATCATCCGGGGGATCAAGAACCGTTTCGGGCCAACGAACGAAATCGGCGTCTTCGAGATGCGTGGCGACGGTCTTAAAGAAGTGACCAATCCTTCGGCTTTCTTCCTGGCCGAGCGGCCCAAACAGGCGGCGGGCTCCGTAGTCGTCCCCAGTATGGAAGGGACGCGGCCCATCCTCATCGAGATTCAATCTCTGGTGATTCCGACCAATTTCGGAATGCCGAGGCGGACGGCCATCGGCGTGGACGGGAACCGGGTTTCCCTGCTCGTGGCGGTCCTGGACAAGATCTGCGGCCTCCATCTCAGCAGCCACGATATCTTCATCAACGTGGCTGGGGGTGTGAAGGTCAGCGAACCGGCGATAGATCTGGGAATTGTGTCTTCCCTGGCGTCGAGCTTTCTGGACCGGCCGGTCGACCCGGCGACGGCGGTCTGCGGGGAGGTTGGACTGGCAGGAGAGATCCGGGGGATCAGCCGCGCCGACGTCCGCATCCGCGAGGCGGCGCGTATGGGCTTTTCCCGCTGCATCCTTCCCCGCCTGTCCCAGTCGGAAGCCCCGCCGGAAAAGGTAAAGAACATGACCATCCTTCCCGTCCGCACCCTCCGGGAGCTGCTGGAACACCTCTTTAATTAGAAAGAGCCCCTATTGTTTTCAAACATTATTTATAGATTATATTCTCACCCTTCTTATTCCGATTCTAAATCAAAGATGATATCAAGGCGGTGAGGAAGAGGCGACGCAGGCGTATTGATCATACGTCTCGAAGCCGATGACGATGCCAACGAAGATAGCGCTTTGATTTAGAATCGGAATTACAGGCCCATGAAACGGGCGGCAATGCTTTTCATGATTTCGTTGGTGCCGGCGAAGATGCGCATGACCCGTGTGTCCCTCCAGGCCCGGGCGATCGGGTATTCTTCGCAGTAGCCGTAGCCGCCGAAAAGCTGGACGCCCCGGTCGGCGACGCGGCAGGCCATGTCGGTAGTCCAGAACTTCGCCATCGACACCTCAACGACAATATTTCTGCCCTCCATGTGATCGGCAATCAGTTTATCCAGGAACGTCCGGCCTAACTTTACCTCCGTCGCCATCTCGACGAGTTCGAACTGGGTATGCTGGAACTTGGAGAGGGGCCGCCCGAAGGCCGTCCGTTCCGTGCAATACCGGATCGTGATTTCCAGGATCAGCTCCGCCGCCGCCACGGCGGCAATGGCGCACACCAGACGTTCCTGCTGAAGTTTCAGCATTAGCTTCAGAAATCCCGTCCCCTTATCCCCCATGCGGTTGGCTTTCGGGATCCGGCAATCGGTGAAGAAAAGCTCCGCCGTGTCCTGGCTATGCCAGCCCACTTTCTTGATTCTCTTTCCCTTTTCAAATCCTTTCGTTCCCGCTTCGACGAGAAACAGATCTACCGCGGTGTGAGGGTTCTTCTCTGCCGGGTCTTTGGCGGCGAGGATCAGGAGATCGCAATTGATACCGTTGCTGATGAAGGTCTTCTGTCCGTTGATGACGAAATGATCGCCGTCATCGGCAGCGCCCGCCTCGCCTCCACAGGCAACGGCGGTGGTGCGCATGGCGGCCAGATCGCTCCCGGCGTTGGGCTCCGTCATGGCGATGGCCGTGATGATGTCGCCGGAAACGCAGCCGGGGAGGTATTTGTGCTTCTGCTCTTCCGAGGCGAAGGCGACGATGTAGGGGACGATAATATCGCTGTGGAGGGCGGCGGCAAGACCGGAGTGGTTGGTTCGGACCATTTCTTCGATGACGATGACGGAGTAGAGAAAATCCGCCCCCAGGCCTCCGTATTCCTCGGGGACCCCCATGCAGAGAAATCCCTGCTCTCCCATTCCCTTCCAGGCGCTCCGGGGGACGATGCCCGCCTCCTCCCATTCCTCGACGTGGGGAATGACCTCCTTCTCCAGATATTTCCGGAGGGAATTTCTAAATATACGATGTTCTTCAGAATAGTTGATGATTTCCATTTTTCCTTGCGCCTCCTTCTCTGCTTAACCCCATCCCCCTCCTGACCTCCCCCTTGAAGGGGGAGGAAACAATGGGCTTTCCACCCCTTTCACTACTGTTGATTTATTGCCGTAGCGTAAGAGTTGCCCTCATTATCATAAAAAGTTAGCGATTTGGCTCGGCTCCAGAGCTGTTCATCCATCTGGCAGTAGAAGGCCTTGATGTCCCCGGGACGGATCTCCTGATTGCCGCCGGGCATCAGGGTGGTAATGCGCCGGACAGTGCTGTCTTCACTTTCCAGATCGAAATAGGAGGGGATAATGACGGGGAGTTGGCGCCTGTTCTCCACCTGGATCTCCAGATTCTGGTCGAAGAGGTGCAGGCAGCAACCAGTCTTGAAGTTAAAGACCTCTTCAACCGCCGAATTCATGATCACACGGATGTGCACCATAATCACTCCAAACCCATCACCAGCCTAATCTTCCCTTTGAAGGGGAGGGAGCTACATGACCGTCCCCATTTTATTTATCACCCCCCAGAATGGTAATTGCGCATACGTTCTGGTGGGGGAAACCGCCCAGGTTGTGGGTCAAGCCGTAGCGGGGATTGGCGAGCTGGCGTTCCCCGGCTTTTCCCGAGAGCTGCAGATACATCTCGTAGATCATCCGCAGGCCCGAGGCGCCGATGGGATGGCCGAAGCACTTGAGACCCCCGTCTATCTGGGCCGGGATCTTGCCGTTCCGGTCATAGAAACCGTCAAGGACATCCCGCCAGGCATTGCCCCGCTCCGAGATGTGGAGATCCTCATAGGTCACCAGTTCCGTGATGGAGAAGCAGTCGTGAAGCTCGACCATGCCGATCTCTTCTCGGGGGTTGGTGATCCCCGCTTCCTTGTAGGCGGCGAGGCTGCACTTGCCGGCCGTGTAGAAGTTGTCGCCCTGCCATTCGTTGAATGCACCCTCGTAACCGCTGCTCACGGACAACTGGAGAGCCTTAACGCTGACGAGGTCTTTTTTGCCTAACCCGCGGGCGATTTCCGGTGTCGTGACGACAGCGCAGGCCGCCCCGTCGCTCACCCCACAGCAGTCAAAAAGCCCCAGGGGATAGGCGATAATGGGCGACGCCAAAATCTGGTCGATGGTCACGGGCCGTCGCAGGTGGGCCTTAGGATTCAGAGCGCCGTTGGCGTGGCTTTTCGCTGAGATGTGGGCCAGGGAGCGCTTCAGATCCTTGTCGGCGATCCCGTGGTTGGCCGCATAGGCCGTGGCGATCTGGGCAAAAAAGCCCGGCGCCGAGGCGTTGGGGAACCACTGCCAGGTCAGGGAGCCGAAGCCGGAGCCGGGGTTGGGCAGGCCGCCGTAGCCCGTGTCTTTCAGCTTTTCCACGCCCATGGCGAGGCAGATGTCATAAGCTCCGGAGGCGACGCCGTAAACAGCCCCCCGAAAGGCCTCCGTACCCGTGGCGCAGTAATTTTCCACCCGGGTAATACCGATGTGGGGGAGGCGCAAGGCCACACCCATAGGGGCGGCGCTCTTCCCCATCCCCACTTCCTCCAGGCAGTGGCCAAGCCAGGCCGCCTGGATATCCTTCCTCTCGATTCCCGCATCGGCCAGGCATTCCTGAAATGCCTCCACCATCAGTTCCTCCGCCCCCATGTCCCAGCGTTCGCCGAAGCGGGTGCAACCCATCCCGAGAATAGCTACCTTATCTTTAATTCCTGTCGCCATCATTGCACCTCCTTGCCTGCGACGGCTTCCGTGCTTGCCGTTTGGGGTTGCGACTGGGGGACGGCCTTCCAGAAATAGCCGGTAAAACCCCGCTCGCTGTCGGTGAAGCGTCGTCGGAAGGCCATCTTCACGGGAAGACCGACCCGGACATCCTGGGCGTCGCAATCCGTGAAATCGGCGAGGAAGCGGCCGCCCCCCGCAAACTGCACGGTTCCATAAACCGCTGGGGGATCAACGGAGACGGCCAGCAGATCTCCCGTAAAGGAAAGGATCTGCGCCGGGACATCGGCAAATTCATAGTCGTCCTGGGACTGGTAAGCGCAGCAAACGGGATTGACGCAGTAGTCCTGCTTTGGAAACTGGGGAGTCCCGCAGGCGCGGCATTTGCCGCCGACAAGACCGGTGAGCATCCGGCGATTCCGCCACAGGGCAGTCATGGCCGTCTGGGCGGGGGCCTCGGCCCGAATACCCATCTCCGGCTGGATCAGTTCCCGGAATTTTAGAAATTTCATGTAGTTGTCAGTGGGTCGCTTGTCGGCAAGGGCGCCTTTAAATCCCCGCCGGGGGGACAGTTTCGTGATGTGCTCAGTTACCCGGAAGGCGAGGGCGTCGCAGCCCTGACCGAATCCGGCCACGACAATCAACTCCCCGGGTTTGGCCGCTTCCAGGGCCGCCGTCAACATGAGGAGCGGATGGGCCGCCCCCGTCTCGCCGCAGATATCGTGCATCGTGTCCATAACCTGCGCCGGCGCGGCCCCGAGACCCTTGGCGATGGTCCGGTGCTCCGCCTTGAAGAGGCAGGGGAAAACAAGCTTACCCACGTCCTGCATGGAGAGGGTGAGCTTGTCCAGCAGCCCCTGGACGGCCTGGGGAATGAACTTGGCGTAGCCTTCCTCCCGGACCCACCTCTCCTCCCACATGTAGTCGTAATGACGGTCGGCACCACGGTAGTGATCCACGAAGTCATGAGTGACGGAATAGGACCCGAGAAATTCGGCGATGACGTTCTCGTCCCCGACAAGCAAGGAAGCCGCCCCGTCGCCAAACCACATCTCGTAAAAATAGGCGGGCTTTGTTTCCCGCTTATCCGTCGCTGTGAGGAGGACCTGTCTGCGGCTTCCCGCCCGGACAGCGTCGAGGGCGGCGATCAGGCCCGTAGTCCCCGCCCGTTGCGACGACGTGATATCAGCGGTGAGAATGTCATCCCGGAGGTTGAGGGCGGTCGTCATAATGCTGGCGTTCTGACGGTCGGCGAAGGGCAGAGTCGTTGAGCAGAGATAAGCCGCATCCACCGCCTTTTTGTCCATCCCCGTCAGACAGTCCCGGGCCGCGGCGACGGCCATCGTCAAGCTGTCCTCGTCAAAATTGCACATGGAGCGTTCCCCTTGGGCGACCATGATCAGGGCTGGGGCAAACCACCCCATGGCCTGGTAGATGGCCAGGCGGCTAAGGCGAAGACGCGGGATATAAGCGCCGTAAGCTACAATACCTGTCATAATTATTCCTCCCTCAAATAAATAGAACCGTCCCTATTTTTTTGGTTCCCCAACATGCCGCCATGCTGTTTCATTTCAATTTGAACAATTTTTCGATCAGCTGCGATTTGATGAGATCGCCGCCGATCTTGATCTTGCCTGAGGTGTAGGCCTGCATGGCGGTCAGCTTGCCGCCCATCATTTCCAGAAAATCGCCTACGGCCATGGCAATGGTTGTCGTCGGGGCGGCGTGTTTACCCGCCTCGATTTTGCATGCCCCGTCCTTTATTTCGACGAGCCAGTCCCCGCCTCCGTCACCGGTAATATTGAACTGGAAGACGACGTTGATCCCGGCGGCCTTATCGGCGTTGAAAGACTTCCCCATGGCGGCGAAGATACCCGCCGCGGATGGAGTAGGGGCCGCCTCTGCCGCAGCTGCCGGGGTCTCCTTTTTCGGCGTGAAGGCGTTGAGGAGGTCCGTCACCTGGTCCATGAGCTGGAAATATTCCTTGGCCCCGTTCATGCTTTGGATCTTCTCCCAGTTGGCGGCGATATCCTCCACCGCGGGGACCTTCGTGCCGTCGCCGATGACGGTTCCCGGCCCGGTCAGGATGGCCGCACGATTGTAATAGCCCATGCCGGCATTATAGATGTTTCCCGTATCGCCGCATGCCTCGGAGCAGAGGTAGAGGACGATGGGGGCCACGAATTCCGGTTTGAGTTTCCCGAAGAGGTCGGGAGGCAGGACGTCTTCGGTGAGGCGGGAGGCGGCAATTGGCGCCACCGTATTGACCTTTATATTGTATTTCTGCCCTTCCTGCTTGAGGGTGTTCATGAAACCAACGAGCCCCAGCTTTGCGGAGGAGTAATTGGTCTGGCCGAAGTTGCCGTATAGCCCCGCCGCCGACGTGGTCATGATGATGCGGCCGTAGCCGTTGTCCCGCATGACCTGGAAGGCGGGTTTGGTGACGTGATAAGCCCCGTTCAGATGGACGTCCAGGACGGCGCGCCAGTTTTCCGGCTCCATTTTGAGAATGCCCTTGTCCCGCAGAATCCCCGCATTATTGATGAGGATATCCACCCTGCCGAAGGCAGCGAGGGCGGTTTTGATGATCCCCTCCCCCCCCTCCGGGGTGGCGACGTTGTCGTAATTGGCGACGGCCTCTCCCCCCAGAGCCTTGATTTCCGCGACGACCTTGTCGGCGGGGGAGCTCGATCCGTCTCCCGCCCCATCCCGGGCGCCGCCAAAGTCGTTAATGACGAGCTTAGCCCCCCGTTTAGCCAATGCGAGGGCATAGATCCGCCCCAGGCCTCCTCCGGCCCCCGTCACCACGGCCACCCGGCCGTCGTAACGGATCTCGTCCTGATCCGTGGCCACAGGGCCGTATTCGAAGATGCCGTTGTCAATGACGACGTCGCCGGTTTTGGCGTTCATGGTCCGCCACACGGCCTTCCCAGCTCCGTCATTCCAGATCAGTGTCTTGATCGGTTCACCGGGATAGAGGGTCTTCGAGAAGCGGCAGGCAAAGCGCCGGACGAGCTCGGGCTGCCCCGGGGTCAGCTTCGACATCAGGGCGCGGCAGGCGAAACCGTAGGTGCACAGGCCATGCATGATGGGCTTCTCGAAGCCTACCTTGCGGGCGAAATCCGGATCGACATGGAGCTGAAAGATGTCTCCGGAGAGGCGATAAATCAGTGGCTGATCCGGCGAAGGCGATGCTTCGACGACGAAATCAGGCTCCCGCTCCGGAAAAATGAACGGTGCAGCGGCGCCCTCCTCGCCGCCGAAGTTGCCGTCGAGGCGGCTGAAGATGGTAATGATATTCTTGAAGAGCTTTTTGCCGCTCGTATCGCAGGTGTCCCCTTCGGCAATGACGATGGCCCCCTTATCCTTCTTGTCGAAATAGCGGGTGACGGCCCCTTCCGTCGTCATGGTTCCCGCGGTGGGAATGGGGCGGTAGAAGACGATGTCCTGCTCGCCGTGGAGGATCCCGGCCAAGTTGACATTGGAGGCCCCAGCCACGTGCCAGAAGAAATCGAAGATAGCGGCGACGGAAAAGCTGGGGATGACCTTGAGGTTCTTTTCGTAAACATAATCCAGTTCATCAAAGCCCGCCCCGACCCCGAGGGCGTACAGGACCGCGTCCTTCCACTCGTAGGTCTTGGTGACGGGACCGATCTTTTTGCCGATTGCTTCCAGATTGAGCGCCATGATTATTACCTCCTGTTCTATTTTTCTAGAAAATGTGACGTTAAATTATTCAATCAATTGTATTAACTGCCATTAAGATTCTCCTCCCTCTGGACGAAGGCGGGAATTAATACAAATTTAAGTGTTTCTTTCACGGTCTTGATGTATTCCTCCCGATCGAGATTAACCATGGGGCGGAAGAAATTCTCTCCGGAGATGAAGTTGTGGATGGCGTTCATTACGGCGAGGACCTCCAGCATGGCCCGGGGGGGTGTCTGGCGCCTGTCCTTGGTCAATCCCATGGAGCGGGCGATATCGGCGGAGAATTCGGGGACCCGGAGATCTACATTGTCCCTTGTTTTGGCGATATAACGGAAAAGCATGATATTGGAGATTTCGGGGCAGACGAAGAAATAATCCGTCATGGTGTCGATGGCGATGGCCATGCGCTCGCCCAACGGCAGGCCGTGGATGATCTTTTCGACGTCGATAAGCTTCTGGCCGAGATCCTTGTTGATATCGATGATGACGGCCTCGTAAAGATCTTTTTTTTCTCCCCAGTGGTAGTGGAGCGTGGAGATGTCGATGCCGACCTCCTGGGAGATCATCCTCGTGGTCGTTCCGTGGAAGCCGTATTCGCCGAAGATCCGGCGGGCGACGGCCAGGATGCGCGCCTTCATTGATTCAGGGTCTTTATGGGCTTTTTCGAGGGGTGTCGCCATCAGTATGTTCCACTGTTTGCTTCCATCAAACGATGGAGATCATAAATTCTTTCCCCACTTTTGTCAAGAATTAAATCACTCCATGGCTGGACCGGTGCCAATCAATTTTCGGCCTTGCCCCGAGCAGCAGAATCAAATATACAGGACTTCTGTTTTGTTCAGTAAAGGAAGGTGGAACGCTAATGGCGGCAGGCCGTCGCAAAGGGGAATGAAAATACGGCGTAGACCCATCCCCTCCCTAACCCCTTGAAGGGGAGCGAAATTATTAGATTTCGGGAGCATAAGATTATACTTTCAGGTGAAAATGAACCCCGAGCAAACCTGGCGCAAATTCAGTGATTTAAAAGAAATGATAAGGGGCATGGGGAAGGCGGTGATTGCCTTTTCCGGCGGCGTGGACAGCCTGTTGCTGCTGAACGCGGCTTTTGAGAATGGTGGTGGGCAAGTAATCGCTGTTACAATAGCTTCTCCTTTTTTCCCGCGCCGGGAACTGGATATGGCCTTAGAGCTTGCGTCATCCCTGACTCCGGAGCATCTGATCTTGGAAAAAATAGGATTTTCCGACCCCCGCATTTTCAAGAACCCCCGGGAGCGTTGCTATTACTGCAAGAAGGAACTCTTCGCGGAGATAAAAGACAAGGTGTATGCCGCCTATGGGACAGCGTGCGTCCTCGACGGGACGAATCACGATGACTTGCCCACCTATCGCCCCGGAATGGAGGCCCTGAAAGAGTTGGACGTTCTTTCCCCCCTCCGGGAGATCGGGTTTTCAAAAGAAGAGGTCCGCTTTGTCCTGGCGGCGAAAGGATTTGCCTCCTGGAACAAGCCTCCGTCTGCCTGCCTTGCCACCCGCATCCCCCACGGCGAGGTGATCACGGAGGACAAATTGACAATGATCGAGGCCGCCGAAGATTTCCTGCTGG
>Ga0265297_10006363_pt1 | contig 17234 bp, 9 predicted proteins | sample Munlanlwell13791_FD_192502 | JGI IMG/M metagenome (GOLD analysis project Ga0265297, IMG submission 192502) | Leachate microbial communities from a municipal landfill in Southern Ontario, Canada - Leachate well 137-91 | ecosystem: Engineered > Solid waste > Landfill > Unclassified | place...
CGAAGACCCCGAAGGTCCGGGCGGTGCCGAACCAGCCCCTCTACGAGATATCCATCCCGCTGGCGGTGCGCGGAGAGGTCGTCGGCATCGTGGATATGCAGATCTCTCGCCAGGGCGTGCGCGCGGTCATCGCCCAGGCCATGAACAAGTACATCCTGGGGGCGCTGGGGGTGCTGTTCCTGCTGGGGATACCGCTGTACTTCTTCCTTCACCACTTCGTGCTCAGCCCGCTGATGCATCTGCGGGACGCCATAGAGGCCATCTCGTTCAAGAACCTGGACCTGAAGTTCCCGATACGTAAGGACGAGATCGGGGATGTGGCCACGGTGCTCAACGTCTTCCTGCAGAAGGTGAAGGCGGAGCGGGCCAACGTGATGGTCAAGGAGAAGCAGCGCGGCGTGGCCGAGCAGCGGTGGTGGCAGTCGATCCTGATGACGATCGTTTCCAAGGAGCACCGGGCCATCGTGGTGGACGAGGACAACACGGTGCTCTACACCAACTTCCCGATCGCGGCCCAGGCGGACGCGCAGGCCCGGCTGCACCTTCTCGACGTCATAGACAGCCAGCAGCAGGACGTCCTGCGCCTGGTGGGCGTGGCCCTGGACCGCCCGAACCAGATGGTGGAGACGGATACGATGTTCCGCCAGGAGGCCTGTCACGTGCGGGCCGTCCACCTCGAGGAAGAGGGGGAGCTCCGGCGGACCCTCATCCTGTTCGAGCCCAAGAAGAGCGCCGCGGGTCCCCGCCTCATGTGAAGCCGGGGGGCGGGGGCGGACGAGAATTCCGCAGGCCGGATATGCGCTTGCGAAAAAACGCTATTATTGCTACGTTAGGCGGGTAGAGCCGTCGCATACAGGGGGACTTAATGAGCTATCGCATCCGCCGGATCGACCCGTTCTGGATCGCCCATCCCGTGGTGATCGTCGTCATATTGATCGGCCTGATCCTGGGTCTGATCGGATACACGAAGGGCCAGACCGTCCTCCTCGCCATCGGCGGCGGGGCCATGCTGATCGGGGTCTGCATCGCGACCCGGCCGGCTGTCTCCGGCGTCCTGGCCACCTTGGGCTTCTTCGGCGGCCTCTTCACCTTCGTGCTCTTCCCGAACCCCCAGGTCGTCGACAGCTCGGTGGCCTGGCGGCTCGTCTCGACGCTCTTCTTCGCCGCGATGTACATGGGCCTCATGGATGCGCTGGTCCTCGTCGTGGCCGCTCTCTACAACTTCTTCAGCGCGACAGCGAAGCTCGGCGGCATCGAGCTCGAAATCGAGGAGTCGGCCGACGGCGCCGCGCCGGAGGCTTGAGCCTCCGGCCGAGTCTTAGGGGAACTGGAGAGAACCGTTGAGGATCAACATCTTCTGCGTCATGCGCGACCCCAACAGGGCCGGGGTCCTGCTGGAGACGCTGTCCCGGAACGGGCTCATGACGGTCGTCGTCAACCGGACCAAGGAGCTCCTCGGGCTGCTGTCCCAGCGGGGCTGCGATCTGCTGTTGGTCGGGCAGCATCTGGCCGACGGGGACGGGCTCTCACTGGTGCAGACCCTGCGCTCCCGGGGCCCGACGCGGACGCTGGCCATCGTCGCGGTGCTCGATCCGGCGCCGGCGCCGGCCGCCATGGACCCTTCGTCGCCGACGCGCATCCACCCCGGGTTCAGCACGGCCTCGGGGCACCTGCGCACCGCGTCGATGTCCGTTCCGTCCCCCATGGGCGCCGGGAAGCTGTCGCTGCGTCTCCAGTTCTTCCAGGCGGGCGCCGACGAGTGCCTGACCCTGGATCAGGACGTCGCCGAGTGCGTCGCGCGCGTCAAGGCGGTGCTGCACCGCGTGATGTCCAAGCCCCAGGAGGAGATCATCAAGATGGGGGCGGTCGAGCTCAACCTGACGAGCTACACCCTCAAGGTGAACGGGAAGAACGTCCCGCTCACCTCCAAGGAGCTCGACCTCCTGTACGTGTTCCTGAGCTCCCCCAACCGGGTGCTCAGCCGTCCCTATCTCATCGAGCGCGTATGGGGCTACAACTATTTTGGTTCGCCTAGGACGGTGGACGTGCACGTGCGACGCCTGCGGGAGAAGCTGGGCAAGGCCGCGAAGCTCATCACGACCGTGCCCTGTGTAGGCTATAAGCTCATTCCGCCTGGTTCCGTGATCTAGGGCGGTCTCATTGGGGGATTTCGATGGCCGACAATAAACCGATTCCGATAAAGCTGCTGATCATCGACGACGACGAGCACCTGAGCGAGAGCCTCGCCGAGGTCCTCGAGCTCGACGGGTTCGAGTGCTTCGAGGCCGCCACCGCGAAGGACGGCATCGAGTCGGCCATCAAGAACAACCCGAAAGTCGTCATCATGGACATCCAGCTCCCGGACTCCAGCGGCTTTCAGATCTGCCAGGAGCTGCGCCGGCGCTTCCGCGACGCCATCCTCATCATGATGACCGGGCGATTCCTCTCCGCCGAGGAGAAGACGCAGGGCTTCGAGCTGGGCGCCGACGAGTATCTGATCAAGCCCTTCGATTTGCAGGAGCTTTCAGTCCGCATCCGGCAGCTCTTGTCCAGGAGCCACCGATGACGAGGCGAAACGATGTCCTACAACGCGCCCAGGCGGGGGAAGCTCGCTTATAAGTTCCTCTTCTGGTTCCTGCTGATCTCCCTCGCCCCCATGGGCGTGGTGGGGTGGCACCTCGTCAACATCTCCCAGAACGTCCTCAAGGAAGAGTCGTTGCGCAACGAGGAGTCCCTCGCCATCGGCTTCGCCGAGACCGTCTTCAACTACGTCAACACCTTCAAGAACGTCCTGGCGGTGGCCTCCCGCCTCGAGGGCTTCGCGACCATGGACTCGCTGCGTCAAGAGCGGCACCTGTCCCGCGTCATGCAGCAGCACCCGGCCTTCCTCGAGCTGTCGGTCTTCGACATCACCGGCAAGGAGACCGTCCGCATGGGCCCGTTCCTGGGGCCCTCCCCGCCCCTGAGGAACTTCTTCGACCAGATCCCGTTCACCGTTTCGCTGCAGAAGGGCGAGTATGTGGGCGGCCTGCACCGCTTCCAGGCCCTGTACCCGACGCTGACGATCGCGGTCCCCATCGTCGAGACCACCGCGACCCAGGCCAACCTCCGCCGGGGCGTCCTGCTGGGCAAGCTGAGCCTCAACGGCCTCTCCCAGATGCTCCACCAGGAGTTCCCCGAGAAGGGCCGCAACCAGGCCTCGGTCGTGGCCGGCGACGTCAAGGACAGCTTCCTCGTCGCCCATTCGGATCCCAACGAGGTCTTCCGGCGCGAGGCCTCGATCCCCGAGGAGATCCTGCGCGTCATCATGACGCAGAGCGCCAAGAAGGGCGGCGGCAAGATCGAGCTCAAGGACGGCAGCAGCGTGCTGGGGGCCTACGCGGAGGTCAAGGACCTGGGCTGGATCGTGTACGTACAGCAGCCCATCGAGACCGCCTACCTGGCCGCGACCCAGATGCGCAAGCAGATCGCCAAGGTCTTCCTGTGGGTGGTGCTGATCACCCTGCTCCTGTCGCTGGCAGTGGCCGGGCACATCACCCAGCCGATCCGGGCCCTGCGCATGGCCGCCGACCGCCTCAAGGCCGGCCAGTTCGAGGACCTTCCCGAGATGTCGATGACCAACGACGAGATCGGGGACCTGGCCCAGTCCTTCCTCCAGATGAGCGAATCCCTCAAGGAGAAGACGGGCGAGCTGGTGCGCGCCAAGGACGAGCTCGAGTCGTTCACCAAGCTCCTTGAGAAGCGCGTCGAGGTCCGCACCCGCGAGCTCAAGGCCGCCCAGGACGAGCTGATCAAGAAGGAGCGGCTGGCCGCCATCGGGCAGATGGCCTCGGTCGTCGGCCACGAGATCCGCAACCCGCTGGCCGTCATCAACAACTCCAGTTTCTACAGCAAGACCAAGATGACCAAGGACGGCCTGATGGACGCCAAGATCGACCGCCACATCTCGATCATCCAGTCGGAGGTCAAGCAGGCCAACAGCATCATCGACGAGATCCTGACCTACTCCCGGGCCCGCGAGCTCAAGCCCGAGGTACAGCTGCTCAATCACTTCCTGGAGGAGCTGCTTTCGGTCTACCCGTTCCCCTCGCACATCCAGGTCGTCAAGGACTTCGACTCCCGCGACCCCGTCGTCCACATCGACGCCGACGAGCTGCGTCAGGGCGTGCGCAACCTGATCGGCAACGGCATCGAGGTCATGCCCAAGGGCGGCATCGTCCGGGTGGCCACCGAGATCGTGGAGCAGAACTGGGTCCGCATCGACATCGCCGACTCGGGTCCCGGCATCCCGCAGGACGTGCTCGACAAGATATTCACCCCGTTCTACACGACCAAGGCCCGCGGCACCGGCCTGGGCCTGGCCGTCGTGCGTAAGGTGATGGACCGCCACAACGGGAAGGTCGACGTGGAGACGGTCATCGGCAAGGGTACGATCTTCAAACTCTACCTGCCGTTGGCCAATAAGTCGTCCCAGACGGCCCCGTCGGCCGGGCATCAAGCGGCCCCGGCCCCGGCGCCGTACGCGCCTCAGGTTCCGCAGCTCTCCCCGCCCCCGGCCCCGCCGGCCGGCGCGCGGGGGACCGTGCCCCCGCAGACCTTCATCCGCCCGGTCCTGCCGGCGCATCCGCCTACGGCGCCGGGAGGGCGCCCCCCGACAATATAAATGGTATCCAGAATACTGGTCGTAGACGACGACGCGAACCTGCGCGAGAGCATCCGGGACAACCTCGAGCTCGAGGGTTACGAGGTGGTAGAAGCGGGGTCCTCCGCAGAGGCGCTGAAGGCCGTTGCGCAGCACTCCTTCGACGTCATCCTCATGGACTTCAACCTGCCCGACGGCACGGGCATCGACTGCATCCACCAGATCCGTGCGACCAACACCGAGAGCATGATCCTCATGCTCACGGCGCACGCCTCGCTGGATACGGCGCTCAAGGCCATCCAGGAGGCGGTCTACGACTTCCTGGTCAAGCCGGTGGACTTCAGCTACCTCAAGCGCTCGATCGCCAACTGCGTCGACAAGCTCCATCTGCAGCAGGAGAACCGGCGGCTCATCGAGGACCTCAAGAAGGCCAACGAGCAGCTGCTCTACCTGTCGAACATGAAGTCGAAGTTCCTGTCGATGTCCTCGCACGACCTCTCCAACGCCCTGATGACCCTGCAGGTCTCTTTGGAGATGCTCGTGGCGAGCCTCAAACCCGACGACGAGCAGAGGAAGCGCATCCAGTACATCACCAACGGCCTCGGCCAGATCGCGCGCCTGATCGAGGACCTAGTGGACTGGGCCGCCATCGAGCAGGGGAAGTTCCGGCTCGAAAAGAACTTTCACCAGCCGGCGAAGATCATCGAGGACGCCTTCCCGGGGCCGCAGGGCAAGGCCCTCCAGCGGGGCATCACGCTCAAGGCCGAGGTGGCTTCGGGCCTGTCCCAGGTCCGCGTCGACAAGCGGCGCCTGACCCAGGTCCTGGGGAACCTGCTCGAGAACGCGCTGCGCCACACCCAGAAGGGCGGGCAGGTGACGATCCGGGTCGACAAAGCGGCCGCCGGGGTCCGCTTCGCGGTCCAGGACACGGGCGAAGGCATCGAGAAGTCCGAGCTGCAGCGGATCTTCAGCAGTTTCTACCAGTCCTCCTCCACCGAAGGGGCGGGCGGCGGGCGCTTGGGCCTGGGATTGTCCATCTCAAAGGAGATCGTGCACAGCCACGGCGGAACGATCTGGGTGGAGTCCGAGGGCAAGGGCAAGGGTTCGACGTTCTTCTTCACCATCCCGGCGGCGACGGACGGGGAGAAGGCGGCTAAGAAGTAGATTGGGCCGCGTTATTTTTGTAGAGTTACCGAGAACGACAAGGATCCCTGGAGGACTCAATGGGAGTGAAAGGCAAGCTGACGGTCCTGATCGCGGACGACCAGACCCTGTTCCGCGAGGGCATCAAGGATCTCCTGGAAAACGAGAAGACGATCACGGTCGTGGGCGAGGCGGCGGACGGCAACGAGGCCGTGCGCCTGGCCAAGAAGCTCCGGCCGAACGTCATCCTGATGGACATCAAGCTTCCGCACATGGACGGCATCTCGGCCACCCGGCAGATCCGCAAGGAGTGCCCGGACACCAATGTGCTCATCCTCTCCTCCTTCGAGGACGAGGCCCACGTCATGGAGTCCATCCAGGCCGGGGCCAACGGCTACCTTTCCAAGATGCTGCCGGCCGCCGAGCTCGTCAACGCTCTCAAGACCTTCGCCAACGAGGGCGTGATGATCCCCCAGCCCGTGATGGGCAAGCTCATCCAGGGACTGCGGCAGATGTCGAGCGCAACGGCCGAGGCCACGCTGGTCGCGCTGACCAAGACCGAGATCCGCGTCTTGGCGCTGCTCGGCCGGGGCCATTCGAACAAGGAGATCGCGGCCCAGCTTACCTGCAGCGTGAAGACCATAAAGAACCACCTCAACAGCATCTTCCAGAAGCTCGACGTGAGCAACCGCACCGAGGCCGTGGTCAAGGGCATCGAGATCGGCCTTATCTCGCCCGACGAGCCCAGCTCTTCGGGTTGAACAACCCGTAATCGGCTCCCGAGACGATCGGCGTACGGGCCCCGGACGACCTCCGGGGCCCGTCTCTTTGTGCGCCCGGCAGGGCGCACTCTCTGGGAGGTGAAAGACCTCTGCGGACCCTGGTGAGGGGAACCGCTAGCCGAACAGCAAGGGCTGCCGCCGCGAGGCGGGGTCTGGAGGAAGCTGTAAGCAAACTCCCGGTCCGAGGAACACGAAGCGCATCGGAGGCTCGCGAAGGCTGGGGCACAAGAAGGCTTGGCGTGCCGACGGTCCTGGACCGGTTTCATCCAGCAAGCCGTCTTGCAGGTGCTCACGCGCATGTTCGACACAACCTTAAGAGGATGGTCCAGCTTGGGCTGAGCATCGTCCGCCGCCGGATCCGCTCAAGCCCGGGCCGCGGACTTGCCGGAGGCCGGAGGGATCGGAATCTCCTGACGGCCTTCCTTCGAATACCAATCAGCGGCCATCCTGCCCGCCACGGATGCGGCCGACCGCGCCAGTTCCTCCACAGCGCTCCACGGGAGCAGGATGGAATTCGCGGGGTCCATCACATACTTCTCCGCGGGTCCCTCGGCCGGGTTCGAGGTCACTTCCACCCAGGCATGTCCCTCGGTCGAGCCTTTTGGCACATGGGCGAGCAGGCGGACTTGATATCCGGTCTCCGCGAGAAGAGCGGCCATCAAAGAGGCCAGATGGCGGCATACACCGATCCCCACCTCCAAGACCTCGTCAAAGGTATACAGGCCCCCATCCGATTCCCCATGGGCAGCCGCCATATCCGGCCGGACCAGGATCTGCAGGAACCGCATGAGCGCCTCCAGCCGCCTCGCCGTGGGGAGCACTAGGAAATCCGGATGCGAGCTGAGCCTCGCCCCGGAGATCAGGAAATAGTGCAGCAGCGTGTTCGGGCCGGGCTCGAAGCGCGCCCACCGGCCCAGCCTCTCCTCGTCGACCTTGACCGACAGGGTGAATGGATGGGTTTCGCCGGTCCACTTGTAGACGGCATTGATAGGCACCGCGACCTCCGCGCCGTCTTCGGCGGTCAGCAGGTACTTCTTGCTCGACTTGAACTTCACCCGCTCGCGGAAGAGTCCGGCCTGCATAAATCCCTCGCGATCGCGATAGCGCACCCTCTCCCCCGGCTCGAAAGAGGGCCTGCTGCCGTTCAGTTCATCCAAGGCCCTCATCGCCGTGTGGTCCGCCCGCAAGGCCGTGACCGACTTCCGAGGGACCGCGACCGTCACGAACACGCCCCTGTAACGGACCGCGATCGCGTAATGCTCCTCATCCAGGACTTTTTCAAACCTCCCGGTCGCGGGCAGTCGTATTTCCACGGAGGTCTGACTTTGTTCGATCGCTCTTTCTCCGAACCCCTCGATGCTCAGCACCGGGAAAGACTGCCGCGATCGGGAATCGCCATTCCCGATGCGGACATGGATATCTGTCGTGTCGAGCGGGCTCAGGCTATCAAGCGCTTTGGGAGTCAGCGCCGCCGCGACGGCCCGGAGCAGAGATTCCAGGCTCGGGCCGGCGGCTCCCTCCGCGGGGATGTCGGAGCTCGGGTTCCCCCGGCCATGGACTTCGGCGCCTGCAGACCCGGATGAATCAGGTCTGTCGCTTTGTCTAGACGGAAGTTTGTCCACGACTGAGGCGAGCAGTTCGCGGGGATTGTCGATGAATACCGTCTCTTGATCGAGGCCTTGCCCGAAACGGCGCAAGGCGGCGTCTCGATCCGCTGTCCCGAGCAGGATACCTTGCAGGCCCGCCGCGCGCGCCGCTTCCACATCGACGATCTCGTCGCCCACGTACCAGACATTGCCGGGTCTGATGCCCATGGCTCGCAGGGCCTCGTCGATCGGTTGGGCGGAGGGCTTAAGCTCGCGCGAAGGAGTATGCCCTTGCACGTACTGGAATAGACCGTCCATCCCGAGGGCCCTTATCTCCGAAAGCAGCTGGGCCTCCGGCTTGTTGCTGACCACGGCCAGCGGGATCCCCCGGCGGCGCAGACGTTCGAGCAGCTCGATGGCCCCAGGCAGAGGCTTGTTCAACGGCTGGCCACTATGCTCCTTCTCCTGACGGAGCCTCTCCATGATGGCGTAATACGTCTGATTGACGGTCTCTTGGGCCACTCCAGGGAAATAGCGGGAATAGAACCCATCGCGGTCGGTGCGCCACACGTGGTTGGCCTCATCGAGGGGAGGAGTCGGCACTCCGAGTTCGCGGAAGAGGCTCTCTCGGATCTCCGCGACCGTCGCCCGCTCATCAACGATCGTGTTGTCCCAATCGATAAGCACTGCGTCGGGAACCCGGGCCAAAAGTCTTGAGATGGAGCCGGCCTGCGGCGCCTCCGCGGAGGAGCCTTTCGAGGTGTCCGCCGAGGCAGTGAGCGTCGGGCGGTGCGGCGAGGCGGCCGCATCCCGCTCTGCCCGAGCAGGGCTCAACGTCGCGGCGGCGGGACCTCGGCGTTTGTCGCCCTCGAAGAGCTCATCGAGATGCGCGGTCCGGTCGCCGTCCTTGAGGTCAATCTTCCGGCCGGTCTCCTTCAAGGCATCGAGCGATGTTCTGGGCAGCACGTCCTTCCCTTCGGCTTGGGTTTGGCCGATCGAAGACCTCGGATCCGCGGCCCCGGCTTCGGGCCGGACCGGGGACAGTCTGCCTGCGTGGGCGTCGATCGGATTGCCGCTCGTGGCTGCCCTGCCCGCCTGTTCGAGGACCTGCCGAGACCCGCCGTCCGAAGCCGAGGGGCCCTGGACCACGGCAGGCGCAGCCGCGTCTTGCGGGGCAGGTCGGACCGCGGCCGGCAAGGCCGAGGCAGGTATCCCGTTCGGGGGCTGGCCGGCCTGCAAGGGGACCCGCGAAAGAGGCTGGAGGGAGCCCTGCAAGCCCAGGTCGAGCGTTCCCACGGCCGCCGGGGACATGGAGGCGGAAGGGTCCCCGAAGGGCGCGACTCCGGCGACGGCGCCCGGCACGTTCATCCCGGGGGCCGGCGCCTGCGCCTGGATGTTGGCTTGGCCGAAGGCGGCTGGAGAGAGCGGCGCCTGTGAGAGCAGGCTGACGGCCATAAGGGCGGCCAGTGAGCGGGGAGCTGTCCTCATCGCCCATAGTATAGGCCGCGGCCGGGTATTTCTCTTGTATGAATCGGACATGGCCGGACCGGCTTTGGGCCCAATCCAGTCGAGCCCGGAGGTCCTATGCCGCCATTTGATGGCCGCTGATTGGTATTCGAAGGAAGGCCGTCGGCTCCGCCTACTCGATTCTCGGTGCGCCGATTCGTAGGCCCCTTGCCCTACCCCATTCCTGCCCGTTCTGCTCAGTCGCTCGTCCGTTCATTCTCCTATACTGCCGATATGAAGATGAGAACCCTGCTCTTGGCCGCCTTCCTTCTGTTCCCCTCCCCGGGAGCCTCCCGGGCAGCGGGCGAGGTCGGCGATGAGGCGGTCGTCGCCTTCTTCCAAGGCCTGGGCATCTCGTCCACGGTGCGGCACAGCGGGATCGTGGGGGGCTTCTCCGGCCCCGCCATCAACGTCGATAGCCTCGAGCTCTACGAGATAAAGCTCGGCACCCCGGCCGCAGCCGGACTCGGACTGCCTCCCGACACCCAGCCTGAGCCCCGGCCCACCCCGGTCGAGTACAAGGTCTCCCCGCTGGGACGCGACCTTTACGGGATGCTCATCCGCCTTACCCCGGACCAGCTCAAGGGCCTCAGGGAGAGCCTGACCGGAAGAAACCCCTCTCCGCGGAGGATCGAGGAGGCCGTCCGCATCCTGAAGAGCTATCTCCAGCCCATGGGCCTGGCCACGGACCCGCAGGGCAGCACGCACGCGCAGCTGTTCCCCGAGGACGTGGAGGCCTTCCGGGCGCACGCGCTCAAAGCCCTGTCCGGGGAGCTTGAGATCGGAGCGCCCGCCTTTCCCGGCCCCGCCGCTCCGGCGGCGGCCCCGGCCCGCGCCACCGAGGAAGTCCTGCGCGTGGCCCGCTCCCGCGCGCAGTTCCAGAAGGGTCTCATGGGAGCGCGCGAGTTCCTGGGCCGGGCCTTGGACGCCACCCAGGTCTCGCTGTCGTCCACCCTGGACCTTCGCGCCGCCGCCGGCGCCAACCGGCAGGAGATCGATCAGCTCAAGGCCGGGGTCCAGTTCATGGGGTGGCTCAACGGGCCCAAGACGAAGGCGGCGCTCAAGGCCGACCCGGCCAGACGGGAGGAGCTCCAGAGGATCGTCTCCGCGGTCAACGACCTCGTCAAGCCCGGGGGGGGCGGGCGCTCCCAGCGTCAGGAGGCCCTGTATCCGCTGGTCAAGTTCGTCCACGAGAGCCAGTTGACCCAGCAGCAGTGGACAGAGCTCATCGATCGCTTCCCTATGGGCGATAGCATCAACCGCATGGGGTGGGCCAAGCTCTGGCGCATGGGCATCACCGGCCGCATGGCCGACGGCACGCCCCTGGACGTCGGCGTCATCGGGGGAGGGGTCGACACCAAGCACCCCCTGCTCGCCGGCCGCGTGACCCAGGTCGAGGACCTCACCTTCGAGCGCTCCCTCCCCGCAGGAGCCTCCGCGCCGCGGCCCAAGCACGAGAGCATTCATGAGACCAGGACGGGCTCCGTCATCGCCGCGGCCCTGCCCGACGCCGGCATCCGCTCCTATAAGAATCTCGAGGACCAGGGCGCCGCAGTCCCGCCCTGGAGGCGCAAGAGCAACGACATCATGTACGGCGACGGCCTGGTCCGCTCCATCGACGCGGCGCGCAGGGACAGGGTCGCGGCGGTCAACATCAGCCAAGGGACGCGCATCGGCATGGGCGTCCTGCCGGGGAACTCCATCGATGCCGCGGTGGCCCGGGCGCACGCCGACGGCGTGGCCGTCGTTTCCGCGGCCGGCAACGATGGACTCGGAGTGCGCTCCCTGCCGAGCTCCGTCTCACTATCCGTGGGCTCCCTGGACCCCAAAGGGCAGGCCTCCCAGTTCTCGAGCGAGGGAGACGTCGTGCTGCTCTCCCCGGACGGGAAGGCCCGTCTCGAGACCAAGCCCGACATCATGGCCCCCGGCGAGCTGCGCATGGCGAGGTACGACCCCACGGGCCGCTACGCGGACCCCGAGGCTCTCTACGCCGAGGCCCAGGGGACGTCCTACGCCTCTCCATGGGTGACCGCGGCCATGGCGGCCCTGACGCAGGTGGCCAGGGAGAGCGGCGCCGAGGTCACGGTCGAGGAGAAGATGGACATCCTGCGGCGCACCGGGACCCGGGTGGACGTCCCGCTCCACCCCTTGGGCATCCCGAGCCTCAACCCGGCGGCCGCGGTCGCCGAGCTTCAGCGCCGCCTCGCCGCTCGCAATCCTCAGGTCGCGAAGGGGACGGGCCCGGCGTCTCTTATCGACGAGCTCGACCCGGCGAAGCTGACCGTCAAGCTGATGCGCCTGCTGGCGCCCCGGCCCGGTCCCTCCAGCTGATCCCTATCCCCGCCCTGTGGCCCTCCGGATGACCTCCGGGTCCCTAGGCCTATAAAGGGTTGGGCCAAATTACATGCGAGAGTGTTCCTAAGGGCTCATCTCAAAATCCGGCTCCGGGCGTATGATTACCGTTGCCGGGCTTGGCTCGCTTAGGAGCGTGACCGTGAGAAAGCTGCTTGCGTCGCTGATTTCCGTCTCCATCCTCCTCCTCTCTCCGGGCGTTGGCGGCTGGGCCCATGCGGCGCAGGTGGTGATGCCGCAGGCCGGCATGGCCCCCGCCCCGGGAGCCCCCATCGTCCCGGTCGTCTCCGGCTCCATCGGCAACCTGGCCCCCCTCGGCCGGCCGGGCCTCGGGAGCATGCAGCTGGCCTCCCCCACGGCGCTGCCCAGCGGGTTCACGCCCCAGTTTGCGCCTCAGTCCGCGCCAGCGGCTCAGTCTGCGCCAGCGGCGGCATCTGTTTCTAAGGCTCTTCCTTCAGCCGTTCCTGCCGTCTCGCCGTTGAATGGCTCCGTTTCTAAGTCCGCGCCTGCGGCAAAAGTCGTTTCTCAGGCTGCTCCTTCCGACGTTCCCGCCGTCTTGCCGTTGAATAGCTCCGTTTCTCGGCCCTTGCCCAAGGCCGTCGCTTCCCTCCGCGCCTCCTCATTAATGAAGGCCCTGAGCCTTCCCTCGCTCCTCGGCAAGGGCGCTCCCAAGGGCGTTGAGGCGGACAAACAGACGGCCGCCGACGATTTCGACATGCACGCCGGGGGAGTCGTCTCGGAGTCGGCTTTTGATGCGGAAGCCGGTCCTGTGGACGCTTCTCTGCCTTCCATAAAGGGTCTGCCGCTGGCGCGACAGGGTTCTGTTTCTCCCGTTTCCCAGCCCGTCCTTCCCTCTCCCGATCCCGCGGTCGAGGCCCCGCGCTACCGCTCGGCCTATTTCAACCTCACGCTGGCCGGGATGGCTGCCGCGGCCCTGCTGCTGACCATCGGCATCGGCGCGCTGCTCCCCGGCTTGGCGCCCGCCGTCCTGCATGCCGAGACCGCGGCCCCTGTCGTGAGCGCGCTCCACACGCTCCTCGAGCGGACGACCATAGCCTTGGGCGCCGCCACGGCGGTCACCGCGCTCAGCGGCATCTGGGATCTGGCCCTCTTCACGGTCAAGGTGGCCCTGCAGAAGCCGGTCACCGACGAGCAGTTCCAGGCCTTCGTGCGCAGCGAGATCCCCCGGTGGGGCCTCCACCCCAGCCTGGCCGCCAACCTCATGGGTACGGGGCCCGGACGGGACCTGCTCAAACCCTACCGGCCCGAGGGGCGCTTCGACAACCTCATCTACGGCTTCATCGCCGGGGGGCAGATCTACATCCGGCCCGAGCTCGTCCGCACGCCCTGGCTCTTCCGCTTCGTCCTCAAGCACGAGCTCATCCATCTCAAGCGCCAATTGATCCGCGGGCCTCCGGCCCGCCTCACCACGACCGGCCAGGTCGTCCGCGGCTTCCTTTCCGAGTTCGGCGCCCGCATCCGCGAGTTCGGGGGGCGGGCCTCGCTGCAGGCCGTCCGCCTGCCGGAGCTCGAGCGCGTGCTCCAGGAGGCCAAGCTCTCCCTGCGCGTCGGCAACCCCTACGACCTCCTCATCGTCGGACCCTCCTGGAAGGAGCTGAGCCTGCCCTCGGCCTACGAGAAGCTCTCGGGCGGCAAGGCCCACGTCGAGGTGCTGCCGTCCCGGGCCCAGACCCAGGCCTCGGTCGCGGCCGGCGAGGGCGTCGGCCCGGTCGCGCCGGGCCTGGCCGAGTACCTGGAGCAGGACGGCAACGCGGGCCGGTTCCGTTTCGTGGTCTACTCCGAGGCGTTCGACCAGCTCCCCGCGCGCGGCACCCCCGATGGAGAGGGGCTGCTCCGGGCCCTGGAGCAGCTCGACGAGATCTACAAGCTCGAGCGGCAGATCCAGAAACTCTCGGACGACGCGGCGTCCGAGGAACGCCGGCTCGGCGAGCTCGAGCGCATCGCGGCCTCCGTCGGCTCGAAGGCGGGGAAGGCCACCGCCAAGGGCCTGGACAAGTACATCGACGACATGTACTTCCAGGTGGCGCGCAAGATGCTCGCCAAGACGGTCTTCGGCCGGACGCTCGACGTCCTCTACGAGAGGATGCACTATAAAGGAACGGTCCTGCTGCCCTTCTCCGAGGGGGATCCCGGGCTCGATGTGCTGGAGCGCGTCCTGCGGTACTGGCGCGCGCCGGACACCGGAGGCTTCGCCGTGCGGCGCGTGGACCTGCCCGAGGGAGGCCACGTCCTCGTGGCGCGCAGAGCCGAGCCCCGCACCGAGCTTTGGCTCAAGCCCAAGGACGGCCGCGTCATCGCGCAGTCCGTCACCAACGTGGCCAGCGGCTCGCTCAAGCCGGCCCAGCAGGAGAAGCTCCTGCGCGACGCTGGCTTCGACGACGCCGACCTCCAGAAGTTCGGCGAGGCGGGCCTGATCATCCGCCACGTGTTCGGGGCGGACGTGGGGGAGAACCGGATCTACGTCACCGTGAAGAAGGCCCACGCCAAGGCCCTCAAGCGCTACGCCGACCAGGCCGGCATCGTCACCCAGCAGTCCACACGGGGCTACCGGCTGCACCTGTTCAACAGCGGCGCCCTCCAGAGGGTGGACGGCGCCTGGAAGCTGGGTCTCAAGGGCGAGGGGCGGAAGATCTACGACATCGACACGGGGCTCGACGTCTCGCACCCTGACTTCGCGGACAGGGACCTCGTGGCCGTCGACTTCGTGGACGACGGCCCCGAGGACTGGGTCGGTCACGGCACGCACAAGGCGGGCATCTCCTACGCCAACGGGCCCCTCTATAAGGGTATGGCCCCCAAGGCCCTGGGGCGCATGGGCAAGGTCTTCTCCCAGACGGGCTTCGGCGCCTCGGACGGCGACATCATGGCCGCCGCCGTGGACGCCATGAAGTGGGGCGCGGACGTCATCAGCCTCAGCCTCGGCAGTCCCGGCAGCGTGGAGTCCCCCCTGGCCGTCTTCTTCTCGAATCTCACCCGCCAGAAGAACGCCGACGGCCAGTACCCCATCGTGACGGCCTCCGCGGGCAACTCGGGGCCTTTCCTGGCCACCAAGAGCCAGCCCTCGGTCGGAGAGTTCGTGGCCTCCATCACGGCCGCGGCCAAGAGCCTCGACGACGGCAAGCCCGAGATATCCTTCTACTCGTCGGTGGGCCCCGGCATGGACCAGCGTTTCAGCCGCAAGCGCTACCGCCGGCCCATGGGCGTCGCGGCCATCGGCGGCGACGTGACGACCCCTCCGGGAGTCAAGGACGTCTACTCCCAGGGCGTCGAGGCGGCCAAGTCCAAGAGCATGGAGGCCTCCCCGTCGGACACCGAGGACGGCAAGCACACCCGCATGTCCGGTACCTCCATGTCGAACCCCATGGTCGCCGCCATCGCGGCTCTGGTCAAGCAGGCGATCCTGCGCACGCTGACGGCCGGCACCCAGGCCTACGAGTTCTTCATGGAGGAGCTGCCGTTCGCCGTGAACATGATCCTCATGCGCTCCGCCGATGACATGGGCCTGCCCTATGAGTTCCAGGAGGGGGGCTTCGTCAACGCGGAGGCTGCGGTCAAGCTGGGCGCCGAGACCTTCGGCGGCTCGCTGTCCGCTCCGGCGAGCGCAGCCGGGCGGCTGGCGAGCGGGTTCCTGAAGCTGTTCGCTCCTGCGGAGGCGAAAGCGGTTAACGCCTCTGATGAAACGGAGCGGGCCGGCGTCCCGGAGGACGCCGCCCCGTGGGCTTGGATCCGCCGCGCCAAGGCCGTTTGGTCTCTGGAGGACAAGGTCTACGAGGAGGCCGAGAAGGCCCGCGAGACCGCGCTCTCCTCGCTGGATAAGGACGTCCTGAAGGCGATGAGGGATAGGGAAGTCGACCCTAAGCAGCGCAAGATCGCCAAGATGGTCGCGGGCAACGCGGCCGGCGCGGCCTTCGACAAGCGCTTCAATGAGGCCGCGGCCGAGGCCCTGCCCGACCTGCTGAAGGCCCTCAAGGACGACGTCTGGGTCGTCCGGATGTACGCGGCCTTCGCCCTGTTCAACATCAAGATCCACGACGCGGCGGCCGCGCTCACCGAAGCCGCCCTCAGCGACCCCGACGGCCGCGTGCGGCGCATCGCCTTCCTGGCGCTCGGCCAAACCGGCACCAATGCGACCGACGAGCAGCTCCGGAAGGCCTCCCAGGATGAGCGGGCCGACGTGGGCATGTACGCGGCGTACGCCCTGGCGCGCCACGGCGACGCCTCGGGCATCGCCCGGATCATCAGCGAGGCCCGGAGCGACGACAAGAAGGTCCGCCACGGCGCGATCTGGCTGCTCGGCCAGCTGGCCGAGCGCGCGCCGCCCGAGGCCGTGGACGCCCTGGCCGGGCGCGTGAAGGACCTCAAGGAGCGCGGCAACCTCCGGCACCTCGGCGTGGCCTCCCTGATGTACTTCGCCGTCGCGAACCCGGAGGCCCTGACCGCGCGGTCCTTCTCGGATCTGCTGGCCTCCGCCGGCCCCCAGAATTTCGCTCTGACCCGCACCATCTCGAAGTTCTTCGTCGCGGCCTCCCGCTCAGCGGCGTTGAAGGCCCGCATGAAGGAGGAGCCGCTCAAGAGCGAGCTCTCGGCTTTCGTGATCAAGTACAAGCAGGCCGCCACCAAGCCGGGGGCCCTCGGCGAGCTGGTCAAGCTGCTGGCCAAGATCGTCAACATCCCGATGGACATGCCCACGCCGCTGCCCGACCCCACGGGCGCCGGCATCCCGGGAGTGGACCCCCACCTCGGCCCGGTTCACCTCATCGTGGAACTGCCCGAGGGCGGGAAGACGCGCATCGCGAAGTTCGATGACTTTCAGACCGTCATGGGCGCGGTGTATGCCCGGGCCGCGGCCGAGGACTTGAGGCTGGACGAGGCGCTGGACCGCTTCGACGCCCACCTGCTGGCCGTCATGCCCGTCAGCCAGAGCGTCTGGGTCAAGATGGCCGACGCCAGGGTACTGGCCTTCACGCAGGAGATGGAGGCTAAGGGCTACCGCGTCCGCCGCGCGGCCCCCATGTTCCGGCTCCTCAACGACACCGGCGCGCTGTCGAGGATAGCGGAGGTCCGCGCGGCGCACGGCGGGCTGGACGGCAAGGGCGTGCTCGTCGCCTACCTCGACGAGGGCGGCGACGTGGATAACCCGGCCTTCGCGGGCCGGATCAAGGCCAAGGCCAACTTCTCGGGGGCGGCCGAATCACGCTAGGC
>Ga0265297_10006364_pt1 | contig 17233 bp, 23 predicted proteins | sample Munlanlwell13791_FD_192502 | JGI IMG/M metagenome (GOLD analysis project Ga0265297, IMG submission 192502) | Leachate microbial communities from a municipal landfill in Southern Ontario, Canada - Leachate well 137-91 | ecosystem: Engineered > Solid waste > Landfill > Unclassified | place...
GAGGAGGTGAAGAACCTGCTCAGCGGAGTGAACATGGTATTCGTGACGTGCGGGCTGGGCGGAGGCACAGGAACCGGCTCTGCGCCGATAATCGCGGAGCAGGCGAAAGCCGCCGGGGCGCTCGTGGTGAGCATAGTGACGCTGCCCTTCGCTTCTGAAGGGAGGGTGAGGCTGGATAATGCTCTCGGGGGCCTGGAGAAACTCAGGAGGAATTCGGACACCGTGATAGTGATAAGGAACGACAAGCTGCTCACGCTTGCGCCGAACCTTCCGCTCAACACCGCATTCAAGGTGTGCGACGAGGTGCTCGCAGGGGCCGTGAAGGGGATTGCGGAGCTGGTTACTAAAGCAGGGCTGGTGAACGTGGACTTCGCGGACTTGAAAACGATACTTACGCAGGGCGGGTTCGCGGTCATAGGGCTTGGGGAGTCCAGCGTGGACGCGAAGCCCGAGGACAGGGCGACAATAGCCGTCGAAACTTCGCTGAACTCGCCGCTCCTGGACGCTGACTTGACGACTGCGAACCGGGCGCTCATAAATGTCGTGGGAGGGGAGGACATGACGCTCAAGGAAGCCGAACTCATAGTTGCTGAAACCTCGAAGAGGATTCACCCGAACGCGCACATAATATGGGGCGCGAGGATAGAGCAGAGCAGCGGCCAGAAATCCAGCAGCATAAGGGCGATGATAGTGCTTACAGGGGTGAAGTTCGAGCGCGAGGAGCAGGACGAGAGCCTCGAGAACCTCAACCTGGACCTTGTAGGGTGAAAAAGTGGACATTGAAACAATCAAGAAATCCATCAGGATAATAACCATCGCGAAGAAGCCGGACGACGACGAGTTCTGGAAGATAGCCAAGATAACCGGGGCAGGCATAGTCGCAGTCGGGCTCGCGGGCGCGATAGTTTCCTTCGCTTTCCGCTTCATTTAAGGGGTCATTGATATGATATACATAGTTAGGGTAACTACGGGCCAGGAGAAGATAGTGGCCGAAATGCTCGCCAAGAAGGCCAAGGCATCGAAGCTCGCCGTTTACTCAGTAGTGAGCGTGGAGAACATAAAGGGGTACATATTCGTGGAGGCCAGCGACGAGAACGAGATTACGAAGCTGGTCCAGAAGATGAAGAACGCGAAGGGATTCCTCAAGAAGCCGGTGGAGCTTGCGGAAATAGAGGGGCTGATAAAGGCCTCCAACCAGCAGGCCGCGGCGATAGCGCTCGGGGACATCGTGGAGATGACTTCCGGGCCGTTCAAGGGCGAGCGCGCCAGGGTAATCAAGACTGAGGAGGCCAAGGATGAACTCACTGTGGAGCTCATGGAAGTCGCGGTCCCGATACCGGTGACGATAAAGAGCAAGACCGTGAAGCTTGTGCAGAAAGCCGATGAAACTGAATAGATTTACTTTTTGAATTTCAATTTCCTTGGCTTCCCGGGTTTTTCTTTTCTTCCCTTCTTCTCCTTTTCCGCAGGGGGCTCAGTGTTGGATTCCTGGGCTGATTCTGCGCTTTCATAGGTAAACGAATGCTTTTCAAAAATATCGCGTTCAAGCCCGGGCTCTTCGGGCTGGCTTTCCTGCGAATCAACGGGCGGCATTGACTGGGACTGGCTTACAAGGCGCTCTATTTCAGCCCTCAGGGAAGCCGGCTTTTCAGGCTTTTGCTCGGGAATTGCTTCCTTCTCCCTCTTTTGCTGGGGCGCCGCTTGGGTGCTTCCGGTGGACTGCGCTCCCGGGAGTTCGCGCCCGTAAGTGAGGACGGTGCGCGTGGGGAAAGGTATTTCTATCCCTTCTTTCCTGAATGCGTAGAATATCGCGCGGTTCACCTCGTCGAGGGCCGCGGCGCGGAGCGCGTAATTCTTCACTGCATAGGTGAATTTGAATTCGAGGAAGAAATCTGCGAAAGAGGTGAGGCGCACTAGGGGCTCTACGTCCGGAGCCAGGTTTTCGCTGGCCTGGGTCGCGTTTGTTATTGCGTCTTTTATCACTTTGGAAACGTTGTTCACGTCTGAATCGTAGGAAACCCCCACTGTGCCGGTCTGGAGCACCTTCTCGTCGGGCCTGAAATAGTTGGTTATCACTCCCTGAGCCAGTTTCGTGTTCGGGATTACTATGAAATTGTTCTGCGGATTGATTATCTTGGTGCTTCTCCAGCCCATCTCCTGCACCACTCCTTCCACGCCGCCGTCCGTGCTTATGTAGTCCCCCCTTCTCAGGGGCCTGTCCACCGCGATGTTCACGCCTGCGAAGAAGTTGCCCAGGGAATCCTGAAGCGCCAGGGCGACTGCGAGGCTCGCGATTCCGAGGCCTGCGAGCAGCGGGGTTATCTGCACTCCGATGTTGTTCAGTATCAGCATTATCGCAACGATGTAAATTGCTGCCCGTATCACCTTCTGTATGAGCGGGATGAGCTCGTCATCAAGCGTGGAATTGGTCTTTGGGGCTAGTTCGTGCTGGTACCACCTCAGGACAGTAGTTGAGATCCTGTCCACTGCGAAGGCCGCGTTGAGCATGAGCGCGAGCGTGTACAGCGCGGTTAGCCCGAGGTCCCCGACCTTGGTGGCCGGGTAGGCGTAGTTCAGCGAAAGAAAAATTGCGGTGAAGGATATGAGCAGCCTTGCAGGATCCTTCAATCTTGCGATGAGCTCGTCGTCAAAGCTGGTCTTGGTTTTTTCGCTCGCCCTTTTCATCAGGTAGAAAATTGCCTTGTACACCGCGTACAGGACTATGGAGAATAATATGAGTTCCACTATCCATGCGGTGAAGCGGCCCCCGGGGAGCGAGAACACTAGGTTCACTAATTGGTCCCACCATTCTGCCATAAAATAACATTATTCAAAAAGGTTTTAAAAGCGGATTGCCGAAGATTGAGCATGTCATTGATGAGCGACATGGATGTGCTGGACGCGATGAAGGACGGCGGAATCAGGATAGAGCCTTTCGACAAGTCCTTCCTTGGGCCTGACAGCCTGGACATAAGGCTTGGAAATGATATTCTGGTTTCCAAAACGCTTGGGAAGACGATAGACCCGAACAGGCCCGAGAACTTTTTCGAGGCCAGGAAGATAAATGGTTCGTTCACCCTGGAGCCCGGGCAGTTCGTGCTCGGGACTACGCTGGAGAGGATTTCGCTCTCTGAAAGCGTTGCGGCGCAGATTGAGGGGCGCTCCAGCCTGGGAAGGCTGGGGATAATGGTGCACATGACTGCCGGAATAATACACGCGGGATTCGGGGCAAAGGAGCCCAGCGCGCTAACGCTTGAAATATATTCGGTGAATCCGAACAGCGTATTTTTGCATGCAGGGATGAAGATTGCGCAGCTTTCTTTCTTCAAGCTGAACAGGAAGGCGAGCAAAGGCTACGATTATATGGAGACGAGCAAGTACGTGAGCCAGAGCAAGCCGCTGCCGCCTAAGGCGGAAACGTGAAATGGACCATGCCGTATGATAGAGAACCAGAAAGGTTCGATGCTCGGGACCTGGTTCAGAGTGCCGTCGGTTCGCTCGCGGGTGCCTCATCTATGCCTACCAGACTGACATCGGGCGCATTGCCGATTCGCTGCCTGATTTTAACGCGCTGCTCATAGTGCTCATTACGCTCGCCCTGTCGTTTCTCATCGGCTACGGCATAGGGGTGAGGCGCCTTGGAGAAAAGAGGATGAACCCTCTTCGGTGTTTTCCCGCTCCGCCTGGCAGTGCACTACTGCTTTGCAATCTTTTTTTCTGCGGCAATGCTCTGGCTTCTGGGGATAAACGGCGCAGGCACTCCGCTCGGAACAACGATGCGGCGCATTGTGGTGCTTTCGCTTCCGGCTACGCTGCTCGGGAGCGCGTTCGACCTGGTGGAGAGCCGGAAAAATTAGGGAATGGCTTTTACAAAAGGCTAATCCGCCAGCCTGAATTCCCAAACCACTTGCTTGGAATTGTGGAATTCGCCATAAACGCCCAGCTTCTTGAATCCCAGCTCGAGGTAGAACGCCTCAACATCTTTGGAAGCCGTAAACCTGAAATGGCCCTTTCCAAGGCTGCGGGCGTTTTCCAATTGCCTGTTGATTAAGAGTTTTCCGAATCCCCTTTTCTGGTACTCTTTCATTATCGCGACGCTTCTGAGGTAGTAAATCTCACCATCTGGTTTGTGCAGTTTCCTGTCCGGGGAATCCAGTTTTTCCAATGTGCGGAAATCGTCAATTAACAGCGCCGTTGAGAATCCAACCAGCCGGCCGTTATAAATCAAAACAAAGAATCCGTCCGGAAATAATTCCAATCGCTCTTCCAGGGCGTCCATGGAAGCCTGGCGATCGGCTGAAAAAGCATCCAACTCAACTCTATGTATTGATTCAAGATCGGCAATTCCTGCCTTTCGCATCTCCAATCCAATCCCTTTTTTGGAAAGCGGGTAATGTGCGGCCAGGCACGCGGCAAGTTTTATAATGAGGAAATACCCAAGCATGGCTACCTGTCCTTCCGAAAGTAAATAAACATTCCTTTATCCGGGAAACATTCTTCGGCCAAGTGTTACCTGGGAATTAGTCAGCACGCCAGTTACGCCATGCTTTATCGGCATCCTATATATACTTGCCAAACTGCCCAAAGACAAAGCGCACAAACGGTTGCTCATCCTTCTTTTCGACCGATTTGATGAGCGCATCGAAGTATCCTTGCGGGTCTCTTGATATGTTCAGCATCGGGTAGCTGGCATCGAAAAACGCCTTGTTCAGGAGCAGACGGGATACTCTCTTGTTCCCGTCTTCGAATGGATGTATCATGTAAAAGCGCAAGTGAAGGAGCGCGGCCAGTTCCACTGCGTTGAGCTTTCCCACATTCATGTTGTACCATTCCACAAGTCCGGAAATCTTGTTTTTTACTTCACTGGGTTCAGACGGCCGAAACCTTATTTCTTCAGCTTTTTCATAGTTCTTCAGGAAAATGTATGCCTGCTTTTTTCGGAATTTACCCGGGTTCTTCCCTTCGTACTCTGCCATAATGAGTTTATGGAGCTCCAGCAAGAAGTTCAATGAGATACCTTTTTTGCTTTCCTTTACATACCTTAGCCCCTTGATCATGTCGAGTGCCACCTGCAAATTCTCATCCCTTACGTTCCTTACGTTTTTGCCGGTGAATTTGTATGCAAGGTCTGCATCTGCCTTGGTTATGGGGACGCCTTCGGTAGTCAGAGTTGTGTAAACAAAGTTCACGGTATCTATTTCATCCTTTTCATTCTGCGCCGCCTTTCCCAGTTGCTTCATTTTTTGAACGTAGACTCGTCTTTGCTTCTCAATCCCGATGAGCTCCTCTTTTGCCAGATAAATGCGCGTTGCGCTTCCCAGCAGGTCGGAATATATTTTTTCCAGAAGCTCGTCCTTTTTTTTATCCATCTGGCCCCTGGCAGGCATTCTCTTTCCCAGGAATAGCGAATATACCTTGGGCTTCTCCAGTCTCAGTGTTTCCTCAAGATAGTAGTATTCCTGGCCGTTCACTGTCTTTTTCCGCGTTCTCATGGTAATATATGCGATGGGAGGTTATTAATACTTACCACACATTTCACAAGCTAAATGTATGCCTAAAAACTAAGAGATAGGAGTTTAGCACACAAAATTGAGGGAGATGTAAGATAATTCCTTATTAGTTTGACTTCGCTCCCAACGAGCTGTGCGCCCCCTTATTTCATCCTATTGATAATTTCCACACATTGCGTGCGGTAATCTTCGCGCTTTATCATCGGGCAGACAGAAGCGTCGCGCTTGGTGATTGCATAGCCCTGCAAGCAGAGGTCTATTTGGTCATCGAGAGAGAAATATATGCAGCTGCTGTCGCAAACCATCCGCGTGCATTCGCCGGTGTCGTTGAGCAGGCGTGCGTGGCAGTTCCCGCGGTCGGTCAGCCGGTAGAGCTCGCTGCAATAATCCACATTTCCAGTCAGGTCGGCAAGGTTGCTTATGCAGCTGTCCGAGACCCACAGCCCTTCTCCGTTGGAGTAGTATGGGTCCAGCGCCTTGCATATTCCGAGGTCGCTCCTGGCGGCCGCAAGGCGTGCTGCGCAATCCTGGAGTGCCTGGGCTCCAGGCTCGTCGCGTTTTGAATAGTTGTCTTTGGGAAGAAACGCTGAACAGTTCAATTTCAGCTCCCGGGCGGATTCTGCAGCCTCCATAGATGGCGAAAATACCGTAATGTTCGCTTTTGCGACTATGGTTCCATGCCCATTCTGCAGCACGACCAATTCTATGGTGTAGTTGCCGGGCGGAAAGCCGTGGTATTGCTGGACGCCTATCTCGGAAGTTTTTTCCCTGCCCGGCGCTTCAGCCGTGAAGTTCTCATTCACAGGCACCGCCACTCCGCCTTTTGGGTCAAGCAATCGGAAAGCGTAAACCGTGCCTTCGGGCAATCCTCGTTCCACTGGATAGAACCATACGTCATCCGCTATTCTGGCCACATGGTTGGCGTTCTTATCCACAGCATAGACCCTAAGGGAAGGATTGAGCGATTCGGACAGGGTGATGTTGTAGGGCGCCGAAGGAGTTTCCGGCCCGAAATGGAGCCCGCAGCATCCTAGTAGGAAAACGGATAGCATCGCAATGAGAAACAGGCGCATGAACAGGATAGGCGGCATAGTGTTATATTCATTTCTCTGCACGCCTGGTTCTATCTCTCAGCTAATTAGTTCAGAATTATGGTTCCGTCATCGTTCTTTATTTCCGCTTCCGAACCAGGTTCAGCGGAAAAATCCGAATAAGGGCACGAAGCAGGTTTGGAAACCGAGAGATTCAAGTCGGAATTCTCGAAAAAAACTTCGTTCCCGGAATGAGAAACAGAAATTGATTCGCGGGGCTTCAGAATAAATGAGTTGCCGCTTCCCATGGCGCACAGCTCCTCCCCTGCATTGTAAATCTCAACAGCAGAGGATTTGAAAAGCTCCATGCGGTAGGCTTTTTCCCCTGCGTCCCGGATTTTGAGGAGGGAGGAGATTGAAAAAACGATGAGCGTGAGGCATAATGCAGCGAGGAGCATGTACTCCGCCGTAATCTGCGCCTTCATCCTATCTCCGCATGAGCTACGGAAGGGCGTAGAATGCCGGCGCGGTTGCTTTTGAGGTGAAGTTGCCCGCGATTTCGCCGGTCCTCTCCAGTATCTTGTTGCTCTGGTTCTCCACCGCTCCGCTCGCGTTCTGGGCCGTGTTGGTCAGCTGTATGGCCACTATCGCGACCACAGCAAGGACCACGGCGAGCAGGATTATCATCTCTGCCGAAAGCTGTCCTTTCATGGAACCACCTCATCTTATGTACGAAACCCCACCCTTGTCGGCCGAATACGGGGTTATGGTCTGCTTCTGCATCTCCTCCTCTATCTTCTTGATTATCTTCTCGCCTTCCTTGGCCTGCTTCTCCAGGTCCGAAAGGTCCACTTTGAATCCCAGCATGTCCTCGAGCGCGTGAATCACGTCCCGCGCCGAAGTCGCGTCCACGTAGCTGCCGTGGGTTTCTCCCATGAGGCATATCCCCTTCATGCCGCGCACCCTAGCCAACGCAGGAAGGAGGCCTGCTGCGCCGACTATGGCGCCCTTGGCTTCTCCGAACACAATCCCGACCTTCTTGAGCTCGGGTATGAGCTTCTTCTCCGTGACCACTGCGAAAACCCTCCGCTTCTCGCTGAGCTTGCCCGTGCTGTAGCCGCCTATTGTTATGACTTCGTCCACGCCGAGCTTCTGTCCGTAATCCAGGATTTTTCCAGCGACTTCGTACTGGCCTTCTGATGTTATTGCCTGCACGTCGCCTATGAGAAGGAGCACGTCCCGCTTCCCTGCCTTCACCAGGTAAACCATGTTCTTTATGGGGCGTATGGCACCCTTCCTGGTCATGAAGACCTGGTGCGGGAAGAACGGGGAGTAGATATCAGCGACCTTTTTCCCTCCGAGCTTGTTTATCAGGTACTTGCACACCACCTGGCCCACCAGACCTATGCCCGGCAGCCCGGTAATGAGAAGCGGATTTTTGAGGCCCTTGAACTTCCTTTTCTCCACGACGAGCGTTTCTTTCATAAGCATCACTTCATTCAATGCCCTTGGCTTTCCTGCGCTGCCGGGCGTACTTGTCATTCGGATTGAACCGGGCTGGGTGCGCTGACTGCGCCAGCGAAGCGCAGTGGCGCTCTTTGAGGGTGTACGCGCCGCAGTCCCGGCATTTCCGTATCTTCTTCATGATAGGGCCCAGTTCATTCGGCTATCGAATACTCGAAAACACAATCTTTTCCTGCCCCGTCGGATATCTTCGCGAGCACCTTGTCCATCCTCTTCTTCGCCTCCTTGTAGTCCGAGGCGAAAACGTCGAGATGGTAGCGGGGGGCGCCCACGTAGGTTATTTTCACGTCGTCATCATTCACGGAGAGCGCGCGGGTTATGTGCGCCACCCCATCCGGGCCGAAGCATCTGAATGTGAGTTCGGCTGCGATGGAAACGCGGGCGCGCTTTATGCTCTTCTGCACTATGTCTATTATCTCCTTCTTCAGGTCCTCGGGAATCTGCACTTCAGCGAGCGTGTCTCCCCCCAGGATGGATTCCATTGCCGCGTATGGCTCGCCGTAAACTTCCTCGAGCTTCGCCGCGAGCTCAGGGAGCTTCATCGGGCTCTTTATCTTCTGGAGCGCAATCGCGAGGAGCTTGTCGGAACGCGAGGCGCGCTTTATGGATTCGAGCTTGTTCTTCTTCTCCTCCTCGTTCACGCGCCTGAGCGAAACGTCCACCTGGCCTTTCTCGCGGTCCACGCGCAGCACCCGCACGACCAGCTTCTGGTTGTCCGAGAGGAATTCGTGGATGTTCTTTATCCAGCGCGACGCGACTTCGGAAACGTGGAGGAACGCCTCGGTGTTGTTGTACTCGGTGAGGGTGCAGAACGCGCCGTAGGGAACTATCTTCCGCACCGTCGCAAGGACCAGTTCGTTCTGCTCAGGAATCTTGGGTTTTTCGTTCATTCGGCATCCTTTATGTGCTTGCCTGAAAGGGCTGGCTTGCCGCCGGTGGCCTGGGCGAGGATTTCGTTGCACACCCTGCACTTCACGTTCATCGCAGGGGCTCCGAACATCTTCTGCTCGTTTCCGCACTTGCATTTCACTATTATGAATTTCGCCATAGGAATCACGCCTTTATCTCGAGTTTCTTCTTGGTCCTGGTGCCGACGACGCGCTCCTGCTTCTTCTTGCAGTTCTGGCACTCCAGGATTATCTTCTGCCTCTTGCCCTGCTTCTTCACGGTCTTTTCGCCGGCGCGCTTGCCTCCGTGGCCGTGCAGGCTCCTCTCGTGCTTCCTGTTCCCCACCGCCATCGAGCGGGCGCGCCCCTTGCTCGCCAGCCTCGCCTTGTGAGTCTGGTGCGAATTGCAGTTCGGACAGAACGTTCTGACCTCTTTCGGATATTTCATTCTGAATCACCTTGAATCGGAGCAATTAGTACATGTGTTCGGCCATCTTGCTCTTGAGAAGCAGCTCCGCCTCTTCCTCCGGGAGCGAGATTTCCTCGCCTTCCTTGAATGGCCCGTAAATATTATTATCAAAACCTTTATAAGCATCTATCGTTTTCACGACCTTTAGCCTCATCTTCGCCTGCTCGTCCTTCGGCTCCTCGAAAATGCATTCCAGGGGCCCGAACGAGGCCGAGGAGATGCGCCTGAGCTCTTTGAGGAACGCCTGCTCCTCGTCAGCGAGCCCCTCGACCTCGCCTTCGGAAAGCGAGGAGAGGATGAGCAGCTTCTCCTTCCTCTTCGCTACTATGCTCTTCGCGACTTTCTTCACGTTCTCGAACTCGCGCATGTCCATGAAGGACTGGCTCTTCATCGCGGAGCTTTTTTTGAGCTCGAGGAATTGCCTGAGCTGCGCGTAGAAATCCCTGTCCACTTTCACAGGCTCGAAGGATTCTATCTCCTTCTTTTGTATTTCGCGCAGAAAGGAGTAATTGAGCATAGCATGCATTTGGTGTGAAAAAGATAAAAACCTTAACGTTTTTATACACTTATTTATAAATGCAAACACATTGATGGTATGGATGGTGGGGAAATGGGATTTGATTTCAAAACTAAATTGATGTCTGGGGGGAACGGGCAGGGGACATTTGCGCTCAGGGCAAATGCGTTCTTCAGGCGCTTTGAAGCCGGATTTTGGATGCCTTTCAGCCCTGAATTCCGCGCGGGAGCGCACCTCAAAAGGGCGAAACTGCTGCTAGAAGCTTACGAGAGGGGTAGGAGGGAAATATGTTTGATAAAATCGCAGGCTGCGATTAAAAGGGCACACGAGATTTATGAGGGCGAAGAGAAAAATGGGCGGATGCTTTCCGCACAGGGCCTTCTTGGAAACGCAGAGTGCCTGCTGTTGCTCCGTTCTCCAATGTCGCGCTTTGCGCTAGACGACCTGAGGAGCGCATATCAAATGTGCACAAAGGCCGTTGAAGAGAGCGCGGCGGGCAGCGAACAAAACAAAACAAGGGAAACGGTGCTGGAGCTCCTGAAGAAATACGCCGGGAATTGTACTTGCGCGGGGATTAAAAATCACAGGCTCGCGGGTTTTGCGTGCGGATTCGCTGCTGAATTCGCCCCCGATTCGCAAGAGACTGCCAAATTGCATTACAAGGCATTCGGATGGCACCTAAGGAGCGGAGTGGCGAAGAACATAATAGACTCTGCTGAGTCAGTATTACACGACTCGTGCACAGACTACCATGGACGCGTGAAGTTCGAGATAGAGAAGCTCAATGGCAGCTTCAAAGCCGCGCAAGGCTGATTTTCTCCAGTTCGGAATTGATGGCTTTGCGTTTCAGGGAAATGGGCTTCTCTTTCGCATTGAGTTTTTTTAGAATCCTTTTTTTATCCTGTTTTCTGAACGAAACGATGATGAAATCCGAATTCGAGAAATCGTTCTTTTTGAACGCTTTCCGCAAATCGGTTTCGGCGCTCAGCCAGAGCAGGAATTCGAGCCCGAACGTTTTCGCGAGGCTGGTTTTGTTTTTGAAGCTCCTTTTGGCGAGGAGGCGCGCCAATTCCAACGCTTCGGTTGAATGCGCGAGCCCGGGAGCTATTGCAATGAATGCGGATTCCTTGGATTCGCTTATTATCTCCTCTTTCCCAAGAGAAGAGGAGAGGCGGAGCACCTGCATAAAACTTTATAAAGTTGACTAAACATTATAAAACCCGCTAATTTGGTGTATTAGATTGAGGTGTATCCTATGTACCAGTATCATGAGTCCAGGACAAAGAAAGTGAGCTCCGGAACAGGAGGGAGCAGGGTTAAATTCAGGGACAAGAAGCTCGCGCATCTCGGGCGGAGGTTCACCGCAACCAAAGTCGGGGAGAAGCTCGTGCGCGAGAGCATCAGGACCAAGGGCGGAAACAGCAAGCTCAGGCTCAAAAAAGCCAATTCGGTCAACGTGCTCACCAAGGCAGGGATGAAGAAGGCGAAAATCATGGGCGTGGTCGAGTCGCACAGGGCGGATTTCGCACGAGAGAACATAATCACCAGGGGGGCAATACTCAAAACCGACATCGGAAAGGTGAAGGTAACCAACCGCGTGGGCCAGGACGGGATAGTCAACGGCGTCTTATTGGAGTGATTTTTCAGCTGGTTTTCATGAACGGAAGCGGGAAATTCGCAATCAGCGAAGCCGGAATCGAAGATGCAGCGGGAATGCTTTCAATCCAGGCAGAGAAACTGCTGCCGAAGCTTGAAGGGGAGGAGAACAAGCCCCATCCGGACGGGTTCCTGGTGTACGCGGTGAGCGAAAGCGAATTGAGGGGCATAATAACGAACAAAGAGAAGCACATAGTGCTGGTGTCGCGCTACCACGGCGAGCTGGACGGGTACGTGCTTTCGTACGATTTGGCGGAATGGATGGCGCTCAAGCCTAAATGGGAAAACGAAATAAAAGTCGGGCCTGAGATTAGGAAAAAAATACTCGGGGGGCGCACGCTGTACCTGAGGCATATTGCGCGGATGAAACAGTCCGCAGGGGAAGGCAGGGACCTGGAGTACGCGCTCTTCGAAAAGGCGAAAGGCAGGTACGACAGGATAGTGTGCGAAATCCTCGAAACCCCGATAATGAATTTAATATCCATAAATTTGCACGAGAGCGTGGGGTTCGCCAGGGTGGGGGAAATAAAGGATGAAAAAGGCCTAATCTGGGGGCTGTACCTGAAGGAGCTTTAAGTTTATTATCATCTTATCGTGCGGGGCGCGAACGGCGGCCTTGTGAAGCTTTCTATCATTCTCTCCAGCTTATTTATTCTCTCCTCGAGCTTCTGGAGGCGCATCTCCACGTAATCTGCCCTGACGAAGTTGCTCGCCCCGAATTTCAAATCCTCTCCTTTTCGAGTTTTCATAAATACCAACTCAAAAATCCAAGGTTCAAACCTTGGGCTCGAGCTTCCTGAACAGGATGCTCGGCTTGCCTGTCTTGTGGCCTGGCTTGAGCGAAAGAACGCCCAAATCATCCCACTTCCTTTTTTCCATTCCGAGCTGGGAGAATATGGATTCGCCCGCATCCGGAAGCGGCACTGAAAGCAGTATCGCGAGGTCCTTCACCTGGTTCGCGAGCACGTAAAGAGAAGCGGATGCCTGTGCTTTGTCCTCTTTTACGCTCTTCCACGGCGCTGAGTCCTGGAAAAACTTGTTCGCGTTGCTCGAGAAAGCCATTGTTGAATCCATGGCTTCCTTGAGCCTCAGCGCGTCGAGGTGCCCTGTTATCACGTCTATCTGCTTTTTCTGCGCCTCTAGGAAAGCGCGCTCAGCTTGGCCCAACTCTGAGTGCGGTATCTCGCCGTTGAAATTGTTCGCGAGGAACACCATCGTGCGGTTCACCAGGTTTCCCACGTTCGCGGCAAGCTCGGTGTTGCTCTTTTCAATGAGCCTTTTCTCGGAAAAATCCCCGTCGTCGAAAGTGGGGATTTCGCTCAGCAGGTAGTAGCGCGCCACGTCCGCGCCGTACTTCTCAACCAGCGCGAGCGGGTCCACTATGTTGCCCAGGCTCTTGCTCATCTTCTGCCCCTCCACGGTTATGTAGCCGTGCACGAATATGGATTTCGGGGGCTTGAGCCCTGCGGAGAGCAGGATTGCGGGCCAGTAAATCGCGTGGAACCTCAAAATCCCCTTCCCTATTACGTGCACTTCGGCGGGCCAGTATTTCTCGAAATGCTTTTCGTCGGTCCCGTAGCCTATCCCGGTGAGGTACGTGCCCAGGGCGTCGAACCACACGTACTGGATTTGGGTTTCGTCCCCCGGGACCGGAACGCCCCACCCCTTGGCCCTTTTGACCGAGCGGGAGATGCTGAAGTCCTGCAACCCGCCGCGTATGAAGCTGAGCACCTCGTTCTTCCTTTTCTCCGGGTAAATCTTGAGTTCGCCGTTTTCTATCAGCTCCTCCAGGTCCGCCTGGTAGCGCGAGAGCCTGAAGAAATAGTTTTCCTCCTCCACTGGTTCGGGCTTTTTCTTGTGCTCGGGGCACACTCCTTCCGGAAGCTCGCTCTCCTCGTAGAAGGACTCGCAGCCCACGCAATAGAGGCCCCGGTAAGTTTTTTTGTAAACGTCCCCGGATTTAGCGCAGAGCTCCCAGAGCCTCTGCACCCCGGGCCAGTGCTCGTTCTTGAGGGAAGTGCGCTTGAAGCTGGTGAACGAAAGGCGGATTTTCTCGGCCATTTGCTTGAAAACCGCGGCGTTCTTTTCGCAGAGCTCCGCGGGGGTTATGCCTTTGGCTTCTGCCGCGTGCACGTTCTTCAGGCTGTTCTCGTCGGCTCCTGTAACCAGTGCGACATCCTCGCCGAGAGAGATGCGGTAGCGCGCTATAGCGTCGGTCTGCACGAATTCCAGCGCGTGGCCTATGTGCGGGGCCGCGTTCACGTACGGAATCGCTGTTGTTGTGTAGAATTTTTTGACTTCAACCACCCTCTGAACTTAAGGGTATAGAAATGGGTGCGGGAAATTAAAAATCTACCTATGCTTCACAGAAATGCTTCCGCGTCCTCGGATTTTTTCTCCAGGAGCTTTTCGTATTCCACTGCGAGTTCTGCGAGCGGCTTGCCCTTCTCCTTTCTTCTGGACTTTATGCTCCTTACATCAACGAATATGGGCGCATTTGTCGCTTCTCCCACGATTATTCCTTCGCCCACGCGCAGGGAGGTTATGCTCCGCGCGATGCGCGCGTCTATCCCCTCGGAGCTCATCTGGATGTGGTCCAGGTCGTTGGGGTTGGTGACGCGCAGAATTATGTGGGTGTTGCATTGGCTCAATGCGGTTGTGCTAAGGTTAACTGGTCGCTGGGTGATGAGGCACAAAGAAGCGCCGAACTTCCTTCCTTCGCGCGCGATTGTCTCTATCACGGAGCGGGAAACCGCTTCGTAAGCTTCTGCCTTTTCCCTTGCGAAATTGTGCGCTTCCTCCACGATGAGGAGGAAGGGGGGTATCCTTCCTTTCCTCCGCATCTTGAAGAGCTTGCGGGCGAGCATGGAAACGATTACCTGCTTTTTCCGCAGACTGTCCACGTCGCTGAAATCCAGCACCAGGAGCTTCCCGGGCTGGACCGCTTCGGTAAGCTTCGGGTTTTCCATGTTCTGGGAAAGTATGCACATCCTTTTTATTTCGGAAAGCGAGCGCTTTAGCGCCGGCTTCACGCTCTTGTCCGCGCGCTTGGAATCCTCGTCGTAATACGCATCCACCGCGTTCATCAAATCCTTGAAAGAGTAGGCTTTCCTGTTCTTCTTGTAATCGTCGTGCAGGGAGCTGAGGGACTGGCGCAGGAGAGCGCGCTGGGCGTGGGAAAGCATGGGGAGCCATTCCTCGAACATTTCCGGGGTCACTTTTCTCAAGGGCAGTGAGAAGCCTTTTTTCCTGTTTCCCACTTCTATTATTTTGGTGCGGTTCGCGTACACTCCGTCGGCGAAGCCCATGTACTCGCCGTGTATGTCTATCACTATAACCGCTACGCGGCCCTCTTCTTTCTTCCTGTCCAAAAGCTCCTCTATCAGAACAGTGGAGAGGTAGGATTTGCCCGCGCCGCTCATCGCGAGAATCGCGAAATGCTTCTGGAGCAGGCGCGTCATATTAATTTTCGCATCCGCATCGTGGTGCTGGATTTTCCCCAGAAGGAGCCCTTTTTCGTCCAAGCCCAGGAAGGATTTGAGCAGGTTCTCATCAGCTATGTGCACCTTCGCTCCGGGAATGGGAGGGATGGAGGCGCGCACGAAGTTCCTTTCTTTTGAAACGCCCAAAACCTTTACCTGGGCGATTATGTATTCCCAGCTCGCGGTGGGGAAATTGTCCTTCATCGGGGAGATGCGCTCGTATTCGGCTACGCTTTCTGCGCGCTCGAAATACCTGTTGCTCCTGAAAATCTCGTTTATGTACCCGAAAACAATTCCGTTTTCGCTTTCGGTCTGGACGTACTGCCCTTTTTTCACGCCCCTTTCGTTCGGGTCGAACACGAACGAGAATTCGGAGGTGGACGGGCTTTCCTCGGTTGTAATCACGGTTCCTACTGACTGCATGGGTGGATTTTGCAGACAAGGAATAAAAAGAGGACGGGACGTGCTTTCCGATGCGAAAGGGAAAATAAGCGGGGCAGCTGCCAATGGGTGCCAGTTCAGGAACGGTCGCTTTTAGCAGCATCAATCGCGCCGCGCATTCCAGCCATCATTTTTTCAAAAGCCGAAATGCCGCGGGCTTCAAGCCGCTCCAGTGCCGGATGAACACCGCTCAACTCGATCAGTTCGCGCGTTTTCCCGTGCCATTCGGTTATTCCAAAGGAAACTGCTTTCGCGATGCCTTCCGGAGTCCATCCGCTTTCGCTCGCTTCTTTTACAAAAACAGAAAGGGACAAGATGTCCAGGTGAGTGATGGTTGTGACATAGTTCAGCTCGTTGGACGGGACGAGTTTGGGGAGCATAAGGTGGATGCGTGTGCGAACAGTGCGTTCCACCCCGGAAAGATCTGAAGATTCGGGTGCAACACGGGATATTAGAGATACGACCTCGTAGCTTTTTCTGTCCTTGATGAGGTCCTGCTCTTCGGGAGGAAGCGTTTTGAAAGGCCGGTAAGCTGTCGCACTTTTATTGCTTCTTGAGTTAGGGGCGCTTTCGCTCCCTTGCTCGCATGGATAAATTGTAAGGACTACGCGCCCCACGCCAGCTCCATCCATTTTCCTGAGGCCTTCGAGCAGAGCGCCGTACAGAACTTTCGGCTCTGCGCCCGGCTGGGGCTGTTCAATCCTGCTCTTCATCCTGATTTTTCCGAAAAACTTGAAATCCATAAGACCACCAGATTGTTTGGAATAAATTATGTGTTTCACTATTTTTAAAGTTATCTTAAATGGATAAAAGTGAATTGAAAACGGAAAAGGAAATAAAACAGGCTTGCGAATTCCGTGCATGGAAGTGGAGAGCGCGCCGGAAATACAGGAGAAAATCGAGCACCTGCTGGACATACTGGAGATGAGGCACATAATAGGCGCGAGGATAATTTGCATGAGGAGCACCGGCGCCAAGGCGAACGCGTACGCGCGGATTTGGAACCTGCCGAAAATATGGCAGAAGGCGCTGGACGTGAACCCCTTTTACGTGATTGAGGTGGTGAGCGAGCATTTTGATAATCTGGGCGAGGAAAGGAAGATTCAGGTGCTCATACACGAGCTCATGCACATCCCGAAGAAATTCTCCGGGGGCCTGGTTCCGCACAAGCACAACGGGGGAAGGATAGACAAGAAAGCCGTGGACAAGATTTACGCGGAATACAGGAAAAGGATGGATGAACGCGGGGAAGGAGAAGGTGCGGGCGGAATCAGCGCGGCGTGCGAAGCCGATAGTAATAAATAGTTTGCAATAGTAGGTTAAGGAACTCATTCTTGGTGATTCGATGGCTAAGCGAGAGACTAAAAAAAACCTGAAAACCGGGTTTTCGAGAGAGGGCGGGAGAAGCTCCGTGCGCCAAAAGTTCATAAGGAATTCACGCATAGGGACCACGGAAGCGCTGAAGAGCAGGGACATGCTGCTCGGGTACGTCACGAGGAGCATAGACACGATGGACGAAGGGATACATCTGCTTACTGAAAAGCTTGAGGACGCCTATTCCGCTTACTTCCCCGAGCTCAAGCTCGAGGACAAGAAGAAATACGCGCAGGTCGCCGCGTTCCTGGACAGGAAGAGCCCGGACATGGAAAAACTCGGGGAAATGGTCGGGCAGAACAAGGCCGCGGACTTGGCGGCGAAGGCAGGGAAAAGCCTGGG
>Ga0265297_10006366_pt1 | contig 17223 bp, 15 predicted proteins | sample Munlanlwell13791_FD_192502 | JGI IMG/M metagenome (GOLD analysis project Ga0265297, IMG submission 192502) | Leachate microbial communities from a municipal landfill in Southern Ontario, Canada - Leachate well 137-91 | ecosystem: Engineered > Solid waste > Landfill > Unclassified | place...
AATGTATGCTTCCGATGTGGCGATGGAGGTTACGGTTGATGCCCTGCAGTTATTCGGCGGGTATGGTTATATGAAGGATTATCCGATCGAGAAGTATGTGCGCGATGCCAAGATTACCCAGATCTATGAAGGGACAAACCAGATACAGCGCGGGATTATTGCCTTGCAGATAATCAAGGGGCTGGCTAAGTAAAGGTAATTAACTATAAGTAAGTTTAAGTAAGTCTGAGTAAGTAAGATAAAAGGGTGGCTAAATGAATATTATCGTCTGTATAAAACAGGTTCCTGAAACAACCGAGGTAAGGATAAACCCCGAGACAAATACTCTTATGCGTGAAGGGGTAAAATCGATCATCAACCCTTTTGATATGTACGCTATCGAGGAAGCGATAAGGCTGAAGGAGAAGCTCGGCGGCAAGGTCGCCATTGTTACCATGGGCCCTCCCCAGGCGGAGGCGGCTTTACGCGAGGCGATCTCCATGGGCGCCGATGAGGGGTACCTGGTTTGCGGCAGGGAATTCGCCGGAAGCGATACCTGGGCGACGAGCTATACTCTGGCCGGGGCGATCAGGAAGATCGGCGGTTTCGACCTGATTATCTGCGGCAAGCAGGCATCAGACGGCGATACGGCGCAGGTAGGGCCGGGAATATCCACTCATTTGAATATCCCGCAGGTAACTTACGTAAAAAAGATAGAAGAGGCGGGGGATAAATCTTTAAAGGTAGAGAGGATGCTCGAAGAAGGTTACGAGGTAATCGAGACTCCGCTTCCTGCGCTTTTGACCGTAGTCAAGGAGATCAATGAGCCGAGGATACCTTCGCTCAGGGGGATGATGAAGGCAAAGTCAGCCAAGATCACTACGCTTACCCAAAAAGAACTCCAGCTTGATCCACAGCAGATCGGTTTGTGCGGTTCGCCGACGCAGGTGGTGAAGATATTCGCCCCTACGCCGAGGGCCGGAGGGCAGATGCTTTCGGGAGAGGCCCCGGATGTGGCAAAACAACTGGTTGACTTAATTAAAGACGAGGTTAATTAAAATGGCGATTTCGATTATCATTGAGAAGTGTACGGGTTGCAGCCTTTGCGTTAAGGCGTGCCCTTTTGATGCCATACGCATAATGGACAAAAAGGCGCAGATAGATTTGAATAAATGTACTCTTTGCGGGGCCTGTAAAGACGCCTGTAAATTCAAAGCCGTATTATTGGAAAAGACGCCGGCAAAATGCGACTTGCCCGATATAGCGGGTTATAAGGGGATATGGGTTTTTATCGAGCAGAAAAACGGGAAAGTGCAGTCGGTGTCTTATGAGCTTTTGGGTAAGGCGCATGAGCTGTCCAAGAAACTGGGTTGCCAGGTGAGCGGTGTTTTGATCGGCAATAAGCTGGAAGACCAGCTGGATGAGCTGATTTTCTGCGGCGCGGACAATATTTACCTGGTGGAAGACCCGGAGCTGGCTAATTTCCAGGATGAGTCTTATACGAATATTTTGGTTGAGTTGATAAGAAAACACAAGCCGGAAATTTTCCTGTGCGGTGCGACGAATATCGGCAGGTCATTGATTTCGCGCGTTGCCATAAATATTAAAGCCGGCTTGACCGCGGACTGCACCGGTTTGGATATTGACCCGGAGAAAAAGATCCTGCTGCAGACCCGTCCGGCATTCGGCGGCAACATCATGGCGACGATCATTTCGCCTAATTACCGCCCGCAGATGGCGACGGTAAGGCATAAGGTATTTGCCCCTATGGCTGCAGACAAAAAGCGCAAGGGTAAAATTATAAAGGAAAGTTTTGACAGCTCGCTGTATGCTTCGCGTACCAGGCTGCTGGATATAGTCGAGGAGATAGAATCCACGATCAATTTGTCCGAGGCCGATATTATCGTATCCGGAGGCCGTGGTTTGGGCGGGGCGGAGAATTTTAAGGTGGTCGAAGAATTGGCGCATGTCCTGGGTGCGGCGGTAGGTTCGAGCCGCGCGGCAGTGGACAGCGGATGGATTCCTTATTCCCATCAGGTAGGGCAGACCGGAAGGACGGTTGCTCCGAAGATTTATATAGCCTGCGGGATAAGCGGGCAAATCCAGCATTTGGTTGGGATGCAGTCATCGAAGATTATCGTAGCTATCAATAAAGATCCGGAGGCACCTATATTCAAGGTGGCTACTTATGGCATCGTGGGGGATTTGTTCCAGGTTGTTCCTGCCTTGACTCAGGCCTTCAAGTCTGCGCTGCGAAAATAATTATTTGTATATAATAAGAGCAGGTATATCTTGTAAAAGATGGCCTGCTCTTATTTTTTCTGGAGTATTTCTTTTATAACATCTTGCTGTATATAGTGTTACATAAACTGTCTACTATGTAGAGATATGAAGAGGTTTGTATTATTTTAGGTTATAATGTATCTTTATGTAAAAGAATGTAAACATTTTCCTTGACATAAAACGGGTATTTCTTTATAATACGCGTATGGTAAACAGCAATCTGATGACGATAGAAGACCTGGCGGATTACCTTAAGGTAACGCGCAGGACTATTTATGATTGGCTCAAGCATAATAAAATACCCGCGCTTAAGCTTGTCGGGCAATGGCGTTTTAAGAAAGATAAGATTGATGACTGGCTGGAGCATCAGCAGTCACAACCACATTAAGGGGGATAAATATGTATTTCAAAAGACTGGAACTTTTGGGTTTCAAGTCATTTTGCGATAAGACCGTGCTTAATTTCGAGCCGGGGATTACCGCGGTGGTCGGGCCTAACGGATGCGGGAAGTCAAATATTTTTGATTCCATACGCTGGGTGCTGGGCGAGCAGTCTGCGAAATCCCTGCGCGGTTCCGAGATGCTTGATGTCATCTTCAACGGAGCCGACAATAAGGAGCCTTTGAGTATGGCGGAGGTCAGCTTGACTTTCGACAACTCCAGCAGGTTCTTTAACGTGGACCAGCCGGAAGTGATGATTACGCGCAGGCTTTTCAGGAGCGGGGAAAGCGAATATCTGCTGAACAAGGCGACGGTAAGGCTCAAGGATATTATGGATTTGCTTTTGGGCACGGGCGTAGGGGCGGAGAGTTATTCGATCATCGCCCAGGGAAAGATCGATTTGGTCCTGAGCAGCCGGCCGGAAGACAGGAGGATGGTCTTCGACGAGGCAAGCGGGATAAGCAAGTATAAGGCTCAGAAAAGGGAGACTACCCGCAAGCTGGAAGAGACGGAGCAGAATCTCCTGCGCGTAAACGATATCGTAGCCGAGGTAAAGAGGCAGATCGGCTCGCTTGAACGCCAGGCCAATAAGGCGCGCAGGTACAAAGAGGTGTTCGAAGAGCTGAAGTCAAAGGAGACCAGCCAGGCGATACTGGATAAAGCGGGCCTCTTGAAGCAGAAGGAAGACACTTTGCTCCTGGTCGACGAATTAAGGAAGCAGGAGTCGGCGCTCGTGGAGAAGGTGGGCGAGCTTGAGTCAAGGATAGCCAACAGGCAGTCGGAGCTCAAGGCGCTGGAGGAGAGCCTGATGTCCAGCCGGAGCCAGATACTTAATTTAGAGAACAGCCTGGTGCGCAATAACGAACATATCGCCTTCAACCAGCAGCGCATTGCCGAGATAGAAGAAAATAAGTCCGCCCTGGAGTCCCAGATAGAACAGTCGCGGAATAAGCTGGTCCAGGACGAGGAGAAGCTGAAGAATGTGCGCCTTGAGTACGATAACTTAAAGCAGAATATAGACCAGAGGCGTTCTGTCCTTGCGCAGAAAGAGGAGGAGATCGAGAGGCTGAGTTCTGCGATCAAGAAATCCCTGGAAACGATATCCGAGAACAAGAAACTGATTATCGACCTGGAGACAAGGATATCCTCGACTCATAACGAAGTAAACGATTTCAATTCCAAGCACCAGGTATTCCTGGCGCGCAAGAAGAGGCTTGAGATAGAGAAGGCCAAGGTGTATGAAGAGAAGGCTATAGCCGAGGATGCCTTGAACAAGGTTACCCAGGAGTTGGCGAGCACGCGTGAATTGGTGGATAGTTTCAGGCAGAAAATCCTCGGCGTAAAGAGCAATCTTGAGCAGGAGAGCGATAATCTCAACAGCGTGAACCAGCAGATTACCGCATGCGAGAATGAAAAACTCACCCTGGTTTCGCATAAAGAGTTCCTGGAGAAGCTGAAGAGCAAATATGACGATATCGGAGAATCGCTCAATGCCGTGATCTACCTGGACAAAATGCCGCAAGAGAGCCTGACCGGGTTGGTAGTCAAGGTGCAGGGGCAGGATGTTTTAAGCGAAGAGGATAAAGTCCGCCTGGGGGGAAATACGCTCAAGATAAGCGGCGAGGCAAAACCCATAGAGCTGGATACCATGAACATCAGCGAGAAGATAGCCAGGCTTGAAGAGGAGCTGGGGGAGTTGAGGAGCAGGAAAGTGCTGCGCGAGAGCTGTATATCCGAACTTACCAAAATGTCCTCGAACCTGGAGCAGGAGCTGCGCAGCCATGAGATAACCCTGGCGAACAAGGAGTCCAGTTATGGGACTATGTCTGAGCAGTTCAACAAGATAAAGGAAGAAGAGGATATAATCGTGATGGAGTTGGGTGATGTTGCGCGGGAAATAGCCGCAATCGAACAGAACCTGTGCGACGCCCAGGCGAGGCTTTCTGCGCTGAACGAGGAGGAGAGGCAGAGGCAGGATTCAATTGTCCAGGAAGAGGATAATATTTCTTCCAACAGCAAGGCGCGTGAAGAGGTGCTTGTTTTGCTTACCCAGACAAAGACGGAGATAGAGGCATTGAACAGGCGTTTTACGTCCGATGCGGCGACTTTGAAGCTGCTCGAGGAGACATATGCGCAGGACAAGGCTAATCTCGACAGCGTAGAGAGGCAGATCAGCGAGTCCGGGGAACGGCGCAGGGTATTCGAGCTTGAAATTGAGGATTGCCGGAATAAGATCTCCCAGGCGGAGTCCGGGATAAAAGAACTTAAGGATTCTCTTTCCGGAGTGGAGGCCCAGTATAACGAAGTCTCCAGCGGGACCGTGGGCACAGTAAAACAGATAGAGGCCAGCCGCAAAGAATTGGAACAGGCGAGGAACGGGCTGCATGAGCTGGAGATGAAGGATAAGGACCTGGACTACCGTTATTCGAGCATCAAAGAGAGGATGCTGTCGGCTTACAAGGTAGATTTGGAATCGCTCGGCGGCCCGGCGGAGGGGATCGACCAAGGGGCACTCTCGATGGAAATCGCCGAGCTGAAGAGAAAGCTCGATTCTTACGGTACGGTAAACCTTGTGGCGATAGAGGAGTATGACGAGCTTAAGCAAAGATATGATTTTCTCGTGCAGCAGCAGACCGACCTTTTGACGGCCAAGGATTCCCTGCACCAGGCTATACTGAAGATAAACCGCACGACCAAGCAGATGTTCGTGGAGACTTTCGAAAAGGTAAAAGTGGAGTTCAAGAATTATTTCCGCCTGCTCTTTAACGGGGGCGACGCGCAGTTGTTCCTTACGGATGAATCCGATCCCCTTGAGTCGGGTATAGAGATTATCTGCCGCCCTCCGGGAAAGAAGCTGCAGAATGTTCTTTTGCTTTCCGGCGGGGAGAAAAGCATGTCCGCGATCGCCCTGATATTTGCTATTTTCAAGGTCAAGCCTTCGCCTTTCTGCATATTGGACGAGATCGATGCGGCTCTGGATGAGGCAAACGTAGACAGGTTCTCCAGGGCCTTGCAGGAGTTTTCAAAGACTTCGCAGTTTATCGTGATCACGCATAATAAAAAGACTATTGCCAATGCGAATGTGATGTACGGGATCACTATGCAGCAGTCGGGTGTGTCGAAGATAGTCTCGGTGAAGTTCTCCCAGAATAAAGAAAGGGAGGACCAGAAGGAAGAGCCGGTTACGGTTTAACTCAAACTGCAGCAGGTGTTGTTTTTGCCCTGGTTTTTGGCCTTGTAGAGGGATTTGTCCGAGGAGGTAATCAGTTCGTCGGGAGTGAGGCCGTTATCGGGGAAAGTGGCTATTCCCAGGCTCACGGTAAGCTGCTTGCCGGGGAAGGTTTCTTCGTTAAAGAAAGGGTATCTTTGGATATCCATCCTCAGCCTTTCGGCTATCATATAGGCTTCTTTCTGTTCTGTCTGCGGGAGGATAACGGTAAATTCCTCCCCTCCGTAACGGCAGACATAATCCATCTTCCGTGATTGGTTGCGCAGCAGCCTGGCAAGGTCCCGGAGTATCTTGTCTCCTTCCTGGTGCCCCATAGTATCGTTGTAAATCTTGAAGTTGTCGATATCCAAAGCAATCAGGCTTAATTTTTCCTTTGCGGCCTTGGCTTTTTCCATTTCCACCTGGAGGAGGTACTGGAAGTATCCGTGGTTCCAGAGGCTCGTAAGATAGTCGGAGTGGGCCCGTTCAACGGTCAGTTCGAACAGACGGGAGTTTTCGATAGCCAAGCCCGCCTGGTTGGCAAGCATGGTGAGCATGCGGATATCGTCTTTTGTGATAGGTTCGTTGGTGATGAAGTTATCCGCTACGATTATTCCGTTGACGCGGTCTTTGGCTTTAAGCGGGATGAGCAGGAGCTCATTGCCGCCGAATATCTTCAATACCGGAGAGTTCTTGTATTTCTGCATGGATTGTTTGTCCAGGTGAAGCGGCATTCCCTCCAGCACGGCGAGGGAGAGAGGGTTTTCTTCCTTGTCATACATGGACACCTTCAGGTTCTTCACCTGTCGGTTGAAGCCGGAATCCAGGACGAAGCTTGAATTTTTGAAGGCGTCGATCAGGTCTTCCAGGTCCATCTTTTCCTGTTCTATCTTCGTCCAGGCTATATTCGCTTCTTCGCCGTTTTCCGGGCCGATTCCCATCCTGCCTTCGATAATTTTATCCTTTTCGTTGACTAAAAAAAGCATGGCGCGGTTGAAGCCCAGGCCGGTATGGGCGGTTACGCCGGTAAGAATGATATAGAGGATTTCGTCCAGCTTGAGGGTGGTGCGCATCGCATTGGAGATTTCGTAGAGTATGCCCAGCTCGTTTTTGGTGCGCTCAAGTTCGGTTTTAAGCTTGTTCAATTCGTCCATAATGGTTAAGTGTAACATATCTGCGACCAATGTCAAGGAAGCGGGCGCGGGTTCGTTAAATGGTTGACATTTCCCTTCAATCTTATATAATTAAATCAAAATAAGGAGGAGTTATGTTGAAATCCCTAAAGGCCTTTTTAGCTTTTGTTTTCTTATTCGCCGCCTCGACGGTGGCTGCATTAGCCGAGGACATAACCATCACCACCTATTATCCTTCTCCTTACGGTTCATATAACGAACTGCAATTATACCCGCATTCTTCCCCCACAGTCAGCTGCAACTCCTCCAAAAGGGGGACGATGTATTATGATTCCGACGACAATAATATGTACGTCTGCAACGGAACGAGCTGGCTGGTTTTAAGCAAGGGATCGGCTTTTACTTACTATTGTTTCTCCAGTTCTTCTTACGGAAGCCCGGTTTGCACGAATTACGGAGGCAGCCGGGGTTATTGTCCTTCCGGATACACGCAGCAGGGGTCGTTAGGCGCATGGGGGCGTTGCTATGACAGCTCCGGTAATTATGCTTATATGCGCCCTCCCGGAGGAAGCTGCGGGGGCAGTTATTCCGGCAGTACGGTGGGGAACGCCTACGTCTGTTCCCAGTAGTTTTCCGGGGATACCATCCTTTTTGCATTATTTCCAGAAATCACAAATTTCCGCAATTCATGTTAGATGACCCTCTTTTTTGCGTCAGTTATGGCAGAAAGGAGGGGTTTTGGCCGGCAGGAATGTGGTTGACACCCAGTCGGTGGCGGGTTATAATAATCACTTAAATTTATACAGCGGAGGGACTAAGATGGCGGTCGATAAAAGAAAAGAAAAAGAAGATGTAAGAGATTTATCCGACAGGCATAAGGCGCTGGAGCTGGCTTTGGCGCAGATAGAAAAACAGTTCGGCAAGGGTTCGATTATGAAGCTCGGAGCCCACACTAAGGTTAATGTTGAGACTATATCTACAGGGGCGCTTACCCTGGATACTGCTCTGGGCGTGGGAGGCTTGCCGCGCGGCAGGGTGGTGGAGATATTCGGCCCTGAGGCATCAGGAAAGACTACTTTGACTTTGACGGCGATAAGGGAGATACAGAAAAAGGGCGGAGTTGCCGCGTTTATAGACGCCGAGCATGCCTTTGATCCGATTTACGCCAAGCTTATCGGGGTAAATCTGGACGATCTCCTGATTTCACAGCCGGATACGGGCGAGCAGGCGTTGGAGATAGCCGAGACCCTGGTACGTTCCAATGCGGTTGACCTGGTAGTGGTCGATTCGGTAGCGGCGCTTACTCCCCGCGCTGAGATCGAAGGAGATATGGGGGATTCGCATATGGGGCTGCAGGCGCGTCTCATGTCGCAGGCCCTGCGCAAGTTAACCGGTTCGATCAGCAAATCGCGCACTACGGTAATCTTTATCAACCAGCTGAGGGAGAAGATCGGAGTAATGTTCGGTTCCCCGGAGACGACTCCCGGCGGGAGGGCGCTCAAGTTTTATTCATCGGTCAGGCTGGACGTGCGAAGGATCGCTTATTTGAAAGAGGGGGATAGGATAGTGGGTAACCACGTAAGGGTCAGGGTGGTTAAGAACAAGGTGGCTCCCCCGTTCCGCGAGGCAGAGTTCGATATTATGCATAATGAAGGGATTGCCAAGACCGGGTCGGTTATCGATGCAGGCGTGAATCTGGGCGTACTTGCTAAATCCGGCACCTGGATTTCCTTTGAAGACAAAAAGCTGGGGCAGGGCCGGGATGCGGCGATAAAGTTCCTGAAAGAGAATCCCAAGGTGCAGGAAGATATTGAAAAAGAAGTTCGTAAGAAGATCAGCCTCGAATAGGCCGCAAGGCCATGGTTTGCTTCCAGTTCAGCAAAGCCATGATAAAGCCGTAATTCAATCCCGCCGAGACGCAGCTGTAAGCGGCAGTTTGGAAAAGGCAAAAGAATACGCTTTTTTTCTGCTCAAGTTTCGCCTGCGCAGTGAACATGAACTGATATCCAGGTTGAGGCAAAAGGGATTTACCGAAGAAGCCTGCCGGGAGACGGTAAACTTTTTAAGAGACAGGCGTTTTATCGATGACCGCGTTTTTGCCAAGGGCTGGGTTGCCAGCAGGCTCAAGCGGCCTTTTGGTTTAAAGAGGATAAAAGGCGAATTGCTTCAAAAAGGGCTGGCCAAGGAAATTATAGAAGAGGCTTTTACCCAGGCCGAAAAAGAGTATGATGAACTTTCCGTCGTGAAAGACCTGGCCGGGCGGAGATTCGGCAGGTTGAAAAGCATAGATCCTCTTAAAGCAAGACAAAGGGTGTATGGTTATTTGCTGCGGCGCGGATTTTCTCCCGATTCGATAAAGGCGGCGGTAAAAGGATTTGATGAGTGAGGGGATAGGTGTATTTTACAGGAATGTTTGTTTTGTAACGTTAGAGAGGATAACAAGTTACATAAACTGTCTACGATGAAGGCGGAAGAGTTAAGAGAGAAGTTCCTGGATTTTTTCAAGGGCAAGGGGCATAAGGCCGTGGAAAGCGATTCGCTTGTGCCCAAGGAAGACCCCACGGTTTTGTTTACTCCGGCCGGGATGAACCAGTTCAAGAAAGAGTTTATGGGGTTCGATTCGGGGTTCAGCCGGGCGGCTACCTGCCAGCGCTGCCTGCGTACGGATGACCTGGAAAAGGTCGGCAAGACGAGCAGCCACCTTACTTTTTTCGAGATGCTGGGGAATTTTTCTTTCGGGGATTATTTCAAGCAGGAGGCGATCGCCTGGGCATGGGAATTTTTGACAAAAGAGTTGAAGATCAGCCCGGACAGGCTGTGGGTTTCGGTTTACAAGGATGACGATGAGGCCTACGCTATCTGGAAGAATGAGGTAGGCATTCCGGAAGAAAGAATCGTCAGGCTCGGGGATAAGGACAATTTCTGGCCGGCGGAGGCGAAAGAGAAGGGTCCTAACGGGCCCTGCGGTCCATGCTCGGAGATCTTCTATGATTTTGGCCCAGGGACCGGGTGCCTGAAGAGTACATGCGATCCTTCATGCAGCTGCGGAAGGTTCGTAGAGATATGGAACCTGGTTTTTACCCAGTTCAACCGTAAGGATGGCGGAGCGCTTGAACCGCTGCCGAATAAGAATATCGATACCGGGATGGGGCTTGAGAGGCTGAGTGCGGTCATGCAGGGCAGGAGGAATAATTTCGAGACGGAGTTGTTCCAGCCGGTGATCGATGAGATACGCAGGCATATGACATGCGAACCGGAAGAGGCGCAAAGGCTCCTCTACGCATTGGCCGATCATATCCGGGCAGTGGTATTTTCCATATATGACGGGATTACTCCTTCCAACGAGGGCCGTGGTTACATTGTCAGGAAGATAATCCGCAAGAGCGTAATGCATTTAAGGAGCCTGGGAATAGAGAAACCTTTCTTGAACAGGCTGGTTGGAGAATTGGCGCAGATTATGCATTCTGCCTACCCGGACTTGAAAGACAGGCAGGAGGATATCGCGCAGGTCATCCTGAATGAAGAAACCAATTTTATCAATACGCTCAAGTTGAGCGGGGCGCTGATAGATTCCGAGATAGAAAAAATAAAAGAAGATTTGAGTAAAGACCCCAGGGTGGACGGCTTTATTATCGCCAGTGACGGCACCGGAGCTGCTTTAGGAAATATTTGTTTTAAATTATATGACACTAATGGCATTCCTCCGGAGATAACAAGAAATGAGCTGAAATCAAGGCTTATCAGCGTAGGCAAGAGTTTCGAAGAGACATTCCAGGACAGGCTTAATGAACAGAAGGTTCTTTCAAAATCATCCAGCAAGATGAAAGGGGATGTGTTTAGCGTCCCGAAGCACGCGGTTGAGGGGTTGAAAAAAACACAATTTCTCGGCTATGACCAATCTGCAGTGAAATCCAAGATTGTCAGAACTATCGAAGACGATGATCACCCTGACCGAGTAGGTATTATTTTGGACAAGACGGTTTTTTATGCCGAATCAGGAGGCCAGGTTAGCGATATTGGTATTTTAGCAAGCGGCAGCAATATTTTTCCGGTTGTCGATGTTCAGAAAATAGATGATGTTTTTATTCATTGGATAAACAAGACTCAGGATTTTCCCAAGACAGAGGATACTGTAGAAGCCAGGATCGATTCCTCGTATCGCATGAATGTGGCGCGTAACCATACCGCCACGCATATACTGCAGGCGGCATTGCGCCAGGTATTGGGCGGGCATGTCCAGCAGCAGGGCTCTCTGGTCAACGCGGAAAAGCTGCGTTTTGACTTTACTCACTTCAAGGGATTGTCTAAAGAGGAGCTCGCCGGAGTGGAGGAGGCGGCTAACGGGTATATATCCGGCAAGCAGGCTGTGAGGTGTGACCAGATGTCTTTAAAGGATGCCAAAAAGACCGGGGCGCTGGCTTTTTTCGAGGAGAAGTACGGAGAGACCGTGCGCGTTGTTTCTATTGACGGGGTCTCGAAAGAATTTTGCGGGGGGACGCACCTGGGGAGCATAGACGAGATCGGGCTGATAAAAATCACCGGGGAAAGTTCCGTGGCCAGCGGAATAAGAAGGATCGAAGCGGTAACCGGAGAGGCGGCAAAGAAATTCGTCGAAGAACAAAAAAAGAAGGCCGCCGAAGAATCCAGGAAAAAGGACAGGCTGAAGGTTTTAAAAGAAGAAGACAAGAAAAAGAGCGCCGAGATGAACAGGCGCCTGCTCGATTTGGCCCCTGCGCTGGCAGGCAAGGCCTTGGAGGTAGGAGGCATCAATTTTGTTTCCGCTTTTGAAGGCGGAATGGATATGAGGGATTTGCGCAGCCTGGCGGATAAAGTAAGGGAAGGGTTAAAACACGGGGTTGTTGTTTTAGGCTCGGGAGAGCAGGGAAAAGCGCATTTAGTTGTGGCATTAACGCCCGATCTTTTGGAGCGGGGGCTGGACGCTTCCGTCCTGATACGGCAGGCGGCTTCGGAGATCGGTGGTTCCGGAGGGGGCAGGCCGGATTTTGCCCAGGCGGGAGGCACGAAACCGGAAAACTTTGCGTTGGCATTTGAGAAATTAAGAGATATAATTAAAGACCTGCCTGCGGAAGGCAGATAAGAGGGAAAAGATGAGGATTATAAAGGCGACGAACAAACAACTCGAAAAGATCTATAGCCGCGATTCGATAAGGCAGCCGCGCGTCGAGGAAAAGGTCAGGAAGATTATAGACGATGTCCGCCTTCTCGGAGACGAGGCGTTATTCAAGTATACCAAGAAATTCGATAAGGTAAAGCTGATGCCGAGGCAGTTAAAAGTTTCCCAGATCGAGATAAGCGGGGCATACGCGAATATAAGCCCTAATTTCGTCAGTTCCCTTAAGCTGGTGATCGAGAATGTAAACCGTTTTTACCGCAAGCAGATGCGCAAGTCCTGGAGGATGAAAGGTGTGGAGGGCGCGGTGCTCGGGGAGAATTATACTCCCCTGGAAAGGGTGGGTATCTATATACCGGCAGGCACGGCTCCTTTGGTTTCTACCGTTTATATGACTGTGCTCCCGGCTAAACTGGCCGGGGTCAAGAAAACCGTCCTGGTCAGCCCGCCGGATAAGAACGGCTATATAAATCCGCACATCCTGGTTATGTGCGACCTACTGAAGGTGGATGAAATTTACCGGGTAGGGGGAGCGCAGGCGGTAGCGGCTCTGGCTTACGGAACAAAGACGATCGCCAGGGTGGATAAGATAGTCGGGCCGGGAAACGTCTATGTAAGCGAGGCCAAGCGCCAGGTATTCGGATTGGTGGATATAGATATGATTGCCGGGCCCACGGAGTTGGTGGTTATCGCCAACCGTTTCAGCGACCCCAAATTCATCGTCGCCGACCTGCGCGCGCAAGCGGAGCACGCCCGGGGGCTGGCGATATTGATTACCAACTCCAAGGGGCTGGCCAAGGAGGTCAGGTCCCAGTTGGACAAGGAGAACGGTTATATTATTCTGACCAAGAACCTTAAACAGGCCTGCGAGATTTCCAACCGTATTGCCCCGGAACATCTTGAGATACTGGTGCAGAATCCCAACTGTTTGCTGAAAGACATAAGGAACGCTGGGGCTGTGTTCCTGGGGCCTTACAGTCCCGCTGCGGTGGGGGATTACGTGGCGGGGCCGAGCCATGTCCTGCCGACTTCCGGCACGGCGAGATTCTTCTCGGGCCTGAGTGTTTTTGATTTTGTGAAGAGCTGCCATGTGGTCGGTTACTCCAAGAAGTCCCTCGAGAAGATGCGCGAGCCGTTGGAAAAAATCGCGGGGATAGAAGGGTTGCAAAAACACGTGGATTCGGTGAAGGCGAGGTTCATTTAAGGGGGCAGGCAAATGGGGATATTGAAGAATATTTTCGGTTCGAAGGGGGCAGGCAAAAGGACGTCCTCAAGAAGCAGGAACACCAAAGAGACCCGCATCAGGCTGGGCTTGACTGTAGACGGTGAAGGCAGGTCGCAGATAAAAACCGGGATAGGGTTCCTGGACCATATGCTTGAACTTTTTTCCTTCTGGGGGCATTTTGACCTGGAGGTAAAAGCGGAAGGCGATTTGAAGGTGGATATACATCATACTAACGAGGATATCGGCATTGTCCTCGGCCAGGCCTTCAAGGAGGCCTTGGGCGACAAGAACGGGATAAAGAGGATCGGCTCGGCATCCGTGCCCATGGAGGCGGTAACTGCCAGCGTGGCTGTCGATATTTGCGGCCGGGGTTCGTTTAAGCTGGATATCCCGGGCGGATTGGCGCAGGATGATGAAAATTACCGTATGGCTTACGCGGAGCATTTTTTTGAATCCTTCGCCCAACAGCTGGGGGCGAATGTAAATATCAGGATAGAAAATCCGAGCAGCGACCTGCACGCGACATTGGAGCCGGCGTTCAAGGCCCTGGGTATCGCTTTGGACCAGGCCACCCAGATTGACCCGCGCAGGAAAGGGATACCTTCCACCAAAGGCGTGATTGACTGATGAAGATAGCGGTTATCGATTACGGGATGGGGAATATCCATAGTGTCTCCAAGGCCGTGGAGGTCTGCGGGGGCAGGGTAGTCGTGACCGGGAGCAGGGAGCAGATAGAATCCTGCAGCAAGATTATTCTCCCCGGGGTAGGGGCATTTGACGATGCGGTTTGCGAATTGGAGCGCCTGGGGCTGGTCGATTTCATAAAGGAACAGGCGGAAAAGAAACCGCTGCTGGGTATTTGCCTGGGGATGCAGTTGTTGTTTGAATCAAGCCAGGAGGCGAGGAGCGGGAAAGGCCTGGGTATTTTTAAAGGCAAGGTTGTAAAATTCAGCTCAAGGCATGGAGAAAAGATACCCCACATGGGCTGGAATAACTTGAGCGATATCTCTGAGGGCTGTCCTCTGACCCGGGGGATCAAGGAGGGAGAACAGGTTTATTTCTGCCATTCTTATTATGCGGAGCCCGCGGAAAAGGATATCGCTGCGGCAAGTTGTGTTTATGGCGTGAAGTTCGCATGCGCGTTTTCCAGGGGGAATGTTTACGGGGTGCAGTTTCATCCCGAGAAAAGCCAGGCCGCAGGCCTTAAGATATTCAGGAATTTTGTCGAGTCATGTTGATTATACCGGCTATAGATTTAAGGGGGGGTAAGGTCGTCAGGCTTTTCCAGGGGAGGTTCGACCGGCAAAAGGTTTATTCGCTCGACCCGGTAAAGGCGGCAAGGCATTGGGCCAGGCAGGGCGCCAAATTCCTGCACGTCGTGGACCTGGACGGAGCATCCGGAGGAAAATCCGGCAACCTGGCGGCCTTGAAGAGGATACTGGAAAATATACAAATTCCCCTTGAATTCGGCGGAGGAGTAAGAAACATCAAGGCGATTTCTGCCTTGCTTGCTTTAGGCGTGCAGAGAGTGGTGTTAGGCACGCGGGCAGCGGAGGACAGGAAGTTTTTGGATAAGGCGCATAAGGAGTTCGGCGGGCGGGTTATCGTAAGTATCGACGCCAGGGAAGGGAAGGTTTTGACAAAAGGATGGAACTCCTCTTCTGCGAAGAATGCCCTGGATTTTGCCGGCGAATTGAAGGATTTGGGGTTCAAGCAGGTAATCTACACCGATGTATCGAGGGATGGCGCCTTGTGCGGGCCGAACATCGCCGGGGTAAAGGAGTTTATCCGCAAGACGGGGCTGGATGTTATTGCTTCCGGAGGGGTATCGGGTTTAGGCGATTTAAAGAAACTTAAGGCATTGCGCAAAGGGTTGTCCGGGGTGATTGTCGGCAAGGCCCTTTATGAAGGCAAGTTTACTTTGGCTGAAGCGTTGAGCTTGAAGTGAAGGATCCGGATTTTAACGGAACTTAACAAGGAGGGGGTTAGATGTCAAAGAGGGCGTGGTTGTTGGCGGCGGTTGCGGTATTTGTCTTTTCTTTAGCAGGGTGTTCTACAGCGAGAAACAAGGATCTTGAGATCCAGGGTTTAAGGAACCAGGTTTCCGCCCTCAAGGCCCAGGCTCCCGAGGAGAGTGAGCAGGTGACGGCATTGGAAGAGATTACAATAGTCCAGTCTGAAGAGGCGGAGAAAAAAGAAGAAGCCCGGGAATGCCCTACCTCCAAGCAGATACAGGCGGCTTTGAAGAACGCGGGGTATTACAGCGGCCCTATCGACGGGAAGATCGGCAGGAAGAGCAGGCAGGCAATAAGGGATTTCCAGAAAGCGAACAACCTTTCCGTGGACGGAAAAGTCGGCAAGAAGACCTGGGGCGCCCTGAAAGAATTCCTGCAGAAAAAGGTTAAGTGATTGGAATATAGCGAAAATGCTGAGTAAAAGAATTATCCCGTGCCTGGATATTAAAGACGGGCGAGTGGTGAAAGGAGTCAAATTCCTGGGCCTGCGCGACGCGGGAGACCCGGTGAGCGCGGCGAAAGCGTATGATGCCCAGGGGGCGGACGAGCTGGTTTTCCTGGATATTACCGCAAGCGTAGAGAAAAGAAAGACCCTGGTTGCCCTCGTGGAAAAGATAGCGCGCAATATATTCATGCCTTTTACCGTAGGGGGCGGGATAGGGGAGATAGAGGATATACGCAATATACTGAACGCGGGGGCGGAAAAGGTATCGCTTAACACCCAGGCGGTTAAGTTCCCCGAGCTGATCAGCAGCGCCTCCAAAAGATTCGGCAGTCAATGTATCGTGGTCGCCATGGATGTGAAAAAACAGGGCGACTTCTGGGAGGTGTTTGTAAACGGAGGGAGAACCCCCACGGGTATCGACGCGCTTGTTTGGGCAGAGAAGGCCGCCCGCCTGGGCGCAGGGGAGATACTCCTTACCAGCATGGACAACGACGGCACGAAAAACGGATATGACATTGAGTTAACCAGGCTGGTATGCGAAAAAGTGCGCATCCCGGTGATCGCTTCCGGAGGCGCAGGGAAGCTGGAAGATTTTTATAACGTGTTCAGCGATTCGGGGGCGGATGCGGCCCTGGCGGCGTCCCTTTTTCATTACGGGAAACTTTCCATAAAACAGGTGAAGGAGTATTTGAACAAGAGAGGAGTGGCGGTAAGGTTATGAAAGATTCAAAATTCAAGATAGGCGATTTGAAGTTCGACGAGAAGGGGTTGATCCCGGCGATAATCCAGGATTACCGGAGCAAGGAAGTGCTTATGCTGGGCTATATGAACAAAGAGGCGGTGCGGCGCACGATGAAATCGGACAAGACATGTTTTTGGTCGCGTTCGAGAAAAGAGTATTGGGTAAAGGGCATGACCAGCGGCCACTTTCAGTTTATCAAGTCGGTATGTTATGATTGCGATATGGATGCCTTGCTGATCAAGGTCCGCCAGGTGGGCGATGCCTGCCATACGGGGAACAGGTCGTGTTTCTACAGAAGGGCAAGATGATAAAACCTGATTTAAATGAATTCCTGAAATTGAGCACTAAGGGAAACGTCATTCCGGTGTATATGGAGGTGGACGCGGATTTGGATACCCCGGTTTCCGCTTTTTTGAAGATCAGGCATGGGGATTATTCGTTCCTCCTTGAATCAGTGGAGGGGCAGGAGAAGATAGCGCGTTATTCCTTCCTGGGGACGAACCCGAGGATGATCTTCAAGAGCTCCGGCAGGCGCATAGAGATAGTGGACTGCGCCGGCGGTAAGAGCAGAAGTTTTATGACCGAAGATAACCCTTTGATCGAGATAAAAAGGATAATGCGG
>Ga0265297_10006367_pt1 | contig 17221 bp, 11 predicted proteins | sample Munlanlwell13791_FD_192502 | JGI IMG/M metagenome (GOLD analysis project Ga0265297, IMG submission 192502) | Leachate microbial communities from a municipal landfill in Southern Ontario, Canada - Leachate well 137-91 | ecosystem: Engineered > Solid waste > Landfill > Unclassified | place...
GAAATTCGTTTTCGCCGTAGAAAGCGCCCAAATTTTCCGCGAAAGAAAAAACCTGCGTCTCCAGGCCGTACCTGGCTAATTCCCGGGCAAAACCAAAACACCTTACCCTTGCCCCGGATAAATTATAACCCTCTCTGGTAATAAATACTATTCTCATCGGCTCATGCAATAATTAGATACACGGGTTTCAGATCAACGTATTTTATCAATCAATTTTTCCTTTAGGAAAAACTTATATATCTCTTCGGCGGTAATAGCTTCCCCCGCCTCCGTAAGATGTACGCTATCTACAAATAACTGTTTATAATTTATCCCTTTTGCTTTTTCTTTAAAAGCCCCTAAGGTATGGATAATTGCGGCATCGTCCAGACCTCCACTAAGCCCGACGGATTCACTTCTGATGCCGTTTTTTTCAGAATAACTAAGATATTCAATCTGAAAAACATATTTTATCCCGTGATCAGATGCAATTTTCTTGACTAGACTGAAATCAGAATTAACATCACCGTTTATTTTCTCCTCAAGCCTCAAGCGGCCAAGTATATGATCATATGCGGCATTGACCACATTAGCGCCCTTGCTTTTCTTATCCAATAAAATACAAACAACCCGGAATATCCTGGATTCATAAATAATACGCCACAGCAGTAATCTCAAATTATTTTTACCGATATTCGCGGGATTAAAATCATAGTTATCCGTCAAGGCAGTTCCGCCCCTCCACAGTACTATATCCGGTTTATACTCAATCAGATGGAATTGAAAAACCCTCTTAACTTGCCTGGAAGAGGCACCGGGAATACCCGCATTTAAAACCGATATCTTGACGTCCGTATATTTATTTTTCAGCAATTTTTCTAGTAAATACGGCCAGCTCTTGCAATAATCCACGGTAAAACCGAAAGTCGTGGAATCTCCTATGCACATAACCCTAATCTCGCCTCTAACTTTAACTTTGTGATAACGAACCCGACCTTTTTCCCCACGAAAGAATAATCCGTCTTTAGGCAGGTAATAACATATAAGATCAGCTTTATACTCGTCTCCCGTATGTTCTTCTGGAAAAAAAATTATACGTTTAATCCTCTCGCCATAGGGTTGACGTGTGTCTTGAGCTAAATATCTCTTTAATGCAAGATTTAAAGTCAACCTCAATAGCAGTTCTAAACAAACTACCGAAATTATTAAGATAACGAATACCTTTAACGCATAAACAAAATACGAAAAAAAACTTATTTTTATTCTAATCATGCTTTAGATATTCAACCAAATAATCGTAGATAGCCTCAGCGGTTAATCTATGCCCTAAAGCATTAAGATGCACAGGAGCTAAACCTTCCCCCGGGTTAAGGGCTAATACGCCAAGGTCTCCGATACGCGGGCAAAAATAATCCCTCAAGTCAATGTTGGTTATCTGGTTATCGCGTAATATTCTTTTAGCTAATACCAGGCCATCCGGCAAGCCCGGCAGTGGGTAATCTTCGCCTAAGGAAGGGAATAAGACAAAAATTAAATCCTGGTTGTTTTGCGCGCAATATTTTTTAAGTTGCTTTATCGCGTATTCACCCTGCTCCTGAAAGATACTGCAATAAGCCTGCGGAGTATACTGAACAGGGTCCCTGGCGGACAAAGAATCATAGATCCTGATCATTATAGATCGGTAGATCGAGCTCGCCGCGATCAGGCGTCTGTGGATCGCAACTGGTAAATGGAAAATATTAGGCATAGACAGGGATATCGTTTCGGCTGCTGTGATATTATTCACGGAAAAGTCCCTTTCGACTCTACTGAATTTATTCCGCAAATAACTGTTTTGAAAACCCCAGCGCAACGGTTGCTGCACAAAAGCCGGCGCAAAGTCATTAATACAAAAACCGACTAAAACCAAGTCCGGCTGGTACTTATACCATTTATTGACCAAAGAGATGTACTCCTGCATAGTATTATAACCGGGAACTGCCGTATTGATCACTTCATATTTTAATCTTCCTCCCTGCGTATTTAACTTTTTTTCTAAAATTGCGCTAAAGACCCTGTCTTTATCCAGCGCTGTTCCATAGGCAACCGAATCGCCCAAAATAATGATCCTGAAAGTATCTCGGGGCTTAGGGACCGCGTATTCATCGGCCCGAATACCCAAAGAGTTCGTCTCTACATAGCGGTCCTTAAACTTAAGATTAGCCTTCATTTCGTAAATCAATCCTGGGATAGCCGAATCCTGAAAAGCATCCGGCCTCCACCCCTGGAGGATAATCTTCGTAGAGTGGAACGGCAGTTTTTCATATCTGGCGTAGATCCTATCCGTAACAACTAAAATAAGCAGTATATAAAACAAATACGAAAGGGGTAAAAAAATAATTCTAAGTAATTCCCTGTTCTTGTTCATCACCAATGCGGAAAGAATTCAGTTTTCAATATAATTAATTTTATAGATATTATACCTTTGGAGCCCGCTGCTGCGGTCAAAAACAATCTGCGAGTCGACAAGTTCTAAGCGCCAGCTAAATAGTCTCACCGTATTTTCCCTCAGGTTAAGCTTAATTTTATTCTGGAGACAACTGTTAGAAGGCCAGACAAAATAATCGGGCTTAAAGGCCAATATAAGCTCTTTAGTCTTTTCTTCTGTATCTAATTTTGCTACGCAATCAATGGTAGATATCACTGAAAATACTTCCGGTGACAAACGGCTGCGTACAATAATATCTTGATCAGTAACATCCAGCTCATCCGCTGCTATCATAACCTTCTCTCCGGGCTTTACCTGCAGCTTGATTCTGGAAGCCAACTCCTCTATGCCTCGGGATACTTTAAAGTTGCGTAGGTAGTTATCAACTATTTCCTGAAATGCCGGTACGCATAAAAGAGTGCAAAAAAGCAGCAGGATAATAGAGTTAACCCGTAGGCGGCCAGCCAGGCTTTCAATAATGAAAACCGCGTAAGGAATAAGTAATATCCCCAGGAAAATAGTGCTGCGGTAATTAAACCACATCCTGCCGGAAAGCATACTCGCCGTATATAAACAATATAACAAAAAAAATAATAAGGCCAATTGGAGATGTTTCTTCTTATATGCCGCATAGAGTATCCCGGATAGGGCCAAGATTGTAACGGCAGGAGTAATGGCTTTGTTGATAGCCTTATACAGAGCGAATATGCTCCTGGTGAAATCAACCCTGTTGAGCATGGTAATTTCGATCTGCATGGTTCGAACGGGGGCTTTAAAGGTATAGAAGATATCGTTGAAAAAATGCTCGCAAAGATACAGCCATAAAGAAGGTAATATCAGCGAACATAAAAAAAAGATTAAAACATACTTCTTGCCGTTCTTATAAAGAAACAAAGGCAAAATAGGAATAAAAACCCAGGACTCAAAACGTAATAAGGAAGCAATATTAAATAAAATAAGCGCTGAAATAAGCGCAGGGATAGTCTTTTGCTCATTAAATTTGAATAAATAGTAGAGTGAACTCAGGAAAAAGAAATAGAACGCGGCGTCCGAAGTACTTAATACGCTTTGCAGGACGTGGAACGGATCTAAAATTAAAAAAATTACCGAAAATAAAGCTACCCTTTCGTTAAATAAAAGCTTAATGAGAAAATAAAAAGGAATAACCGAGAAGACCCCGAAAAACATGGTTAATGCCCGGGGGCTATTCAAGGGGTCAGGCCAAAAATGTAACGCCGCTGCCAGAAGATAGTTGTATAAAACCGAGGTATTCGGGTCAAAGCTGCTTTTTAAGGCAGGGTCCTCGACGATATCCAAGGCACTGACTACCTTCCCCATAGCAATTCCGTCAGAATTATCAGTGTTGATAAAAACGAACAGCCTTACTGTCAGGGAACAGATAATTAAAAGCAAAATAATAAAATTCTGCCTCCCGGAATCCGTTTTCAGGCTAAGGCCCTGCAGCATATCATCCCCTTTCCAAAAGCATATCTTTAAAAGTAACGGCACTGGACCATAAATTTGCAAAATTTACTCTTTTAAGGTTATTGTAAATTTGCGCCGGCCGAAAATAGAACTCCCGCAACGCCTTTTGCTGCAATTTTCTCAACAGCTCAGGGGTTAAATCCGGGGTCACCCAGATCGGCTCATTAGGAGTAAAAGAAATATAAGCGGAATAACGCAGCCAAACCGATGTATCTAATGCCCCGTTAGCGCGGATACCGGTATCGATCTGCCCCTTATTCCTTAATTCATAAAATATCGGCGAACCCGGATAGGGCACACAAATACTGAATTGAGCCATGTCCAGCGGAAGTTCCTTGGCAAATTTTATCGTACACAGGGAATCCGCATAGGTTTCTCCGGGAAGGCCTAAAATGAATAACCCGGAGACCTTGATCCTGGTATTTTTCTTGATCAGGTTGATTGCCGACTTTATTTTATCTATCTTTGTCCCCTTCTTTACGTTATCTAGTAAGCGCTGGGCCCCTGACTCTATTCCGAAAGCGATATCATGGCAACCGGCGCTTTCCATTTCCGCGATCAGCTCCCGATCGACAAAGTTTATATGCCCCTCGCACCCCCATTTAAAAAAGAGCTTCCTTTTCTTAATCTCGCGGCAAATATTCATGACCCGTTCTTTATTGGAGATAAAAAGCGGATCCATGAAAAAAATATACTCCGCTCGGTATTTATTGATCAATAACTCTATTTCATTAAGTACTTGGGCCAGGCTGTTGCAACGCTGGCCTTTCTTATTATGGACTACACAGAAAGAACATGAAAACAGGCATCCCCGGGAAGTAAGCATATGCTTAGCCACCCTGTTTTTATTTCCGATATAAGGCATATTGCTTAATGCTGAGATGTTATAAAGCTCTTGCTTAAGCGCATCCCGGTCTGGTAACGGCAACAGGCTTAGGTCTTCCACCACGGCTGGCCCGGCAGTAGTCACAAATTCATTGTTATACAAAAACGAGATGGAGGGGATATCTGATAAATTACGCCCCCCCTGCTTAATATTCTCCAGTATTTTTAAAAATACATACTCCCCTTCTCCGTGCACAACAATATCGCAGCAGTTGTTCCTCAGGTAGCTTTCGGCATAAACGCTGGCCTGGATATTACCGAAGACAACCGTTATCCCAGGATATTCGCTTTTTATCCATCTGCCCAGCTCATAAATCAACCCTCCATTAGATATAAAAGAGGTCAGCCCGACCACCTCCGGTCTCTCCCGGGCAATTATCTTCTTGATCTCCTCCAGATCTAACTTCTGGGCGGCAGCATCGAGAACATTGACCGCGTACCCGTATTTTTTGCATACCGCAGAAATATATAAGAGGCCTAAAGGCTCAAAACTAGGGACAAAATTTCTACCCTTGCCTAAAAATCTTTCCAAGTCTCCCGGAGGATTAATTAACAGGATCTTCATTTTTATAATTTACAGCAGCGGCTGCACTCAGGTAACAAGGCCCTGCCTAGAGATCTGCGCAGGGCAAAAATTTTACCATTATTGGTTATCTCTTCCGGGCCTTGCTTCTTAATATCCCCTAATTCATGATCAAGCAGAAATTGACAAGGCACAACTACGCCGTCCGGACGGATAAAAACAGAATGCCAGGCGAAAAAACATCTCCTTGCGGTGCGAAACTCTTCTGAATACCAGCTTTTTATTTCCCGGTTACTTAGGTCGGGCTTAACCATAACAAAACTCCCGTACTTCTTGCGGATCGCAGTTAACTTCTTAATCAATTTGTTGCTGAAGCCATCCGCTGCCTGATAAGCATCGGTCAACAGGGTGTGCGGATGAGCATAGGATATCTCTGCCGGGCTTGTAAAATTCAGGTGCTCAAATTTAACCGCCGACACGCCCAGGCTTTTACCGACCAAAGGGATTGCTTCCAAGGTATCCAAACCTTGCCGGGTTATTGTGCAGCTTAAAATAACCCTGCCCTTGCTGTTCTTTTTAGCGCAGGCTAAGCGCACAGCCTCCAGGGTCCTGGCGTAACTCCCTTTTACCGAAGTCAGGGCATCGTGAATATGCTGCGTGCCGTATATAGAAAAAATAAGCAGTTCAATGCCTAAGCCAGCCAGCCGGTTAATCTTATCTTCATCCAACAGGGTGCCGTTAGTATTGACTCCGCACTTAAAACCGTGTTGCTTAGCAATCTGCAGGATATCAAATATATCCTGCCTGGCAAAAGGCTCTCCTCCGCTGAAAAAAAGAGCAGGCTTGTTTTTTGTGCGTATACTAGTTATAAATTTTTCAAAATCACTTACGCTTATCCCGTTGTCGCCGGAATTTAAACTGCCGCTAAAACTGCATAGACTGCACTTAAGGTTACATTTTGAGGTAATCAGAAAATTCAAGCTCAACAAGCTGGCCTTAAGGCCAGACCGGGAAAAAAGATATAAAAAATAATCCTTAAAAGCGTCCCTTATATTTCCCGCTCCGAATAAATTCCGGTAAAACCAGAATTCCCTTATCCAGGATAGCATAGCTCCCTTACCTAACTTAAATAATGATCCAACCATAGCTGGAACATGAAAACAGTCCAGATCTTCTTACGGTTATCTGCCTGGTTATTCAGATGTTGGTTTAACATATTATTTATGTATTGATAATTGAAAATTCCGCCTCTTTTGATCTTCTCTTCCCCCAAAACCTCAAAAATAATATCTTTGAGCCCAGCTTTGATCCAGAAACCCAGCGGGATCCCAAAGCCTTTTTTACTTCTATTAATGATATCCGGCGGAAGAAAACTCTTGGCTGTCTGCTTAAAAATATACTTGGTTTTAAATCCTCTCAATCTTAAATCTGCCGGTAAACTGAAAATGAATTCCACCAGGCGGCGGTCTAAATACGGGAGGCGTACCTCTAATGAATTAAGCATGCTGGCCCGGTCAGTCTTGACCAGGATATCGTCCTGCAGATAGGTTTTGATATCCAGGTATTGCAGCTTATCCAGGTTGTCCCGGTCCTTAAATTCATCCAGATAGCTGCTCAATAATCCCTGCGCGGTATCCGGGCTAAAATAACGGGTTAAGCCGGAAAGGCATAACTCTTGTTTCTCTTGACGGCTAAAAGACCCCATCCAGAAAAGATGCCTGGATCCCAGGGGCAGGTCACCGGAAGAGATCAGCTTCTTCATCTTGAAATCAAGGCTGAAATTATTCAAAGAGACAGGCAAGCTGTTAACCAGCCTGTTGATCAGATTGCGCCGGATGCCGGCGGGTATCCAATTATAGTATCTAATTAACTTATGCGCCTGGTAAGTAGGATATCCGGCGAATATCTCATCACCCCCATCTCCGCTTAAAACCGCTTTGATTTCCTGGCCGGCGAATTTTGACAATAGATAGGTAGGAAAGAGCGAGGCGTCGGCCAGAGGCTCATCTAATAATGAACCGGCCCGGAGAACAGAATCCAACAGGTCCTGGCACTTAAACATATAGTGGCGATGCTCTGTTTCAAATAAACCGGATACCCTCTTAATGTACCTGGACTCATCAAAAGAATCTTCTGCAAAACCCATCGAAAAAGTCTTGATCTTAGCCGGGCAAAGCGTCCGGGCCAGGGCCAGCAACATACTGGAATCAATGCCTCCGCTTAAAAAAATACCTACCGGCACATCACTGACCAGATGCCTCTCCAGGGATTCCTTTAAAAGCCCGGCTAATTCATCCTGCGGCTGTTTTTTATCATAGCGGGCAGCAGGATCCAACTTCCAATATTCATTAATAGCCAAATTTTCATTAACATAGTCATAGGTCAAAAAACTGGCCGCCGGTAATTTTTTAATATTTTTGAAGATAGAGCGCGGGCCAGGCACATATTCAAAAGCCAGGTACTCATCCAGGGAAGCCAGGTCCATTTCCCGTTTAAAACCGGGAAATTTGAGTATGGCTTTAGCCTCCGAGGCGAAGATGAACTCTGAATTTACCTGCGCATAGTATAACGGTTTAATACCGAACCGGTCGCGGCCCAGGAATAAAACGCGTTTATTTTTATCCCAGATACAGAAAGCGAACATACCTTCCAGTTTTTCAATGCCGGCATAACCGTATTCCTCATAAAGATGCGCGATAACTTCAGTGTCGCTATGTGTATAGAAGGCATGCCCCTGCTCCAGGAGCCCTTGCCTTAAGTTGAGATAATTATAGATTTCTCCGTTAAATACTACCCAGACGGACTTGTCTTCATTATGCGCGGGCTGGTGCCCGCCGGCAATATCAATAATACTCAACCTGACCGCCCCTAAAGCGATATCTCCTTCCAAGATCTTGCCTGTATCGTCGGGCCCGCGGTAGCGGATAGACCCGAGCATCCCAGACAATATATCTGACCTTAGTTGAGGAGAATTTATTTTAGAGGAAGAAAATCCGGTTATCCCGCACATATTTTAAGAATTTAATTCTTATCCCTGATAATATAGGTTGGATTATTGGCGGATTTGTAATAAATACGGATAACTATTTCGGCTAATAACCCGATGAGTATTAACTGCATGCCTACCAGTATGCATAAAAAGGAGGCAAACAATAACGGGCTGACCCAGATGCCCTGGAATAATATTTTTCTGGCTATAACTATAAACCCGACCAACGTGCCCAAAAACAGAAAAAATACCCCTACCCCGCCAAAGAAGTAAATGGGCTTGGTAGCATAACCTTCGAAGAACCTTACGGTTATTAAATCCAGGCTTACTTTAAAGAGCCGTGACCAACCGTAATGGCTCCTGCCGGCAGGCCGGAAATTATGGCTGACTTCAACTTCGGCGATTGCAGCGCCGTTGATCGCGGCATATAAAGGAAGCAGGCGGTGCATCTCGCCGTATAACCTGATATTGAAAAACACTTCTTTTTTATAAGCTTTCAGGGCGCAGCCAAGGTCGTGGATCCTGGTCTTAAACAGAAATGAGATCAGGCTATTGGCAATGAAGGAAGGAAGCTTCTTATTCAAAAAAGAATCTTTTCTATGCCTGCGCCAGCCGCTTACCACATCGTAGCCCTCTTCTATCTTGGACAATAATCTGGGTATATCTGCGGGGTCATTCTGCATATCCGCGTCAATAAAGACCAGGATATCCCCTTTAGCGTTATCTATGCCTGCCTGAATAGCCAGGGTCTGCCCGAAATTCCGGCTTAAACTTATTATCTTTAACCGGCTATCCGCATCCGCCATTTTTTTTAAAACAGCGAAACTAGCGTCTTTACTGCAATCGTCTACGTAAACAATTTCGTATTCCTTATTCAGGCTGCTTAAAACCTCAATAAGCCGCGAATTAAGGGGCGTCAGGTTCTTCTCTTCATTAAAAACCGGCACAATAACCGATATCATCTTAACCTCCGCTAAAGATTTAAGGCTTTCTTATAGGCCTTTAAAATTTCTCCTGCCGCGTGCGGCCAATTATATTTATCTTCGGCGCGCCTCCTGCTGATCAAACCCATTCTCTGCCTTAATTTATCGTCTTTAAGCAGAGCAATGATCCCGTTGGCTAAAGCTATATGATTACCCGGTTCCACAAATAAACCTGCACCGCCGGCCATATTACGCATCTCACCTACCAGGGAGGTCACAATCGGCTTACCGGAGGCTAAATATTCGGCTACTTTCAAGGGGCTTTTACAGGCAGTTATCTCATTATCTTCAAAAGGAGCTACGCAGATATCGGCAGCCGCTATATATTCGGGAATAAACTCATAAGCTATCGAATCGGTAAGTATGATCCTCCCCTCTACGCCGCGCTGCCTGACCAGCTCTCTTAGCTGGGCCAGCATATAACCTTTACCAATGATCAAAAATTTGGCTTCGGGATAATGGTGCAGGACAATATTAGCAGCCTCGATCAGGATGTGCACATATTGGCCGCTGTGCAGCTGGCCGATATACATGATCAAAGGCTTGCCGTCCAGGCCGCATTCCTCCCTTATCCTCTTGCCGGAAATATGCGGGCCGAACTTTTCTATGTCCGCGCCTACGGGGACATAAAAAACACGGTTTCTTTCTACCCCCAGATCCAGGCAGATTTCTTCCAGCTTGCGGCTGGAGACTGAGACCGTATCCGCTAATCTTGGGATATGTGCCTCTAAAAGACGGATAAAGCAGCCGAAGATAAAGGAATGAATGGATTTTTTATTGGAATGCTGCCAGATCTTCTCCTCCCAATCATCCCAATCATAATGTACGGGTTTATTTAAATACCAGCTGCAGAGCAGCGCCGGGATCGCTATATAGTGAAAATATTTCTGAAAATGGATCACCTCTGCCCACTGGGCAGCCTTCTTGACTTTTAAGAGATTGCCCAGCAGGTTGTTGATCCCGGCCCTCCTGCTTAAGGCGATTACTTCTATGCCCCGCAAATCAATACGCCTCTTCTCGCCCTGGGCGCCTAAGGGGCAGTAAGCTAATTTAACCTCATGCCCCTTATCTCGGAACTCCTGGGCCAGGCTTACGATCCTGACTGTCCAGGGCTCGGCATAAGAAAATATATCATGCGGATGAAGCATTAATATTTTCAACTCTATCCTCCGGGAAATAAGGCCCAGCCGCGCAGCCCTTTCAATATCATATGATAGAATTCGATTACAATAGAAACCAGAGTAATAATTAAAACTGCGATCTGACTTTTTAAATTTCTTCTCATTGCTTAACCTGCGGGTTTAACACCGGCTTGTTCACAATCGCCTGGCTGAGTTTTAAACCACTGACTATTTCTACCATTTTGGCTACTCTTCTGTTCCGGGCCTCGCGGTCCAGGCCGTTAGCATCGGTAAACAACATCGGATCGGTGTTCTCATCCCAGGTAACTCCGTATTTCTCTTTATACACTCCCACATCCGCGGCCGGAAACAAGGTAAATCCGGAAATATTGGTTACCTCGTTAATATGGTCCTTATTTTCGAGCACAAAATCAACTGTCTGGTTAAAATCTTCTTCGGTCTCTCCTGGAAAGCCTACGATGATATTAATACTGGTGCAGATCCCGGATTGATGGGAATGACGGAGCACCTCCGCAGCTTCCCGGCTGGTAAAAGCTTTGCCCATTTTTCCAAGTATCCTGTCTGAACCGCTCTCTACGCCATAGATAAGAGTATGGCAGCCGGCCTGCTTTAACTTAGTAAAGAGCGAAGGCGGCATATCTTTCCTGATAATGGCATAGCTCACCCAGTTAAATTTTAACCCGGATGCGATAATCAAATCTGAAATCCCGGAAAGCTGTTCCAGGGAGCCGTTACAGATAAGGTCAATAAATTCAAAAGCTTTGGTATTATTCTTGAGCATATGATAACTGATCTCTTCCATAATATGCGCGGGCGACCTGTACCTGTACCTGGGCCACATGATATGGTCTATACAATAAGTGCACCTGCGGATACATCCCCGGCTTAATAATAAAGGCAGCGGTTTATAGTCGAAATCCTGGCTGTACTCACCCAGCCGAAAACCCGAGAAATCCGGAAAAGGGACCTGATCCAGGTCCCGGATACCTTCTGAAGGAACAGGCTGGACTTTGCCCAGGTCCTTGGCCAGAAGTATTCCCGGAGAAGTGGAAATCGCGGAGTTGCTATAGTAAGACCTCAAGATATTCAGAAGCGTGGCCTCTCCTTCACCGATAACATAGATATCGGCAAAACTGGGCATAACTAATTCCCGGGGATGCTTGAAATAAGTTCCCGGGCCGCCGAAGATTATTAATCTTCGAGGGTCTTTGCGTTTGATCCGTTCGGCTATTTTATTAGCTACATATATACTGATCAGATTGACTGAAAATCCGATTACCCTGGTTTTGGTTGCCAAAACTCCTTTGACGAACTCATCGATCTCCCTGGAGAAATGCTTAAGGATATTTTCGGCGATCTGTTCCTGGAAAAATGAATTGACGCAGTCTACCCTCCAGAAACGTTTTAGATCCTGGGGGGAGTTATTGAACAGTTTCAAGCTCAGATCATAAACCTCGGCCTGAAGACCTTGCTGTCTTAAGAAGCTGGACAAATAGGCAACCCCGATATGCGGCATTTTGGTGAAAAACGGCACCGTGACAATCAGGAGGATATCGGCGTCTTTAATAACTTCAGGTTTTAAGTTATTCTGCATATTTAAACCCGGTTAAATACTTCCAGCCTGGCCAGCAGCTTAAGGACAAGCTTATCGTAGATAGTAAGCGACTCAATCTTTTTATGCATTTCTATATTCCTGGCTATATTATCACAGCTTTTATAGCAACCGATCCTGGATTCAGGATCATTGCCGATCAGCTTAAAAAAAGGATCATTCTTATCCATGCTCCGCGTCTTATTCCTGAAATAGGCCTGCTTATGGGAATTCCAGATATCTTTAAAAGATTCCTGGTGTAGATTGCCTATCGGAAAACGGTGGGACTTAAGGCAGGAATTTATGTCGCCGTTAGGCATGACCCGGGCAAAAAGCCATCCTACATAACAAGGAAGGCTGTCAATAAACCGGCTGTCGTATTCGGCTTGCCGGGCAGCGCAATTAGAGACCCGGCGTAAAAAATGTTCGCGGTTAATTATCTTTCTCCCGTCCTGCTTGACCCGGCTGAATTGCTCCAGGATTTCCTCTCTCTGCTCGTCGGAAAGCAAAAGCTTATCCGTGGCCCCGGGAATAGTATCGGCAACGGTAAACTCCACGAAATCAGATCTAGTCTGCTCCGCAAAATCCAGGATCGGTTTTATCTGGTCATAATTAAGGCTGCAGATAACGTTATAAACTTTCACCCGGGGATAGATGTCCTTACGGGAATTAAGCTCGGTAAGCCGCTCGCGCAGCTTATAGAAATCTTCCTCGCTCCTGTTCGGGTGCATTAATTTATAAACCTTGGCCGTCCCTGACCAGGCGCTTACCGTCAAGTTATCCAGGCCAAGATCGATCAACCTTCCGATGATCTCCTCATCAACCAGGGTAAAATTGGTATTCACCGTGCAGGATATATCTTTCTTCTTGGCGTAGGCAATTATTTCCAGGATATCCGGATGCATGAACGGTTCGCCTCCCCCGGAAAAAAATATTTCTTTTAATCCCAGATCGCGGGCTTCGGCAATGACTCCCTTAACCAGGTCCTTGGATAGAACATGCTTGGGCTTAGCCAGCCTCTCCCGGCTTAATAGCGGCGAATTGCACCAACAGGCAATACAATTATTATTACAGTGGTCGGTCAGGTCGATCTGAAGCATATCCGGCCCCTTGAAAGCCCGGCTGCCGTTTAAAATTCCTAATATGTTCAAATAATCCCCTTTGAGCTTATCCAGCAGGTAATTTATTTTTTTTCTTTTTAAATACTGGAAGGTTTTATGGAAACTAAAACCCCAGCCTCCCTGTTTACGGTAGGCGAAAAATTTATGCTGCAATCTATTGAAATTGTTCCGGTTAATATCAGCCTTAGCCCATATCTTATAGGCCCTGCGCCGGGAGAACTCCAGTGCCTCCTGGGATAGGTGTTCCAATCGGATCACGCTTTTAAAATTTCCGTCATACTCGTTCCAATTTTTGTTGACGATCAAGCCCTGGCTGTCCAATTCATTATAATACCGGGTCCCCGGAAAAGGCGTAGTAATGGAAAATTGGACCGAATAGGGCTTTAGCTTAAGGGCAAACTTGATGGTCTGGTCTATGCTCTGCCTGGTCTCTCCGGGCAGGCCAAAGGTAAAGGTCAGGTGCGTTTTAATACCCAGGTCGTTAGTCAATAAGATCATCTTCTCGGCTTTTTGCAGGTCCATATTTTTCCCGCACTTATCCAGCAGCTCCTGGGAAGAAGATTCCACACCGTATTTTATCGCAGCTAACCCGGCTTCCTTCATCCGGGTAAGCACCTCTTCATCCATCAGGTCAGGCCTGGCCATAATTGCCCAGGGTATTCTATCCAAGCCCCGGTCTATCAGGAGCCGGCAAAATTCCAGCATGCGCTCCTTGCCGATATTAAAAGTATCGTCGTCAAAATAAACGGATTTAAAACCCATTTCTTTGACTAAATATTCCATTTCGTCTACGACATCGCCAAGCTGCCTGGTCCGGTATTGGTTACCGTAATACATTACCTGCGGCCAAAGGCAGAAACTGCAGCCAAAAGGGCAGCCCCGGGATGCGGCCATCTGGGCCGAAGGCAAGGGTATTGCCCCGGGGGTATCACAATACTTTTCCATCGGCAGCTGCTCTCTTAACGGCCAGGGCAGGCTGTTTAAATCTATTAGCGGCCCGCAGGGATTTATTTTAATCTCCCGGGCCTGGCGGTAGATCAAGCCCCTGACTTGTTGAAGCTCTATCTTCCCGGCAATGGCTCTGGCCAGGTCAAGCAAAGGATATTCATATTCGCCGATCAGGACATAATCGATGAATTCATGGTTTTGGAGAAAAAGCGGTTCCTGCAGGTTGAACACCGGTCCGCACAGGCAGATCTTAAAATCTTTGTTACCGATCCTCCTGAGCAGTTCCAGGTCGTGGTTTAACGAAGGGATAGAGGTCTCCACCACTAACAGCCCAGGCGAGATCATGTTGATCCGCCTGAAGAGTTCTTCTTCGCCTATCTTATCCGCCAGCGCATCTATCAGGTAAGCCGTAAAGTTATTCTTCTTTAATAAACTGGCGGCATAAGCCAGGAAAAAGGGGAAAGGCAGATAGCTCCCTTCTTCAGTTTCGTCTTTAATATGCGGCCAGCGCGATCCTGCCCTTACCCCCCATCTTCCATCTTTTTTCCAGGGAAGATTAACCAATAAAACTTTAGGCTCAGGGTTATTGAGCTTATCCGCCAGCTGCCCTGCCTGTTTTTGCAAAGCCGGACCATTGCCGCCTAAAATTATCCGGCCTTGAAAAACCTGGTAATTACCCCTGGGATACTCCCCGGGCTCAAGTATCCTGAAACCAATACAGCGGGAATACGCCTTTCTAGAAGTATTCTGTATAAAAGGCCGGGTGTTTCCAGCAATACCCTCCAGGGTAAAATCAGGCAGAGTGCTGCCGCCGCCCCCTGCTCCCACTAAAGAAGAAGGCTGGTCCAGAAAATACAGGTTCTGCCAGGAACCTGTAAATTGCGGAAAATCCATAAACTTGTTCTCAGTGAACCAGGACTTATAGTGGGGGTTAAGCAGGCAAACCAGGCGTAATTCATCGATCACCAGGAATTCTTCAGCCCGAATATAAGCCTGCCAATCTATCCGGCGCTGGTCAACTATTTTTAAATCCCAGAAAAGCGCCAGGGGTAATTCCTGGAAAATTATCTTAACTTTAATGTAATCTTCGCTCTGGCTTAAGACCTGCCACTCTGCCCTGGAAGAGTCTGTCCAGCCGCTTACGGTATTAATAGCTATATTCAAACCCACTCCGGTGGTAAGAGGTTCGTTATTATATGAAATATTTAGTCCTTGCCGGGAGCAAGCCAGCCTGATCATCTTTTTTTCGGCTAACGGCAGGGCCTTGGCTAAACCCCGGTTCCCGGCAACCAGGAACCTTAAATATTTAATCCCCCGCCAAAAGCTATAGAGCAGGCCGCCGGCCTCAAGATGCTGCCTGAACTTCTGGTAATTACGCCTAAGACTATCCAATCTTGATCACTCCTTCAAAATAGCGGTATTTTTTAACTCCCAGGGCCGCCGGGTTACTTTTCTGGAATTGCAGCAATCTGGCCCGGTATAAGCTGTCAGTATTTTCTACGACTGCGCGCAGGCCTGAACCTTTAAGATTATTCCTGAAACTTACCTTCGGAAGATTCAAGGCCCTGGCCGTAATTTCGCTGCTTTTACCGTACCAGAACCTGAAAGGCAGGATATCATATTCAGCGGTATATTCATCAATAAATTTCCCCTTATTTGCCTCAGGTATAAGCCAGGAATCATACGCGCCGGATAACATAAGATTCGCCTGTTCTATTTCTAAGAAAACTTCTTCGTAAGCCTCCAGGTCAACTTTCCAGTATATTGAATTTTCGCCTTTTAACTCTAAATGCCAAGACTGCAGGATCGGCACACTCGGCCAGCTTCCAACGGCAATTATGCTCTTCAGGTCGCTCTTGCTGATATCCCAAACCGCCTGGGAGGAATCATACCATACGCTAGCGCAGCGCACTGAGGTATATGCGCCCAGGTCCTGGGTTAGTTCTTTTCCTTTATATAGTATAGCGGTCCGGCCGCGGTCAAAAACCAGTTTCAAATCCTGTTTATTTAATATAATCCTGTTTTTTAACGACACTCCTAATCCTATTTTTTCCCCTAAAGCTATACCCCCTTCAAAAAAAATACTTTCGCCGGCTGGCAGGGCCTGCTTATTCCTGGGGACTATCGTAGAAAAACTTAAAACCAGGTATTCATCTTGAAGTTCTAACCTTTTAAAAATATTCAGCAGGCTCTTCTCGGCCTGGCTAGAAACGAAAAAGCTCAAGTTAGAAATACTGTTTTTATCCAGCGGCTCCAGGATCAAACCGGAAACTTTACTGTTCTTCAGCCTGACCGGAGCCAGGCCATGAATGTAATTTTTAATAGAAAAATTCCCTTCTTCATAAGCGGTTTTCCAGCTTTTATATTCGCCGCTAAGCTCCAGGCGCAGATCCCGGTAAATTACGGAGCATTCCTGTTCGGATTTTACCAGTACCCTGACCTCCAGCAAATCATTTTTTTTCAACTCCAATTCCCACTTAAAACTGAAATTGACGAACCTATTATGGGAAATACGCAGTTCCATTTTCCCGGAAGAAATTTTATTTATCTCCCATTGAGTATCGTTATCGAAGGAATTAAACCAGGTCTGGTCGCCAGCAAAGAAAACCGTTGCATAAAGCCCCCGGCCGCGGGTAATCTCTTTATCCTGGTAAAAAACCCTTATCCTCTTATTTTTGAGGTCCGCAAAAACCCTGGCCCGGGCCGAATAAACAGTGCGGCTGGAAAGAAATTTTTCCATTTCCGAACGCTGGTAAAGTTCTACCTGGCAGCCATCCTCAAGCAGATTGAGCTGGGCTTTAAAATGGTATTCCCGGGCAGGGCTGGAGAAACGTTCGCCGGATAAGCTTAACTGCAGTGTCCGGCAACTCATCTCAAAGTCACTATTCTGGATTATGCAATTTAAACCTGCGTTATTGGCAAAAGTGAGCGCCGGCAAAGACGCTGTTCTCTTCAAGCCAAAGAGCCGGGCTTGCGGGTTATCCAGGGGTAAATCCTGCCACTGCTTGAATTCAGCGGGAAAATCACCTTCCTGGTAACCGCAGAAGAATTTTTGATATTCTTTATTGACGAATAAACCGAATTTTATGGCTTCCAGGATACATCCTG
>Ga0265297_10006368_pt1 | contig 17221 bp, 2 predicted proteins | sample Munlanlwell13791_FD_192502 | JGI IMG/M metagenome (GOLD analysis project Ga0265297, IMG submission 192502) | Leachate microbial communities from a municipal landfill in Southern Ontario, Canada - Leachate well 137-91 | ecosystem: Engineered > Solid waste > Landfill > Unclassified | place...
GTAGATGTTTTAAAGGCTCCGGAATTGCCGTCTATCCCTATCACAAAGACCCCGCCCCGCTTCTTTATCGCCTCTGCAAGTCTCTTTAATAGGCCGACAAAAGGACCGCGTTCTTTTACTGGTTCGGATATCTTTTTCCCCTTAATATCACGAACGCATTCATCGTATGAACGATCTTCATAACCCGGTATGGGGCCGTCGGCCGGCGAGGTACGGGCGGTCGCTTGTTGAGGCGGCTGGAGCGTTGTTTGAGGCGCCTTCGTGGCAATAACAAAATCCATGATCTTGTCCTCAAACCGTACTCCGTACGTGGTCTCCACATATATCCGTCTTTTATGGATAACATTTTCGAACTCTTCGGTCGCACCCAACGAAGCGCGCGTAAAGCCCACTCTCTCGTCAGGGCTCATATCATTCCATGCAGGAATGGCAAACGATTTATAATGCGCGTCGTGGAACGCTATCAGGATGGTCCCGCCCGGCCTTAAAAGCCGCGCCAGGGAATTAAATACCTTCCCCGGATCTTTAAGATAGGCCATTCCGAAAGTCATCACGATAAGATCGAAGGATCCGTCCGCAAAAGGAAGGTTCGGGTCGCCGTTCATATCCTGCACTACAAATTTATCATGCCCCAAATTGCTAAATAATCTTCTATTGCCCAGCAGTTCGGCGCGATTCAACCCCACCCCGATCACTTCGGATGCCGCTACTGATTCAGGCACATAGCTATGGTATCCGCACATAACATCGAGAACTCTTGAACCCTCAGGGCATAGTCCGGAGATCTCGTTTTCGATAATGGCCTTACCTGCGGAATCAGTATAAGGTTCTGTTCTGGCCATGACCTTAAAGACTGACGCCTCCGAGCCCGGTTCACCGGCGAAAGCGCCGATCACCCCAAGCGTTTCAACTAAAAATTGTCTGTACTCTTCGCTATTATCGGCTTTTATACGATCCTCTACTAAGGGCCTTATGCCCGGCCCCATCTCTTTTATCGCGAGCGTACACGCAAATTCAAGATCGCTCCTTGTGACAGGATCCATGGGTAGTTGATACAATTCCTGCACCAGACTGAGCAGTTCCGTAACGGCATCGTTCTTCTTAGATCGGATCCGTCCGATCGCAAAGATGGTATCTCGCAATATACCATAGCCGACATTATCGATCTTTATAATAGCTCCCCATTTTTTTAAAATATCGGCCAGTCCGGAAAACGCCTCCTCGGGCGTCTCTTCCATTCTATTCAGGGTGTTTACGGCAAGCCGGACCTCCTCCATGTTTTCAGATCTTAAATTGCTTATCAGCGCTGCGGTCTGATCCTGTTCGTCATTCGCAACCTGGTAAAAGACCATACCTTCGCCAAGGGCCCGGCGTATCGATCTATTTCTTGAGGAGCTATCCCAGAATTCAGAGGTAAAGTAATTATGTTTATTTGCCGCGATTATGGGCCGTATGGCCATGACGAACTCGAGATCGGCTTGCGGAATATCATTGTCGCTTATGGCGCCTATCTGGCCTAATAGCATCCATTCGAAGGCCCTGGCAACCGTATGGTTCACATATAGATCTATCGGAAGGATATTGACTGAGGACGGAGGAAAATATTTAAGGACAAGTTCCTTTATGGCCTGATATCTGTATCTATCACGGCGAAACATTATCTGCATTACCGCTTCGATATCTTCATGAAATATGGCGCGCAATAATCTCATATCGTCGGAGGCAGCCTCTTTCGATACCAGATATTTCCCGGAGGAGAGCAGAAGGCATGAGGCGTTATTGGCCTTCAGAAGGCGTATCGCGTCCGGAGAATCCGCATATCTTATTTGAGTTCTTTCTAAAGCGGCAAGTATTTCACGTTTAGCCGCAGCGTTTTGTGATGCGGGAAGAGGGGCTAGCCCGTAACAGACCGTATTCGCCGAGAAGGCAAAAAACGTTGCCAGGGCTACTATCTTTACCGTATATTTCCATGACATCAGATTGCGAAAGGCCTTAGGCCGCTTCCATCAGCCTCAACAAGTTCTCATTGATCCTGCGCAAGGCATCCGGATCCTGAACTTTTATAGGAGGCAGTTTGATTATAAAATTACGGGCGAATTCCCTGGCGTCCTGCGTATTCGGAAATTGGGTCACCTTTTCCCCGGTGAGCAGCTCATACAACCTTTCGAGCTTCTCTCTTCTCTGGCCGAAATCCTCAATGTGGAGGGCCCTTAATCCTGCCAGGACACCTTCCAGCTGCACAAAATCTCCGACGCCGCCCAGGTTATCGGTAACAGGTTTAAAGACCAGCATCTTCACATTATCGGGAAGGCCGTTTATGTAGGATTCGTCATCGAGCGCGACATCAACTATATTATTAGGATCGGCAGCAAGCCCTTTCACTGTTTCCAAAAGATCCTGCCTATCGGTTACCACCTTTATCTTTTCGCGGATATTTGGATACCTACGGTTAATATCACTTACAAATTCTGTAAACCTGACCTGCTGATTATAGTGGGGACTGCCGGGAACAAGTTTAGCAGGTATGATATGCCATAGGGTCTTTCCTTCTTCGATGGGCGGGGTCACATCAATATTGAGGCTGTGGATCTTATCTATGGCGTCTTCCACCTTGGCGATGACGGTCTCCGCACCGGTCGAAGGACGTATCTTTGATTCCTTCCGGGCGATGGCCCGGCTCCACTGTCTTAAATACTCAGCTGCCGTCAAACGCGCTTCAAGGATACGGCTTAGGCGGACAGATGTAGCCTGATAGTGAGATATATAGGATTGCCAATCCATCTTAAGCTCTTTAGGCTTATCGACCAAGAAGGTCCTTATGGCCTTAATATATGAAGCCGGCTTATCGTTCTCCGGTATGATCGTATTGCCTTGCCCAGGCACGTCCATATTGATCTCCACCCCTTGCTTCTGAAGTATGCCTTCGTATGGATGATCAGGATGCTTGGGCGGGGCCATCTCGATGCCGCCGCAAGCGCATATGTCCGCTTCACTGAATCCGGCAGCCTCAGTCCTCTTATCGGAATCCTGTATCTGGATGTCGCTTGCCGTGAGGATGAACCTTTGAGCATGTATGTCAATATTTGTCAGTAAAATAAAATTACCTTTATACAGTTGAGGCTGTTCAGCTCTAAGCTTACGCACTTTTTCTTCTATATTACGATACGCCTGCTCTATATTAGAATCTCTTTGAGCACCGGCGCCTATTATAACCTGTATGCCCATCTCAACCATCTTTATTATATTCTCTTCGGTGAATGCCCTTTTAGCGCTCGCCTTCTCATTCATAAGCCTTCCGGTATATGACAGGACCGGCTGGTCAGAAATTATATCGGATACGCCGCTAGCCGCACCGCGGCTTTCAGCAATCATCAAACCCAATTCATGCTTTGCCGCTTTTTTAGTACCAGTTATCTGTTCCCTGGTAGGATGCTCAACATCCGCGTCAGGATATAACTTAAGCATTATCTCTCTGAATTTGCCAGCAGTAAGAGCGCGCTGGTCACCATTGGTAACGGCTATAAGCTGGATATGGCTAAAATCATGGTCACTGCTCTTCCATTTATCGAACATCTCGACATCTCTGCCGTGAGCCGCGCTGACGCATCCGGCCCAGTCGGACAGGCGGATACCGCCCGAGGTTATGTCGACACTCAAACCGTAATCGTGTTTAAAATATTCCTCCATATCCTCGAGACCAAGTTTCTTTAAAAGGTGCCTGCCCTGGCCTATGCCGTATATCTGTCGATTGGGATATGTATGAGTTGTAAAAGCCACGAGAGCCTGTCCCAGGACCGCGTCGTCAGAATAGTTCTTCTTTCTAAAAGCCGGGACGAGCGCAAGTTGGGCATCGTTCAGATGAACTACCGGCGGTTTCCAGCTTCTCGCTTCCCTCTCCGCGGCGGCCTTTGCATTACCATCGATCACCTTTACAAGCTCAAGCGATGCCTTGGAAAAGAACTCACTGAACTCTTCCCAGCTGACAGGGTTCTCAGGACTATTATAATTGTAAAGCATCCTCGTATAATAACCGCCGGCATCTTTTATCAGATAGACGGCCGTACCGTCCTCCTTATAGGTACGGTAGCATACGGCAGTAGTCTGCTTCGGGAATGTGCCGGATCCTATATCCACACTGAACTTGGCAACCTCTTCAAGTTTTGCTTTTTGTCCGGACGTACCCAGCATGCTCTCATAATCCACCTTCTCTATAGTGCCGTTACGGGTCCTCATGGTCTCGTAATATGGTTCTACGTGATTCAGGTTTTTCCCGGCTTTCTTCAAAAATTTCTGCATCGCAATGCCATGGAACTGCATTACCCTGCCGAGGCCGCCGGCCGGAAGCCATATCTCGGACGAGATCTGCCATATATTCCTATCCTTCAGATTGGCCGCCATATTGTCCAGCCAGTCATCCGGCACATCATCGTTCAACATAAGCAATATTGAATCTATTATGAAAGAATGATAACGCTGTCCGGACTCTTCAAAAAGCTTCACTAACTGCGCCTGCTCCTTTGCATCCAGAAGACTGACTGCCCTCAATATAGGATATCGGCTCTCAATGGGTTCGTTCGCCTGGGTCATGGCAATTTCATTACACGCGGCTATAAAACTGAATAGATTTGCTGGGTTCGTAGCGGCTTCGCCAAGATATTCACGCAGTTTATTCAGTAATTCTTTAGAGTTGTCATTGCGCATTGCCTGGTCAACGGCGTCGAGATCTCTGATAGCTTGCACAACCTTGATCAGTCTATCAACATATTCCTCATGGGTACCGTGATCCAAATGGTTTATATGCCGCAATTCGTCATTATCCAATATATCTTCGCGTAAACTTTCATTGCCGTCTGTCAATATATGCCGTAATAAAAGGCCTCCTATATATATGGCGCCGTCCCTGACGCCGGCATGGCTGACATTGGCATGAGAGATATCGTCCTCCCATCCTATGGCGGCCTGACCGACCACTACCCGGAACTTAACCGTATTGCCGTTAACCTTATGGCTCAGCATCCAGTTGGCCAGATTGTTTATTTCTGCCGAACTAAGCAGGTCCTTCAGCTCAATCGGAGGCCCTCTATATTGCTCAGGCTTCGTCACGCCCGGATGATAACCATCAACATATTTGATGCTATATGCCTTTACTGCGCCATCTTCCATGTCCAGCTCTATCATTTTCCCGGCGTTTATCAGATTTTCGATGATCGGATTTGTCTCAGGGGCAAGGAGTCCCTTGAGGTCGCGCTGCGAAGGGCCCTGCGCATCCTGAAGATTTGGCCCGATCGGTTCACCCCGCTGAAAAGTTTTGGTAGAGATCATGAATCTATCGCCGGCATTAACCCAGTTGGCCTGGGGCGCCGTCTGGGCAGCTACAGCGGCCTGACTGCATATGCTGACTTCGTATATGGCGTCCTGACGTTCGTAATAGACGCGCACAACGCCGTCTTTACAATATATATTTTTAAAATCGATCTTCTTGAGCAGATCCTGGTTATTTCTGAACTGATCCCTCATCGTCTTTTCAATGGTAACCGCATCATTATTATTTACGAGGAGGTGATCGGCTATCGCTAAAGCTATGGCAAAAAACCTTACATCATCTTTGGTGGGTTTCTGGAATATTGAATAAGCGGCTAAATTTTGATTATTCTGAAGAGGGATTGCGTATCCGTAGGAAACTGAGTTCAGCAAAAAAGAGGATAGGACCAGGATGGAAAGAAGCCTCAATAACTTATTTCTTTTGCTCATATGCCCCTTTCTATAGGTCAATTGATATAAAAAGGGCTGGCTGCTAAATCCTTCAGCCAGCCCTTCAAGCGTTACCACTATTTTGCGGGCATTTAATTTGCTAAATTTACGTTATGCGGCCCACTGAACTTCACGTTCATTGTTAAGCGCCTGGTCCATATTGACCTGGCGGATAGGCACCTCTAACAGCAACTCTTTTATTAACCGGTTTATTCTTGTGATCAGGCTCTCGTCCCCTTCACCGTCAGCGGCCAAGAGATCCCGCAGGTCATTTATGGTGAGGTTCCTGCCGGGAGTCATGGCTCTTATGGCTCTCAACAAGGCCTCTGCTATATTATTTCTATTATCAAGGTCTTCCTTTGTAGTATGAGCGGCCATTATAGCGGTGGCCAGTATTTCAGTTCTATAGATATACGTCTGCCCCCTCTGGGCCTCTTTGTCGTTCACTGCCAATAGAGGAGATGCGCCTATTATACCCTTAACCTTGGCGCGGTAACCCTGATCGGTCTGCACCCTGTTAAGCTCACTCTTGAGACATATGATGGCGTGCGCCTCCTCAGGTATATCGCCAACGAGATTTTCAAGGGATGTGAACGCTTTTATACTGAGATTTTCCATATTCGTGACACCGTATACCATCTTAATATACTTCCTGACCTCAGGAGACTCGACACCCAACCCTTGCTGCACGAATATCGTGCAAGGCTTAGATGTATAGGTAGCAAGGTTGGTGCCGAAGGCTTGAGCGACTTCATCGACTACAAACTTATCCCGTTCAAGCGGTGCTGGCGGTTTTATGGTCATAGTCATGTCGCGGCCGCCGGCAGTGCTGCCCTTTCCTCTGTCTCTGAATTTAACATTCTCTGGTAAATCCGGTTGAGCTTGATCTGGCTCGGCTTTAGGCCCTTTTACTGACGGCCCCTTAGCGCCTTTCTTATCCGGTGCAGTGGTTTCTGCCAACCTTTCAGGACCCGGCATGGGCGGACGCTTATTTATATCATCGCCTGGCCATGACAGCAAGAACTGCGCTTTTCCAATCGTCTGTATTGTGTATTCGCCAACCGCTGTCGCTGGTAAAAGTGAGGTCAAATCACTTTCGTTAAATTTCTGTCCGGCCCGTAATCTGATCTCTGTAATACCGGGACCCGTAATCACTACTTCACCACTGATCATTTCGATCTCTTTATAGGCATCTTTGTTGGGTTGGATATTGATCAATGCCGGGCGCTGTTCACCCTCACCATTCAGTGATACCAGATGGACAACGAACAACTCCCTGTCCCAAACAGGCGGGTATGTACCTTCTATCACCGCCTTAACTTCTGCATTTATGGAACCCAGATAGGACGGTGTAACGTCATAGGCCTTATCGGTTATATCGAATGCAGATGTGTCGGCAAACCCTTCTCTCTTCAACCCTTTCCTTATCATTATATCTATAGCCTCATCTTCGGTCTTAGGTCTCGTAGGCGCTATAGCATCCAGCTTGTCTCTCATATCTTTTCGCAATGCAACCGCTCCGTCCTTAAAAACCAATGGGGTGTTGAAATCGGCGAAACTATATGTAGTGTTAGACATCTCTTGGGGCTCGATCAGAACTATCTGCTCCTGAGCTTGAGCATTTTTCGTTGACATAATTATCCAGGCCTCGTTCTTTGATTCAGGATTCCATGAAGGCGGATGCGTCTGAAGAGAGAGGCCAAAAATGCCATGAGGATGCCCCGCTGGCGACAATATCACTTGGCCGGGCTTCAGATCAATTATATGCAGATAGCTCGTCACTTCTTCCCTGGCGCGCCTCATCTTCTCCATAAGACCTGTCACATCATAACCTGGCTTCATTATGCCTGCTATATTAGGTATGGCGACCCCTGTGGCCGCATGCCAATTCTGAATTGATTGTTCATTAACCCATCTCTCATATTCCGGCTTAAATACGTTATTAAATTCCTGCTCGGTCAATCCGGTCTTGAAATTGGCCTTCAGTTCCACTATAAGCCTTCTGTCGAGCTGCAGGGCCGCTATGAACTTATCTACGCCGCCTTTTTCCTCGATCTTTTTATTAAATCCCATGACAACCTTGGGAGGGAATCTCGTATGCAGATATTTTACGAACATCGGCTTCTTGGCAATTCTCTCACCAAGCATTCCCGGGTTGCTATCTATCAGCTCCTTGAGCGTTATTTCCGGCAATACTACTTGCGTCGGCCCTTCATTGCCCACTATGATCCTGGTGTCTGGTATGGCCGTCATGAGTTTCCTATCGCCTGTCGGCTGAGTTGAGTTATTCCATATCTCTGCAAGCCCCGGCTCGCCCAACCCTTCTCCGCCCCATGCGTAAAATACCAGATTCTGACTAGTGTTATTAGTTACCATAGTCCTGGATAATTCAACAAGTTGTTTTTGTCTCATAACATGCGCCATCGTCATATTGTATGCCCTCTCCTGTGCCTCCGGTGTACTTAGATCTTTTGTATCTATCCATAGTACATCAACCGGACTTCTTGAATAAGGTTTCCATTGATCAAACCCCTGGTCCCGAACATACATCTCCACTATAGGAACGCCGAGCGCTCCAGCAACGTGTTTAGGCGAGGAGCTATTACATATAAGCTGAGCCGACCTGCCCATCAACGCGCCGAAATCACCGTAACTGCCCTGGAATCCTATAAGGTCAGGAGTCTCGGTATGAACACCGATCGTATCCATCTGGCTAGTATTAATAGCTGTCACTTTAAGGCCCGCCTCCTGGACACGTCTCATTATCTCCCTTGCCCTTGCAACGTCTCCGGGATTTCCCTTCTTCGTCTTGACCGGATTACCGGCAGCATCAACTTTGCCGGCCGTCGAAAGCATGACAACATTACCCTGCCTTATCAACTCCGAAACTAGTCTCACTTCAAAATCGACATTAGTGGGATTTATCCATTTAGTCTCGTCGTCGTCTGTGCTGAATGCGACAGTGACAACGCGTTTATCGCCAAGTTTGAGCCTATCCCATACAATATCCGCATTCTGCCTATGCTGAGGTGCTATATCAACGTGGGTATAAGGCCCTCCTACCTGGTTAGGCTGGGGACCGAATATACGGTTCATCCATGCGCTTATCTCTTCGCCTATAGTCTTGTTAGGATCGGGAACCATGTCATAGAAGAAATAGTTGCCTGGTTCACTGGCCGGGTTCATGGTAGGCAATAGACCCAACTGGAAGAACGGAGAAGCTGAATCTATAACGATATATTCGCCTTCCGCTACACCGTTCGCCTGTTTAGCTTGTTCTATGGCATCGAGCGTGATATGAAAATAGGCATATCTGTCAAAAGGCGTTTTGGTGCTCTTCCATTCCTGTCCGACAACGGGCAGGCCTGTATAAAAAGGCTCGACCTGAGACTTCTTGCCGCCCACCAGAATAACTTTGGCATCCGGGAATACGCTAGCCGCCTTCTGCATAATAATACTGTTACAGGCTATCTCGCCGCCGATCTTGCCTCTCGACAGCACAAAGACCGCCTTTATACGGTCCTTATTCGCCATATTAAAAGGCGCTTCTCTGCCTGCAGTAGCCCAATACCTTTTTGCTATATCCTCCGGAGCATTTAATCCAAATCCCCTAAGGGTGCCGTCGAGTTTTGCGGCTTTCTGCTTATCCCCTTCCGCGGTAAAGTTGTTGGGGTTTCTGTAATACTGTATCACCTGTATCGAAAGCGCAAGCCATACTCGAACGGCCTGCGGATTATGGGCATCCTTGTATGTCTGCACAACATCCTTGAGTAGCACTTCCGAAGCGGCAGCGGCTATCTCCGGATTCTCATGGCTCGCCAATGCCAATAACGTCGAGATGGCATCGGTCAAATATCCTCTGTTATTATTATAAGTAAGGAAGAAATCGGCGGCCGCACTCTCGGCGTAAGCGCGCGCAACGATAGGCGTAAGCTGTCCTTCCCTGGTAAGATTCTCAAGCTCGGCCAGCTTAGCTTCCCTTTCAGCAGGGTTCAATTTCTTCTCGTTGATCATTCTGTCTACAACCTTTGCAACCTGCTGCATAAGCGCAGGTATAGCCTCTGGAGCTATTTTATGATCCCGTATAAGCCCAAGGACCTCGGCCAACCTGATACTTGCGCTTTGAGAGGCCGGCGCCAATTTGGCCAATTCAAGCATTCCTTCATGGAGGGCATCAGGACCATATACATATATATGCCTTGTGCCGTTCTCTATCCTGCTTATAACTATGGTATTACCCATTCCCATTATGCTCACTATGCCTTCTTCACTGTAGGTGGCGCAATAATTGGAATAGAGGGTTACGGCAAAACCATTATTACCTAAAAATTCCAAGTTGTCATTAGCTACGCTGTTCGACTCAACCGATGTCCTCGGTTTCGTCGGCAGGGCGGCAGCTTCGGGCTCCGCAAAAGCCTTGATCTCGTCGTTACCTCTTATAGTAGCCGTAATATTCTTGGCCTGTTTAGATGCCTTTATAGGTATCACAACCACGGCGTGCTTCTTATGTTCATATGCCACTGCAACATCCCTAACGCCAAAGACGTGTGCCTGCGTAGTCGTATCATCGTCGGCAAATAGTATATTGCAGTTTTTGACCCCTGGGCCAACCTGGACCCTTCCGCCGGTTCCAACCGGCCTTATATAATTGTCGCCGACTTTTTCATCCGGCCATACACCCCTTAAGGACCCTTGTCCTCCGACGGATTGCCGGGCGACCGTTTCATTAAAAGGTGATACGGCAACGCCGAACCTCATGTCGGGCTTGCCTTTTCCGGGAGGCGGCACTACAGCCTGAACAATGCCCTCCTCAAATGCGACGCATATCTTAACATTGTCACTGCCGCTATCGCTGACAAAATACTTATTCACCTCTGCGGTAACTGCGCTCTCCTCAGGGGTTCCTATGGAATTATAGAGCCTCATCAACTGCGCATAATCTTCGGGCCTCAACGTCTCAAACATCCTAAGCACCTGGTCCGCCCTGAATACAAAGAAACTGGCATTGTAGCTTGCGCCATCCGCTATATACTGTTTCATCGTCTCCGTATCCGGGGTCTTGCCGTCGCTCATCATAGGTTTCTCGTGGAACCTGGAAACCGATTGGACGCCCGTGAATAATGTATCTATCCCCGGATCTACCGCTATATAACCTTTGTTGGCGTCTGGGCTCTTATCGCCCCTGCCTATAGCATCCTTCTCTTCTTTCAACGGCGGATTACCCAGCAGGGCTACTGTGGGCTCCAACCAGGCTATATTCTCCGCCTGTGTCAACGCATCCTTAAGCCCTTCCATTACGCCGGGCTTAGGCAGCAGAACATAATCCGATCTTTCTGTGACAATAACTGTATCCGGCCCTCTGAGTTTCGAAATATAAACGGCAGCATATCCGAATAGCGCTGCCTTTTCCAAGGCCTTCTCCTTGCCTTTGGCCGATAAAGCCTTATCCTCGGGTATGAAATTCTCGGCCGGGATATGTATGCCAGCGGCGGCCAGCTCTTGCTGCGCAATAGGTATCATCTCGCGTTCTATTATAAAGAATATATCTTTCGCGGCCCTGCCGGTGCTGATCGCTCTCTCGGCCGCCCATACGACATGCGACTTCCCGAACAATCTGACGAACGGCTTTAATGCGCTGTAGCTGAACGGGCCGAATCCTTCGCCGCGCCCTCCGACAGGTATGATGGTGACGACCTTCTTGTTCTTATTGGCGTCATCTATTATATCCTCAACTATGAGCCTGACGGTTCTCTTGCATTTAGGCGACAAAAGCTCTATGGCTTGGCTCAAGATACCGCGCGTGAAGATGGGGTAATTTTGTGCGCTGCGCTCTATGACATCTTTTATCGCCCTTCTAACTATCTCGGCGTTACCTTTCTGCGTCGCTTCATCAAATATGCCCCCTATCATCTCAAGCGCTATGGGTATGGAACTGGCATCTACATCAACTCCGTCTTCGGTGACCTGCCTCAATCCTTCGTTAAGACTGCCTAGGGCATCCCTTAACGAATTCGACAGACCCATCCCCATTTCTCGTTTAGGCGTCCAATACCATGGTTCATACCTTAGATATACGTGAGATGCCTGCGCAGGATCGTTCACATAGCTCCATACTATATCGGCCATCTCCAATATGTCGCGTTGTATAATATCCCTTTTCTCATGGAACTGCTTGCTGCAGAAATCGTTTATCAGGTATTCACGGGAAAGGCCTCGTCCGCCGCCATAATAGACCGGGATCATATCGCGTTCAAGCTTCCTGTCAAACCTGTACTCCTCATTCTCTTCATTGACAGCTATGGTCAGGTCTATTCTGTCCCTTAATATACTGAAATGGGCAGGGGTTATACCCTCCATCACTATAAGATTTTTAGCTGGACCGACCTCCGTTCCTCTCACATCCACGGATTTGCCATTCAGCAGTCTGTCAAGGGCATCGCTCATCTTGTAGGCACTATACATCTCCGGACCTAAATGGATCGATAACCTTTCATTCCCGGCGACGACATCATATCTGAGAGTTTCGGGATGCATACCGAGACGATCCGTAGGTATTAATCCTATATTCTTTGCATTTCCGCCTTCATACTGCGCCGCAAACCATTCGGTCAGAGGACCTATCAAAGAGGTCTTGCCTGAACCGCCGGAACCGAATATGGCAACAACAAGGGGTTTGCCGCCCTCCCCTTTTCTCTTTTTATCTTCGACCTTAGCTGCTATCTGAGTCTTCATAAAGTTAAGGAACGGCTCATGCAGCAGGGAATAATAGTGGACCTTAAGCGTTTCCAGTTTTTTATAAGCAGCTTTTATATCTTTGACATCCTGTATCTGTTCTATCTCCGTATACGCATCCCTGGCTTCCTGAGAATAGGGCACGTTGCTTTCAGGGTTTATTGCCGCTTCGGCCTGTTCAAATAACTTCTTGGCCTCAGCTATCATCTCCAGCCTCTCCCCCTCTGACTGGGCTGTGCTTACACGCTCCGCTGCCCTCCAGGCCAATTCATAGGCCGGCAAGGTCTCATAACTGGCTATCACCGACTGCAACCGTTTAATTTCGCCTTTTCTTTCTGCAGAAGCTATCAGCGTTTCAACGTTTTGTTCCTGATCAGTTATCTGTTGTAAAAGAGCTTCCGCCTCGGGCGTTTTAGCCTTCAATTCATACCCGCTTCTTAGGAACATATCCGGAGGCATATTCACCAAAGATTGAGGTATATAAACCTTCTGCCTTCCCTGATAATCCCTTACGAAAAAGCATCTCTTCCTTAAGTCCGTGGATATCAAACCGGCCGATTCCATATCCCTGATCTTTTCACTCACAAGACGGGCTCTATGGTATGGCCTTATACCTTTATATTCGCTATTGCTGGTATCGAAGCTGAACCTGTACCACGCAAGCACCTCTAGCTCTGTCTCAAGTTTTTTTATTGGGAAGCCATCCTCTGTGCTTAATTTCGTTATACCTTTATATATTGCATTGAGGAAGCTGCGGCCCGGATCTCTTCTGGGCTCATAGATAGAAACCAAATAGAGCAGATATTCCAAATTTTTTGTCTCTACGGCAACGTCTAGGAAGAATTGTGTGTAGTCGCTGACGCCATTGCGGCGGGCTTCGTCCGAGGCAATATGCATTTCGGCCATTACTGCGGCACCGTGAGGAGTGCCATATTCGGGTTCTCCGCCGAACTGCTCGACATACTCATGAAGCACTGCCTGTGCCTTCTGATGTTGATTGGCCCTCTTCCAGTAAGCCTCAGGTACATATATAAAACCTTTTTCAAAATCGTATAGAGCGGCTAGGCCTGGATATTTTTTATTTTTTCTTTCAAAGAAGAATACATCGTCTCCGAGAGGCACGGCTTTAACTTTGAGCTTGCCGGCCTTCAACATACTAAGCAGCCTTGTGGACCATATTGGAGGCGCCCTTGATTTAATAAGATCTTCGGCCTCCGGCCCTACCTGCACATCATAGGTATTGGGAACGTCTGTAATGCGTCCAAGCATCCATTCCAACTCATCCTCTGTAAGATCGGGCGTGCCTGGCGCCTTCTTGGTTATAAATGGCTTGCCGGCTTGCCCTATGCTTCCGGGCGTTCCGAGAGGCGCGCTTATGAGAGAATCTAACTTAGCCTCCGCCACGCGTATTATATTCTGCTCTTCGGCGGCATCCACGGCCGGCCGTTGCCTGTCCCTATTGATCTTCGCTATGGCCTTTCTTATGCTCACTTCCAGAACACCCTTTACGAGTTCCCTATTCCTGATGTCCATGCCCATGCCCGATAACTCTTGTATAGATTTATTAAGCCATCTGGTCACATAGGTATCTACCCATCCGGCCTTCATCTCTTCGACTTTCCTGACCTCGAGGAGTTCCTTGTCCCTCTCTTGAATAAGCAGATCCGACAATAGCCACGCCGCAAGAGGCGAGGTCGCAGGTTTATCTTCATTAACTATTAATGCTTCGAATGGCGTCTTCTGACCTGTCAATACGGAAAGGTATGGACTATCCGCCTCTTTGGTAATCGTAGGGCTGATAACGACATAGGAGACGTTCTTCGCTTCCAATATCTTGCTTACACCTTTGGTATGAAATCCTCCGGTTATCAGCACGGCAACATCGGTCTTCTTCGTGTGCATGCCCTTGAACATATTATCGACTATTACGTTGTCCCTCTTCATGGCTATCTCATAAAAACTTATCAGCTTGGGGAATACGCTCATGATCTCCGGGCCGGGCTCAACATGCACATAGGAAAGGCCGAAACGTGTGGATATCTTTGTTATGAAATCCGCGAAGACCGCGGGAGAAAATTCATCTTTATGAGCAAGGTAATATTCAAACTCCTTGTTCGTCAGGGCGATGTTCATGAAACCTATGATGACATTGACGTTCGTCCAGAGCCTATCGAGCTCGCGCTGTTCGTCGCTAGTGAACATCTTCTCTTTTATGCTCGCCACAAGCTGGTCTATCTCGTCAAAAAGTTTTTCGTTATTTATCTGGCTATATACACCAAGGTAAACTATATATCGGGAAAGATTTCCGTACGATTTCGCCATGTCAACGCCGAGCTCTTCGGCGGTCTTATTAAGGTAAGCGTAAAATTCATTACCATCTATCTGCCCCAGTTTAAACTCAAGGCTCTTCGCCACCAGCTTGGCGACTTTATCCTTAGACATCTTCTTGCTCAGCTCATCTATTAATTTGGACCTCTCATCGTTAACTATGTCGAAATTTATCTTCTTCTCAAGGGCCGTAGCGTTCGCCAATATTTTTATGTTCGGAAAATCATTAAGGATCACGCCCTTCGCCGAGGCCGTATTCGTGAGATAAGTGATATGGTCGGCAAATTTTGTCTTCTTATCTTTGTAGAGTTCGATCTTCGAATCGAAGTCGAGCAGGTCCTTTGGATATAAAAAGCGTTTGGCCTTCGATAAAGCCGATTTTATGTCGTTGTAATATTTAAGGAAGGATTCTTTATGTGGATAACTCTCTAGAAATGCGTTAAGGTTCTTTATATAATATTCCCTGTCTTCGGCGCCGTATATCGTAAATGGGTAATCGGTAGTTATGGAAAGAAATTCCGTACCGGTGATCTCGCCTTTCTTCATAAAATAATCGGCGGCCTCTCTGCGCACTTCAGTATCAGGGAATGCCTTGAACCAGGCAGTATCGACCAGACCATCCGCACCCTCAACGGCAACGAAGTTCACATTGTAGTTCTTTATAAGGTGCTCTAATATCTTGGCAATATTTTTTTGAGCTTCGTAATTACAATGGGCATCCTGGATGTGGAATACTACGTTAGGGCTCTTTGACTGATATTTTGCCTTGATGGAACCAACACCGACTGGTATGTTAACTTTATCAATCGATAATTCGGTCTTATCAATTGAATTTTTGTTAGACACAGCAGTCTTATCCACAGAAGCAAAAGCAATGTTAGATAATAAAAAGGCTGGCACTAAGAGAAGTGCTAATATTCTCTTCAAAAATTTCCACTTTTTATTGGTATTGGCCTGGCTAATTAGCATTTTATGACCCCTCCTGCTTATCTTTTTAAATAATTTAACTTAAATTTATAGTGTGTAAAAGTATACTATCTTTAATGACTTTAGTCAACTGCAATTATGTAACTTTTTTAAAGACTAACTTATATCAAAACTAACTGTTTTTTCCTAAACGGGTTAATTAGATGTCATGTGTCCGCAGACCGCTTGGCAGAGCCTGCAGACACATAACATCTTCCCTGTTCGATCTATTGTATGATGAACAGGGCGAGGTATTCCATCCCTCCTTGTTATAAACTTTACGCTTTCGTAAGCACTTCCGCTACATATCTAGTGAATTTACGCACCTCTTCTTCGTAATCCTTAGGCGCTATGGGCGGAATGTACCTATACCAATTCGGACCCAGCTTCTCCATGATGCCTTTGGCTATAGCCCTATCGCCCAGTGTTAATATTTCACATACCCATCTATATATACCTATATTGTATGCGCTGTCTTTGGACAACTCTACAAACTTGAATGCGCTGTTCTTGTCGTATTCTTCTTCCAGCCCTGCGAAGACTATATCGCTAGCCTTTATTCCATATCTACCGGCTATCGCGGAGTAGATGCTATTCATCTCTACTTTGCGACCGGCCTGGGCCAATATTACATCTTTCCTATTTATCACACCTTCTAGGCCTCGTGCAGTTAGATAGTTATCCACATCGGCTTCCGTCTTTACTGTTGGGTCGGTTATTACCAATATGTCTTTCACGGGATCCTTGTCGATTCCAACGCCCAACAGCCTCCTTCTCTCCTTTATGTCTACGGAAAGCGGCAGTCCTCGCTGTTCAACACCGGTAGTCCACACAACGCATCTGGTAAGCGACCTATTCTTATAGGCCTTCAAATGATCGAGCGCTTCTTTACTGTAAGTTATCCTGAATTCCTTAGCATGTTTCGCATATAACTTCATCGTCTCAAGCTCGAATAAGGTGGCCTTATTAAGCTGCAGGCAAGATATGGGTCTATACATCCTAATATAATCCGCCAATTCGGCGCGGTCCATCTGTCTCAGATCGGGCGAGACGATCGAGAATAACTCGCCATTAGCCCTATCTATGAACTGCCCTAAGGTCTCTCTGATATTTTCGTCGGTGAGATCTATGTCCAATAAAGCCGCTACCGCCAACCTATTCCTTCGACCGGCTTCTTCGGCTACCATATCTTCCAAGGCCGCTACATTGCGTTTTGCATCTCCCCGTAAGAAGGCAATCATGATATTCTTATATCCGAGAGATCGGATCGCTTGCTCTATACGATGCCTTTCCTCTATCGGCATATCCTTGCTGCTGGGCACTCCTACTATTACAAGTTGTCCGGCGATCGCCCTGTATAGATCGCTCTGATATCTGTGTTTGGCTGATACGATAGGCAGAATCAGATCTGCGGCCAGCACCGCTATATTCATTATGGAGAATA
>Ga0265297_10006369_pt1 | contig 17219 bp, 19 predicted proteins | sample Munlanlwell13791_FD_192502 | JGI IMG/M metagenome (GOLD analysis project Ga0265297, IMG submission 192502) | Leachate microbial communities from a municipal landfill in Southern Ontario, Canada - Leachate well 137-91 | ecosystem: Engineered > Solid waste > Landfill > Unclassified | place...
CGATACGCCCCGAGTAGCCAGTATTGTTGCAGTCTGGGCATCCCTGGGGTTCGTATAGTGAGAATTCCTTAGAACCTTTAAGCGGGACCTTATATCCAAAGCTCTCCACATCTTTTTCCGTTGGAGGCAAAAGGCCCCCAACTGTTTTTTCGATAGCTTCCACTAGGGCGGGGCTGGCTTTATATGGCTTTTTACATTTATCACAAAGCTTTCTGACTAGCCTTTGACCGATACAAGTACTGATTGTGGAGGCAATTAGGAAGGGCTCAATATTCATATCCAACATACGAGGCAAAACACCAGAGGCAGAGTTTGTGTGAAGGGTCGAGAGTACAGTATGCCCCGTTAGGGCCGATTGTACAGCCAAATCGGCTGTCTCTGCGTCACGAATCTCTCCAACCATGATGATGTCTGGATCTTGACGGAGGATGGAGCGAAGCCCGGAGGCGAAGGTTAGCCCAACGGCAGCATTTACCTGAATCTGGTTCACTCCCTTGGTCTGGTATTCCACCGGGTCTTCGAGGGTAATAATATTAACGCCGGGATTATTGATTTTACCTAAAATAGCGTAAAGAGTGGTTGTTTTACCAGAGCCGGTTGGTCCGGTCGAGAGTACCATGCCGTGAGGCTTCTTGATTCCTTGCGCAATAAGGCGGAAAGAGTGACCCCGAAATCCGAGATTCTCTAGACTGATGGTTCCAGCGCTTTTGTCCAAGAGACGCATGACCACCTTTTCGCCGTGAACTGTGGGCGAAACAGCGACACGGATGTCAATTTCGTGATCATCGATATTAACGTCAAAACGACCGTCCTGTGGGATTCGATGTTCATCAATTTTAAGTTCTGAGAGAATCTTTATTCGCGAAATTAAGGCGGATTGGATATGTGCCGGTAGTGACATCGTTTCCTGAAGGATGCCGTCAATCCTAAACCTAACCTTGAGGGCGTTTTCCCAGGGCTCAATGTGGATATCAGAGGCCTTTGCCTTAGAGGCATATTCCAAAATAGTATTAACGGCGCGAGTAACCGGTGCATCCTCGGTAATTTCAGCTAGATCTCCGCTGGTTTTAATTTCTAGCTTGGTGGTCTCGACGTCCTTAAGGGCTTCACTAACCTCACTGGAGAGGTCTTGATATTGATCAATTACTTTTTCGATGCCTTCTTCTGAGGCCATGTAGGGGTTTACTCGAAATCCGGAACGACGCTCCATAAATTCAATAACCTGGACATTATTCGGGTTCAACATCGCTACGTTGAGCATATTTCCCGAGAAACCAAAGGGGACAGCCTTATATTTTTTGGCCATCTCTTTGGACAAATTCTTTAAAATATTCTGATCGACCTTTACCGAGGAAAGATTTACATATGGGAGATCGCTGGAGATGGCCCTCGCCTTTGTAACGTCTTCAATAGAAAGCATTTTCTGCTTTATTATCAAATCAGCTAGCTCTTGGCCCGAACGCACACTCTCAATCTTTAACTGGCTTAACTGGTCAACGGTTAAGAGTTTCAGATTCAGTAAAACATCTTCAAATTTTTTTTGATCTACCTGAAGCATTGTGTTCTCCCTCTAAAAACCGGAAAACAAATCACTTTTTCCGATTCCTTCCATAGTGATTGTGCCGTAATCAGAGAGAGTCTCGACATTTTTATAAGTCTGCTCATCAATATTGGAGGGAACCTCTGGGATGGTCTCTACCTCTGTGATAGTCTGCGATTCCTCCTGTTTTGGCGAAAGCATCCGAATAACCAAAAAGATCGAAATCCCCATTGCGAAGAAAGCAATTGTCAATATTAAAATATCTTTCTTTTTCATTATTGCCCCCTTGAGTAAGTTTTGACTATTAGGCTTACAGATAAAGACTGATCTGAACCAGACCCTTGGACACTTATCTTTTCGACTGAAATTATCCTAAGTCCAGTTTCTATTTTTTGTAGCACCTGTTTGAGGGCATTATAATTAGTGGCAGTTCCGGATACCTGGTAAGTAGCGGGGGTGACTATTGCGGCTTCGTTGGTGTCTGGGGCGGAGGCGCTTTCTCCGTTCTCACTAACGCTGCTTACCTGTAGCCCGACTCCAGCCGCAATTCGTTCCAGCTGGACAAAAAGCCTTGGGACATCTTTATCTAATGGTAACGCTGAAAGAACTTTTTCATTTTTTACGATGAGTTCTTCCTTGGTTGACTCTAGGTTTTTCAAATTCTCAAGATTGCTTTCTAACCGTTCTAATACCGCCTGTTTTTCCTTTAGTTCTTTATTAGTGGTGGTGAGACTATTATATAGGGGTCGCAGGATGCCGAAGCCCAAGATAAGAGCAATCAGGATAGCGCCGCCAATAACAGCGACAAGATAGCCGTATTCGTTGATTTTATTGTCTTTTTTTACCATAAAACCCCCGTTGCGACATTAAAAGTGGCATTGAAATTAACTCCGTTGCTATCCTTGGTATATTGCTTGGTAACCAGGTTGGTAAATAGGTTTGCAATCCCGGTCGTTACCTTTCCTGATTCGGAACGAAGTTCTTTTGTTGTGGCGCTATAAGTAATTTTGTCTTCAGTAGCCCCATTTACTTCTAAAACAAAGTCTTGGGCAGTCGAAACCTTAAGGGCGTAAATCCAACTTCCATCGCTTTTAACCTTTGCTGTGCCAACGTTGGCACCATTCATTGCGAAGTTTATTTCATCTTGAGGTTCCCCGGTGCCGTTTAAGACCACTGCTTGATAATTCTCATAGCTCTCCAGGTATCTAGCAATTGAATCAACGCTCTTACCTACTAGAGTGGCCTCCACGGTATCCCCTTCTATTGTAAGCGAGCGATAGGTTACATCTCCGGGTGTGGCAGCCTCCAGATGGGGCAATAGCAACGTCCAATTATTCTCTCCATCTAGGGTTTGCTTAATAGCTGAGAGCCCGGCCTCTAGTGTAACAACGGTTTCTTCCAGCTCTCGGTATTGCTCCGATTCTGAATTGACGGTATCAATATCTTTTTCGGTATTATTCAGTCGGAGGCTGGCGGCTACTTTAAGAGATCCGACAATAACTAGAGCTAAGGCCACTGCTCCCACAATTGATATACCAACAATAGTACCAAGGGTATTCCTTTTGGCCTGTGCCTGCTTTTGTTTCTGAATCTCCGGTACTAAGTTAATGTCAAACATTGTCCCCTCTTTAGCGCATCGCTAAGCCGATAGCAGTAGCAAATTCAGCTGATACATTCATTATATTATCATTGTCGTTCGAAGGATAGGAAATATTGGTCCAAGGATTTCCAAACATAACCTCCATTCCGGTGTATGATTTGATGAACTCGTTAATAAGTGGGAGTCTGGAGGTGGCCCCAGTAAGTATTATACGGGTTATGGGGCTCCCAAACTGCTCTTGATAAAATTTAGCGCTACGTACGGCCTCGTCCAGGATATTTCTAAGAAGTGGTTCGATTGCTTTATAGACTTGGCCCTCTAGCTTATCCTGGGAGAGCCCAAATCTTTGCTTAAATTGTTCTGCCTGGGGCATATCAAGACCCAGCTGTTGTGAGATGGCCCGGGTAAGAGCGTAGCCCGCCAAGGGGAAGCTTCTGGTTTGTACCAAGGTTCCGTTTTCGATAACGGCGATTTCTGTGGTGGTGGCGCCGATATCCAAGACCATTGCCAAGGGGACTTCGGGTTTAGCCAGAGACCGGGCCATAGCAACGGTAGAAGTTTCTAGGGCGATCACATTAAGATTGGCAAATCGCAACAAATCTATAATCTGATTAACTTTGCTTTTGGTAGCGGCAATAATCATTACGGTTATTTCCTTAGTGGAGGGGTCTTCTTTTATAACGCGCCAATCATATTTTACCTCGTCAATTTTTAGAGGAATATTTTGCTCGGCCTGATATTTAATGGCCTTGCTAAGCTCTTCCTTTGACATAGGGGGCAATTTAATAGTGGCATTGAAAACCGAGGTTCCCGGAATAGCGGCGACAACATTATTGGTAGTAATCCCGGATCTTTTTGCGAGATCGGTGATTATTTTTGCTAATTTTTGTTGGTCGAGCTTGGAGTCACTCTGAGTGATACCGGCCGGAACAGGGGCCTGAGCATAGGCCTTTAGGGAATATTTATTTCCGCCACCAGAAAGCTCCACCAATCTAACGTGATTGGTGCCGATATCTAGGCCAAAGTGATCGTTATTCCCTCCTAATATACTCATTTATATTTTCGAATTAGACTCGAATCCCCCTTCCTATATTCATTATAGAGTTTGGTTTGAATTTTGCCAAGTTTTAGTTAGGTTTAAGGGGCTACCTCTCCGCCATCTGAATCGGTTGGATCGGTAACAGTAACCTCGGCCGGTGTGCAGGAGACCCACTGATTAGATAAGTAGCCTGCATTTCGAACCCAGGCATTATATCTTCCAGCGCTTGGCAGTGAATAATAGATTGAGGCGCCGCGTCCTAAAAGCTCTTCAGGCGTTGTGGAACCAACTATCTGGAATTTATAGTCGAATACGTTGGTCGGTAAGTTTATGGGAGTTGCATTAACTGTAATTACCAAAGGAACCGGCCCAGAGGCTGGACTAACCGAGCAGGAAAGACCGACTGCGCTGGCATTAAAGGTAGCAGTGATGGTTTTACTAGCGTCCATTGTAACTAGACAAGTACCAGTTCCAGAGCATCCGCCGCCGCTCCAACCTGCAAAAGTTGAGCCAGAGCTAGGCGTGGCAGTTAGAACTACCTGGGTAGTAGCTGGCCAGGTCTCGGTACAATCAGTATTATTTATGTCGCAATTTATCGAGGTCCCTGTGACAGAACCTGTTCCGGTGCCATTTTTAGCCACTGTAAGGGTGTAGTATTGTATGTACAGAGGGTGGTATGCAAATTCAAAATGTATCGTTAACCCATTATAGCCGGCCATATTCACTCCTTGCCAAAATGAGTCTGCTGCTTCCGATACCCAGTTGTTACAACAGTTTTCGTAATACTTGAATATCGTGCCACTGTTAGTTACCCAAGCACTAGAGGTTGGCTTATAAGCTGCCACGGCAGCGGTTGAGGTGGCGGTACAATTTGCCAGAAAGCCGAGCTGATCTGCGCCGCCAGCATTGTAGGTTTCACCGCTGTACATGTATCCATCATTCCGTGCGAGTTTGTGTTCTCCAAAGATTCTTCCCCAATATACACAGTCGTGGCCATAAACATCTAGCTGGGGGCTTGCTTCACTGGTGCCCGCCTGGAGGTAAAAATGGGCATTTGGCCAGCGCGTGTAATTAACGCCATCATTATTTAGAACAATAGTAGACAGTAAAAACTGGGTTCTGTGGAGTGCACTAGGACTTAGTGTGCAGTCTGCATAGACTGTGGGGGTGATACTATCTAGAAAATTACTTAGACTAAATTTACTATCATCTACCCCCGTGATCCCGAGGCTTGAGTAATATATTTCAACCTTATATTTTTTGAATAATGCTTCGTACCACGAATCGTTGTCCTGGTATTGCCCCGTACCTTTTTCCTGAACATGGTAAACAACGTAAGCGATATCTTTCATGGCACCGTTTACGTTGCCCTGCAACACAAAGGGAGCCGAATATTCGTCTTTCTTTAAGTTTTGAATAGAGTCCTTAAAACCTGTATATAGGTTAGGGTCAAAAAGGCTAATATTGTTGAGATATTCTTCCTTGGTTGTTTGACCGGTAATGTGAGGTGAATATGGTGCAAATGCTTTATAAGAAATTTCGGGATCAGAGTCTAGCTTCTTAACCTCATCTGCGATGGTGCTTTCTCCGGCTCTTAACCTTTGGTATGCTTCATTCGATTTTGCTTCGGCATAAGTTTTTTGTCCGCTTATGCGCTCAGGGTCTCCCGCTCCATCAATTTTTTCTTCGCCATCGTAGTCGTAATATTTATCAAATCTGTAAAAAATGTAGTCACCGCTTACCCATCCAAAGGTTTTAGCTTCTACCTTCTCCTGAATAATGGTTGCCCTTGTGTTCTCTCTCGACAATTCCTTTTGCTCTTCTGTCAAACTTTCATAATTTGAAGTAGCCACGGTATATTTGGCATCAATCTCTGCCTCAGTAACGGTGACCGACTGTGCTGTTGCGTCCTTGTCTACAACTAGAGTATTAATATAAGTATCTAGATAATACTTTTTTAGATCATTGTCATTTTTTATCTCTTCCCACCTTGACGGATTTTGAGAGGTCCCAGCATTATCCTGGCTGTATAGCCAGGCCTTAAAATCGGCAATCAACACTTCTTCATCGTCAACCTTTGCCACTACGTCAGGATTTTTGGTAACTTCTTTATTGAGATATAGGTATCCGACAGCGCCCAATGTCATAAACATTACCAAAATAAGCCCAATCACAAACCAAGCTCTTGGCTTGTTTTCAAAAAACTTTTTCATTTTCTCCCCCCGAAGGTTATTTATTACTTATAATATTAGGCTTTGTAATTATTATGTCAAGCGTCATGCTTTATTCTATATACTAAATTCTATATACTAACGTAATGGGATTATCTATAGGAATAGTCGGATTGCCAAATGTTGGCAAAAGTACGCTTTTTAACGCCTTAACCAAAAATAAGGCGGAGGCTTCAAATTACCCCTTCTGCACGATTGATCCCAACACCGGGATTGTCCCGGTACCTGATGATAGGTTGCCAAAATTGGCTACAGCTGTAAATACCGAAAAGATCATTCCTGCAGTAGTGGAGTTTGTTGATATCGCTGGAATTGTGGCTGGAGCTTCTCAGGGGGAGGGGCTAGGGAATAAATTCTTGGCAAATATTCGTGAATGCGACGCTGTCGCAGAGGTGGTTCGAGACTTTCGTGATGCTAATGTAATTCATGTGGTCGGAGGTGTTAATCCCGAATCCGATATTGAAACGATTAAAACCGAATTAGTTCTGGCAGACCTGGAGACAATGCAAAAGAGGGTCCATGCTCTGGATAAAGAATTTCGGGGTAATCCAAAGATGCGCGAAGAATTAGAATTTTCCAAGAAAGTTCTCACCCTCTTGGAGTCTGGCGAACCGGCGCGCGATATTGAGGCAAAGGGAGAGCACGAGCCGGAGTGGCTAAAATCTTTTCAGCTGTTATCGGCCAAACCACACCTCTACATCCTCAATGTTGATGAGGATAAATTACAAATTTCAAATAACAAGTTACAAACAAATCTCAATATCCAAGATGGCCAAATAATCAAAATCAATGCAAAGATTGAGGCGGAGTTGGCAGATCTTTCTGATGAGGAGAGGGATGAATTTTTGGCCGAACTTGGTATTAAGGAGCCGGGACTAAATGTTCTAATTCGCGAGGCTTATAATCTATTGGGCTTGCAGTCTTATTACACTGCCGGCGAAAAAGAAGTCCGAGCCTGGACTATAAAGAAGGGCTTTACTGCTCCACAGGCCGCTGGCGTAATCCACACCGATTTCGAAAAGGGGTTTATCAAGGCAGACGTCGTTAATTGGCAAGATTTAGTCGACCTGGGAGGCTGGAGTGCTGCTCGGGAAAAGGGCAAAGTTCGACTCGAGGGTCGTGATTATATAGTTCAGGACGGAGATGTAATGATTTTTAAATTTTCGTCCTAGAGGGTCATTGCGAGGAAATATGACGAAGCAATCTAATTTTTACGTTTATATACTTTCTAGCAATAACAATAATGTTTTATACACAGGGGTCACCAATTCTTTAGTCCGTAGGGTTCATGAGCATAAGGCAAAGATGACAGAAAGTTTCACGAAGAAATATAACGTAAATAAGCTTGTTTATTTTGAAACATTTACGGATCCCTTGACCGCCATAACAAGGGAGAAACAAATTAAAGCAGGGTCTCGTCGGAAAAAGATTGATTTAATAAAAAAGGATAACCCTAAATTTAGGGACATGTACGAAGAGATAATATAGATTGCCGCGCTACGCTCGCAATGACAAGTAAAGTAGGAATTCTTTATTGCCTTTGGCGCCCTTGATAGGCGACTCGGTGAGGCTCTCTATTGTAAAGCCATTTTTTGTGGCAAAGTTTTTGATGTCAGTCACAACCTCTTGACGAATATTTTCATCTGTTATTACGCCCCGGTACTTATCGGCGATCTTTTTTCCAACTTCAAATTGAGGCTTTATGAGAGCGATGATATCGCTCGAATTTCGAATTTCGAATCCGTCAGTCGCCGGACAAGTTTTCGAATTTCGAATTATTGTGGCTACCTGCGGTAGCACCTTTTTAAGTGAGATGAATGAAACATCGATAACAAAAACATCAATTGACTCAGGGAGAGCTTCTACGTCCTTGATGTTGGTGCGCTCCATATTAATAACCCGTTTATTATTTCTGAGTTTTTGGTCAAGTTGCCCGTAGCCGCAATCAATGGCGTAAACTTTCTTGGCCCCATGTTGGAGTGAATAATCGGTGAAACCTCCGGTGGAGGCGCCGATATCGGCAATTATTTTGTCTTTAAAGACAATGCCAAATTCTTGAGCGGCTTTCTCTAGTTTAAGGGCTCCCCGAGAAACGTAGGGAAAGGCCTCCCTTGCTCTAATGTCTGACGTTTCTTCAATACTCAGCCCTGATTTAGTAAACATTTTTTCATCTACAAAAATAGCTCCGGCCATAATCAAAGCTTGAGCTTTGGCTCTCGAAATGTTCAGTTTTTCAGCGGTTAGAATATCGAGTCTTTTTTTCATATTAAATTATTTTAACCGCGCTCGACGTATGATCCGTCACGGGTGTCGATTACCAGACTGTCTCCGGTTTTGATAAATAAGGGCACATTTACAACAAACCCTGTCTCTAGGGTTGCCTGTTTGGTGGCGGCGGTGGCTGTGTTGCCCTTGTCGGTGCCCGGCGCATCAGTTACTTTTAATTTAACCTTGATAGGGAGGTCGATGCTTATTGGCTTATTTTTATAGAAAACAAGCTGAATTTCCTCACCTTCTTTTATATAGTTCATCGAGCTCCCGACAATTTCTGGCTGAAGATTGAACTGCTCGTAGCTAGTAGAGTCCATAAACACGTACCCATTATCTTCGTAAAGATATTGGGCTTTTTTCCGCTCTAATTGAACGGGGACAAACTTGTCTGAGCCTTGGAAGGTTTTTTGAACCGTTGCCCCGGTAGCCAGATTTTTTAATTTAGTTCTCATGACGGCCCCAGCCCTTCCGGTTTTAGAATGTTGATACTCCAAAACAAGCCAAGGTTCATCATTTTCTTCAAAAACGACGCCGGTTTTTAGGTCGGTAATGGACAGCATATTAGTTTCCGACGAATGGCAGCAGGGCCATGATACGGGCTCGCTTAATGGCTATAGCTAGTTTTCTTTGATGTTTTGGACATAGTCCGGTTCGTTTGCGAGCATCTATTTTGCCATAACTATTGATATACTTTTGGATTGTCTTAACGTCTTTATAATCAACCTCGTTTCCTCGGTCGACACAAAACTTACAGACTTTTTTTCTTCTTTCAATCATTTTTTCTCCTGGGGCTTTGCCCCACCCTGAGCGACTTTGAGGAGCCGAACGGGTTTCTTAGAATGGAATATCTTCGATATTAATTTCTTCTTCTTTTGATTCGTTCTTTTTCTTCGGCTTATCTTGGTTGGAATCATCTTCTGGGGAACTATCTACCCCCTCAAAACTGCTCCCGGCTTCTTTTCTGTCTAGGAAGGTAACGTCTGTAGCGATGACCTCGGTTTTGTATTTTTTGGAACCATCTTGGGCTTCCCAGCTTCTGGTTTGGAGCCTTCCGATTACGTGGACTCGACGTCCCTTTTTGAGGTAATTGGTTACATTCTCGGCAATCTTGCCCCAGACAACAATATCCGTAAATTCGGCAGAATCCTTTTGTTCACCTTCTGCGTCTTTCCAGACTCGGTTAGTGGCGATGGTGAAATTTGCTACGGCTTGACCGTTTGGAGTGTAGCGTAGCTCTGGGTCTCGAGTGAGGTTGCCCATTAGGAAAACCATGTTTAGATCTTTCATATTTTGCTCCCGGGGTTTATCCCCGCCCTGAGCTTGTCGAAGGGTTTCGTCAGGCTAGGGTATTAGATTGGTAATTAAGAAAATTATATCACTAAAATTATCTTATGTTTATTTTTTTGGCTCTTCTTCCCCAAGCAGGGCTTCTAATTTCTCGTCAATCTTCTTCATTCTTTCACGTTCTGTTTCGGCCGGTACCTTGGGCTCTTTTTTGGTTTTAGCCTTTGTCGCAGTGGCGGCCTCAACTTTTGTCACGATCTTGGCTACGGCTGGCTTTTCCTTCTTTGGCTTGGCTTCTTTCTTTTCCTCGGCGACAAGGAGCATAAAGCGCATAACCTCTTCATTGATTCGGAGGTCTTTTTCAATGCTGGCAATCTTATTTTTTGGGGCATTGAAATACCACAGAACATAGATACCGACATCAGTTTTGTTAATTGGGTAAGCGAGTTTGCGCTTTCCCCAATTTTCTTCGTAAATAATTTTACCGTCTCGTTTCTCTACATATGAACGAACCCGATCGATACTTTTATCGATAGAGCTTTCCAAATCAGGATGAACAATGTAGAGCAGTTCGTAATTTCCGTTTGTTTCCATAAAAAAAATCCTTTCCAAGTCGGTCACTCTGCTTCCGTAAGGAGTGGAGCGGCCCGCATCTTTAATTTATTGCGAGCTGAAAGACTTGTAAGGATTATAGCTTAAAACGTAAAAATGGTCAATGCAGATTAGGCGATAAGCTCAATATACCAATTGCACTAATGGTAATTTGAAATTTAAAATTCGAAATTTGAAATGAAGCATTAATTTTAAATTTCAAAATCTCAACTGAATCAAAACTCAAAACTCAAAACTGAATCGTCGTGTAATGTATAATGTAAGCATGGTCAAATTCATGAGTCAATTAATTGGGGCCGAAATAATTCTTTTTCAGGAAAGGGTTATTGTTGGTCGGGTGACCAGGGTTTTGATAGATCCAGACAATGGCTCTCTAGTTGGCTTTGTCGCCAGGCCTGTTCATCAAAATAAGGATGCCTATATTCCTACCAATGAGATTAAGGGACTAGGTAAGAAGCTTATTATAGTTGAGGGTCTAAGCTCTTTATCGGCGGCGGATGACGTTGTTAAGATTGATAAAGTTCTTAAAAATGAACCAATAATTATCGGTTCTCAGGTTTACGGCGAAAGCGGTCAGCATCTAGGAAGGGTAGAGGACGCAACTCTTGATATGACCCTGGCTGTCTTAAAGAAACTTTATGTGAAGCCACTCTTTCTGGCCGGATTATTAAAGGAGCAACAGTTAATTGATTTCTCTCAAATAGTGAAAATCGAGGAAAAGAAAATAATAGTTCGGGACACCAGAATCAAAGAAAGAAGTGGTTTGGCCATGCCCACAGAAATCCCGCTTATTGAATAATTTCGCCCGTTTAATATTTTTATTAATGGCTTTATAAAGGCATTAAATAGGGCTTGACATGGATTTTGGAAGGTCTATAATTGGTCGCAGTCCTAATTGGGAGGATTAAAGGAGGCTTATGACTCTGATACTATTGTGGGCTGTTGCATTTGCTTTCGCCTACAGAGTTATCGCACAAGGATAATAAAAAAGAACCTGGCCACTGCCGGGTTCTTTTTTATTGCTGATATTTTAGTATCTCTTTATAAGCTTATCTTGATCAAAGGGCATGGGATTTTTCATTTTACTCCACAGAATCAATTGTTTCAGGTACCTATAAGGTCCCAGGTTATGAGAGTGTCTTACCACAAAGCCGGGTTCACGAATGATTTTATAGCCATGCCTAAATGCCCACCTGGCCCACTCTCCATCCTCTCCACCCATTTCATATCTTTCATCAAAATTATGTTTATTCCAAAGATCCTTTCTGATGGCAATATTGGTTGCACCGAAAATTCCCATACGGACTCGCCTGAACTCTTTTACCCCAATCATCCTCTGGACTAAATAAACGGCCCAGTAGTGCGTTTTTTCAAAAAAATTTGCAGCTTTATCGGGCAGGCAAGGGCCAAAAACACCAGCGACGTCGCTTACTTCAAAATGTTTCAGGGCCGACGCAATCCATTCGTGGCTGATAGGAAGAGCATGTGCCACGGTCAATATTACAATGTCACCGCTAGTCTCTGAAACGCCAGCGTTCATTGATATTGGGTAAGTAAATTCGCTCTGCTTTAAGGTCACCCTTTTGGCGCCATATTGTTCTATCACTTCGGGGGTATTGTCCGTTGATTCGGTATCAACGACTACTATCTCAATATTTGAGATAGTTTTTTGTTTTTTAATTTTCTCCAGAAGGGACTTAAGCCTTTTGGATTCATTTTTTGTACGTATGACCACGGAAACTGATTTATTTATCATTTATAACTCTTATGACCTCTTTTATAATATCATAACCATAGCCCCGTCTTGACAAAAATGGGGCTACTTTTTTATATAAATCGTTGGCATCCAAGTCACGATACTTTTTCTTTCCCCGAACTAACTTTAGGGCATCTTCGATAAGTGATTCTTTGTCGATGCTCGAAAGGGATTCCTCTATTAGTGTTTTGGATACTCCTTTTTGTGAGAGTTCGAGTCTTAATAATGCCGGCCCGCGGGAGCTGGCTCTAGAGTCTAACCAAAATTTTATAAAGGCGCTATCGTCCACATATTTATATTCCTTTAATTTTTTTAAGGCGGCCATTACGGTCTTTTGTGGATATTTTTCTAGGAGCTTGTCCGTCACCTCCTTCTCCGATCGTGGTCGGTAGGAAAGATAACGGTAAGCTTTGTCGAGGCATCTTTTCAGCTCGTCTTCTTTGTTTAACCGTGCAATCTCGTCTTTGCTTAATTCCTTACCAACGCGGAGGTCATAGTCCCCAAGTAACTCCTGTCTTATTCCAAAAGCAAACACCCCGTCCAGATATATGTTTAGGCGTTCGGTGTTTTTTTGGACACTAATTTTTGTTATTTTGCTCATCGCTATTAATCTTTTCTTTTATTTTAGCGTGAGCCTTTTTCCCGTAATGAAGAGAAAAATGGGTAAGAGCATAACCAAATCCCAAAATAATACCCAAACTCAAAAATGAGAGTCCGATATATGGATACAGAAATCTGTCGTAGAGCCCAATCAAAAAGGTAGTGCCAAAGGCAAAATAAATTACAAAGATCATTCCTCCCGTAAAGGTGGCTACAAAAAATTTAGAGAATTTCATTTTTAGGAGTCCAGCCGGAAAAGAAATAAAGACTCTAGTAAATCCAAACATCTGGGCAAAAAAGATTGTTTTGGTGCCGTATTTTTTAATGTATTTTTCCAGTCTTTCATAACGGACAACAGTATTCTTTGCTTTCCTCCTTTTTCTCATAGCATTACCGAAGAAGTAGCCGAGGTAGTAAGAGACGGAGGAACCGAGGGCATTACCAAGGCCACCAATAAGAACCGCCCACCAAAAATTAAATTTGCCTTGAGCCAAGAGATAACTGGTGGAAGCAAAGGCCGGCATGGAAGCAAAAGGAATCCCGATTGATTCAAGAAACATGCCAATAAAAAAATTTAGATATTTATATTTCTCGCCGATATCGACCAGGATATTGGTGAGATGGTTTAGCCATTCAATATGAAAAAATTGAATAAAATCCATGTTTAGATATTATACAGCAATCAATTTTTATTTTGAAATTTGAATTGAAATCTTAATTTTTTAATTTTAAAAGGAGGTCGCGCTTTCACAAATTGAAAACTCAAAACTAGGGTTTGTATTGAAACTCTTAATTCGTAATTTATAACTAAAAAAGTCTCGCTTTTTTAGGGCGAGACTTTTTATTTAGACTTCTATGATAACTGGTATCACCATTGGGCGACGTTGGGTGTTGTGATAGAGATAGTCCTGAACCTTGTCCCGAACTTTTATCTTCGCATTAGCCCAATTTTGAGGCTGTCCACCGTCCTCAATAATTCTTCGGACTTCATTACGGGTATTGTTTACCAATTTTTCATTTTCTCTCATATAGATGAAGCCACGAGAAATTATGTCAGGGCTGGTGAGCAGTTTGCCTGTTTTACGATCGACGGTACAGATGACTACAAAGATTCCCTCTGTAGACATCGCCTTACGGTCACGTAGAACAATTTCCCCCACGTCTCCAATACCCAAACCATCAACCAGGATGATGCCGTTGGGTATCTTCTTATCAGCAATTTGAGCTTTTTCTTTTGTAATCTCAAGAACCTCACCATTATCCATGACAAAAATATTTTCGTTTGGTATGCCTACATCCAAGGCAAGATCACGATGATGCTCTAGGTGGTGTCTTTCTCCATGCATAGGCATGAAATACTTAGGTTTGGTGAGTGTCAGCATCAGCTTCAACTCCTCTTGACCTGGGTGTCCCGATACGTGGGTTCTGTCTCCATCTTTTTCGTCAAAAATAACTCTCGCACCAAGGCGGAACAGATCGTCAACAACATGGGTAACAGATCGTTCATTGCCTGGGATTGGAGATGAAGAGAATACAACGGTATCGCCCTTCTTAATTTTGATATTACGATGGTCACCGCTAGCCATTCTCGAAAGGGCTGACATTGCTTCACCCTGTGAGCCAGTAGACATTACGCAAACCTTGTTATCGGGCATGCGGTTAATGTTTTCTATTTTAACGATTAAGTCAGCTGGGATTTTGAGGTACCCTAGTCTGACGGCGATCTCTACATTACGTAGCAAGGACCGGCCTACAAAGGCCAGCTTACGACCATGCTTGAGGGCGGAATTAATAACCATCTGAATCCTGTTTAGCTGTGAGCTAAAAGAGGCGATTACGATTCGCCCTTCTGAGGTGTCCATTATCCTGTCAAATGTTTCGGCCAGATTTTTCTCTGACATGGTATATCCTGGCACCTCTGATCCGGTGGAGTCAGAAAGGAGCAACATAACTCCTTCTTCCCCCCAGCGGGCTAGTTTGCTTATCTCAACATTTTTGTTATCTATAGGAGAATGATCAAACTTGAAGTCTCCAGTGGTAAGTATTCTGCCAAGAGGGGTAGAGATTGATATGCCAACCGCGTCAGGGATTGAATGCGAAACTCTAAACCACTCAATATCAAATTTACCAAGCTTCAGTTTTTCTTTTTCGGGATCGATAACATGCAATCCGGCGCCTTGGGCCAAACTAAATTCTTCTAATTTAGCCTCAATGAGGCCAATCGTAAGCTTTGGGGCATATATTGGCGCCCCAATTTTAGGAAGAAGATAGGGGATTCCTCCGATATGATCCTCGTGTCCGTGGGTGATAAGGATTCCCTTAATTCTATCCTTTTTGTCTTCTAGATATGAAATGTCGGGAATAATGTAATCAACTCCCAGCATATCATCGTCAGGGAACATAAATCCCATATCAACAATAATCATGTCTTCTTCATATTCAAAGACGTACATGTTTTTACCGATTTCCCCCAAACCTCCCATCGCATATACTTTAAATGTATCTCTCTTTATTGGAGATTTTTGTGAGGTCTTCATTGTTGCCTCATTTTTTGTTTTGATCCCTTTTTCTTTAAGACGTTTGTCCTCTAGATTTATTTGGGGTCTTTTTTTGTTTTTACTCATTACTTCCTTTTGGGCCAGTGGCCCATCCTGAGCGCAGCCGCGTTCGTCGCGGCGGAGTCGAAGGACTCCCGCTCATTTATTAATTTATTAATTTATTAATTTATTTTGAATCGGTCTTTCTTCCGATTTAATCTTATTTATTAGTTTTGGTATTTTGGCGAAATCTTCTTTTAGGGTCTCCCTCATGGAGCCGTTGTACAGGGCCGCCGCCGGATGATAAAGGGCCAAAAATACTTGTTTGTTACCCTGCCATTCTCTTCGAAAAGCCTGACCATGTACCTCAGAGATTTTAGCAGTGGGGAAGAAGCGATTTAGGGCATGTCGCCCCAAAAATACGACTAGAATAGGTTTTATGATGTCTATCTGTTTAACTAAAAATGGCCAGCAAGCTTCAATCTCGTCCGGTTCCGGATCACGGTTGTTTGGCGGTCTATGTTTTAAAACGTTAGCTATGTAGACCTTGTCGCGACTTAGCTCAATGGACTCTAACATTTCGTTCAAAAACTTACCGGCTGCTCCGACGAATGGCTCACCTTTTAGATCTTCTTCTCTACCGGGAGCCTCACCAATGAACATCACTTCAGCTTTTTCGTTACCCGTTCCAGGAACATCGTTTGTTTTGTCTTTATATAAAGAGCACTGTGTGCAAGCAGCAATTAAATCGTTTAAATTTGAAAGGCTTTCCGCCCTGTCTATTTCTTCGTTTTTCATTGGAGAACTTTGTTACAAGTTGGAAAGATTATAACAAATGCTTTTAAAAATGTCAACCAAGAATTATAGCTCTTGGATTACTTGTTCAATGGTTTTTGAATTAGTGATGTCCAAATCACCAATTTTTGTGCGTCGTAGCTCGGTAAGATAGGCGCCACAACCGAGGGCAGCTCCAATATCTTCGGCCAGGGTTCTTATATAGGTACCACTTGAACATCTAACCCTGATCGTGAGCCGTGGAAATTCATAATTTATTATTTCCAATTCATGGATTGTTGTTTTCCTAGGTTTAATTTCTACCTTTTCTCCCGCTCTCGCTAATTTGTAAGCTCTTTCACCATTCACTTTAATGGCCGAAAAAGCTGGAGGTGTCTGTTCGATCTCGCCCAAAAATTGATCGAGGGCTTCTTCTATTTGGTATCGGTCCGGGTTATTGGTTTTGGGTTTTTCGTTTTTAGTTATAACCCCCTCAGGGTCTCCCGTTGTGCTAACTGACCCGAGGCACATTGAAGCAATGTATTCCTTGTCCAGTTTCATGAATCTATCTTGTTCTTTTGTTGCTTCGTCCACCAAAATAATAAGAAGCCCTGTTGCAAAAGGGTCAAGGGTTCCGGCATGACCAACGCGAAACCTCTTCGAGGTTTTAATTTTGAGTTTTGAATTTTGAATTTCGAATTGGGCTCGGAGGGTGCCCCGTATTTTTGCTACTACATCAAAGCTAGTCCAACCGGCTGGTTTATCTACTAAAATTATTTTATTCATATAAGGCAATTGTAATCTATAAATGTAGGATTGACTTTATTTATTCATCCTCAAAAATATCAGACTCGTTCTCTCCAATCACTTTCATTCCGCCGACTTTTTTTCGATCAATGACGTCGCGAACGCTTTCGAATTCCTTACGGTTCTCGTCACGCTCGGCCTGTGAAATGGATTTAAGGGCTTCTTCGA
>Ga0265297_10006370_pt1 | contig 17218 bp, 9 predicted proteins | sample Munlanlwell13791_FD_192502 | JGI IMG/M metagenome (GOLD analysis project Ga0265297, IMG submission 192502) | Leachate microbial communities from a municipal landfill in Southern Ontario, Canada - Leachate well 137-91 | ecosystem: Engineered > Solid waste > Landfill > Unclassified | place...
ATTCTTCACCCTGTGATGAACTTCCTTGAGAAGCGTCATCTTCTCATTGAGCGATGCCTGTAACTGCTCCTCCGCAGCGACCTTTTGTGATATCTCCTCTTTCAGGAATAGGTTTGCCTGTTTCAACTCAGTGGTCCTCTCCTCGACCCTCTGTTCAAGTGACCTATTCAGGGAGCGTATCTCAGATTCCATCTGCCTGCGACTGGTGATGTCATGGGATATCGCGATGATCCGTGCTACATTTCCATCGGGATTTACCAGAGGCACAAGGGTCGTTGAGAAGAACCTCCCCCCTTTTTCGAAGAAATACGTATCTTCATACCTGACATAATACCCGGTCTCTGCACATTTCCGGCACTCCGAGAGCATACTCTTCACGTTCGGTTCCGGGAGTACTTCCTCGATGTAGCGATCCTTGGCGGATTCACGTGTTATTCCCATGTTTTCCTGGCATGCGGGATTGGCGTACTGGATCCTGAAACGACCTTCTTCCGTCACAGCGATGATAAAAATACTGTCGATGGCATTGTTGAGGATCTCCTCATACCGCTTTTCACTCTCTTTTATAGCATCCTCCATCCGCTTTCGTTCTGTGATGTCAGTTGCAAATATCGCGACCCGTTCCACGTAGGTATGATCGGGATCAAACACCGGATTGATCTCGTTGTGAACGAACATTCCCTCCCTTGAGTCATCAATCGTGGAAGGTATGCCGGTTTCAAAGACGCTCTCAATCGCCTTTTTCCTCGGGCCGGCGATATCCCCTGGCAAGAGATCGTACGCACATATCCCTGTCAGTTCCGCAACCGTTCTGCCGAAACGCTTTGCTCCTGACTCGTTGATGCTGATAATGGTCCCCTGGCTGTCTATCAGCGCGATGGTTTCATCGGCCGCGTCCATGATCGTTTCGAGGATAGCCTCTCTCTCCCGGAGTGAACTTTCCGCATTCTTCAACCCGGTAATATCTTCAAACGTGACAACGACCTGATATTTCGCCTTTTCCCCTGCCTGGGAGAGGGAAACTGCATTGACCAGGATCCAGTGAACTGTGCGATCCCAGGGATTAAAAATTCCCATTATGCCTGTTCCCTTTCTGCCAGTTTTGCAGGCAATGGAAGAGGGGAATCTATCAAATGAATAATCCCTTCCGTCCTCATGGATCACACTCCAGGGAAGCTCCTCGTTGGTTTTTCCTATCAGTTGTGAATAGGGAATACCGAGAATTCGTACCGCTGCAGGATTCGCATCGACGATTCGTCCTTCTGAATCATAATACAAGGTTCCCTGCGCCATTGTCTCGAACAGCTGCCGGTGCTTCTGTTCGCTCTCCTGGAACGCTTTTTCAGAGAGTTTCCTATCTGTAATGTCGGTAAGGACATTCAGGCTCGCATTCGCGCCATCAAATTCGATCAGGGTCCCCCGGACTTCTACCCACCGACGACGCCTTGAAGGAGATATTATCTCAATTTCATAAGGTTCGAGGAATTGCTGCGCCATCCGTGCTCGGATTGCACTACGAACACGTTCATGATATTCCGGGGCGATGTAATTCATCAGCGGTGTGTTGAGGGCCTCCTCCGGCGTTATTCCCATCGTTTTCACCATCGCGGGATTCACATACACGATAAGACCATCCTGATGAACCATGACCAGGTCAGGTATGTTCTCCAGAAGGTTGCGGAATTTTTTTTCGCTCTCCTGCAGTGCTTCAAGAACCTTTTTTTGTTCGGTTATGTCCCGACCAACCGATTGGTATTCATGGATGGATCCAGCGGCATCAAAGATCACCCTGTCGCTCCACCGCTGCCAGCGGACCGATCCATCCTGCATGATGATCCGGTGCTCGATATAGTCGACGGGATGACTGGGGGTCAGACTCCTGAAGAAATCCCGGACTTTTCCGCGATCTTCAGCAAAGATATTCGGTCTGAAAATCTTCCCTGTCAGCTCTTCAGGAGTCTTTCCAAAATAGGTTGCATATGCCTCGTTGACAAATTCATGCGTACCGTCGGGTTTGAAGCGGCAGATAAACTCAGTCTGATCCTCAATGATATTCCGATACCGTGCCTCGCTTGCCCTCAACGCATCTTCTGCGCTCATCCTCTCGCTGATATCAAGAACGACTCCGCGTATTCCGACGATCCTGTCATCGCGAAGTATGGGGGATGCATAGATGGAGAGGGGGAATACACTGCCATCCTGTCTCAATGCCAGGAATTCAGCATTCGCCAGAGGGGGAGATTCCCCAGCAATAATCTTCAAAAATATGTTCGTTGCCCTTTGCCGATCAGGGGGTGCGATCATTCCGAGAATATTTACCTCTTTTTCAATGATTTCCTCGGAATACCCGAACATTGTGAACGCAATACGGTTTGCGTAGGTCAGGATACCATTCGCATCTGATTCAAAAATCCCCTGGGGAAGGAGGTCGGAGAGTTCCCGAAAACGTTTTTCACTCGCAAGGAGCGCCTTCTCGACATCCTTGTGATAGGTGATGTCCCTGATCACCTCAATTGCACCAATGATGTGTTGCGAAGCATCGTACAGGGGTGATGCAGTACCCCAGAGATGGGTACCCTTCCCCTTGAAACAATAGGGTGAATATGATTCTGATGTGATTACATCCCCATCCCTTTTTATATATGGGTATTTTTTCTCTATCTCCTTATTCTCCATTAACACAAGGTCTATCAAGATCGGGCGCTTCACCCCGTAGAATGGAATGCTGTATGCATAATCTCCCTGTCCGATTATCTCCTGTGCAGATACGTCGGTCATAATCTCCATCGCCCTGTTCCAGACGATGACTCTTCCCTTATTATCTATGGCAAATGTTGCATCGGGGAGAAAATTGAGGATATCCTCGAGCTGCCTCCGTGTATCAAGGCTCTTTCGTTCATCCCTCTTTTTTTTGGTGATATCCGTAGAAATAACATGGACTGCAGTGACCTCCCCCTCAGTGTCGATCACAGGAGAAAAAAGCGAGAGAAACCAGTAAGTTCCGGTTGAAAATATCGTTTTTTCTTCGAATACGTTGGGATTTTGGGGATTCTTCCTGATGTTTCGTATCCTTTCCACGAGAGTATCAGCTTGTTGTCTGTGAAAAATCTCATGGATTGATCGCCCCACAAACTCTTCAGGAGAACCCCCAAGAAAAGACGCAGCAAGAGTGTTGAGATAGAGTATGGTTCCATTCAGATCATAACACGATATGCTCGCATTGATACTTTCAGTAACCTGACGGTACCGTAAAAGGGCGTTCTCTGCTCTCTTCTCGGCGGCCTTACGCTCTACAAGGTTAGTCCAGTCCCTGATAGCACGTTCACATATCCGCGGCAGTTCCCTGAACACCTCTTCACTCTTTACGATGTAATCGGTTGCACCTTTTTTCATCATCTCCACAGCAATCTGTTCAGTCCCGTGACCTGTCATGATGATAAGGGGAGTCGAAACAAGGCTTTCTTTTTTGGGAAGGAGATCAATTCCCTTCCCATCGGGAAGATCCCAGTCTGCGAGTATCAGGTGGGGGGGATCATTCCTGATCACTCGCCGGGCTTCCAGAATGTTCCGGGCAACTGAAATCCGGAAACGATCCTGCGAACTCAAAAATATAGTGCAAATCATATCGACATGGGCCGGATCGTCCTCGAGTATGAGGACATGATAGGATCCCTCACCTTGTTGCGAAGTATGAACAGGGGAATTCTCATTCATTTCAACCGACTCATCCCGGATTTAATCAGTATGGCCTTCTTCCTCCCGGATTCGATGAAGGAACTGTACGCTAGCCAGTCTGTATTGTGATGAATTCAACGATTTGTGGTATTTAACAGTTCGTATCATCACAATTTCACAGGGTCCTCATGGTACCTTGATAACCCATGCTGAATAGATTTTTTTTAAAAAAACGGGCACACTATTTGACACAAAGAGAATTTTTTTATCCTCATTGTTCGAATATCCACCCACCAAGAACACAGTATGTCTTCAAAGAACATTCTCATTGTCGAAGACGAGCGAATCGTAGCCGAAGCCCTCAAGATGTTCCTGATCTCAAAGGGATATTCCGTAGTGGGAATAGCTGGGACAGGCGAGGATGCAATCAGACTGGTTCGCGAATACCTCCCGGACCTCATCATGATGGATATATCCCTGAAAGGCCCGATAGATGGGGTAGAGGCGGCTGAGGCTATCAGGTCTTTCCATGATGTCCCCGTGATATTTCTCACTGCATTTTCTGATGAGAACATCATTGCGCGTGCAAAGGTAATCCGCCCCTATGGGTATATCATAAAACCCTACGAGGAGCGTGAAGTTCTGGTTGCCATCGAGATTGCACTGTATTCGCACGAACTGAACACCCAACTGAAAGAAAGCGAGGAAAAGTTCCGGGGTTTTGTGCAGAACTTCCTTGGTATCGCGTACCGGAGGAATCCTGATTTTTCGCCTCTTTTTTTCAAGGGTTCGGTTGAGAGCATTTCAGGCTATTCAGAAAAGGAACTCCTCGAGGGAAACCCGCACTGGGAAAACCTGATAAATCCGCCTGATTCGGATCGAATACTGAATCAGAACCTGGAGATAATGAAGAAAGGATCTTTCCGCGGAACACGGGACTATTCTATTACGCGAAAAGACGGAACCGTCCGATGGGTCAACGAATTGTTCCAGACAATCCCGGGTCCTGACGGGATACCCCAGTATATCCAGGGATCAATTTACGATATCACTGAGCAAAAATCTGCAGAAGAAGCCTTAAAGCGGTTGAATCTCGAACTAGAGGAGCGGGTCAGACAGCGCACCACAATCCTCAACCAGCAGGTCGTCTTTCTCCAGCGTCTCATCGATACGATTCCGAGCCCTGTGTATTACAAGGATAATATACGCACATACATAGGATGCAATACTGCGTTTGAGAGTTACATCGGAATTAAAAGACCGGGTATTGTCGGGAAGACGGATGATGAAATTCTCCCGGGGGAGATTGCGGGCACAACACGGGAAAAAGATGATTTTCTCCTCCAGCATGGAGGAATACAGGTCTATCAGATGAAATTTCTCCATGCGGATCATACTACCCGGGAGGTCCTTGTCAAGAAAGCTACGTATAATGACAGTCAAGGGAATGTCGCAGGTCTTATCGGTGTACTGGTGGATATCACCGACAAGATCCGTGCAGAAGAAGCGTTGCAGGACAGTGAACAGCGCTTCCGGTCTGTGGTCCAGGATCAGACCGAACTTATCTGTGTGCTTAATCCTGACATCTCGGTTCGTTTCGTGAATGATGCCTTCCTGTCGTTTTTCCGGAAAAGACCTGATGATGTTGCCGGCTATATCTTCCGTATTCCAATGCCTTCCGGTGAGCAGTCGCTCCTTGATGCGCACTTTAAGGCTTTTACACCTGAAGATCCCTTAAAGACAATCACGTTGAGGTGCACTCCAGAAGGAAATGGGATACGATCTCTTGAATGGGTCAACCGTGCTTTCTTTGATGAAAATGGACACATCCTCAAATATCTCCTTGTAGGAAGAGATGTCACCCGGCTGAAAGAACTTCAAGAGGAAAACCGAGAGAATATCTGACCCTATCGGAAGCAAAGGGATCAAATCGAAGAGATCCCGTTTTTTTAGAGAGAGGTGTACATGGTGGAAAACACTCGATTATGGGTCTCTTTATTCCTCCCTGGGCCAATTTTATTGCGGACCCTGAGGAGGAATATCCTTCATGAGAAGGAGTATATTCTTTGTCTCGGCATTCTCCTCCTTGATAAGCCCAGTCTTCAGAGATACCGTCCGTGTCCTGCCGCTTTTCATGGTAATAAGCGCATGATGGGCCAAATAATGGAACGCGTCGAGTAAGAGAAGGCGCTGGAGCGTCTCATCTCCATCCTTATGTTTCCGTGATGGTGCCAGATTCAGGAGGGCAAATATATCTTTTCCTGCCATTTCACTCACCGTATACCCGGTATATAGTTCCGATGCCGGGTTGGCAAAAATAATCCGGTGTTTCAGGTCAATGATCAAGGCACAATCGGCATTTCTTATTAGGAACAGTTCGAGCTTTTCCCGAGAGGAACCAATTTTCTCCCTGATCCGGCGCTTATAGATTGCAAATTCGATATTGGAGTAGAGTTCGCGGGGATTGAAAGGTTTTACAAGATAACTATGGCTTTCTGTTTTGAGGGCCCGCTTGATGGTCTCTTCATCGGCATACGCTGTCAGGTAGATGACGGGAATATCAGTGATCTCGTTCAACTTTGCCGTTGTCTCGATTCCGTCCATCTCGCCCTTGAGGTGGATATCCATCAGGATGACGTCAGGTTGTGTATCGAGCGCCATCTTCACCGCCTCTTTTCCTGTTATGGCAATTCCGGTAACGGCATACCCCATCTTGGAGAGGGTCGACTTCAACGAGAGCGCAACAACACCTTCATCCTCAACGATCATCACTTTCTTCTGGACCATCCATTCACCCCATGCATGAGATTATCCATCATAGATTAATATAACTTGGAGGGTAAGCCCTCAATTTACTCAACAGGAACTTATATCTGGCCTGGACTCTCGAAACACAATAAGACGCAGCATACTTCACATTACAATCCTTCACGAGGTGATCTATGAAAGAAATATCGAGATTTAACCTTACGCTTCTCCTTTTCACCGCATTGGTCACCCTCGGTATTATCCTCACCTCAATTTTCAGTCTCAAGACCGGGATCTTTGAAATCTTCCCTTATTTTTTTATTATTCCTGTCCTCTTGATCATCTTTACAAGCCCCCGGGTAGGAGTGATTTTCTCGGTTTTCCTGGGTCTCATATACGTTGGGCTGGTGTTCTTGTATGGTCCCCCTGATATCTTGGCCTATGCCACAGGCATCGCGTGGTTCTATATCCTCATTTCTCTCGCGGTTGTGATATCGGCGTTTGCAAACGAAATCACCGGTGAGAGAAAATTCCGAGATTTATTTTTGAATTCTCAGGCCGGCATCTTCACGTTTCATCTGAAAAATCAGAATATCATCATGTCAAATCCCAAGATCTCTTCCATCCTCGGTTATTCACCCGATGAGATGAACCACCTTACCATCTCCGCACTACTCCCCGATCATACTGAAATGGAGGGATTTTTGGGGAAGCTGAAGAGTGAAAAAAAGATCAGCGATGTCGAGATGACCCTGCAGAGAAAAGAGGGTATCAGGGTCTGGGTGCTCGTGACTGCATCGCTGACATCAGGAGACGAAGCACTCTGCTCCGTTGTGGATATCACGGAGAGAAAACGAATCAGGGATGAACTGAAATATACGGAAATTCACTACAGGACCCTCTTTGACAGCGCCGGGGATGCCATGATCATCTATGATTTTGAAGGGAATATTTACGAAGCAAATACTCTTGCCAGTATATTGACGGGTTACAGTTATGCAGAACTCTTCAAAATGACAATGGCAGATCTTAACCCTGGAGATACAGATGAGACGAAGAGTGCGGTGATCAGGGAATTGCGGCGCAAGGGAAGCATCCTTCGGGAAACCACAATCCAGACAAAGGATAACCGGATGATTCCAATAGAAATGAGCAGTACCGTAATCGAGTATTATCGTTCGCCTTCCATTATCAGTATTTTGAGAGATATTACTGCCAGGAAACGTGCCGAAACTGCATTGAGAGAGAGCGAGAGCCGGTACCGTATGATAGGTGATCTCATCCCCTTCGGCGTGTGGGTTGCCAATGCAGATGGCCTGCTCACGTATGCGTCGCAATCCTTCCTCGATCTGATCAACATGAGTATTGATGAATGCCAAGTAGAGACCTGGATGAAAATGCTTCCCAATGAGAACCGCGAATCCACAATAAACGACTGGAAACACTGCGTTGAATCCGGTAGTTTCTGGGATTATGAGTACCGGATCCCTGACAGAAAAGGAAATGATCATTATATCCTGAGCAGGGGAGCCCCGCTTCGGGAATCCTCGGGCAAGGTTGTCTCCTGGGCGGGTATTCACTTCGATATCACGGAACGCAGGCGGAATGAAAATCGTATTGAAGCATCCCTGAAAGAGAAGGAAGTTATCATCAAGGAGCTCCACCACCGGGTCAAGAACAACATGCAGGTTATCTCGGGATTTTTACAGCTGCAATCCCAGTATATCGAAGACCAGGATTCAGTCGAGAAGCTTGAGGAATGCCAGAACAGGGTAAAGACCATGGCGCTTGTCCACGAGAAACTTTACCAGACGAAATATCTTGGTTACATCAATGCAAGGGAGTATATCGAGAGCCTGATTTCAGACCTGATGAACTCGTATGTCCTTGACACACACATATCCATGAATATTGATATCGAGAACGTCAATATAAACCTCGATACTGCTATTCCATGCGGCCTTATCCTCAATGAGCTCATCACGAACTCGATAAAGTATGCATTCAGGGATAGGGAATCCGGCAGTATCTCTGTCGGGCTGCACCTTTCCCAGGATCACTTCTTCACGCTGGATGTCCGGGATGATGGCATGGGCCTTCCGAAAAACCTTGATATTGCCAATGCATCAACCCTCGGGCTTCAGCTGGTGGCGGTTCTTGTCAGGCAACTGGGTGGAGAGATGCACGTTGAGGGAAACTCAGGTGCCAGGTTCTACATCACATTCCCGGAAAAATTCTAGAGAGATCACAAATATCTTCCGATTCTCTTGCCGAATCCTTCTCAATGGTTCCTTGTCATTCTTATCCTCTGTGATGATTCCCCTACCCGCCATACGCGGGCATCCCTCATCGGCCCCTCACGAAACGGAAACTTCAATTCTGCCCCTGTTCATCTATCTAACACAAACATCTGGGCTTCCACCATGCATATCCACATCGAGGGAGTCGAGGGACTTCCCATCATCCACGAGGGAGATGATCTCCCTTCCCTCATCTGCGAACGCACCTCGTTCTCCGATGGGGACATCCTGTGCATTGCGTCTTCGGTATATTCCAAGGCGAAGGGATATACGAGGTTTCTATCGGACATCAGTCCATCAGAAAGGGCGATCCGGATCGCACAAAGAACCCGCGAAGATCCCAGGTTCATCCAGGCGGTGCTTGATTGCTCGACTGATATCCTGCTCGAATACCCATTTGTGCTCTCTGAGATATCAACCGGTCATATCGGCGTCCGGGCAGGCGTCGACCAGAGTAATATCGAAGACGGCATGCTGATCCTTCTCCCCCCTGATCCTATGGAAGCAGCGGACGATGTGAGGGATGCAATGTACCGGATTTGCGGGAGCACAATTGGGGTCATCATCACCGACACCTGCGGGCGTTCCTTCAGAAGAGGGCAGACGGGTCACGCAGTCGGCTGGAGCGGTATGACCGCAATAAGGGACTTCCGTGGTGATGTCGACCTCTTCGGCAGGGTGCTCAAGATCACCGAAGAGGCCGTGGTCGATGAGATCGCAGGGTTTGCCAACTTCGTGATGGGGGAGAGCCACGCCGGGATTCCTGCCGTTGTCTTCCGTAACTGCGGGACGTGGACCGGGCATGACAACCTTTACTTCACTCCCGAAGAGGATCTCACCCGGGCGCTATTGAAGAGAGAATGCAAATGAATGACCTGAAAATCTATATTTTCCCTCTTTTTTGAATTTGCCTGGATAATAGGGGACGAGTATAAGTTAGCCGGGATCAGAGACCGAAACAATCCTGATGATAACAGGAACAGAGTGTTTTATGCTGTCCTTTCTGCTTGATAGTCGATAGAAACAGGATAGTTCGTCTGCGAGTTCGAGTGCCACTGCTGCACCAATTTATCCCTCGTCGGCCCACTGCTGGAGACTGGCTTTCTCCTGGCGGATACCATGGCATACTCCGACAGCGCCAAGATACCGTTGACTACGATGAGGATGTTCGCAATCTCGATCCGATACGACATCTCAAAAGCACTCTACTCCGACACTATATTAGACTAGTTCATACACTATTCTCTTCGTTGGTTTTCCAGATGCCCGGTGTCCCCGCCCCGCGTTTATGTCACAACGTCCAAAGGATGAAAACCCTTCATGCAGAATACCTGCTGAAATGATCCCCTTCCGGGACCTCCCAGAATCTGCCCGTACCCATGGGCTCTCTTCTGAATCTGTCCTCACCATGAGGGAACAGCACGGATGGAACGAGCTGACTCCCCCGAAACGGACACCCCTGTGGATACAGTTCCTCTCAAAGTTCAACGACCCGATCATCCGTATTTTACTTGTCGCGGTCTTCATCTCGGCGATCGTCGCAGTGATTGAAGGGGGAAGCCTCATCGATACCATCGGGATCGCGATGGCCGTCCTGCTCGCGACCGGCATCTCGTTTTTCACCGAATACAGGAGCAACCGGGAGTTCGAAGCCCTGAACGCGATGCGGGAAGACACCGGGATCAAGGTTATCCGGGACGATTGTGCATTCACGGTTCCCATGCGGGACCTTGTCGTGGGAGACCTGGTCCTCCTGGAAGCCGGTGACGTGGTCCCGGCAGACGGGTATCTCCTCCAGGCATCGAATTTCGAGGTGGACGAATCCGCGTTCACCGGGGAGAGCGAACCGCTTGGAAAGACAATCGAGGAAGTTGTCTTCAAAGGAACCCTGGTCACTGCCGGCCGGGGGAGAATGATCATTGGCGCAGTAGGGGATGCAACCCAAATGGGCCGGATCGCCGCGGATCTCGCTGAGGGCTCCCGCCCCGAGACTCCGCTGCAGCTGAAACTCCGCCGTCTCGCGGGACTGGTAAGCAAGTTCGGGTACCTGATGGCGGGCCTGATCATCGCGACCCTGATGCTCAAAGGGATGTTCACCGGGATCTTCACCGAGAGTCCGGCAGCGATCGCTCACTATGTCCTGGACAGCTTCATGTTCGCGGTGATCATCATTGTCGTCTCGGTCCCCGAAGGTCTCCCGGTCAGCGTCACGGTCTCCCTCGCGCTCACGATGCGGAAGATGACCAGGGCGTTCAGCCTCGTTCGCCGCCTCATCGCATGCGAGACCGTGGGATCCGTGACTGTCATCTGCACTGACAAGACAGGCACCCTGACGATGAACCAGATGGATGTGGTAGCGTCGTCGATTGAAGTTCCGGAATACCAGCCGGGAATCCCTGGTTCACCCAATGGTTGGGTCACCCTCAATGCAGCAGTGAACAGTACCGCAGAACTCGAATTCCATACACACATGCTCGTGACGGTGGGGAATTCGACCGAGGCGGCCCTGCTCCGCTGGCTTTACCGAGCAGGGCTCTCCTACTGGGAGCTCCGTGATCTTCACCCTCCCGTCTTCCAGGAGCTTTTTGATTCGAACAAGAAGCAGATGTCAACTGTCATTACCCTTGCAGGAAGGCTCATTGTCCTCGTGAAAGGTGCACCGGAGATAGTTGCCAGGCGGTGCAATCCCCCGCCTGACCTCTCGCATATCCAAACTCTCGCCGGCCGGGCGATGCGGACCCTTGCGTTTGCGCACGCTGATATGCCCGCCGACGGATCCGATCCTCCCTGCCTGATCTGGGACGGGTATGTGGGAATCCGCGACATAGTACGCCCGGATGTTCCTGACGCGGTGCGGACCTGCAACGAGGCAGGCATCACGGTGAAGATGGTCACGGGGGACAGCCCGGAGACGGCCATGGCAATCGCACAGGAAACGGGAATCCTCACCAGCGGTGCGGTCATGCTCGGGAGCGGGTTCCGGTCGCTGCCCGATGAAGAACGACCCGAAGCCGCCCGGCGCCTGGAGGTCATGGCCCGGTCGGAGCCTTCCGATAAGCTGCTCCTCGTCCAGGCCCTGCAGGGGAACGGCGAAGTGGTCGCGGTCACCGGGGACGGGACGAACGATGCTCCTGCGCTCGGCAATGCCGATGTCGGGCTCGCTATGGGGATCGCCGGGACCGAAGTTGCACGGGAGGCAAGCGATATCATCCTCCTTGATGACTCGTTCCCGACCATCAAGAACGCTGTCTGGTGGGGCAGGGCGCTCTACGAGAACATCCAGCGGTTTCTGATATTCCAGCTGACCATCAACATCTCGGCGGCAATGCTCTCGTTCCTTGCGCCGGTCCTGGGATACCTTCCGCCGTTCACCATCATCCAGCTGCTCTGGATCAATATTGTGATGGATTCGCTCGCAGCCCTTGCCTTGTGTTCGGAGGCCCCGCATCCTGCCCTGATGCACCGGAAACCCATCCCCCGGGACGCACATGTGATTACCCCCTATATGCTCAGGGCGATCCTCATTACCGCAGCGGTCTACGTCCTGGTCGGAATGCTAGCCGTGGCGTTCGGCCTTCCGTTTATGGAGTCCCCTGAACAGCAGGCGACCGCCTTCTTCGCAGCCTTTGTCGTGGCACAGGTCTGGAACGGGATCAATTGCCGCGGTATCAACGGCATCATGCCGCCATTCTTCAAGGGGAATCCCGCATTTTTCGGGATTATGGCGGGGATAATAATAATCCAGGTCCTGATCGTCCAGTACGGCGGGGCTCTCTTTGCGACGGTTCCGCTCACGGCAGCCCAGTGGGTGTTCATCATCCTCTGCACCTCCCCGGTCCTCCTTCTCTGGCCGGTGATACGGCTAAGTGAACGCTACCTCAGGATATCCCGGAAACCATCAGTGTAAAGTCCGGGCGGATTCCATGACCCAACCCTCACCATTCTTGTCGGCCGATTTTTTCAGGGGGTCTCATCTTCTCCAGGACAGTATCCTAATAATCACGAAACCATAACATACTGGGAATGATCTCCCCGGACCTCCTCTCGCTGTCCGCTATTCTCCTCAATATCGAGAATGTTATCCCCCAGTTGATGGAGACTTACGGGATCCTGATCTATGCAATCCTCTTTGCGATCATCTTTTGCGAGACAGGCCTTGTCTTCGCTCCCTTTCTCCCAGGCGACTCCCTCCTCTTCCTTGTCGGTTTCTTCGCCGCAGGGGGCGGCCTGAACATAGGGATTCTCCTCATCCTCCACTCTATCGCTGCAATCTCCGGAGATTCCCTGAATTATTGGATTGGGAACATTTTTGGTGACAGGTTGATCCACGGGAAGAGATGCCTGGTCGACCGCCGTCATGTTGAAGTCACCCGGCAGTACTTCCACAAATACGGAAAGAAGACGATCATCCTCGCCCGCTTTGTACCGTACATCCGATCGTTTGCACCGTTTATCACGGGGATCGTGAAGATGGACTACCCTGTATTCCTATCTAATAATATTATTGGTGGTATCCTCTGGGTCACGGGGTTCATCTCCCTGGGCTACCTCGTCGCATCTCTCCCGCTCTTTTCGGAGAACCAGGACCTGTTCCTCTGGGCCATCCTGATCATTAGCATCGGGATATGCCTGCTGATGATGTACAATTTCAGGAAGACGATCAAGGAGTGCCAGGTTCCTCCCGACGCATTAACCGACGATCTCTCAAAGGAACTCAGGCAGGAATGACCGTACCAGTGATTCCTGCGCAGATCACAGTTCGACGCATGTCAGGACCCCGTGGATTTTTTCCGGCGGAAACTGCAAGAAATGAGTTGTTTGAGGTATCCGACACACTATCTTTAGTTAGGTGGATTCATGGTATATATCAGACATCTGTTCTTGCTTCTCGCCACTGGCTGACATTTTCATCTGTTTTCGAATACATTCAGTATCTGCAGACCCCTTAAAAGTATATAGAATGCCCGGTAACCTTTTACATACGTGTAAGACATTGGAGAACCTGCATTAATGGACAGGAACCAGAAGAGATGGTTATGGATCTCCCTCGGATTTTCGGTAGTGGTAATTGTTGCGGTCCTTTATTTGACCGTTGACGCGTCTACCATAGTATATCTCCAACAGCTCAAACCATTCTGGCTAATCCTCGCGATCTGCACCCATCTCCTCGCACTCTGTTTCTGGGCCCTGCGGATAAAATTCATGAGCAGGTCGCTGGGATACAAGATTGGCTTCTTCTACTCGCTCAACCTCGTATGTGCCAATATGCTCCTTGCGGCAGTGACACCATCCGCAGCAGGTGGAGAGCCGGTGAGGATCCATGAACTCTACAAGGCAGGAGAGAAGATTGGCGATGCGACCGCCATTGTCATTACCGAGAGAATCCTTGACGGGATTGTGCTCGGGATCGGGGGGGCTTTTTTTATGTTTGTGCTGGGAAGTGAATGGCAGCGGATTGGTTCTGTGTTCAGCTATCTCATGTATATCTCATGGATTGTTATTACCGCCATCGTCATCATCTTTCTATACTCGGTGAAAAATCCCGACCTTCTGAAAAGGATGATCCATTATACCTCGAAATGGTTCACGAAGACGTGGGAGAGTACAAAGATCGAGCGCTTTGCCCTCTCCATCGACCGGGAAGTGGATAATTTCCATGCGACACTTTCTGATTTTCTCAGCCGTGGAAAAACGGGCCTGATATACGGCCTTCTGTTTACTACACTCTTCTGGTTCTGCGAGTTTATCATTGTCTCATTCCTCCTGATCGGTCTCTCCCAACCGCCTATCTATATCGAATCACTGATCATCCAGCTTGTTATCGCGGTGATAAGTATGATCCCCCTCACCCCCGGGGCATCCGGAATCGCAGAGATATCGTTCACCTCTCTCTATGGCCTCTTTGTGAATTCGTCGATCCTGGGAATCCTCGTGGTGCTCTGGAGGTCAATCCTCTTTTATCTGAATATTCTTCTTGGCCTCGTTTCAAGCCTCCTGATTGTCCAGCGCGAAGCGCGGACATCCGGTTGAACAATCTTTTCCTGTGATAACCTCATTCGGGATTTTCATCAATAACATTTAAATTTTGAAAAGAAGCGAATTTTTTGCCAATATGAGAATGACCAGACTGTGTTCATGGGTTACGCATGCCTGTGTCACACATACCATCATATTTTTTTGGAACGTATACCGTGAGGGAAAGTTCACCACAATGATGCAGTAAAAAAGGGAATGAACATACCCACCAGTTTTGTTTGACATTAAAAAAGATTTACAGAACCGCAAATTGTGTTGAAGAGACCTTGTCGATCAATCACCCGTTTTCCCTATATTTTCGTGTTTATTTTCCTGTTCGGCGGTGCGGAACAGATCTGCAAGATATCGTATCTTTTCAGGAGCCCCCATAACAATCGCTTCGTCACCGGGCTGAAGATCCATCTCTCCTGATGGATTCTCAATCACCTGTTGTTGCCGCTTGACCGCAAGGACTGAAACCGAATACTTTTTTCTGACATCCAGCTCAGTGAGGGTTTTTCTGCATGCCGGCGATCCCTGCTCCACCAGCAGGGTACTCATCGTCAGGTTTGGAAGGTTTACCCTGAGATCGGAAAAGTCTGCTGAGAAATCTGATGGGCTGCGGAGCATATCGTAGGTGTCTGCACGGACTTCATGGACATAGCGCTCAATGGTGGCCTCAGGTGTCAGGTATTTCTTGAGAACCCGGGTAAAAATCTCCACTGAAGTTTCGAACTCTTCCGGGATCACCTCGTCAGCTCCCAGATCCCTGAGATGTCTGACCTCAGTAAGAAACCGTGTCCGGACAATGATGAATACTCCGGGATTCATCTGACGGGCAAGAGAGGTAATGGCCCGGGTTGAGACCGGGTCATTGATGATTACCACAAGTATCCTGGCCTGCTCGATATTCGCGTGAGTGAGGATGGTGGAATTTGTCGCATCACCAAAAAAGATATTCTCGCCGGCTTTGCGTTCCCTTAGTACGGTCTCCGGGTTCATATCGATGACCACATAGGGAATCCTGCCTGTTCGTGCTGCCTTCGCAAGGTTCCTCCCATTAAGGCCAAATCCGACAATGATTACATGGTCCTTCATGGGTGGAATACTCTGGGAATGATCCGTTTCGCACCCGGCCTTGAATCTGCCTCCAAACGGCAGGCGGCAGAAGAAATCAGCCGCTCTAGGCCCGGAGATGACAGCAAGAGGGGCGAGCGACATCGTGAGCAGGGTTACCGCCAGGAAGATCTGCTCGCTTGCCGTGTTGAAAAGCCCGAGTTTCATCGCGGGGATTGACAGGACAAACGCAAATTCCCCGATATTCGAGAGCGCCAGCCCTGCAAGGACCGATGTCCGGAGTGACTGCCCTATAAGCAGCGTCGAACCTCCTGCGATGAGAGCCTTAACGACAATGGTTCCGACAACGAGAGCAATGATAAGTATGGGCTCCTTGATCATGAACCCGACGTTGAGGAGCATACCGATGGAAATGAAGAAAAAACTGGTGAAGATATCCCGGAAGGGGATGATGCTCGCAAATGCCTGGTGAAAATAATCGGATTCCGAAAGGGTGAGGCCGGCGAGGAACGCACCGATTGCCAGTGACAGACCGAGACTTGCCGTGATATAGGTAATCACGAAACAGATCAGGAGGATGCTCAAAAGGAAGATCTCATGGCTCCTGATACCAGTAATTCGGTTCATGAACCTTGGTATTGCGTAGACTGAAATCGCGAGGACCGCTGCAAAGAGTATGACAAGGGTAATCCCAAGCTGCAGAAAGGCACCGGTGATATCAGTCGTCTCCCCGGCAAGGATCGGAAGGGCAATCAGCATGGGAATGGTGATGATATCCTGGAAGATTGAGATCCCAAGCGTGACACGGGCATGGGGACTTTCGATCTCAGCACGGTCCTGATAGAGTTTCAGGGCGATCGCGGTGCTGCTGTGGCAGACAAGAAAACCGAAGAAGAGGGCCTGGGCGGTTGTCACCCCAAAGAGATAGGAGATCGCCATCGTGGCAAGGATAGTAAGCAGGACCTGCAGGCTCCCACCAATCAGGACAATTTTCCGCATTTCATACAGAGTCCGAAATGAGAACTGCATCCCGATGGTGAAGAGAAGGAAAATGATGCCGATTTCTGCGAGATCGTCAATGAATTCAGTTCCTTCGATGAATCCCAACCCATATGGGCCGATAAGGATACCTGTCAGGATAAAGCCGACTATCCCAGGAATCCTGAACTTGTTACCGACAGCAACGATAATGATCGCGAAGGTAAAGATGATGATGATATTGTAGAGGTACCCGGTGATCATGGACAGTTCCTTGTTTCTTTTTCATCGGGAAGGACTGTACAGTCCCGAAAGTATTTCCTATAACCGAAGTTGAGCCGAAGACAAGATCAACGATGAAGTTGACCAAGAAGAAGATACGATGGATAATCCGTCAGAAGGAAAAGAAAGAATCCTCCGGGGTA
>Ga0265297_10006371_pt1 | contig 17214 bp, 23 predicted proteins | sample Munlanlwell13791_FD_192502 | JGI IMG/M metagenome (GOLD analysis project Ga0265297, IMG submission 192502) | Leachate microbial communities from a municipal landfill in Southern Ontario, Canada - Leachate well 137-91 | ecosystem: Engineered > Solid waste > Landfill > Unclassified | place...
TCCAAAAACTCTCATTTCTTTGCCAGTGGTATTATAAATCAATTCCTGAGCTTCTTTCATGTATTGATATTGCTCTTCATAGGGCATATCCCAAAAAGGTGCGATATCATATCCTCCGGCCACTTCATATCCTTTATTGGCCAATCTTTTAAAGACATCTGGATATTCTTCCAATACATTATCCTGAACTTTAACTAAGGCACCTATTCCTCTATTATCTAGTTCTCTTTCCCAATTTAAAACTCCTTCAATCTTTTCGAATTCAATCAGCATAATCATTCCATTGGTAGTTTTGTTTTGATAAAAATAAAAAAATATAGAAAGGATAACTACTAAAATTATTAAAATTAAAAATATAGGTTTTTTCATATTTTTATTTATTATTTATTTTTATAGCCTTACCTTCAACAATAGCTTCGGAAACTTTCTTCCTAGCAGAGACTAAAATTCTCTGAAGCGTGCTTTGAGATATCTTCATTTTGATTGCGGCTTCTTTCTGATCAAGCCCTTTGTAATCGCAAAGCCTCAAAACCTCTAATTCATCCATACCCAAATCAACTTCTTCTAGCGAAGATAAAGGTATCGCTCGGGGTTTGAAATATGTCACCCCTGGATTAAAGCATATTTTCCTTGGTTTTATTGGCCTTACCATGTATTACTTATCTTTATTTTGATTAATAGCTTCTATTATCTTTATCTTATCTACTTCTCCGCTTAAACGCAAGATTTCATTGTCATTTTCATCTAAAAAGATAAAGGAAGGCATGGCTGTTGGATTGTGCTTGCTGACAATTTCTTTATTCTGATCAAAATCATAGAATTCAGTTTTAAGCCAAGGATTTTCTGCTTCGATTTCTTTCCATCTAGGCCCCATTATTTTACATCCTTGGCACCAAGATGCTCCAATTTTTATTACTTTCATTTTATTAATAGTCAAACCCGCCCCTTGCAGAGCGGGTATTTCTTATTTCTTACTCTCTATCTCGCCGATTCTTTCTTTCACAGCTTTTAATTCTTCTTCAAGAGTTTCGGCTTCTTCTTTTAATAGTTCTGACTCTTCTTTTTTAGTGAAGAATCTTCTACATCCGAATCCTCCTCTGAATCCTAAGCCATTTTTAACACAGCATGGACCCACTCCTCTTCCTGTTCCTGATCCCATTCCTGCAGGACCTGTTTTATCTAAACCTGGCATATATTTATTATTTATTGTTTCTTATGTAGAGATGGGACAACATCTCTATCTATTATGAGTATATATTCATAACTATGCATTGTCAATAGAAACAAAAAATCTCTAAATTAGAGATTTTTTAATGAGGTATCAGGGTCGCCCGACTTGTCACTAGCTGGCAGGGGCGATGGGACGAACTTGGAACCTTTTTAAGGATGAATTATTTATAAAAGAATTCTTGGTGACTACAGGGACATTAGAAAAAGTTCAATATATGTGTGCACATTACCATCCCCTATTGTTACGTCGTATTATTTATGTTAAAACATAGAAAAATAATGACCATTCGGTCTTTTTAAAATTCTAATGAAAGTAGCTATAAACATCACCAGGGAGCCATTAAGTGGAATAACTTCTGTAAACCTTAATCTTTTTAATCATCTTCATGGTTCAAATATTTCATTCCTAGGCATAGAATTAAATGCTTTTAGGGAATGTAAATCTCCAGTTGTGTATAGACATTTATCTCCAGAATGGTTCAACCACCAAATTATTAGTATTTGTGATTTTTCAATAAATGAAATAGTTAAAAATTCTAACTCTCTTAAAGATATTGAAAAGAAATTTAAGCCAATAATAAGCATTGTAAGAAAAATTATCAGGAAAGAAAAGCCAGATGTTTTTTTAATTAATGGAACCTATTATATTCCTTGGATTATATCAATTGCCGCTCGAAAAGAAGGCATTCCTGTTGTTTTGTGGTATGCAGGAGTTTTAACGAAAGAGACAACCCATTTCCCTGAAAAAGAAAGACAAATATTTTTAGAAATGGAAAGAAGTATAATTAAAAATTCTTCAAAAATAATATTTCCATCTAAAATATGTAAAGACGCTGTTTTAAATGAGGTGCTAAATTCTGAAAAAGTAAGAGATGGATCTATTATTCCTAATCCAATATCGCCCTTATTTACTAAAGAAAAAAAACAAAAAAAAGTAACAAAAAATAAAATAGCTTTTATTGGAAGGAACGCACCAATTAAAAACTTAGAAGCTTTTATTTCTTTGCATTTATTATTAAATAAGAAGAAGTGGAAACACGAAGCAACAATAATAAACGGAAAGGAACATAAAGCACTTAAGAACATGCCAAAGGATATCAAGGTAATACCTATGATGGACAGTGGAGAAATGAAATACTTCTATAAAAAACAAGGTTTGATTATAAGTCCTTCACATTTTGAAACTTTTGGCAATGTTCCAGTTGAAACAGTTTGCATTGGAGTTCCAGTTTTAGTTAATGAAAATATGGGTTGTTCAGAGTTTTTTTCTCAGGTTGGATTAGATGAAATGATTATAAATTTTGATGATTTAGAAATTGTAGCCGAAAGAACGATTAAGCTTTGTGGAAAGACATTAGATTCATCAAAAATAAAGATTCTTAAAGATTTGGTAGATTGTGGAAATGTATCCAATCAAATAGTTAAAATTTTAAAAGATTTTAGATTTAAGGTCTAGCTTAGATTAAGTCGTTGTATCTGTAAGGATTAAATATCTGTTTTTTTATTGTGGTTTAACTGCGTTAAGGTCGCAGGGGAAAAAGGATTGGAACCACTAGAACATACGTGCGGAGAGGGAGGGATTCGAACCCTCGGTGAGTTGCCCCACACAGTCTTTCCAGGACTGCCAATTAAGCCGCTTTTGTACCTCTCCAATTAAATCTTCATCCCTCTCAAATTAGCTACCCTTTCTTCAACTGGTGGATGAGTCAAAAATAATTTATTAAACCAGCTTTTACTTTCTTTTCCCTTAAAAGGAGAAGAAATAAAAAGATGAGCATTAGAACTGTTAGCCGTTCTTAATTGACTGCCATCTGCTGCAATTTTTTCTAATGCGCTCGCCAATCCTTCTGGGTATCTAGTTAATAACGCCCCAGAAGCATCAGCTAAAAATTCTCTTTTTCTTGAAATTGATAATTGAATCATAGTTGCAGCAATCGGAGCTAGTATCGCAACAGCAATTCCTAAAACCAGCATTATAGCATTAGCATTGGAATTATTATCATCATTTTTATGTCCTCCCCAAAAACTAATCCTTAAAAAAAAGTCCGTAATAATAGAAATTACTCCCACTAAAACAACGACTGCTGTTTGTAATAGCATGTCTTTGTTTTTAATATGTGATAATTCATGAGCAATAACTCCTTCAATCTCTTTCTTTTCTAGTTTTCCTAAAAGGCCCTTAGTTACAGCAACAACAGCGTGCTTTTCATCTCTGCCTGTAGCAAAAGCATTAGGCTGAGCTTCATTGAGTATGTATATTTTAGGCGTAGGAATGCCAGCAGTAATACAAAGATTTTCAACAATTCTGTACAGTTCTGGATTATCCTTTTTTTCAATCGGATGAGCTCCTGTCGACATCAAAACAATCTTGTCTGAGTACCAATAAGAAGAAATGCTGGTTAAAATACTAAATATGACCGCAATGTATAATATCGCAGAACTATCCATGATATAGCTGAAAAGCCATCCTAAAAATATAACAAAAACAAGAAAAAAGGTTATCAAAAACCATGTTTTCCTAACATTAGAGTCGGCTATATTATACAGCGTTGCCATATATTATTTCTTTTTATCAAGCCCTCTTCTTTTCGTGTCTCTCTCAGAAAGCTTATTGAATTTCCTTCTTAGTCTTTTTTTCTGCTTTAAAATACACTTAGAAATATTTTTCATATCTTTAGATTTAAATTATTAAAAACTGACCTTTGGTGCTGCCTTCTCCCCCTCTTCAGCGGCAAAAAACTCTGAAACCTTAAACCCAAACATTTGAGATATTACGTTGGTGGGAAATGTTTCGAGCTTAGTGTTGAAATCTAATACATTACCGTTGTAAAATCTTCTAGCGGCCTGGATTTTGTCTTCGGTGTCAGTTAATTCCTTTTGTAACTCAAGGAAATTAACCGAAGCCTTCAAATCAGGATAACTTTCTGACAAAGCGAATAAACTCTTTAATGTTCCTGATAAAGCATTCTCTGCATCGCCCTTCTCTTTTAATCCAGAAGCTGACATGGCCTTGCTTCTAGCTTCAATAACCCTATCAAAGGTTTCTTTTTCATGAGAAGCATAACCTTTCACAGTTTCAACAAGATTAGGAATCAAATCGTATCTTCTTTTCAATTGAACGTCAATATCTGACCAAGCCTCTCTCACTCTATTCTTCAAAGTGATAAGGCCATTATACATTCCGATAATATACAATAGAACAACGAATACGACCGCTAAGATAATAATGATTGTTGACATATTATTTTTTATTATTTTTAACTATTCTTTTTTTAACCTTTTTAACTTTTTCCTTAACAGTTTTGGTCTCTTTCTTGAACAAGTCATATATTACACCAAATGGCTTGCTTTTCAAGAGCTTCTTTAGTGTTTCTCCCAATTCTTGAAATAAACTTTTGAAAGAATCTATTCCCTCTTCTATCTCGTTAATTTCCTTTTTTAATTGATTTAATTTTTGAGAAAATTTCAATTCTGGATATTTTTCCGAAGCATTGAAGGCGGCATTCAAAACAATTGTTAAAATATTACCAGCCTCTTTCTTTTCCTTAACAGTTTTGGCTTCTTCGGCCTTCTTCTTGGCATCAGAGACATTCCTCACAAAATCTTTTTCGTAAGAAACATATTTTGATATTTCCGAAATAACCTGATTAGCTAGTTCAATCTTTTTCCTTAAATATTCATCAACTTCTTTAAAAGCTCTGACTGTCTGGACTTTCATTCTCGCTAATATTAAAAAATTGCCTAAAATGAATAGAAAAAACAGTCCGATTATTAATGATAAAATGTATATGCTTTCCATGTTTTTATTTATTATACCAGAAAAAGAAACAAATTAAAGACTCCTATAGATATCATGTTTACCGATTGATAAAAATAAAGTATCTCCGTTTTCCTTATGATCAAAAATAATACGATATTGTTTATTAATACTTATAGACCAATAACCCTTAAGTTCTCCTTTTAATGGATGTATCCTTAATGATGGATGCCAAGGATTTTTTTCAAAAATCTTTACCTTTTCTGTCGCTAAATCAATAATTTCTTGAGGTAGCCTCTCAAGCCTTTTCAAAAATTTAGAAGAATAAAAAATATTATTTTCCATTCAACTGAGCCCTATATTTATCAGCATTCTTAACTAAGTCAGCAATAGATTCAGCCTTGATGACCTTTCCTTTCTTGTAGTCCTCTTGTCCAGACCTAACATCTTCCAATAGCTCTTCTTCGGAAATTAAATCTTCGTCAACGACTAAAAGACTTTTGATGTAATCGCTAACAGAATTAAATCCTCTTTCCTTAGTTCTCTGTTTTATCTCCTTTTCTAGTGTATCTGAGATAGAAATACTTAATACTTTGCGCATAATTTTATATTTTTACTGTATAATACAATTGTATTACAGCATCAATAGATTGTCAATCATCATTTACAACTGCAACTATTGCTTCCATTGGTCAATAAAATTTCTTCAACATCCTTATCAGTTAAAATTGATGAACTGGCTGACGATAAAATTTCCTTAACTACTGTTTTTACTATGGCCATAGATGGCTCTACAATTGTAGCGCTAACTGCCTCTCCCCCTTTTTCTTTAATTTCTTCATATGCCGAAACAGCCACCTCTTTGGCTTTCTCTGCAACAAGGGAAGCAATTTCTTTTGTCTTCTCACTTGCTTGCTTCGTTATGTCCTGAGCAATCGTTTTAATTTTATCCTTATTTAAATTGCCTGAAGCTTCACTTACCGACTGATTGCTAGTAAAAGCCACAATCGCTGAACCAATAAGCAAAATTAAAAAGAGGGTAATAAAATATATTCTTTTCATAATTAAACTCTATCTTGCTAAAAAAAGCTAGTCAATGATTATTCTTCAATTATCCCTAAAATGTCTTCTTCTTTTAAAATCAGACAATCCTTATCTCCCATTTTAATTTCATAAGGATTATATTTGCTGAATAAAACAATATCTCCTTTCTTTATATCCATCGCTACTGCTTTTCCTTGAGGATTCTTCTTGCCAGCACCAACAGCGATCACCTTGCCTTGCTGAGGCTTTTCTTTTTCTGCCGACTGGAGCATTAACGGACTTCCCTTAATCTTTTCTCCAATCTTTAATTCAACGATAATATTATTTGATAATGGTTTTATCTTCATATATATTATTTTACTTTTTGATATTCAAGATAGGAATAAATAAAAAGATAAATCATCGAAATAGTTAAAGGAATGAATAAAAACCACACAGCATATTGGCTAAAGAAAGCTCCCAAGAAAGTAAATAAAGCTGTTAGTTTGAATAACTTCTCCCCTACTTTATGTGTCTTGTCCCACACAGTTTCATTGGCTAGCGTCCAAGGAAGCTTGATTCCGATAGTGTAGTTCATTTTAACATTCTTGATTAATTCTCCACAAGAATAGAACAAAACTGCAAAGGCGGGCATTAAAACTGTATTCATATTCATTTTGAATCCCATATTCCAGATAATAGTTACAGAATAAAGATAAAGCATGAAAATATTAAAAACAAGAATGAAGCTATCATAAGATTCCCAAAACTTTTCAATATTCTTCTTCTGTGGATCAATATTAGGAATAAAACGGAAGAGAAGATTTAAAATAACCATTAAAAAAGGAAAAAAGAACAAAGCAAAAACTTTGCCCGCATATCCGTCAGCACTTCCCTGCCAGTTCCAGTGCGAAGCCATTTGCTGAGGCATTAAAGGTTCAAAGTAAATTGCCGTCGCAAAGGCTAATAAAATCATTATTACGCTTAACATTTGTTTTTGGTTCATAAAATCAACTTTATTATAATTCTTACAAACATCATATCATGCTGTTGACTTTAAACGCAAATCTGGTAATATTACTATATATGAATAGTTTGATAGCCAAACTGCTCTCTGGAATCATAGGAATAGGCATTGCCGCATATTTCCTTAAACCTGGCGTTACCTATGATGGAAGCTTTAAAACCATTTTGCTAGTTGGTTTAGTTGTTGGGTTGCTGATATTCTTCGTCAGACCAATTCTTTCTCTGATAACACTGCCTTTAAGAATAATCACCTTAAACCTTTTCTCGATCGTTATAATGATGTTTATTGTCTGGCTGGTTGATTGTCTCTTCCCTGCCGACATGTTTGAAATATTCGGAATTAATAATCTCTTTTTTACTACTTTAATCATCTGGGGAACAGAAAAAGTTTCCTCAATGGCTTTTAAATAAAATGAACAACAATCTACTTATCGCCCAATCAATAATTTCAGTTTTAATTGTTATCGTCATTCTTCTTCAGCAGAGAGGAACTGCTTTAGGTTCTGCTTTTGGAGGTGGCGGAGAAGTTTACAGCACTAGAAGAGGAATCCAAACCAAACTTTTATGGGCAACTATTGTTTTAACTGTCGCCTTCCTAGCTCTTACCGTGCTAAACTTGGTATACTAATTTAATTAATGAATTTAAAAAATAAAAATACTCTTTCAGGCGGCAGATGGCCGTCAAAGAAGCAATGGCTGCATTTCTTTAAGGTTTTAGAAAAGAAAGAAAAAATTGCCTTTGGCATTCTTTTAACGTTATTCATCTCTTCTCTCATCTTCCTTATCTCGTCATTCTACATTAAAAATACTAATGTAGTTCCAGCAGATTATGGGAGGATAAGAGAGGGGGTATTAGGACAGCCACAATTCATTAATCCTCTTTACGCTCCCCTATCAGATATTGATAAAGATTTAACTGAATTAATCTTTTCTTCTTTAATGACTTACGATAACAATTCAAACATTGTTCCCGATTTAATTAATGAATATTCAATTGAAGACGACGGAAAAACCATTAGCTTTTCTATAAAAGAAAATGTTAAATGGCACGACGGAGTTCCCTTAACAATTGATGATGTAATCTTTACTGTTGATTTAGTCCAAGATCCTGAGTATTTATCTCCCCTAAGAACCAATTGGCAGGGAGTAGAGATTGAAAAGGTTTCTGATTACAAAGCTATTTTTAAATTAAAACAAATTTACAGTGGATTTGAAGAATCTTTAGTTAATTTAAAGATATTACCCAAGCATATTTGGGAAGGAGCAAGCGTCCAATCAATAACATCAAATACTGAAGCAAATGTTTTATCTCCCATCGGCAGTGGACCATATATGGTTAGTAAGACTCTTCAAAGGAACGACAAAAGCATTAAATCAATGATCTTGGCTGTGAATAAAGATTATTATGGCAATGTGCCCCACATCCAAAGAATTGATTTCTACTTTTATGATAGAGAAGAGGACTTACTTAATAATTTAAAGAAAGGAAATCTTGATTCGGGAAATATCGAAATCAGTAATTATACAGAAAAAAGCTTTAAAAAATACAATCTGTATTCTTTAAAAACTCCTAATTACTTTGCTGTATTTTTAAACAACGAGAAGAAGCCTTTTGATAGTAAAGAGATAAGGCAGGCACTTTCATATCTAACAAACAAACAAGAGGTGGCGGATGATGTTTTGGATGCCAAGGGAGAAATAATTAATTCATTTCTTCTCCCCTCTTTCTATGGATTAAGCAATCCGACAACTGTTTTATCCTACGATGAAGCTAAGGGGCAAAACCTATTAGATAAAAACGGGTACGTTTTGAAAGATGGCTTAAGAACAAAAATAATAGAAAAATCGAGTGGCTTTAAATTCAGCCAAACTCTGCAAGTCGGAAGCAATAATGCTGACGTAAAAAAACTGCAAGAATGCTTAGCTTCTGATTCAGAAATATATCCCTCAGGAACAATCTCTGGACAATTCGGACAAGATACTAAGGCTGCGGTTATAAAATTCCAAGAAAAGTACAAAGACGATATTCTTATCCCTAATAATTTAACTGCTGGCACTGGCAAGGTTGCTGGAGCAACGATTAAAAAATTAAACGAAGTTTGTTTCTCTGTCCCTAGCGAAGAAATACCAATGTCTTTTGTCTTAAAAACTACCGATAACCCAACTTTGATTGCAACAGCAAATTTAATAAAAGAACAGTGGGCAAAGCAAGGGATAAAGATAGAAATTCAGACCGTAAATGAAACTGATATTAAAAAAGTCATCAGAGAAAGAGACTTCGACATTCTTCTCTTTGGAGAAAAATTAGGCGGAATCCCTGACCCGATTCCCTTCTGGCATTCATCGCAAAGAGTTGACCCAGGATTAAATCTTTCCCTATATCAAAGTACCAAAGCTGACAGTTTAATGGAAAAAGCAAGAAAATATTCTAACTTTGAAGATGAAAACCGACAAAAAACATTAGAAGATTTACAAAATATCATGATCGAAGATGCTCCAGCTATTCCCCTTTTCACAACTGATTATTTGTATTTAGTAAATAAAAAGGTAAAGGGAATTCTAACAGAAAAAATAGTTGAACCGTCAAAAAGATTCGTTGATATTTCAAATTGGTATATTAAAGAAAAAAGAGTATGGAAATAGAATTAAAAAATCCTGATATCAGGAAAATAAAAGATATTGAAAAGGTTCTCTTCGATGAGAGAACCGCTAAGGCTAATCCTGAGCAAGAATTGTATTATATGTACCGCGGGATTAAAGATGAAAACGGCTTAAGATATGACATTACTGTTATTCCCCCATACTTAATGGGAGATGAGTTTGTTAAAACTAAAGGACACTTTCACAGCTCTGGACATGCTGAAATGTATATCGTCCTTGAAGGAGAAGCCATCTTTTTAATGCAAAAAGGCATTGATGAAGTGGAGGATGTCTATGCGGTCAAGGCCAATGCAGGAGATGTTGTTATTGTTAATAAAGGATATGGACATATAACCATTAATCCTTCCGCTAGAGAAACCTTGAAATTAGCCAATTGGGTAAGCGATGAATGCATCTCCGATTATGAACCGATTGAAAATAAAAAAGGTGCCTCGTATTTCTATACCATAAAAGGTTGGGTCAAGAATAATAATTACAAGGAGGTTCCAGAAATAAGATTTGAAGAACCACTAAAAGAAGCTCCTAAAAATCTTAATTTCCTAAAATAATATGCAAGAAAAAACTATTCTCATAACTGGAGGTTGCGGATTTATCGGATCAAATGCTTCCAATTACTATTCTAAAAAAGGATATAAAGTTGTTGTCTATGATAATCTTTCCAGAGTCGGAGCAAAAGAAAATTTGAACTGGCTAAAGAAGGATAAAAATATTAATTTTGTTAAAGGAGATATTAGGAATAGCAAAAAACTAGAAGCAACGTTTAAAAAATACAAACCTAATTTGGTTTTACATTTAGCTGCTCAGGTAACTATGGTTACTTCAGTTAAAAAACCAAGAGAAGATTTTGAAATCAATGCCTTGGGAACATTTAATGTTTTAGAAGCTTTACGAAAAGAAGCTCCTGAGGCTGCCCTACTCTACACCAGTACGAATAAAGTGTATGGAGAGATGAACGATTTAAAAACCATTGAAAAAGAAAAAAGATACGAATACAAAAACTTTGACGGAATTTCTGAAAACAGAAATCTTGATTTCCACGGACCATACGGATGCTCAAAAGGGACAGGAGATCAATATACTCTAGATTGGGCCAGAATTTATGGATTAAAAACCGTAGTTTTCAGACAATCAGGAATTTATGGCCCTCATCAATTTGGAATCGAAGAACAAGGCTGGCTAGCTTGGTTCATCAATTCCCTATTGTTTAACAGGCCTGTGACCATCTATGGCGATGGCAAACAAGTTAGAGATGTCTTGTATATTGATGACGTATTAAATGCTTACGACGCCGCATTGACTAATATCAATACAACTAGAGGAAAGGCCTACAATATTGGAGGAGGATTAAATTACTCTCTATCAATTTGGGAATTATTTGAGATTATAGAAAAGTTAGACAACAATAAATTTAAATATTCATTCGGAGATTGGAGGCCAGGAGATCAAAAGGCTTACATCTCCGAAATAAGCAAAGCCAAAAAAGACTTTAATTGGTCGCCTAAAGTCTCGCCACAAGAGGGGGTGGAAAAACTATATAATTGGATTAAAGAAAACAAACAATCCATTATCAAATCGGGTGTTTTCCCTCAAAACTATCCGATAGTAAAATAAATATGACAAACGAAACACAAACACACACACAAACAAAACCACAACATAATCGGCAGCATCACGATGGGCAGAGAAAACAGTACCATCACAAAAAGCCAGTTGTGAAAAAGAATTATATCAAACAACCTCAACCCAATGATGAATCATTAAGAATTATTCCTTTAGGAGGATTAGGAGAGGTTGGTAGAAATATGATGATTTTAGAATACAAAGAATCAATATTAATTATTGATGCTGGATTCCGTATGCCTGAAGAAGACATGCCAGGAATCGACTATATTATTCCCGATATTTCCTATCTTTTAGAAAACAACAGATACAAGAAAGTTGAAGGAATAGTAATTACCCATGGCCACTACGATCATATCGGAGCAATTCCATATATCGCTCATCGAATCGGAAATCCTCCCATTTACGCTGCCCCTCTGGCTCGTGGAATTATCATGAAAAGACAGGAAGAATTCGCTGACCATCCTAAATTAGATATCAATGAAATTAAAGACGGCTCAATTGTAAAATTAGGAGTATTTGAAGTAGAATTCTTTAGGCAAAATCATAATATTCCCGACAACATGGGACTGTTTATCAAAACTCCAGTCGGAAACTTTGTCCACACTTCTGATTTTAAATTTGATGACTTCCCTGTTAATGAAGAACCGACTAATTTCAAAAAACTAGAAGAAATGGGAAAAAGAGGAATTACTCTTTTATTATCCGATTCAACGGGAGCGGAAGAAGAAGGGCACTCTTTGTCGGAAAAAGAAATCTTCGAAAACATGAATAAGATTTTCGAATCAGCCAAGGGAAGAATAATCATGGCTACCTTCTCTTCTCTTGTAAATAGAGTTCAGCAAGCTATTACTATCGCTGAGAAACATAATCGTAAGGTTGGTTTTATTGGACATAGCATGAAAAGTAACGTTGAGATTTGTAAAAAATTAGGCTATTTAAAGTCACAAAAAGGAACTATCTTAAAAAAGGTTGCTGATGCTAATTCATTACCCGACAAAAATGTTGTTATCCTTTGCACGGGAGCTCAAGGAGAAGAAAATGCCGGACTAATGAAAATAGTAACCGGAGAACATCCTTCAATTGCCATTAAACCTGGAGACACTATTATCTTCTCGTCCTCAGTTATTCCTGGAAACGAAAGAACTGTTCAAATGCTTAAAGATGATCTAATGAGACAGAAAGCTAATGTCTTCCATTATAAAATGATGGATATTCATGCTGGAGGTCACGCCAAAAGAGACGAATTAAAACAGATGATCAAATTGATGAATCCTAAATTCTTCATGCCCGTTCATGGACAATTCTCCATGCTTTTCGCTAATTCAAATCTAGCACAAACTGAATGTGGAATTAAAGAAGAAAATGTTATCTTGGCTGATAATGGACAGATAATCAATATTACTCCAGAAAAAGCTTTCATCGAAAAGAAAGTTGTTCCATCCGAATACATCATGGTTGATGGGCTAGGAGTGGGAGACGTCGGAGAAATTGTCTTAAGAGACAGACAAGCTTTAGCCAAAGATGGCATCTTTGTTATCATTGCTGTTGTTAATAGAAAAACAGGAAAGGTTCAGGACTCCCCCGATATCATTTCCCGTGGCTTTGTTTATTTAAGAGAATCAAAGGATCTTCTTTATCAAACTAGAAAGAAAATTATTCAAACGATTGAAAAAGCTACCGCTTCAGGACAAGTTGTTAATTGGACTTATGTTAAGGACAACGTCAGAAACACCTTAGGAGATTTCTTATTCCAAAAAACACAAAGAAGACCAATGGTCTTACCAGTAATTATTGAAGTCGGATAATATCTATGGAAGTCAAAAAAACAAAAACTGCTGGCGGAGTTATTATTAACGAGCTCGATGAAATTGTTGTTGTCAATCAAAATAGAACTAGTTGGTCATTACCCAAGGGTCACATTGAAGATGGTGAAACTGAACTTGAAGCAGCGACTAGAGAAATCTACGAAGAATCGGGCTTGAAGGATTTAGAATTAGTAAAACTGCTTGGCTCTTACGAAAGATACGGCGGAAACAATCAGTCAGAATTAAAGACAATAACCTTATTTCTTTTTAAAACCTTAAAGCAAGATTTGCATCCAATTGACCCTGAAAACCCAGAAGCAATCTGGGTTCATAAGAATAAGGTTAGCGAAACGCTAACATATCCAAAGGATAAAGAATTCTTTTTAAGTGTGCTTAAAGAAATATAGATAATTTAATATTTTGAGTAAAAAAAGAGGACCATATTAATTTATTGTGTCCTTTTTTATATAAAATCGAGTATCGATGTCTTTCCTTTCTCTTCTTCCTCTTTTTTCCGAACGATATAAGTACCAAAGAGCTCTCTGGGAAATCTCCTCCGCGAGCCTGGATGAGGAATTGGACAGTCTTCTATTCTTAGTTGCAAATCTTTCTTTGATTTTTCGAAATAAATCAACCAAGATTCTCTGCCCCCATCTATTATTTTAAAAGCTATCCTGAGAGTATAATTTCTCTCATATTTTATCTCATCAAGGATTTTAGAAACTAAAAATATATCTTCCTTGCTGATTTTAAAAGATCTCCTTTTGCCATTCCCTATGGTTAATAATTGTTTATTAACGTCTATATCAATAAACAATTCTCCACGGGCATAGGCATTACGAATCCCACGATAGAAATCATCGTCTCTGATTGAGGACCCGACTTCAGCAACGATACTAAGTCCGCATATTCTAACAAACTCATATTGAGTCGGTTGGTCGGACTTTTCAATTTCTTTCAACTCCTTAAGAGTCACGACTTCTGGCATTGTCCCCCATCTCCTAGGCAAACATATATTTTATAATACTAATTGAATAAAAAAGCAAGCCCTTAAAAAATATTGTTAAGCTTCCTTTTGATTTTATAGAATTCTGTCTGGCTGACTCCCCCAATCTTCTTTTTAAGCCTTAATTTATCTATCGTTCTAATCTGAAATAATAGAGCCAAAGAATCATTCTTCATAGAAGAAACTTCCTTACTCAAAAAATAAACTGTCAAATTTTCTTTATATTTTAAATTTGACGTAATTGGTATAATAACAACTGTAGATAAATATTGGTTCAAAATATCATTCTGAATAACTAAAACTGGCCTATAGCCAGCCTGTTCATGCCCTTTAACTGGATTAAGATCTGATAAATAAATTTCGCCTTGTTTTATCTCCATAAATTTATTCTATGCAGGGTTGAATTTTTAACCATTCCTCCTCTGTTGGCAAATCATCAAACTTAAATTTAGCTATTTCTTTAGCATCATTAGTTAACTTAATGGCAAACCATCTTTCTAACGCTCCCTTAACTATTTCACTTTGAGTTATCTCTTCTACTTTTGAAGTTTTCTTGACTTCATCAGCTAAAAAAGAAGGGATAAGAACGGATATTCTCTTTGTGGCTGTTTTCATAGTTTTAATTTTATATTACGATTTTATATTACCAAATCGTAATATTTTGTCAACCCTCAATGACGCCCTCTATCTCCTTCAATTTTTCTTCCATCTTTTCTTTAGTCTTGCCTTCAACAATCAGCCTTAATATCGGCTCAGTATTAGAAGCTCTGATTGAAAACCACCAATCGTCAAAATCAACCCTCACCCCATCAATGGATGATAGCTTACCATCAATATATTTATTTTTTATTTCGTCTACCTTACTAATTATCTCTTCTTTATCCCCAACCTTGAAATTAATTTCTCCCGAATGATAATATTTTTTGAACGGCTCTATTAATTCTGATAATTTCTTTCCACTGTTCTTCATTTCTTTTAATATCTTAAAAATAACAAAATATGGAGATTCATAATAACTATCGCCTTGCTTTAGATAATAATGGCCGGAATATTCTGCTCCAAAAAAGATGTCCTTCTCTCTCATTAAAGCTTTGATAAAAGAGTGCCCTACTCTGCTCATAATCGCCTCCCCTCCCAAGCCTTCTACTATCTCTTTAACAATATTACTACAGCGAATATCATAAAGAATTCTACTTCCTGGATTTTCCCTAAGTATTATTGAGGCAACTAAAGCCAATATCATATCAGAAGAGATAACCTCTCCTTTTTCATCAACAAAGAAAACTCTATCTCCATCACCATCAAAGGCTACTCCTAGATTAGCTTTGTCTTCAATGACTTTTTCTTGAAGTTTCTCTATATTTTCTTTCTTAAGTGGATCGGGTTCATGATTAGGAAAATCTCCATTAAGATCACTAAAAATATGGATAAGACTAATTTGATCAAAAATCTTTGGGACAAAAACTCCCGATACGCTATTGGCGGTATCAACTATCATTTTAATATTAAGAGGTTCTTTCTCTCTATTGAGCAAAATATAATCAATTAAAACATCTTTCTCGATAATTTCTCCTTTTTTTTCGACCACAGGAAAATTACTAGCAATAGCCAACTCTTTCACCTCCTCAATTCCTAACGCTTCACTCAAAGGAACTGCCCCTCCTTTTACCATCTTAAACCCATTGTATTGTTTTGGATTATGACTAGAGGTAATATTAATTCCCCCGTCATAGTTATAATTAGCAACGGCAAAATATAAGGTTGGTGTAGCTGAAAGGCCAATATTTATCACATCAGCACCTTGGCTAATTATTCCTTTTGATAGTTGATCAAAAAGACTATCTGATGATAATCGATTATCTCTTCCTACGGCTATTTGCGGATTTTCTTTACTAGAATTTTTTTTAATAAAAATAGCAAAAGCAGCACCTATTTTATAGGCCGCTTCTTCGTCTATCTCTTCGGGATAAACTCCTCGAATATCGTAAGCTTTAAATATTTTTGAATTCATATATTATTGATAACAACCAACTTCTGTCACAGTTGCACTAGCTGTCCCCCAAGCATTATAACAAGAATGTCCTGGTATCGGAGAAAGATAATAATATCCGCAAGTTTCTACCGCCGTATTAGAAAAGGTATGGCTACCGGTACTACAACAACTAGGCTGTGGCCAAGGTAGACAAACATTACCACAGACATGACTAGATCCAGGCGTAGTAGCAGTCCAATTTTGATACTGAGTCCATCCAGTAGGACAAGCTGAACTATTAAAATGGCAAAAAGATCCATTCCATGTTCCGCCTGCAGCTATGCATGGATGATTTAACCTTGATGCCGTGCAGGTTCCACTAGCAGTTCCACCATTTAACCCTGTGCAAGTCCAAGAATAAGAACTACCTGGACCTGGGAAAGTAGGAGTAGCAGGATTGGCGTTTCCAGTAGAACAATATGTTCCAGAATAAGCAGAAGCAGAATAAGCATATGAAGTTGCTGCTGAACCGCAGACACCATCCACTTTTTTCAAAGCAGTACAAGCCGTACTCGAGGTGCTGGTTCCACTGTTTATTCCATTGCAACCCCAATACCAAGGACCAGAGCCAGAAACAGTTGATGCTGTTCCAGCGATACAGCTTCCACTTGATGGCGTAGTATAATAAGTTAATCCAGTCGTACAAACACCATCAATAGATTTGTTAGCCGTGCAGGTTCCACTAGCCACCCCACTATTCACTCCTAAACAGGTCCAAGTCCAAGGACCAGAACCAGAGACAGAGGTCGCTGTTCCAGCGATACAGCTTCCACTTGATGGCGTAGTATAATAAGTTAATCCAGTCGTACAAACACCATCAATGTTTAGGTAAGCGGTACAATTAGCATCAGAGCCAAGATAGGTTCCTGGACAAGACCAGGTCCAAGGCCCTGTGCCAGAGACAGTCGGAATAGTTCCATCAGAGCAGAAGTTTGAAGTTGGCTGGGTATAGAAACCCTGGGTGTTAGAGGAACCACAAACACCAGAGGTTGGAGTTCCAGTTGTAGTTTGTTGATTATCACAAGAATATTGATAGGTAGTTCCATTGGAA
>Ga0265297_10006372_pt1 | contig 17211 bp, 17 predicted proteins | sample Munlanlwell13791_FD_192502 | JGI IMG/M metagenome (GOLD analysis project Ga0265297, IMG submission 192502) | Leachate microbial communities from a municipal landfill in Southern Ontario, Canada - Leachate well 137-91 | ecosystem: Engineered > Solid waste > Landfill > Unclassified | place...
CAAACTTTTTTGATGCTATCAATATTCATATAATGAACCAGCGAATAGCGTAGAACGCTTGGTTTTAACAAGGTTTCTACTGTCCACTAACGCTATCTTAATTTTAAAGTCAAAATAGAAGCAACTGCGCAAATTATGGAAACAATCCATAGCCTGATAATTATTTTTGACTCTCCCCAGCCCATGAGCTGAAGATGATGATGCAAGGGAGCGGCTTTAAATATTTTTTTACCGCGCAGCCTCACGGAAAGAATTTGAAGAATTACGCTCAATGCTTCTGCTACAAATAAACCTCCGCTTATTACAAGAAGAAATTCTTTTTTTATGAAAAGAGCTATCGCCCCCAGTATTCCGCCCAAAGCAAGCGCACCAACGTCGCCCATAAAAACTTCTGCCGGATGGGAATTAAACCACAGGAATGCGAGCCCCGCCCCCACAACTGAAAAGCAAATTATGCTGAGTTCTCCTGCGCCTGATATAAAAGGTATAAAAAGATAGTGGGCAAATTTTACATGGCCGGTAAGATAACATAGGAAAGCGAAAAAAATAGAATTTATTATTATCGCGCCTATCGCAAGTCCGTCCAAGCCATCTGTAAAATTAACCGCGTTTGAAGTAGCTATAACCACAAGCGCAGCCCAGAAAATATAAAAATACCCCAAATCTATAACTATCCTTTTTAAAAAAGGAAAATCAAATACCGTAGAAAGATTTTTTGTAAGCACTACAAAAAGCCCCAAGACCAGGCCTATCACAATCTGCCAAATAAACTTTTTACTGCGAGAGAACCCTTTGCCGGTTTTTGTCTTTTGCAAATCATCTAACAGGCCCAGTGCCCCCAGAGAAAGCAAAACAAAAATAGAAAGCCAGATAAAATAATTATCCAACCTCGCCCAAAGTATGGTTGTAACAAGTATTGAAAAAACTATAAGAATCCCCCCCATGGTAGGTGTGCCTTTTTTTCCGGCATAGAGAGACTCCAGGTGCACATGCCCATACATATCTATTTTTTCTATAATTTGAAGCCGCTTAAGGCGCTTCATAGTAAACTTCCACAATAGCATAACAAGCAAAAATGAAGTGATAAAAGCGCAGCCGCCTCGAAATGTTATATATCTTGTTACATTAAGAGCAAAAAAATACTTGGATAACGGGTAAAAAATATGGTAAATCATGCTACTCCTTTATGTTGAAGTTACTTACATTTTTTTTACGATAATGATTCAACCACTTTTTCCAAGCGCATTGCGCGTGAACCTTTTAAAAAAATTAACGAACCCTTCTCTACTTTTTTATTTACAAAATCAACCATAGCTGCATGAGACGAAAAGTGGTATGCATTTTTATATCCTATCTTGTCCAAAGTTCTCTTAAGATAAAGGCATTGCTTGCCAAAAGTCAAAACACAGTCAAAGCCGGCATTTTTAAGCGGTTGGGCAAGCTTTTCGTGATAATATCTGCTTTTATCTCCCAGCTCAAGCATATCGGCGACTATCGCAACTTTTTTAGAAGAAAATTTTTCTACAAGCTTGAGCGCTTCACAAAAAGCATAAGGATTTGAATTGTAGGCGTCGTTTAAAAAAAGAAACCCGCTCTTTTTTTCAATTTGCATTCTTTGCGAAGGAAAATCAGAGAATCTGCAAAGTTTTTTGGTAAGCTTATCCATGGGCAGTTTCAGAAGGCTCGCGCCCAGCAAGGCTGCCAATGCATTATAAATGAAACCCTCAAATCCGCTTTGCAGGGTAAGCTGGAATTTATCCTGCAAGATAAACGTAGATTTTTCCGCATTGCTCTTTATAAGGCGCGCCGGCAGATGACAGGCGCTTTCCTTTCCGAACCAATAAACTTTCCTTTTCAGATTAAATTTGCTTAAATAATTGTCATCCTTATTGATTACCATTTTCATCGCCGGGTTAGAGCTAGCTATAGAAATCTTTTCTCTAAATATACCCGGAAGGCTTTTTAAGCCTTTAAGGTGCACGGGTTTTACAAAAGTGATTATCCCGATATCCGGGCGGGCGATTGCGCTTAATTCCTTTATTTCCCCCGGGTTATTTGTGCCAAGTTCCAATATCAAAATTTTTTCATCCTGCAAAGAAAAAATAGTTTTTGCAATCCCCAATATGTTATTTTCTGTTTTGTAGTTTTTTAAAACAGAAAAATAGCCGCGAAGAAGATAAAAAAGCATTTCTTTTGCGGTGGTTTTTCCAACTGACCCAGTTATAGCATAGACTACAGGATTTTTTTTCTCCCGCACAAAACGGCAGGTGTCTCTTAGCGCCTTGTAGGTATCATCAACAACATAAAAAGGAACATTACAGCGGAATTTTTTATCCTTTTGTGAAATAATACAAGAAGCGCCGTTTTTAACGGCTTCTTTTATGAAATCATGGCCATCGCGCAGCTTGCCTTTGATAGCAATAAATGCCTGGCCATTTTTGACTGTGCGTGAGTCAATAGAAAAACCGGATATTGGCTTAAAATTGTAAAGATTATAAATTTTAACCGGATCCAGTAATTCCTCAAGTTTGGAAAAATCTGATATCAGCATACCTTCATGCAATTTTTTACAATCTCTTTATCTTTAAATGAAATCTTTCTGCCGCCTATTATCTGATAATTTTCATGCCCTTTTCCGGCAATAAGCAGGCAACAACCGTGAAGCTTACTTTTCATTTTTAATGCCTGTCTTATGGCTTCTTTTCTGTCTGGAATTAAACTATAGTTTTCGCCGCTAAAACCTGATTCTATCTGTTTACAGATATCTAAAGGGTTTTCATAGCGGGGATTATCCGAAGTAATAAAAGTAAAATCAGCCATTTTGCAGGAAATGCCCCCCATAATTTTCCTCTTTCCCTTGTCTCTATTTCCGCCGCAGCCAAAAAGGCAAATTATTTTTTCATATCCAATGTCTTTTATGGCAGCCAGCGCTTTTTGCAAGGAATCAGGGGAATGAGCGTAGTCAACAAAAATGCCGCTTGATACCTCTTCCAACCTGCCTTCAACCCCCTTAAAAGTCGCTATATATTTTATTATATCATCCAGAGGAAAACCGAGAGAAAAAGTTGTTGCTATCGCTGCCAACATATTAAAAACATTGTGCCTGCCAAGCAGTGTGCTTTTTACGTCATATTTCTTACCTTTATAATATAGTTTGAATTGGATGCCTTCCTTGCTTAAGATTATGTTTTTTGCCGTAAAATCTGTTTTTGAACCCGTTCCATACGCTATCGCCTTTCTTAAATCTTTTATAAGGCGGCTTCCGTATTTGTCGTCTTTATTCACTATAAAAATCGCCTTTTTATTCTGCAAAAATAATTTTCTTTTCGCGGCAAAATAATTATTCATAGTTTTATGATAATCCAGGTGCTCCCGTGATAAATTAGTAAACACGCACCTTGAAAAATTTATTCCGGAAACTCTCTGCTGCTCTATGCCGTGCGAAGAGACCTCCATTATAATATACTTTGAATTCTGTTTCTTTATTTCACTAAAAATTCTTCTTGACCGAAGATAATCAGGAGTTGTATGGGTTGCTTCATATTCTTTTTTTCCTATTACATATTTTATTGTCCCAAGAAGAGAAATATTTTGATTGAAGTTACTAAGCAAATGATACAAAAGGAAAGCGGTTGTAGTTTTTCCTTTGGTGCCGGTAATTCCTATAAACTTAAAATCACGGCTATTAAAACCATAAAATATATCTACTGCTTTTCTGTATACGCGATCTATATTGTTTACAAAAATAACCGGCGCCTGCAAATTACAATTTAATATTTCTTTCTTTCTTTTACTGTCAGAAACAAAACAGGAAACCTTATTTTCTATACTTTTTAAAACAGAAAAGACATCAAAAGATTTTCCTTCAAGGACAAAAAACGCATCCCCCGAGGCGGCGCTGCGTGAATCATCATTTATATTTTTTATAGAAAGAGTGCTTAAATTTTTATCCAGTTTCTGATTAGGCAAAATTTTTCTTAATTCCATATTCTTATTTTTTTCCTCCGGCAGGAGTTACCGCCACGCGTTCTCCGCCAAGGTATTTTATTGTTTTTTCTGCTATTTTTTTAAAAAGTGGGGCGGAAACAACGCCGCCAAAGTGAGAGCCTTTTGGCTCAAATACGCTAACGCCTATTACTATGGGCGGGTTTAAATCACTTATAAATCCTACAAAGGAAGCTCTGTATTGACTTGACGAATAATGCCCTGCTTTTGTATCAAAATATTGGGCAGTGCCTGTCTTGCCGCCCATTTTTACGCCTTCTATGTCTGCAAGCTTTCCCGTTCCATCCTTCACAACATCTTCCAATATGCCTCTGGCACGCCGCGCGGTAGAAACAGAAATTATCGTCTTATGCTCAATGGGCGTTTCTTTGTATGTTCCTTGAGAATAAATAGCCTTAACTACGTGCGGTTTTACAAGGTAACCATCATTTGCAATAACGGCGTATGCACGCACAAGTTGGATGAGATTTACGCCAACTTCCTGGCCTATAGGAATCATATAAGGGGAAGTTTTAGACCAGGAACTCAAGGGTTTAACATTACCTCTTATTTCTCCAGGAAGGTCTATGCCTGTCTTATCGCCAAAACCAAGCTTTTTTATATAAACGTACATCTTCTGGCTGCCTACCTTATTTGCAATTTTACCCACTCCGATGTTGCTTGATTTTTTAAAAACCTCGCGAAAATTAAGCGAACCATAAGGATGCACGTCATGCAGCGTGCTTCCTGGTATTTTATAAGAACCATTCTCGCAGAAAATTACGTCAGAATCAGAAAATTTGTTTTCTTCTATCGCCGCAATCAAAGTAACCGCCTTAAAAACAGAACCCGGCTCAAACATATCGCAAACAGCTTTATCCCGCATTATTTGCGGTGAAAATTCTTCCAGATGATTAGGGTTAAACCCAGGGTAATTCGCGAGAGCCAATATTTCTCCGGTTACCGCATTCATAATAACAACGCTTCCCTCTTTAGCGGAAAACTTTTTGATAGTCTCCTCAAGAAAGTTTTCAACCCAATATTGCAATTGGCTGTCAATAGTTAAAATTATATCCCTTCCTTCCTGGGGCGTTATTATCTGTGGAGTTAGTATAATTTCGCGCGAAGCCGAATCCTGTAATACTCTGACCATGCCGTCTTTGCCGCGCAAATAAGAATCGCACTGAAGTTCCAAACCATCGACACCGCGGCTGTCAATATCGGTTAGGCCAAGCAAGGAAGATGTTAATTTTTCCTGCGGATAGAATCGTTTATGCTCCCTTAGAAATCCTATCCCTTTTAATTTCAAGGATTTTATTTTTTCTTTTTCTGACCATGAAATTTTTCTTTTTATCCATACGAATCTTTTTTTATACATTAATTTTTCTTTTATTTTCTGTTTTGGAAGGCCAAGGTTTTCCGAAAGAAGGCGCGCGGTAGTTTCTTTGTCTTTGACAAAAAGCGGGTCGGCAAATATTGAATGCGTGTTTATTTCCGTAGCAAGAATTCTGCCTTTTGAATCAAAAATTGCGCCGCGTTTTCCTGAAAGCGGGATTAAACGGTAGTATTGATTTTGCGCAAGATTTTGGAAGAAATTTTTCTTAAAACCCTGTAGGTAGGTAATTCGTAGAAAAAGCAGGGTAAAAAAAACTACAAAGAAGACGTATAAATAGTTTATTCTAAGGCCGTCCCTTATTTTCACTTTTAATTTAAAGACTAAAGAAAAATTTTAGATTATTCTTTTTCGCCCGCAAGCGCCGTGGATGAGCCAGTTGGTATACCTAAAAGATCATTAAACATTGCCATAACTTTGTTGGTAGGCTTTACCGGCTCCGCACGCCTTAAGTTTAGAGCAAGAACCTTTTCAGTGGGTGAAAAGTTGTTTTTCTCTGCCCACTGGTTTATCTTCTGCACGGAAGTTTCTTTCGTAAGATTATATACCAAGTAGTCTCTCTTATCAACAAGCTCGTTGGATAAACGATGGTTTTTGCTTATCTTGTAGGCTTCCACATAAATGAGGATTTTTTGATGAAGAAAAATAAGGCTGGCTATAAATAATAAAACGACGGAAATGGCGAAAGTTTTTTTTCTCATAGTATTATATTTTTTCCGCTACCCGTAATTTTCCCGAACGGGAAGCAATGTTTTCCCCTAATTCCTCTTTGCTCGCGGTAATTGGTTTTTTGGTTACAATTTTTAGCACGCCGCGCGAATCAAATTCCCTGAAGGCATGTTTAACAATCCTGTCCTCCAGCGAATGGAACGAAATTACGCCAATACGCCCGCCCTGAGCGAGTAAATTGACGGCTTTATCAATGCCCATCTTTAAAACTTCCAACTCGCGGTTCACAGCTATTCTTAGGGCCTGGAATACCCTAGTTGCCGGGTGTATTTTATATTTGAAGGCAGTTGCAGGCATAGCGCTTAAAATCGCCTGCGTTAGCTGGGTTGTGCTTGAAATTGGCTCTCGCTGCCTTTTTTCAATAAGCACGCGGGCAACTCTTTTTGCGTATCTTTCTTCTCCGAATTTTTTAAATATATTTTCTAATTCAAATTCGCTAAGGTTATTCACAAGGTCGTATGCGGAAATGAATGCGGCCCTATCCATTCGCATATCCAGAGGACCTTCCTTTACAAAACTAAAACCTCTTTCGGGATCCATAAGCTGATATGTAGATATCCCGAGATCAAAAAGAAAAACATCTGCTTTGCCAATTCCCAGGTTTTTCAAAATATTATCAACATTAGCAAAATCTCCCTTTATAAGGTCAAATTTTACACTGGATTTGTTCAGCCTGGCGCTAACCATTTTCAATGATTCTTCGTCTTTATCTATTCCGATATAATATGAATCTGGCCGCATAATTTCGGCAAATTTTGCTGCATGCGAACCAAGCCCGGCAGTACAATCAACTATAATCTTCTTATTTTTTACATCAAGCAATTCAATGATTTCCCGATGCATAACAGGATAATGAAAAGTTTCTTTCATTTTTATTTCTCTAGATAATAATTGATTCACCTAGCTCCTCCTGCATGCCTTCAATTAGTGTTTTTTTTTGAATTGCTCCGTACGAAATTTTCTAAAGCCAGTTGTCCTTTTTCGCTATGCGCTATGTGCATTTGCGGAAAGTTTGCTTTATGTATTATATTGTACATATATTTAAAAAGATTACAAATGTATTAGTAAATTTTTACACAAAAAGATTCTCTGCTGCGCTTTCAAATTTTTTCTTGTTTTCCTGATAGAATCTGCTCCAGCATTCTTTGTCCCATATTTCAATTCTATCCCCAACACCGACAATAACTATTTCTCGTTTTATCTGGGAAAATTCCTTAAGGTAGCTTGGAATAAATATTCTGCCCTGGGAATCAACTTCAATTTCCTGTGCGCCGCTGAAATACAAACGATTGAAAGACCTTCCTTCCTGTTTTGTAAAAGACACGCTTTTAAGTTTCTCTTCCAGCGTCTGCCACACGTCTTGCGAGAAAAGAAAAAGACAGCCTTCGAGGCCACGGGTTATATAGAAAATTTTACTCTCGAAGGCCTTTATTTTTTCTCTGAATTTTGCAGGAAGGACGAATCTGTCCTTCTTGTCTAATTTGTGTATATATTCTCCGTACCACATTCCACTTTACTCCACTTTGTGCCACAATACAAATATAGTTCTCCACCATATAATTGTCAACACTTTTCCGCTAATAAATCACTGTAACACAATAAGTTGTGGCTTTAGATTAAAGGGTATACTATGGATTGAATTTGAAAGGGGCAAAAAACAGAGGTTAAAAAATACTTGCCTAGTTTAAATAATATGTGCGGGAAAACAGCGGGTTATGATTTTATTTTTCAAATTTTGCGTAGCGCTTTTTAATATGCGTAACGTCATTTGCTATCGCCTTTATTAAATTTTCCCGCGAAAAAAATTTCTTCTCGTTTCTTATCCTCTTAATAAAGTGCAGCTTTATTTTTTTACCGCGTATATTTCTTTTGAAATTTATGATATGTGCTTCCAGAATTTTTTCCGCACTTTTGTTAATAGTTGGCCTCTCTCCAATATTTACGGCGCATAGATACCGCCTATTGTCAACTTCAATGATTGCGGCGTATACGCCGCTTAAAGGAATTACGTAGCCGTCATAATCTATATTTACCGTAGGATATCCAAGCGTCTTTCCTAAGCCGCTACCTTTTACAATTTTTCCTTTTATAAAATAATCCCTGTCCAGGAAATTTTTAATTTTTCCAAAGGCGGCATTTTTTATCAAGTGCCTGAGAAGGGAACTGCTTACGATTTTACCAGATTTACGTATTTTCTTTAAAACCGTAACATTAAACCCATGCTTGGTTGATATTTTCTCCAGATACCTTATGCCTGATTTTCCTTTATATCCAAAACGAAAATCCTCTCCTACCAAGAGATGCTTGGGAGAAAAATACTGAAAAAGATATTCAATGAATTCTTTTCCGGAAAACCCCAGGAATGATTTATTGGTTTTAAGAAACCATAGATAATTTATACCGATTGAAGCGAAAATATTTTTCTTATCCTCCATATCGGTAAGGAATCCATGGAATTTATCGGATCTAGGCCGGTTAATTCTTTCAAGCAATATTTGCGGAGGGATATCAAATGTAATAGCCAGGGAAGGCAGATTTTGGCGCTCAGCCAGACGTTTTAATTTTTCCAGAATAAACCTGTGGCCAAGGTGAATACCGTCAAAAACACCTATAGTAGCTACGCATTTTATTTTACTAGATGGTAGTTTTTTGTAGATGACTTTCATTTATGTCATCTAATTTTACAGCGTCTTCAAGTTTAAAATTACCGATGCTTAATCTTTTTATTTTAATAATATGTGCACCGCAGCCAAGGCGCTCGCCGATGTCTTCGGCAAGTTTCCTTACGTATGTTCCCTTTGAACAACGGACACAAAATTCAACAAAAGGAAGTTTTATGTTCAATATCTTAAGAGAATATATAGTTATCTTACGCGGTTGCCGGGCTATAGTTATACCTTTCCTCGCCAGGCTATAAAGCCGTTTTCCGCCTACTCTTACGGCGCTAACCATAGGGGGGATCTGCTCTATCTCTCCCTCAAAGAAAGGAAAAGCTTCTCTTATTTTGGCCTCTGTTATTGAGGAGCAATCCTCCTGCTTTACCAATTGGCCTTCACAATCTCCTGTTGTAGTTATTTCCCCAAGCTTTAAAACTCCAAGATACTCTTTATCAAAGTTGGCAAATTTAGGAAATAATTTGGTATATTTTCCAACAAGGACAATTAAAAGCCCTTCAGCCAAAGGATCCAACGTTCCGGCGTGGCCAACACGCCGCGTGCCTAATCTCTTGCGGACAAAATCAACAATATCGTGAGAAGTCATATTGCCCGGCTTTGATACCAAAAGAAGCCCTTCTACGCCATTTTTTTCCGGTTTTATCATGTTTACTTCAGTTTGTTTGTGTATCTCTTCACGAAAGAAATAACTTTTTTTTCAACCTGGGGCAATTGCCCTTCAATAGTTGTTCCGCTGGCGCTTTTGTGCCCGCCGCCGCCAAAAAACTGCGCAATACGGTTGACATCAACTGTAGGCCTGGAGCGAAAATTAACCCTTATTTTATCTTTCTCTACTTTTTTAAAAAGAATCAAAACTTCCACATTTTTTAAAAGGCGCATCACAGAAAATATTACTTCAGTCAAATCGTAATCCTTGTCTTCCCATTTGTTTATAATTGCCCAGCATATTTTTCGCGAAGTATCAAATTTAAGAGTGGAAATAATTTTTCCTATAAGTTTTAAGTCTTTATCTTCGCAAAGGCTATGAACGTTTTCATAAATAAGGCGCGGGGAGACACCGTAGTGCATGAGATCTGCAACTATCTTATGCGTTTCTTTTGTGGTATTAGTATAAGTGAAATTTCCCGTATCAGTGAAAATTCCGGTGTATAAACACAAAGCTATATGCTTATCCATTATTTTCATCCTGTCGCAAAGTTTATATAATATCTGGCAGGCGGAACTGGACTTTGAATCTACCCAATTTATGTCCCCGAAAAAAGTGTTACTGATATGATGGTCTATATTTATGATACACTTAACGCGGCTTAAATAATCCTTAACTTTTCCGGTGCGGGAAGAATCAGAACAATCAAGCACCATGGCGACATCAAACTTGTCCTCTTTGAGAATATTTTTTATAACTCCGGAATGCGGCAAGAATTTATATATTGGCGGCGTGTGGTCATTATTGTAAACAACCACTCTTTTTTTAAGTTTTTTTAAAAGCGCGTAGGTTGCAAGTTCTGAGCCTAAAGCATCCCCTTCCAGGCTTACATGCGCAGTTATAAGAAAACTTTTACTGTTTTTGATTTTTTCAACTATCTCTTTTAATGAATTCTTCATTTAGATTTTCTTTCCTGGTCATCTTTTCGTATTTCTTCAATTTTTTTATATATATCTACGCTATATTTTATGGAAGCATCCGGTATAAACTTAAGTTCAGGAAGAATTTTAATCCTGATTCTTTTGCCCAGAAGCATACGTATGAACGAATTCATTGCCTTAAGGATGTCTTTAACCCTGTCATATTTTGTTTCGTCTAACAAGCTAAAATAAATTTTGCTTTCTTTTAAATCAGGAGTGGTTTCTACCCTTGTTATAGATAAAAGCCCGACACAAGGATCCTCTATTTCTTTTTGGATTATATCCATAAGCTGTTTTTGTATTTCGCTGTTTACTTTTTCTATTCGTAATGACATAGATTTTTAAATTTCAAGTTAAAGGCAATTTTGGCGAAAAGAAATTATAGCCTAAAGCACAATAATTATCAATGTTTACTTTGCAAGCCTTCAAATATGATGTGCGCCTCGGCTGTTTCTTCATCAACTGTTTTTAATCCTTTATCTATTTTTGCATAAAGAAGTTTCTCGAAAATTTTCCCGTAGAGCGTTGCAGGTTTAAATCCAAGCCTTTTCAAATCTTCCCCTTTTAGCTTAAGATGCACACCGCTTAGCTTATCCAGGAAAATTTTTATATGTTTTCTTATCATTCTGTTCCGGTAATATGCATAAAAAAACACTATGCTTTCAAAGCTTAGCGGATTAAGCGTCTTGTAAATTACGTGTGGCAAAACATTTTTCTTCAGCTCCTTGGCTTTATCAATATTGTCATACACCGAAAGAACCCTTATCTTTTCTCCTTTTTTGAAACCGAAAGTATCTAAAAGCCTGACGGAGTGCTCACGCTTTAATTTATTTAAGATGCCCATAAGATAGATAAGCCATTCTTCCAGTTGACGGTGTTTTTTAAAATTATTTTTGTAAAAATCTATAGCGCGCTTTATCTCGGTTAAGTTGCGAAAACATTTTTTATCCAACCTGAAACTCCTGTCTATGATTGGTATAGCCTTTAACTCACACAGCCTTTTTATATATCTAAGCGGGAGCGGCTCTTTTAGAATAAGAATTAATTCCTCTCTTAACCTGTGAGGGTTAACAAAACTAAACGCATTTTTGCTTATTGCTTCTTTAGCAAGCCTAAGGGTATGTTTTTCCAGCCTGAATGAAAACCTTTGTTCAAATCTTATAGCCCGAAGTATCCTGGTAGGGTCATCCATAAAACTATTTTCATGGAGAACTCGTATGAGCCCGTCTTTTAAATCTTTTTCTCCTGAAGAATAGTCTACCAATTTTCCGTAATCGGATTTATCCAGGCTTATTGCCATTGCGTTTATAGTAAAATCCCTGCGCAATAAATCATCGGAAAGCGAGGCTGGCGCAACTTTTGGCAATGCCCCAAAGTTAGAATAGGTTTCGCTGCGCGCAGTTACAAAATCTATGTGATGATTATCAAAATAAACAGTAGCTGTGCCGAATACGTGATGCTTCTTAAATTGCTTTTTGTGTATATCGGCGAATTTATGCGCAAATTCTATGGCGCTGCCGGCAACGACGATATCTAAGTCAAATATTTTTTCACCAAGCATCAGATCTCTTACAACTCCGCCGACAAGATAAACTCTAACATTGAGCCTATCGGCAAGTTCTGACAGACTCGCAAGTATGGGTTTAAAATACGGGTTTATGGTTTTTAGTTTATTTATCATAATTAATGCGCTCTCGGATGAAACTTTGAATGTATTTCTTTTAATCTTGTCTGATTTATGTGGGTATATATTTGCGTTGTTGTAATGCTTGAATGCCCGAGCATCTCCTGCACACTTCTTAAATCCGCTCCTCTTTCCAGAAGATGCGTTGCAAAAGAATGCCTAAGGGTATGCGGGCTTGTGTGCTTGCGTATGCCTGCAAGATTAACATTTTTTCTAATTGCCTTCCATATGCTCTGCCTGCTCAGGCGCCGGGCGCCTTGGGCAAGAAAAATATATTGCGATACTTTTTTACCGGCAAGCTTTGGCCTCGCCTCATTAATATATTTCTCCAGAAAGTTTTTTGCAATTTTTCCCAAGGGCACGATTCTTTCCTTTGACCCCTTGCCTTTACATTTTATAAAGCCAAGTTCGGAATTTATATCCGATATTTTTAAAAATGACACCTCTGAAACGCGAAGGCCGGTTGCATACATAAGCTCTAGTATTGCCCTGTCTCTTATGCCCTGATGGTTATGTAAATTAGGCGCCTTTAATATCCTGTTTACTTCCTCAAAATTCAAAAATGAAGGAATTTTTTTATCAAGGCGCGGAGTTTCAATAAACTCAGCCGGGCTTGTTTGCGTGATTTTTTCTCTTACCAAAAATTTATGAAAACTTTTAACCGTAGAAAGAACCCGGGAAATGCTGTTTACAGATATGCTGCTTCGCATTACAAACAGAAAATCAGAAATATCTTTGGGCGTAATCTTGGAAGGCTCTTTTATCTCTTTCTTGTCCAAATACTCAAAATATTTTTTCAAATCAAGGCTGTAGGAAAGAATGGAATTTTGCGAAAGCCCTTTTTCCACCTTAAGATAATCAATAAATGCCTCTTTGTAGACTTGCATTGCTTATTTTAAGAACGGATTAGAAACTATTTCTTCTGCGATTGTGCTTGACTTGCCGTGCCCGGGATAAATTACTGTATCTTCAGGCAAAATAACTAATTTTTCCTTTATAGATTTAATTATTGACTCATAAGAGCCAAGGGGAACATCGGTTCTTCCTATAGAACCAAAAAATAGCGTATCTCCGCTAAATAGCCATTGCCCTGCTTTTATGCATACCGAGCCCGGCGTGTGCCCGGGAGTATGGATAACTTCTATTTTTGAACCAGAAAAATCAATCGGTTTGGTTTCTTCTAAAAAAAGAGCCGGCGGCCTATCTACTTTTACTGATGAATTAAAAAAACCCGAACCGTTCAACTCGGAACTTTTAAGCAGGCCTCCGTCTGCCTTATGCATGTAAAAAGGAAAAGATACTTCGTTGAGGCCATTTATATGGTCAAAATGACCGTGGGTAAGTGCAATAAATTCAATATTAAGCTTTTCTTTGTTTACAAAATCAATTACTTGTCCGTAAGGCGCCGGGGCATCTATGATAAAGCCGCGTTTTTGCTTTTTGTCGTAAACAACATAGCAATTCGTATAAAGCTCGCCCAATGCAAAAACTTTCAAAATGAAGTCAGCCATAGGTATAAAGATGCAAAACCCTAAACTCTAAACAAACCATAGGATTCAAAGTTCAATGTTTAGGGTTAAAACTAATCCATCCACTTTTGTGCTTCGCTATATTTAAATTCAGCCTCAAATTCACGGCGGAAATGTTCTATTTTTTGCAGGATAAGAGTACGCCGGGGCGGGCTCATATTGGGGCTTTTTTCCATAGTATCCCGTATTTTTACCAAATCAACATACAAAGGATAAATTTTTTCTTTGCCTTCATCATTGAAAAAGGAAATTATCTGTTCAAGATTCATTATGGCGCCGTTTAGAGCGCGCTTTTCTCTTTTGTTGCTGTAACCGGCATTTAGCCTTTCAATCCTTAAGGACTCGCTTAAATCGTCAAGCCAGCCCTTCACAAAAAGGAAATAATCTATGTAGGCGTCGCGGCTGGGTTTAGTAGGGTAATTTTTGAAATTAATATAGACCGGTTCTTCTTTCTGAAATTTCTTTTTACGGACAAATTTCTTACGCAAAGCATAGCATCCGCTGGTTGAAAAAATAATCCCAACAAGCAATAAGATTAATATTTTTCTCATTTTTAAACTAGCCCTCTCTTGAAAGCCCCCCCCCTCTGCTGCATTATGAATGCTAAGTTAATATTTTTTTAATTATATCATTTAAGCCTGAAAAATCTATATAAATTTAGCCTGCGCATAAGGGTTTCTTCCGGAGATTATCAATAAAAATGATAAGCGTTAAACACATTAATATGACAGATACATACAAAAAACTGAAAGACGCTTTCTTGGCAAAGCCTTTTTGCAGATAATTTTTATTCAACAAAATATAAGCTATATCATTTTCAAATATAAGGCCAAATTTATTTGCACCAAAGACAGCAGCATCTTTTTTGGTAACCGGCTTAATTAAGATAATTAGCTTTGCGTAATCGGAATAACGAAATTTACTCTGCGGCTGGACCTCTTTAAGTATGGAAGCACTTGACGGCCTGCCGGAAAGAGAAGAAAATATTTGCGCTGCAACCGGAATATTTGAAGAAATAATATCATTTGCCGAGGTGTTTGCGAGGATTGTTTTTACAATTGGGCGGTAAAATTTTTCTGAAAATACAGCCTTAAAAGTAATATTGTCATTAGCTTTTCTGCTGGTAAGGTTATAGAATGTTGAATCGGCTATATTAAATTTTATCTTTCCTGCCTCCATATTTAAACTTGCATTAACAAAAAATAAATACAATGAAACCAATAACAAAAACAACTTCTGTTTATTGCCGAAACGATTGGAAATTCCGAGCAATAAGAGCGAAGAAAAAAAGGCAATGCCTATAAATCCCTGGCTTGAAAAAAACCTATAAGGATATTTAATAAATACAACTGCACTTATTAATAAATATCCCCAAAAAAGCACAACCGCAAAACCACTACTACGCCGGTTTAAATACATGGCAATTAACGCACAAAATATAGCAAGTAAATTGAATGAAATAAATCTTGATTCATATAAGCTGGTTAGATGAACAGAATTTATATATTGTAACTCATGCGAAAGAAAGGGCATAAATGCCACAATGCTTACGATAGCTGCGTTTAGCGACAATTTTCTGTATTCCTGGTTAAAAATTGCCAGGAAGAATAAAGATATAAAAAATATCCAGGGTATGCCTGCGTGGGTATAAAAGCAAATAGACATAAATAAGGCTGCGCTTAGCCACTTTTTCTTTTTCAGGAAAAACCATGCCAACAAGCCAAGCGTTATGGCGAGACTTGCCGGGACATTCGCCGATACCGAAGAATAGAATGCAAAGAAACTGCTGGCAATAAACAGATTCAAAAAAGCAAACCTGTCATTTATCAGGCTTCTAGACACAAACCAAAGAAAAAAGAAAAATAATGGGCTGATTAAAATTTCCGTTAACCGTAGCGCGGTTAAGCCGCTTAAGCCGCTTTTTATTAAAAATACCAGGATAAAATGATAAAAAGGAGGGTATAAATGCGGCCTGCCGAATGGCGCAAAATCCCACCATGCCCAGGAAGTAAAACCGCCTGATTTAATAAAACCATTGGCGACGGATAAATGATAATAGCCGTCAACAAACTGGGGCAAATGATTAAATCTTGCCGCAGAGAAAACTGCAACAAAAACCAAAAGGCCTAAACTGATTAAATCAAAAATGCTTAATTTACGCATAATTAACTTTAATAAGGCAAAGGCCATGCGCCGGTGCAGGCTTATTCGCGTATGGTTTCTTTTTCTTTAAGATTTGCGCTGATTCTTTTAAACTTAAGCCTCCGCTACCAACGCGGACGAGAAAAGCAACTATGTTTCTTGCCATATTCCTCAAAAAACCGCTCGCTTGCAAATCTATATTTATAAAACCTTTTGATTTTTTTATGGAAATGCTTTTAAGATTCCTTATGCAGGTTTCGTAGGTGCTCGGTTCTTTTGCAAAAATAGAAAAATCCTTAATGCCCTTTAATTTTTTTGAAATACGAACCATTTTGGAAATATCCAAAGGTTTTGCAACATGCCAGGAAAAATTTGAAGAAAAGACTGTCGGCTCCGCTTTATTAAGTATTATATAGCGATATAGTTTTGATTTAGCCTTAAAACGCGCGTGAAAATCATCTGGGGCGATTTTTACTTTTTTTACTCTGACGTCAGGCGGCAGAAAAGTATTTAATGCGTTTTTTATGTTTTTAAGCGGGATTATTGTATCTACCTTAAAGTTTACAACCTGCCCTTTTGCATGCACCCCCCTGTCGGTTCGCGAAGCATAGGCAATTCTTATTTTTTGCTTAAAAAGCTTGCGAATTGCTCTTTCCAAAACTTCCTGAACAGTAATTTCGCGTTTGCCAACCTTATCCTGAAGCTGGAAACCGTAGTAATTGGTACCGAGATATTCTACCTCTAAGCAAATATTTTTATGCATATATTTATCTAAGGCTGATTTATTATAGCAAATGCAGAATGGAAATATAGGCAAAATACAGAATTGCGCAACATTGATTTTATCAATGTTAGCAAAAACATTCAAGCAAACTATTTTGCGATTAAATATTCCGCTATCTGAACAGCGTTTAAGGCAGCGCCTTTTAAGAGGTTATCCGCAACTACCCAAAGCCAGAGTCCGTTTTTATTAAACGGGTCGCGTCTGATGCGGCCGATGAATACTTCGTATTTACCTTCCACATCTTTTGGCATTGGATAAAGGCCGTCTTTTGGCTCATCTATAACGATGATGCCTGCGGATTTTGAAAGCAGATTTTTTATAACTTTCGGGTCAATTGGTTTTTTAGTTTCTACATAAATCGACTCGGAATGCCCGGTCCTAACCGGAACGCGCACAGTGGTAGCTGAAACTTTTATTTTCTTATCACCCATAATTTTATGAGTTTCACGAACGAGTTTCCATTCTTCGCTGGTAAAATCCCAGTCAGTAAAGCCTCCAATTTGCGGAAAAACATTGTAAGCAAGCTGCTGCGGCATTGCTTTGTTTTCCAGATTAACATGGACATTTTTATAATTTGCCGAAGCAATATGCGCTATTTCTGCGCTTAACTGTTCAACTGCGGCTTTGCCGGCGCCGGAAGAAGCCTGCAGGGTAGTTACAATTAC
>Ga0265297_10006374_pt1 | contig 17210 bp, 19 predicted proteins | sample Munlanlwell13791_FD_192502 | JGI IMG/M metagenome (GOLD analysis project Ga0265297, IMG submission 192502) | Leachate microbial communities from a municipal landfill in Southern Ontario, Canada - Leachate well 137-91 | ecosystem: Engineered > Solid waste > Landfill > Unclassified | place...
TTCAGGTCGGCCTCGAACCGGGCCGCCTCCGATTCCGAAAAGGCGGCGGATTCCGGGTCCAGGGCCCACACCTTGAGAACCGCGGCTTCCCGGGGGTCCAGGTCCTCGCCCCGAATCTCGCGGCGGTCCAGGAGCAGTTTCAGGGCCGAAAAGGCATAGACCCGGGGGTCCGGCTGCCAGGAGACCAGCTCCTGGGCCACCCGGTCCCTGATCTTCACCACATCCTCATAGGAGGCGTGCTCTCCCAGGTCCAGGTTGAGGAGGGCCAGGATATGGGGCATCAGCCCCATTCTCTTCAATTCGCCCAGAAACTGGAAGTCCGCCTGGCGCAGCCCCACCCGGGAGCTGATGACATAGAGCGCCAGGTCGCTCTTGACCAGGTAAGCCAGGACCTGGGCCAGGTGCTGGGGAAAGGGCGAATCGCTGCCCTGGCAGTCCCCCAGTTCGATCCCCGCCGCGGGCCAGGGAAAGGGGATGGTAAGGAGGACGTCCTTGAGATAGACCGCGGTGGCCTCCCGGGTAACCAACTCCCGGTGGCGGGCCAGATCGGCGCCGGCCAGGGACAGCACCCCGCTGGCAGGCATGAGGTCCTTGAGGAGGTCGTAGCCCTCCAGGTAGGATTTAAGGAGCAGGTAATTCTGGTCGAGGCTGCCCTCGGTCCAGAGCTCGGATTCCCTGGCCTCGGCCAGGACCTGGGCCAGAAGCTCCCGGTCCTGGGCCTCCTTCAGATCCAGGGGTTCGGCCCGGTCCACCAGGCGGGGATTGGGCAGGAGCCCCAGGGCCCGGCGAATCTCGCCGTTGATTTCATCCCAATCCTTGAACTGGAGCACCGCCCGGGGTTCCGGGCCCGGCTGCACCCGGGTGATCATAGCCGTGAGGATGCCGGCGCCGCGGCGCAGGAGGTCCTGGCCCACCAGGGCGTTGATCATGGTGCTTTTGCCGGACTTGACCGCCCCCACCATCGCCAGGCGGCAGGTGTCCTCGGACACGTGGGCCTGGACCTGGGCCAGCACCCTTTGCCAGTGTTGTCCCTGGGCCGCGGCCTGAGGGAAGAGAGCTATCCACTCCTGGGCCATCTCCAAAAGACGGCCGATCTCCTCCAGGAAGAGCTGATGGGCTTGCGACTCCGGCATGTTAATCCTGACTGGTTTTTAAAAGCGCGTTCGTACCGGCTCAGCTACCACCCTTCTTGGGCGCGAACCCGGCGATATAAGGACGGCCCATTTCGATGCGGACCTTGTCGGCGATTTCCACGTTCACCATCTGGTCGTCGATACTGATGATGGTGCCGATGATGCCGCCGCTGGTGATGATGCGATCGCCCTTTTTCAGGTTATCCAAGAGCGCCTTGTGTTCCTTAGCCTTTCTCTGTTGGGGCCGGATCAAGAGAAAATAGAAGATCACGACCATAAAGAGCATGGGGACGACGAAACTCCACATCGGACTGGCCTCGGGGGCGCCTGCCGCACCCTGGGCATAAGCCATATTAACCACTCGAACTTCCTCCCTCACAACGATTTTGGTAGAATTCCCGGCGAAACGCGGCAAACCGATCTTGGGCGATGGCTTGCCGCATTTTATCCATCAAATGCAAATAGTAATACAAATTATGCAAAGTTAAAAGGCGGTAGGCCAGAATTTCTCTCGCCCCAAAGAGATGCCGCAGATAGGCCCGGGAGTAATGCCGGCAGGTATAGCAGCCGCAGGCCGCATCCAGGGGGCCGGGATCAGTGCCGTGCACCGCGTTTTTAATCACCACTTTGCCGGTCGAAGTGAAGGCCATGCCGTTCCGGGCGTTTCTCGTGGGCAGGACGCAGTCGAACATATCCACCCCCCGGGCCACGCCCTCCACCAGGTCTTCCGGGGTGCCCACCCCCATGAGGTAGCGGGGTTTGTCGGTGGGCAGCTCCGGGGTGGTGGCCTCCACCATGGCGAACATGAGTTCCTTGGGCTCACCCACGCTTAAGCCGCCGATGGCATAGCCGTTGAAGTCCAATTCCCGCATGGCCTGGGCCTGCTCCCGGCGCAACTCCGGGATCATGCCGCCCTGGACCACGGGGAACAGGGCCGCGTCGGGCCGCGTCCTTGCCGCCCGGGAGCGCCGGGCCCACTTCAGGGTCAGGGCCGCGGCGCTCCTGACTTCGGCCTCCGGGGCCGGATAGCCCGGGCACTCATCCAGGCAGATCATGATATCCACCCCCAGGGCCTCCTGGAGGCCCACCACCGCTTCCGGGTCCAGAAAATGGCTGGAGCCGTCCAGATGTGACCGGAAGTTGACGCCCGCGTCGGTGATGGTGCGGAAGGGCGCCAGGCTGAAAATCTGGAAGCCGCCGGAGTCGGTGAGGATGAGGCCGTCCCAGTGCATGAAGCGGTGCAGGCCGCCCAGGGCCGCGATGGTCGGCACCCCGGGCCTGAGATAGAGGTGATAGGTGTTGCTCAAGATGAGGCCGGCGCCTATTTCGGTAAGGTCCTCCGGGGTCAGGGTCTTCACCGTGGCATAAGTGCCCACGGGCATGAAGACCGGGGTGGGCACGACCCCCCGGGGTGTCCTGATCTCCCCCAACCGGGGCCCCGCCGGGCCGGCGGATTTCTTTAGATGGAATTCAAACATAAGGATGAGAAGTTTATAAGGCTCTACCCGTTAATGGGGCTTCTGTTATTAGCTTAAGGTGAAAATTCGCCTGCAATCTCAATTGTCATTCTGAGCGAAGAATCTCCCAATTTCAGTCCCTCAAGAGAGGAGATCCTTCGGTTTCCATTAACTGGCTAATATATCAATTTTTCAAGAAAATCGTCCCTTGAGTGATTTTTCCCCAATACTGCGAATTTATAATATCAACATACAATCGCCATAGCTGTAAAAGCGGTAGCGTTCCTGCACGGCCTCGGCGTAGGCTTGCAAAATCAGGTCCCGCCCGGCCAAGGCGCTCACCAACAGGAGCAGCGTGGACTTGGGCAGGTGGAAATTGGTGACCAGGCGATCCACGGCCTTAAACCGGTAGCCGGGATAAATAAAGAGATCGCACCAACCCCGCCGGGCCTGAAAACCCTTCGGTGCGGCGCAGGACTCCAGCACCCGGACGCTGGTGGTGCCAACGGCCACCAGGCGTTTGCCTTGAGCCTTGGCATTGTTGAGGCGGGCCGCGGCGGCCGCGGATAATTCGAAGTATTCCGGCAGCATGCGGTGGCGGGTGTAATCATCGTGGCGCACCGGCATAAAGGTCCCCGGGCCTACGTGCAGGGTGAGGGGCACGATCTCGACGCCCCGCCCGGCCAGGTCTCGCCGCACCGCGTCGGTGAAGTGCAGCCCCGCGGTGGGACAGGCCACGGCTCCGGCCCGGTCGGCGAACACCGTCTGATAGGTCTCCCGGTCGGAGGCGGCCGCGGCCCGCTGGATATACGGCGGTAGGGGGACTTCCCCGGCGTCCAGCACCGCGGCGACTGCGTCGCCACAGGGAGAGGTGAAGCGCACCTCCGCCACCCCCGGTTCGGGGAGGGCCAGGATCTCGGCCGCCAGCTCCGCTCCGAAATGCAGGGTTTGTCCGACCTTAAGGCGCCCCCGATGGGTGGCCCGGGCCCGGGCCGCGCCGCCGTGGTCTTCGGCCTCCGGCAGGTGGTGCAGGAGCAGCTCCACTTTGCCGCCGCTGTCCTTGCGGCCTTTCAGGCGCGCCGGAAAGACCCGGGTATCGTTGACCACCAGGACGTCGTTTTCGTCCAGCCATTGGGGCAGGTCGCGGAACCGGGTGTGGCTCATCTCACCATTGGCGCGCCTGAGCACCAGGAGCCTGGAGGCGTCCCGCTCCCCCAGGGGGTATTGGGCCACCAACTCCGGCGGCAGGAGATAATCGTAGTCCTGAATCAGGGGCATCGCCACTCTAAAGTCTGGAGAAATTCCAGGAGGGCGCGTCTAACGCGCCATTGTTCTGCAACGGGGTGGCGGGTACGGAGGCCCGCCCCACCGGAATTTGCTGGTGGCACAGGCTTTCAAGCCTGTGTGAGACACACGTGGGTGAATGTCATGCCGCCGCCAGCAAGCCGCCGGGAATATGGTATAATTGACGCAGACCATTGCATCTGGTAAGTTTAACCCAGACATTTTTTCGTGCAAGGACCGATACCTACCGTGACCCGTAAAATATTGTTAGCATCGTTAGCGTTGTTGATCTGCTTGTGGTCCGCCTCTGCCGGGGCCGAAGCCACCCCGGAAGCAGTGATGACCCGGGTGCAGGCCCAATACGACAAAGCCGGGGGCTTCCAGGCCCGCTTCCGCCAGGAATCGGTCCTCAAGGCCGCCGGACGGACGGATTCGGCCGCGGGGTGGATGTATTTTATGAAACCCTCCCGCATGCGCTGGCAGTACGAGACCCCGCCGGAACAGAAAAAGGAGATCGTCTCCGACGGCCGGCTGGTGTGGATGTATATGCCCGGCGACGGCCTGGTCATGGTCTATAAACTGGAGCAAGTGCTGCGCTCGGATTTGGTCATGCGGTTTTTCTCAGGCATGGGCCAGTTCCAGAAGGAGTTCAACGTCTCCTGGCAGCGGCCGCCCCGGGAAGGCACCGCGTTCGTCATCGACCTGTTTCCCAAAAAAGAACAGGCGGAGCTAAAGCGCCTTACCCTGACCATCAATCCCAACACCTATCTGGTGGAGAGGCTGGAATTTACCAACGCCATGGGCGAGGAAAGCCGCTTTGATTTTACCCAGGTGAAACTGGAAGTGCCCATGGGGCGCGAGTTCTTCACCTTCACGCCGCCGCCGGGAGTCCAGGTGGTGCGGGACACACCGGGCTCTTGAGACCCGCCCCGGTGACAGTCGTAGGGGCGGACCTGCGTGTCCGCCCGGAACCGGCACCCAGGTCAGCTCTTCCAACCAAAAGGTTTGAAGTCTAGACTTCGAAAGCAAAACCATGGAATTCAGCGAACAACAGAAAGAGGTGCGGCGCTGGTTGGAACGGCGCCGGGGAATTCTCCTGGCCCATAATTACCAGCCGGGCGAAATTCAGGACGTGGCCGATTTTTTGGGCGACTCTCTGGCCTTATCCATGACCGCGGCCAAGACCCCGGCCGAGGTCATCGTGTTCTGCGGGGTCCATTTTATGGCGGAAACCGCGGCCATCCTCTGCCCGGACAAGACCGTCCTCCTGCCCCGGGAAGACGTGGGCTGCTACATGGCCGCGACCATCACCGCGGCGCAGCTCAAGGCCCGAAAAGCGGAACTGCCCGGGGTGCCGGTGGTCACCTATGTCAATTCCACCGCCGCGGTCAAGGCCGAGAGCGACATCTGCTGCACCTCGGCCAACGTCGTCCCGGTTGTCAATTCTTTGACGTCACCCAGGGTCTTGATGGTCCCGGACCGTAACCTGGCCCTCTATACTGCCCGGCGTACCAGCAAAGAAGTGCTCTATTGGGACGGCTGCTGCAACGTCCACGACCGCCTAACCCCTGCCGAAGTCCGGGCCTGCCAGGCCGCGCATCCCCAGGCCGTGTTTATCGCCCATCCGGAATGCCGCCTCGAAGTCCTGGACCTGGCCCAGGCGATCCGCAGCACCAGCGGCATGCTCCAGTACGTGCGCGAGTCCGCGGCCCAAGAATTCATCATCGGCACGGAAATGGGCCTTCTCCATACCTTGCGGAAAGAAAACCCGGAGAAAATCTTTTATTCCCCCTCCTCCAACCTCGTCTGCCCCGACATGAAGCGCATCAGCCTGGCGGATATCATCGAGGCCCTCAAAGAGAACCGTTACCAGATCACGGTGCCGGAAGAGGTCCGCCGGCCGGCCTTGCTGGCGGTGGAGCGCATGCTGGCCGTGCCCCGGGATTAGCGCTTTCCGCCCGAGAGGGCGGCAGCTTCGCCTCTGACTCCCACCTCTCGGTTTTTCCCGCCAGATTGGCCCGTTTCTTGCTTGTTTACCTGATAAAGGCATCGGTCAGAGGGAAGTATGGGTATGGAAACGAGCCCCTCGTCTCAATACGAGCATATCGGCCATTTCTTGCATGATCTGTCCCAGCCCCTGGCTGCGGTGACCGGCCTGGTAGATCTCCTGCTGTTGGAACTGGATGAGAGGGACCGGATCTTTAAGGAAGTCCAGTTAATCAGCCAGCAACTGGAGGAGGTGCTCCGGATTATCGGAGAAATCCGCCGGATCGCCCGGGAGGCCGCCGAACAGGAACGAAAATCCCTGCAACCGCTCCAACCGGGGCTCTCCTAAGGTCGCCGGGGCAGCCGGCCCAACCGGTGGTTGAGGGTTGGGTTCAGTCTGAGGTGGCGATTATCGTCCCGATCCAGCCTGGCGCCTGGCTCGCCGCCGGTCTTTGGCCCTTGCCAACCCTGCCAAAACCCCCTATCATGTTAACCAAGTAACCGACCGCAACGGCGGCCTCTCAGGCTGTTGTAAAACGGTTATGTTGTCATCCTGAGCAAAGTCAAGGACCGCTAGCAGCTTTCCCTAAATCGGGGCACCGGCATGGCGCAAAAGGACATTCCCCCAGAGGTGATTTCCCGGGTGGCCGAACTCCGGGATCAGCTCAATTACCACAACTACCGCTATTACGTGCTGGATGATCCCGTGGTCTCCGACGCCGAGTTCGACCTGCTGATGCGGGAGCTCATCCGGCTGGAGGAAGACTACGGCCTGGCCGAGCCGGATTCCCCTACCCAGCGCGTCGGGGCCCAACCCCTGGAAAAGTTTGAGACCGTGCGGCATCGGCAACCCATGCTGTCGCTGGAAAACGCCTTTAGCGAGGCCGAGGCCCGGGAGTTCGACGAGCGCCTGAAGCGGTTCCTCAAGACCAGTGAAGAGTTCGATTATGTCCTCGAGCCCAAGATGGACGGCTGCGCCGTGGAACTGGTCTATGAGCAGGGCCACCTGGCGGTGGGCTCGACCCGGGGCGACGGCTACCGGGGCGAAAACGTCACCCAAAATTTGAAGACCATCCGCGCCATCCCCTTAAACCTGCGGGAGGAGAAGGCCAGGGCCCCGGAACTCCTGGAGGTTCGGGGCGAGGTGTACATGGATCTGCCGGAGTTCAAGCGGTTAAACGAGGACCGCCTGAGCCGGGGGGAGCCGGCCTTCGCCAATCCCCGGAATGCCGCGGCCGGGTCCCTGCGCCAATTGGACCCCAAGATCACCGCGGCTCGCCCCCTGAAGATTTATTGTTACGGCGTAGGGGAGGTGCGAGGTCAATTTTTTGACACCCAATGGGAAGTGCTGCTGAGCCTGAAGGAATGGGGTCTGCGCGTCAATCCCCTGATCGAGCGGTGCCAGGGGATTGACACGGCCATCGCCTATCACCAGAAATTGGAGCACCAGCGCCACGGCCTGCCCTATGAAATTGACGGCATGGTGATCAAAGTGGACTCGCTGGCCTTGCAGGAGCGTCTGGGCGCCAAGACCCGGAGCCCGCGCTGGGCCCTGGCCTATAAGTTCGCGGCCACCCAGGCCACCACCAAGGTGTTGAGCATTGAGGTCAACGTGGGCCGCACCGGCGCGGTCACCCCCATGGCGGTGATGGAACCGGTGGAGGTGGGCGGGGTCACGGTGTCCCGGGCCACCCTCCACAATGAAGACGAAGTGGCCCGGAAAGATGTGCGGGTCGGGGATACGGTGCTCGTGCAGCGGGCCGGCGACGTCATCCCGGAGGTGGTCAAGGTAATTCTCGAGGAACGCCCGCCAGGCGCGCCACCCTTTAAGATGCCCGAGAACTGCCCGGTGTGCGGCACCCCGTTGGTCAGGCCGGAAGGCGAAAAGGTCACCCGCTGCCCCAATCCCGACTGCTTCGGCTCCCAAACCCGGGGGATCATGCATTTCGCCGGCAAGTCCGCCATGGATATCGACGGCCTGGGAGAGAAGATCATCCTGCAACTGGTGGGGGTAGGCCTGATCAGCGACGTCAGCGACCTCTACGGGCTGACGGCCGACGACCTTATTCCCCTGGAGCGTTTCGCGGAAAAATCGGCCGGCAACATCATCAACGCTATCCAGGCCAGCAAAGAAGTGCCTTTGTGGCGGCTGATCAACGCCCTGGGCATCCGCTACGTCGGCGAAGCCACGGCCCAACTCCTGGCCGAGCACTTCCAGAGCCTGGAGGGCCTGATGGCCGCAGGTAAAGAGGACCTGCTGCACGTGGAAGGGGTGGGAGAGCAGGTGGCCGCCAGCCTCCGGGAGTTTTTTGGCCATGAGAGAAATCAGGCCCTGATTCGAAAGCTCACCGCGGCCGGGGTGAGGGGTTTGCCGCCGGAGCGCCGGGCGGCCGCGCCTTTGAGCGGCAAGACCTTCGTATTCACCGGCGGCCTGTCGCGCTTTTCCCGGGAGGAGGCCAAGTCCCAGGTGACGGCCCGGGGCGGCAAGGTGACCTCTTCGGTGTCCGCCAAGACCGACTACGTGGTGGCCGGGGCCGATCCGGGCAGCAAATACGCCAAGGCCCGGGAGTTGGGGGTGACCATCCTGGATGAGGCGGCGTTCGAGGAATTACTTAAGGGGGGGAAGTAATGGCGGACAAGGCGCGGCTCCATGTCTTGATCGAGGGCCGGGTCCAGGGGGTGTTCTTCCGGGCCTCCACCCGGGACCAGGCCCGGGCCCGGGGCCTCACCGGCTGGGTGCGGAACCTCCCGGATGGGCGGGTGGAGGCCCTGTTTGAGGGCGACAAGCGGGTGGTGGAAGACATGTTGAGGTGGTGCCGGCAAGGCCCGACCTATTCTTACGTTGACCGGGTAGAAGAAGAGTGGCAGGCCTACCAGGGGGATTTGACGGATTTTCGGGTGGTGTATTGAGATTTCTCAACTTGACAGCGGGACCCTATTAACTATAATGGTTATATAAACCATAATAATTACTAGGGAAGGTAAGGCACATGCTGAAAAAGATTTCCGCGATGAAGGCCCGGCAGAATTTGGGCCAACTCTTGAATGAAGTCTCCATCCGGGGAGACGCCTATATCATCGAGCGGGCCGGCAAACCTCTGGCGGCCCTGGTGGACATGGAAAGATTCCAGCAATTGCAAGAAGACCAAGGCTCTGCTTTGCAGGCCCTTCAAAAGGTCTGGGAGAAAATGGCGGGAGCGGACCCCCAGGAGATCCAGGAAGCTATAGAGGAGGCCGTTCGCACGACGAGGAGCGTTAAGGCCAGCGCCCAGGCATGATGAGGGCCGTCCTGGACACAAATGTCTGGGTGAGTGCCATGCTTGCACCGGATCATTCACCCGCCAGAATCCTTGAATTTGCCCTCAACGGCAAGGTGCGGCTGGTTATCTCCCCCGGCATCATCACGGAAATAAGGCGGGTTATGCAGTATCCCAAAGTAAAAAAAGCCATAGAAAAACGCAAAATCACTTCTCAAGAAGTCGAGGACGTTATTCTCAAGTTGCTGAAAGTGGCGCTGATCACCCCCGGAGCACTTCTCGCAGAGAGCGTCTCAAATGATCCGGCAGACGACATGGTCATCGCTTGCGCCGTGGAAGCCCAGGCTGACTTCATTATTTCCTGCGACCATCATCTGACCGATTTAGAAAATTATCAGAGGATCAAGATCGTTAATCCGGCTGCCTTCTTAGCATTAATCGCAAATGAAAGATAAGGGACCGGAAATTTAGTTTCTTTAAAAAACCGTGCCCAACGATATTACCTTCTGGAGGAATCATCATGGCTGACAACGAAATCCCCACGTCCGGCGACCTGGTCTTCAAACCCTGCGGCCGGGCGTTTTTTGTCTATTACGTGGCCATGGCCATCGTTTTCCTGGGGCCCCGGATCAATCCCGATGCCGGCCTGCCCGTCTGGTTGGGCACGGTCCTGGGGGTGATCATCGTGGCGGCGGTGATCTACCTGAAATATGGCCAGGAGTATCATGTCAGTGCCCGGGGAGTGGCCCGGGTCTGGCGCTGGCCAGCGCCCCGGCAGCAGGAGATCGCCTGGGAGAACCTGGGAGAGATTCAGGTCCTGCGGGGGTTTACCCAGAGCCTGCTCCAGGTGGGCAATCTGGCGCTCAAGGATAAATCCGGAGGCGCCGCGATGTTTTGGTTCGGATTGTCCAAACCAGCGGAAGTAAAAGACCTAATTTACCGGAAGCGGCCATGATGGTAACAGAAGAGGCCTGGGACGCGGCGGCGGTCTTCGAACCCGGCTCCCCGGGGCCGGTGCCCTGGGAAGACCCGGAGTTGTCCGGCCTGGCTGGGTTTTATCGCACGCTACGGGACCTCCTGATCCGGCCGGGGGAATTTTTTCAGCGCCTGGAAGGAGAAGGCCGGTCCGAACCCCTGGCCTTTGCCCTGATCATAAGTACCGGCGGGCTGTTATCCGCCCTCTTTTGGGCCCTTCTGGCCCTGGGACCGGGGGGCCTGAGCCCGGAGGACACCGCGGCAGGGCTGGCTCCGGCTCTGGGCTTGGGACCGGGCGCGCTGCTGGCCCTGATGGCCGGGGCCCCGGTCCTGGCGCTGGCCAGGCTGGGGGCGGGCGGACTCTGCTGGTGGGGAAGTGTGGCGCTGGCGGGGGCCGGGCGGCGATTCACTCCGGCCTGGCGAATTTTCTGCTATGCCCAGGGCGGCCTGGCCCTGATGGTCATCCCGTTCTTTGGCCCGCCGGTGGCGGCCATCTGGGTCCTGGCTCTGCTATATATTGGCGCGAAGCAGGTTTACGGCCTCTCTAACTGGGCCTCCTTAGGCGCCCTGGCCATCTTTCTCTCGATTTTGTCCGCTCTGGGGATAATCTTCCTACTGGGCTTGCTGAGCGCCCTGGCCTTCCTGGGGTTTCTGCTGCTGCTCGGGGGCTGAAGCCGCGTCGGCCTGCCGCTTTTTGCGCCTCATCCTCATGGCATGGGCGACCCAGCCGATCACCAGGCCCACCGCCAGGCTGATATAGGCCAAGAGAAAGGCGGGCAACTGCCCCAGCTCAAATTTGAACAACTTGAGTACCGGCAGCGGTTGGGCATTTTCCACCGCAAAGGCGGCCAGCACCACGGCCAGGAGGATCAACAATATCAGTTTGAGTTTAGCCATGTGCGCCTCTTGGATGGTCACTCTTTCAGGTAGCGTTTCACCACGGCCTTGAGGTCCTCCAGGTCCGAGGATTTGACCAGGTATTCGTCTGAGGCCCAGGTGGCAAAATCCTGCTTATACTCCCCATAGGCGGTGCTCAGGACCACGGGCAAATCCGGCCGCTTTTCCTTGATCTGTCTCAAGGCCTCAATGCCGTCCATTTCGGGCATCTTGATGTCCAGGATGACCAGGTCCAGGGGAATCTTGTCCACAATTTCCAGGGCTTCCCGCCCGTTGGCGGCCTGATAGACTTCGTACCCCTCTTCCTTCAGTTCTTCGCTATAAAGGAGGCGAATGCTCATTTCGTCGTCCGCCACCAAAATTTTTTTCATTGCCGCCCTCCTTTCGGGGCCCTGAGCGCGCTGGCGGGAACCGCGCCCTGGCCGACATCTTTCACGAGACAATATTTAGCCACCGGCAGGGTGACGATAAAGGTGACGCCCTTGCCCATCTCATTGTTGACTTCTATCTGCCCATAGTGGCGGGAGATAATGCGTTGGGCAATGGCCAGACCCAGGCCGGTGCCGTAGTCCTTGGTGGAAAAAAACGGGTTGAAGATATTGTGGAGCACTTCCATGGGGATGCCGCCCCCGGTGTCGGAGATGGCCGCGGCGGCGTAGAGGCCGTCGGGCCGCTCCACCGGAAAGGTACGAATCACCAGGGTCCCGCCCAGGTGCATGGCCTGGATGGCGTTCTGGAAGAGGTTGTAAAAGACCTGCTTCATTTGCCGGTCGTCGCAGTGGAGCCGGGGGAGTTGGGCGAATTCCTTGACGACCTTGATGTTATCGGCGTCCAGATCCCGTTGGACCAGGATCAGGGTGTCTTCGATGAGCTTGGCCAGATCGTGATCGCCGTAATAGGAGAGATTTTCTCCGGTGAAGTCGAGGATTTCCCGGAGAAGCTTCTCCAGCCGGGTCACTTCCTCCTGAATGACCTCCACATAGCCCCGCAGGGGGGAATTGGGCTCCACCAGTTTGGCGATGCGCCGGGCGAAGCCGCCGATGGAGACCAGGGGGTTGCGGATTTCATGGGCCATGCCCGAGGCCAGGCTGCTCAAGGCGGCCAAACGGTCGGACTCCAGCATGCGTTCCCGGATGAGGAGCAGTTCCCGGTTATTGGCTTCGATGGTGGAGTAGAGGTGGGCATTTTCCAGGACCAGGGCAGCCTGGGTGGCGAACATCTGGAGCACGTGGAGGGGCTCCGACTCGAGGGGCCGCCCGGAAGCCTGGTTGTCCACCAGGATCACCCCGGTAGCCCGGTCTTTCACTACCAGGGGCACCACAAAGAATTCCCGGGCCGTATATTTGCCCTCCAGGGCGGGAGGCAAGCCCGGCTCATCGACGGCTTGATGATGATAAGGGAGCTTCTTGAGCACCGCCAGGGCCAGGGGGCCCTGATCCGCCCGGAGGGGGATTTCCCAATCACTGACCGGCAGCATCTCCGGCGGCGGCACCAGCAGGGTCATGAGGTTGGAACCCTCGGAATTCGCCAGGTTGCGGCGAGCGCCTTTGACCCCCTTCAAGGTCTGGGTGGCCTCATCCACCATCAGCACCACCGCCCGGTCAAACCCCAGTCCGGGCTCGAGAGTGATGCCCTGGAGGATGATCTCCTGGAGACGGTCCTCCTGAACCGAGGTCAGCATCACCTGGGAGATTCCCTGGAGCGCGGTGAGATTCCGCACCATGCGTTCGTTCTTTTCGGCCAGGTCCTCCACCTGCTGATAGGTGAGGGCGTTTTCGATGGCGTTGACGATGACGCCGGCCATGGTGAAGAGCAACTGCCGGTTTTCCGGGTCGAAGGGGAGGTATTCGCCGTTGGGGGTAAATTTGTCGTACACTCCCAGGGTCCCGGTCAACTGGCCTTTGAAGGTCAGGGGCACGGCCAGGCAGTAATGGGTGCGGCCCGCGGCATCCGACGACTGCCCTTCAAAATAGGGAGGCTCCCCTGCCGCAACGGTGGGCCCCATTTTAGGCAGGGCCGGGCAGGCCGGGGGAATCTGGCCGTAGCGGGACGATACCCTGGGTTCGCCGGTGGCGTTATCAATGATGTGGAGGGCGGCGCCCCGGGCGGTGATGACCTTGGCGGTGGTGCTGACGATGCGCTCCAGGAGCTCATCCAGCTCCACGGTGGAGCTTAAGGCTTTCCCCACCTCGAAGAGCACGGAGAGCTCGGCGATGCGCTTTTTGGCCTCTTCCTGGAGGATGGCCTGGCGCAGGGCCGCGGCCAGCATCAGGCAGGTCAACAGGACCCCCTGGCGCTCGGAAGAGGTGAAATTGCGTTCCGTCCGGTCCACCAGGATCAAAACGCCGTACAGATAATTGTCGTCCGCCACCGGAAACGCGGCCAGGGTCTGATAGGCGGGGTGCAGCTTTTCCAGGGGAGCATTGGCTTGTACCACCCCCGGCTGCTGGCGGTGGACGACGGCCAGCTTGCGGCTGGCGGCAGTCTCCCCCACCAAACCCTGTCCCAGGGGGAATTCCAGACGCATATGGGGAGGCACGGGTCCCTGGCTGCTGACGTTAAGGAGCAGGGTCTCCCGGGCTTTATCCAGGCCAAAATAGAGGGCCAGGTCCACCTTCAGGTTGCGGGCCAGGAGGTGAACCATGTTGTTGAGACGTTCCCCAAAGCCCACGGTAGAGGTGAGCACCTCTACCATTTGGGTCAAGAACGCGGTTCGTTCCGAAGCCATGGAGACTTACCCGCCCAACAGGCGCTGCCGTTTTTCGGCGGCCAGCCGGTACAAATCCACATATTTGGGACCCGCGGTCTTGGTCCAGGAATAATCCAGGGCCATGTTGCTCTGCATCAGGGCTTCCCAGACCCGGGGCTGCTGCCGGTAAAGCGTTAGGGCCCGTTGCACCGCGCCCAACAGTTCCGCCGGGGTATAGCCGGAAAATTTGAAACCGGTGCCGGCGCCCGTGGCCGGGTCGAACTCCTGGACGGTTTCGTCCAGGCCCCCGGTGGCCCGCACCACGGGGATCGTGCCGTAGCGGAAACAGTACATCTGGTCGAGGCCGCAGGGTTCATAGCGGGAGGGCATGAGGAAGATATCGGCGCCGGCAATGATCTGATGGGCCAGCTCCTCCGAGAAGCCGATCATCAGCCCCATGCGCTCATGATACCGGGTGCTGAGTTCCTGGAGGAGGTAATGGTGCCGCTCTTCCCCGGTGCCCTGGATGATGAAACCCACTTCCAGGCGCATCAGGTCATCCAGGATGTTTTCCACCAGATCGATGCCTTTGCGCTCGAAGAAGCGGGTGGTCATGCCGATGAGGGGCTGATCCGGAGACAGGTTCAATCCGAAGCGCTTTAACAGTTCTAACTTGCAGGTCTTTTTGCCGGCGAGGTTATCCCGGTCATAGGTAACCGGCAGGCAGGCATCCCGGCTGGGGTCCCAACGGACATAATCGACCCCTTCCAGAACGCCGTAAAGCTCCTGGGCCCGTTCCCGGAACAGACCTTCCAGGCCGAAGCCGAATTCCGGAGTCAGGATCTCTTCCCGGTACTTGGTGGACACGGTGGTGAGGAGATCGGCAAAGACCAGGCCGCCCTTCATAAAGTTGAGCTTGCCGTAAAATTCCAGGGCCTTGGGAGAGAGCAATTCCCACCCCAGGCCGGTGAGGGGCAGATCAAAAGAGGAAAAAAGCCCCTGGTAACCGACGTTGTGGACCGTGTACACCACCGGCAGGCGCTGCAGGGGGAGGCGGTCGCTGTAGAGGGTCCGGAGATAGACGGGCACCAGGCCGGTCTGCCACTCATGCGCGTGGCAGCAGTCGAACTCCAGCTTCAGGGCGTCAATCATCTCCACGACGGCCCGGGAGAAAAAGATGAAACGCTCGGCGTTATCATCGAAATCGCCGTACGCGGTGCCGTAGAGTCCCTCCCGGTTATACAGGGCGTCCTGGCCGATGAAGTAAAAGTTCAGGTTGGGATCGACCTGGGAGGTGAAGATCTCCGCCGGCACGGTCTTCCAGGACATGGGAATGTTCAGGGTCTGCCCGGTGGAGGTGATAGGGCGTCCCGATTCCTGCACCTGGCGGTAGAAAGGCAACACCACCGACACCTGGTGGCCCAACTTGACCAGGGCCCAGGCCAGGGCGTAGATGACCTCCGCAAGTCCGCCGCTGCGGGCGAAGGGATTGGCTTCCGGGGTTACCATCAGGATACGCATCTGTCATCCCTCGAGGATTACAGGGTCAACTCCCGAAGATATTGAGCGGCGTCTTCCGGAGGCGTAGGATTGATATAAAAGCCCGAGCCCCACTCGAAACCGGCGATCAACGTCAGCTTGGGCACGATTTCAAAATGCCAGTGGTAATAATTGAGGTCCGGCTCCCGGACGGGGGAGGTGTGCAGGATGAAGTTGTAAGGGACCTTCCCCAGGGCTTTCTCCAGGCGCTTCAAGGTCTCCGAGAAGAGTTCGGCCAACAGCCGGAAGGATTCCTCCTTCAGATCGACGTAAGAGGAAAAATGGGTTTTGGGCAATATCCAGATTTCAAAGGGTGAGCGAGGCGCAAAGGGGCAGATGGCCAGAAACTCCTGGTTCTGCAGGACCACCCGGCTCTGCTGCTGGAGCTCCTGGCGGATCATATCGCAAAAAACGCAGCGCTCTTTGTAGTTATAGTAGAATTTGCCGCCGCTCAATTCCTCCTGGACCAGCTCGGGGACGATGGGCAGGCCGATGAGCTGGCTGTGGCTGTGCTCCAGGGAGGCCCCGGCGGCCCGGCCCTGATTTTTGAAGATCAGGACGTAGCGGAAGCGGGGATCTTCGCTCAAGCCCACGATCCGGTCCCGGTAGGCGGTGAGTACCCGGGTGAAGCCGTCCAGGGAAATGCTGGACAGGGTGAGCTGGTGGTCGGGGCTCTCGATGATGACCTCATGGGCGCCCACGCCGTTCATGCGGTCGAACATGCCTTCGCCGGCGCGGTCCAATTGCCCCTCCTTGGCCAGGGCGGGGAACTTGTTGTTCACTACCCTGAGGTGCCAGCCGGGGGTATTGGGCTCGGTCCCGGGGTCCCGGTAGGCCAGGATTTCGGGGGGTGTAGTATGTTCGTTGCCCGGGTCGAAGGGGCAGAAGCCCCCTTTGGTGACTTCCGGTTCCACAACAAAATCATGGGGGCGCTTGCCCCGTTCGGTAGAAATGATCACCCATCGGCCGATGATGGGATCTTTGCGTAATTCAGGCATGTGGTTCCATTCCTGGTTGCCGCCGTCCGGGTGGGGGCGCGGTTAGTCGCCCGGATGCCGCCCGGGGACGGGTGAATGTTCCTCAGTATACTTGCCTGGGGATATTTTGCAAGGGATTTGGCGGACATGGAGGGGCCGGGCCATGAGGCCGGACCTGGCGCCGGGTGAGGTTTTGGCGTCGGAACTCTCCCTGCAACTCCCCTTAAACTCCAATTATAAGACGGATTCGCCGATAATCCAGTCCCGCGCCTCTAAACCACCGAGACCGGCGGCGCCACATTTTCATCCGGGCTGAGGCCCCCAAGAAACTGCTTACAGCTCACCGCTCACTGTTCACGGTTATCGCCGAAACAGGTACATGATCAGGGTCAGGATGATGCTGATGAGGATACAGGTGCCCAAGGGAAAGTAGAAGCTGACATTGCCCCGTTTGAAGCTGAAATCCCCCGGCAACCGTCCCAGCCACGGGATCTTGGGGGCCAGCAGGAACACCGCGCCCACGATCACCAGGATGACGCCTATAAAGATCAAATACCGGCCCAGGTCAGACATAAACCTTGATCACCATCTTGATGTCTCTAAAAAAATGTAAAATCCGTCGACCGGCGTAAGGGCACGGGAGCTGTGCCCAACGGCAGGGGCTTTTACCAAAATAGATAAATTGGGCCTCGTCATCCCACCATTATATTATTAAGGGGAACCGGTGAATTTTCAAGGAGAATCCCCTAAACCAGGAATTATCCCACCCCGGCGATTGTCAGGGGAAGGCCTTTCAGGTTAAAATGTTTAAATTATGTTAATTATTCCGGCCATTGACCTGAAAGGCGGCAAGTGCGTGCGTTTGCGCCAGGGGCGGGCCGAAGACGTCACCGTCTTCGGCGACGACCCCGCGGCCATGGGCCTCAAGTGGCAGGAGGCGGGGGCCCATATCCTCCACGTGGTGGACCTGGACGGCGCCTTTAGCTCCCGGCCCCAGAATCTGGACTCCATCCGGC
>Ga0265297_10006375_pt1 | contig 17203 bp, 20 predicted proteins | sample Munlanlwell13791_FD_192502 | JGI IMG/M metagenome (GOLD analysis project Ga0265297, IMG submission 192502) | Leachate microbial communities from a municipal landfill in Southern Ontario, Canada - Leachate well 137-91 | ecosystem: Engineered > Solid waste > Landfill > Unclassified | place...
CGTGCCGAGGTCAGAAATCATCTTTTGATTAGCATCTATGTTTTGACCCCAGACTCCTACAAATACCGTGTCACCGTCTATATGCCGGGCATAAATACCGAGAAATTGTAAAGTCGAAGTTCCGATTGATGCTCCATCATTCGCATCGGGTACTATAGCAACATCAATTTGCAGGCTATCGGTATTTTCGACGTATCCTGTTCCAGTGCCTGAAAGTTTCAGATTGCCGCTTGCAGATTTTACAATATTTGTAATAACTGTATCGGTTGATAATACTTCTACAACCGTTGAATCGCCAACGTACAGTTTACCGGGGACGCTATAATTGTCCCCACGCCATCCCTTATAGGTAATTACGGGCATTTGCGCCATTAAAACAACACTTAAAATGCTCAATAATAATATTAATTTTTTCATCTTAATCCTCTATATGCTTGAATTTATAATAATTGCTACACATTTCCAATTAATACTGGTTGCCGCCTTGCCAGTTACCTTAATATCAATGGCGTTTAGCCCATTAGCAGTGAACGTTGGCTCATCGCCCCAAGTTGCATCATCCTTTTCGTTGGCAAGACTTGTAGGAAAACTACCGACTAATACTGGCGCTGAAGTTCCATCTTTATTCCAAAATGCCGCATAGAGAAATCCGGCACTATTCGCTCCACCGCTTTGTATCCCGGTTATCATTGATAGAATTAAAATTGTGTTATCTGCGCCAATCGGGATTGTGTCGATAATCGTAGCCGTTGCATCGGCGGTTGTTTTTTCCGACCGGCGAAATATGCTGTTCAGCCAATTAAAATTTCCAATTATTGCATTAGTAATTCCACTCATTTTACAACTCCACCAGTCTAGCTGTTTTAGACGCAACCGCTACGACTTGTTTTAAATGGATATAAACTAATTGTGAAGGATTTTCTACAAAAGCACGTGGCACTCTTATTGGTTCAAGACACTGTGCAGGCCAAATCAAATCATTGGTAGAACTATTATTTTCCGTAGCACTACAACTAAATGTAAAATATACATCGGAATCGGAATAGATAATCAACCAAAATGCCTCATTGCTCAATACCTGATGTACTTGCGTTTGCGAACTAATATCAACTGCAGTCAAGACATTCCATCCAAGCTCGGCGTTCATATTGGCTGCTTCTACGACCGAATATTTACTCAACCGTTTTAGACTCTTTGCGTTACCCATTGTTAATCTCCTTTCGATTAAACGCCATACCGGCAATAGGTGACCATAGGCGTTATGTTAGTTTAAATGGATACCTCGGTGGTTTTACCCTTACTTCTGGCATCCTGTTTTTAATTGCCCTTTCAAGTTTTTGCCGATACCGTGCGTTGCGATACTCATATCCTTTAATATCATTATCGGCATCGGCCATTTTTGCCCTTACAAATTGTTCAACCATCCCAATCAGGTCGTCGCTACAATTAACATAAGATTCCTCGTCCGGACTGGTTATTTCTGTTACATCTTCCCATAAATCAGTATCGGTATAATCAACACCGCTTAAATCGGTCGAACTTAAAGAACTCGATAGTCGTTTATAATAGTGATAACGAGTAGCATAATCAGCCCGCACACCATCGGCAACATACACAATTTCATCAACACTAACCGCCGCCGTTTGTGCAGTTGTATAAGTATAATAGCTACTATCGCCGGACGGATTTTTTACAAACACATACCCCTTTACGGTATATTCAAGTTCAATTCCATTAGTTACATTTAAATCCGGCGTGTCCCATTCATACTCAGTGTCTAACTTGTAAAGTTTAAATGTTCTGCCAAGATTTTTCCATCGCCATTCGTAATCGTTATAATTATCTTCACCATTATCATTAACGTTGAGAGAAATCAATCTTACCATATTTGTTGGGAAATTGTAATCTTCAACACCATTGACAATACTAATATATCCTTCAGTTAGGTTTTCCTGCGATAATTCCTGAATCTCACTAAAAGCGTCTTTGACATAGGCGGCGATCAGATTAGTATCGGTACTTTTTATTCTTTCCATAAATTCTAATAACTGCATATCACTCGCCTATCTTTCTTAATCGCCCGCCCATAAGAATACTGGTGCTTGGGTCATAGCCGACCTCTATAAATTCAGATTCGGTATTCCCGCTATCATCAGTAAGTACAACCTCAAGACTACCAACGGGATATATATAAACACTTGTGCTTGCGGATAAAGCCGTACCGGCAGTCTGTTTTTGAGTCCCATCGTAGCAATCGCAATTTAAAGTAACGCTTGAGCCGGTCGTAACCCAGGTAAGCGTTATTTCTTTACCCGCTATTGCGCTTTTACTAATATTACTTGAAAAACTTGTGATTGACATTGCTATAACTCACTAAGTTGTGGCAAATACCTCAACTGCAATATTTCCGCTTGAAGATGTTAATGTAATTACTGGACTTGTTGCTACTTGGAATGGAAACAGCATAGATTCGCCAGCACCTATTATCCCTACTGTCACACCGCCAAAAATAACAGTTAGGGTAGAGGTGGTTGCGGTAGTTAATGCGGCACTTGTAAAACCAGTATGCCGAACACTGGCAAACTTTATACTTGTCGTTGTACCAAATGATGTACCCGTACTTGCTATAACATAGGTAGGTGTTCCAGCGCTCCACCCAACAGCTGCCATTCCAGGAGTTGTTACAGAACCGGAACTTCCCAATCTTTTACCAACATCCTTGCTAATCACATCGGTAGCCGCATTATCATTACCGGCTGCTATTGTATAAATTGGTGTGCAGCTAACTGCAAATTGAACTCGACTTGCCATATTAATTCTCCCCTATTTGTGTTAATTTTGAGATATACATTTTTAATCCATCAATCGCATTGTTTCTAAATGCAACGCCTTGTTGGAAACTCATTTGTGATTTTGATACATAAACACCGGCAACACTAACTACCGAAGCGATTGCCTGTAAATATGCCATTGCCTTATTAAGATTAGAGCTGAATTTTTGGGCTTGATTAGACACAAGCGCAGAATATTCGCTTATCACAGATTGAGATTCAGCGCTATATTCTGATATATTAGTATTATTCTTAGCCTGATATTCCTGAATATATGCAGTAACTTTATTGTTATATTCTGATAATTCAGAACTTCTCAAGGCATTAAGTTCGCCTAAATATGCCTGTATTTTAGCCTGATATGCTTGCAATTTACCAGAATATTCTTTTATAACAGTATCAACTTCACTATTATATGACTGAATTTCGACATTGGTTTTGGCCTGATATTCACCAATAAATGCTTGGACTTGTTGCTGATATTCGGCAATTTCCCTGCTAAGATTGAATTGCCCTTCCTGAACGATTGAATTGGATTCTGCCGAATATAGTGAAATTATTGCATTGGTCTCAGCTTGATATTCATTAATCTTTGCTGTATTTTGAACCGTATATTCCTGTAAATACATCTGAACATTAGCCTGAAACTTGGTTACTTCACTTTGGCTTTCATTGGAATATTTATCAACTATAGCCCTTAAATCGGTTGCATATTGTTGTATTTGACCATTGTAACTCTGGATTGCCTCATTAATCTCGGCCTGATATAATTGCAGATCAAAACCGGAATCTTGGATAATAGCATTAACCTCAGACTGGTATGCCTGAATATTTATATTAGCCTGTTGTGTAAATTTCTGAATTAATTTTTCCCAATTTGCCCGATATATTTGAATGTCGGAATTACTTTCGGCGGTATATTGGCTCACCAATTTTTGAACATCTGCGCTATAGTGTTGTATTTCTGCCTGATAATCGCCCAGCGCCTCATTTATATCTGCTTGGAATTTAGATAAATCAGCCTGTTTTTGAGTATTCCACTCTTGAACATCAGCCGACATTTCAGCGTTAAATTCCTGTATTTTAGAAGAAACCTCTTGACCGTACTTCTGAATGATAGCATTTACTTCAGCACCATATCCAGATATTTCAGATTGAACCTGCGCCTGCCACTTGGCAAGTTTAAATTGGACTTCTTCAGATACCCACTCCTGAACTGCCGCATTTACTTGCTGTTGATATTTATTCAGATCGCCTTGATATTGCTGAATCTGTTCGTCTAAATCGTTACGATTGTCTTGTAATTTAGAACCATAAGAACCAACTAATGCCTGAACCTCTTGAACTTCTTTTTGTAATTCGGCATTATAATTTGCTATTTCATTATTAAATCTTTGTAATTCTAATTGTATATCAGCCTGGAACTGATTTAACAACACTGATTGTTTCTGTATATCGGTTGCGGCCTTTTCCAAATCATCTGTACTTCCCCCCATGTAAGTATTGAAATTCGTCATATCCATACCAGTTACAGGCGAATTAAAAGTAGGCAATGATTTAGTAAGTGTAATTGTAGAACTCGGTGCATCACCGGCAGAAGTATAGGTAATTGTATTAGATGGAACTGATATTCCTGATAAATCAAGATCGGTAAAACTTGGAGCTGATGTAAGAGCCAACACTGGAAGTACTATATTGCTTGGCATTGTAAGCGTTTTAGTAGTTATACTCAGCGTACCTATTGCCGTACCTATACTCGGCGCTGAATATGCTGGCGTAGTAATACCGGAAAAACTTATATCTGATTCACTTAATGCCGTTGGTAAAGTATCAAGCTCAGGAAGTACTAACGTTGGTAATGTTATACCAGAAGGAGCTGTCGGTGCTGTATATGTTGGAATAGTAACACCACTTATATCCATATCCGCATAGGCCAACTCAGTCGGTAATGTATCTAAATCAACTAAACCCAATACTGGGAGAGATGGTAGGGATGGCATACTTATTGTAATGCCGCTTATACCCTCGCTCGGTAACGTAGTCATTGAAGATAGCGATAGGGCAGGTAATGTAATTGTTTCGCTAAATGTAGGCCACGCATCAGTCGCACTTGATAAAGTCAACGTTGGCAGAGTAGCCATTGAATCTATTGTCAATATTGGCATTATTGGACTTGAAATATCTGTCCATGTTGGCAATGCCGACGTGAATAGTGCCAAATAACCAGTAGTCGCTATTGTTGCTTTTGCGAGTTCGGTTTGTGCTAAATCACGCAATACACTTGATATATGAATATAATCAAGATAAATAGCATAATCAAGAATGATCGTTTTTACCCCACTTACCGTAACTTCCGCATCGCTCCCAGTAGTAAAGGTAAGCGGTGCTACATAAGTAACATAACCAACCGCACTGGCGGTCGGGTCTGGCTTAATATAGACCTTGTTAGCCATAATATAATAAGCCGGAAACAATTCGGTAGCCTTATAAAGACTTGTTGAAGTTGCAGATTGCGTTACAGTTAATCTTGTCGAATCTTCACTGGTAACACTTGTTGCACCTGTTATTGTTATAGTAGTGGTACTAACGGTTGCGGCTACTGGCGCTGAAAATGTATTTGTAATTGCATCTACAATATTCTGAGCTGTAGCGGCACTTGATGTCTCTTTGATGAAATCGCTTTTTTCTGTAGTAGCAGACGCCTGGCAGTACAATTTAATGCCATTTATCGTTATGGCGTGCCCGGCTGTTATATTTGCATAATCGCTTACAACGATTGTAAAGGTAGGCGTTAAATCTTGCGCATAGGACAAGTCCAATCCAATTTGCTTACACGCACGGCCATTACGTCTTACATGAACTACTCTGTCTGCTACAACGGTATATCCGGTACTTGCACTAATAGCAGAACTATCAGTCCAAAAAGGAACTGCAATCTCAGTTGGTAGCCCATGGATTACAAATTGAGACGCTTGATTTAAAAATATTAATAATTGCGCATCGGTTGTCGCCGGTACATCGGTTGTCGCCGGTACACCGGTAGTTATGGTTCCATAACCACTACCGGTTTTTAACGCTACAATATTCCATGTAATATTTGTACTTGCTTTCCCGGTAACCTTAACTAATATATTTGGTGAAGATATTTCAAATGATATACCGCCCCAAGTTGAATCGGTTGTCTCGGAATATGCGCTTGTATCATAAGTTCCAACTTGCACTGGCGCACTTGAACCGTCTTTTTTAAAGGTGACAAATGAGGAATAGCTACCACTATTTGCACCATCATCGGTAATACCGGTTACCCATACCTGTAATTGCAGAGTTGTATCATTTGTCATTTCAACTGTTAAAATAGTAGTAGCAGTTGCATCGGCAGTATCAACCGTATCGCTTACAAAAGGGGCAGTAGTAGTAGTAGTTGTAGAACTATTTACACTACCTGTTATTGCTCGTATTGCTGTATAAAGTTCGCCAGCCATTACAAATCACCATTATTAACAATTTAAACGGGACAGGGTGACGGTAAAAACCGCCACCCATCTTTTAATTCCCAAATCCACGTAAATCACGCGGATAACCTATTAACTAAACGGAGTTGCTAAGTTACCGTCACCTATCAAGTGGCCGTCAACAAACCAATGACCACCTTGAGCAATAAGTTCAAGCCAGCCCCCAGCAAGACCGCCAGTAGTGGTTGCGCTCATTGTGATAGTGTCATCATCAGATTCATCAGCCGCAAAATGCGCAATTGTCGAGTCATAAGAACTAATATCCTTATCGCTAATGAACAAGCGACCCTTATACAAACTGGTCGTTGCGGCAGTAGCAATAGTGATAGTATAACTCGAAGACATTGCGGTTACAACCTTGAATTTAAAATGACAACCATCATAAGCAGTTGGTAACGTAATGGCAACACCAGCGGAAGCTGTAAGCAGGAATACCTTTCCACTATCGCCAACAAGCAACGTTTTTGTTGTATCGGAAATAGTTTCTACGTTTCCCAGAAACCCACTTACTTCCTGAATATGTTCCGCAGAACCCAATAAAGCACCTTTAGCCATGATATACCTCCTTATGCCCGTTTCCAAACGGCATGATGTTCGGGACTTTTACAAGTTAGGGCAACTTCGGTTTGAATCAAATCAACACGCCCATCAATACCAGTTGTTTCCAGAGTTTGAACCCCAGGAATGTATCGGGTATCACGATTGATTCCATTGCCCACGAGCGGACGATATTCAATATCATTTAAATTGGCCGCCAGAATCGAAACACCAGTACCATCAAACTGTGGACAATATACAAGATTCATAGAACCATAAGGAGTCCATATTTCGTGACTTGTAATTGAACCGTCGCCAAGTTTAATATCGCGATAGCCCTTATAATCCATACTCATTGCTGAATATGTTGAATCTGTGGCGGCTTTCAGATTTTGCAGAGCAAAACCAGAGATTTTCACCAACCAGTTAAGCGTCCACTTATCAGCAAACCAAATAGTCGCTTTCTCATTTTCGGCCTTTAGTCTGGTATCCATGAATGTTGCCATATTATCCAGAAAATCATCAGCATTGGCAGTAGAAGCTAACGTAAAGATTAAACCATAATTAATGGCATAGTCGGCAATACCCTGAGTATAGTAAATAGTCTTACCCATACTATCAGTACCAGTCCCGAGAGCTGACCATAACAAACCATTGTCAATATCGACATTATGTTCAATAACCTTGTCACGATACAAACGATTAAATTCGTTCGGTTCAATCTTTAAAACTGTAGCGCGGGTCGTCTCGTCCATAGCCAGTACAGTCTTAAAAATCTGGGTATTCGTGTATCCGGTTGAGAACGGATTATCAGACCAACTGTTAGGATAGCCAGAACCACGTGCAAAAGCGGTCATTATAACATAAGACCGCGCCCGCTCCAACTGATCGAATACTCTTAATTTGACAAGATTAGCCGCACTTAAACTCGACATCGGATAATCAGCTGTATTATTAGCACTACCCCATCCGGCCAAGTCACGGTTTGCAGTAAGCGGATCTACAATCGTAAGTTTTAGATCAACAGTATTCGTATTGAGAATAATCTGTTCAATACGACCGGTAAAATGATCAATGGTCGCAAAAGCAGCCGCGTCCGTATTAGTAGCCGCTCCAGCAGAAGCAATACACGGAATTTTAACTACCTGTCCAACAAGAAAAAATTCAGGACGTGTACCACTTGCGCCAATCTGAAACGCGCTTCTGGAATTACCCTCTGCATCATAAACAATCCCAATATTGCCAGCCGACTTGTAATCAGCAGCCATGCGAACCCAATAAGTATCTCCAGCATCTACATTCGTATAGGTAACAGTAGCGTCGGTTGTAGAATAGCCAGACACACTTGTTCCATGTGCCACAACATAGGCATACCGACGGTGAACCGAACTACGTCTTTCAAGCGTCTTCGGTTGCGGATCATCAGTCGGCCTTTTACGCATTTTACTCACTATTGCAAGTAACGGTGAGTTCGCCGGCCCCACCTGCGTCGCATCTGGTATTGGCAAAAAACCATAACCACGCCTCAAATCACCAGTATCTAAGCTGGAGCCCTGAGACGAAGCATAGCCTTCAGTCAAACCAGTAAAATCAGATAAAGTTTTAAAATCCATACATACTCCATAGTTTGTATGGAACTAAGATCAGGAACTCAAATTACCGAGTTTTGTTATATCAAAACCCCCGCCAGTTTTAATTGAATCCATAAATACACCGCTCGGATCGCGTCCTTCGCTACCCTTAATGCCAATCAATGTTGGCGGAAGATTATCTAAACCAGACCTTTGTTCCATTTGTTTTTTACGCCATTCCTTAATAGCATTTTCCATTCGCTTTTTGTCCAGTTCTTCCTGATGGGTAATAGCCCAGGCGGTTTTAAGGTCTAACCTTAAATTTTTACCTTGCTTCTCTACCCAGTCATTGAACTGCTCTTCCGTCAAATTGTATTCTTTCATCAGGGCTTGCTTTTCGCTATCGAACTGTTTTTGTATGTCTTTTTCAGACATCTCATTTTCTTTCGCTTTTTGCTGTCTTTCAAACAATCGTGCGGCTTCAACGGCAATATATGCCCTTTGAACTCGCCCCGAATCAGAATTAGGATTTTTTATGGCTTCGTCCTGATCAAACACAAAATTTTCCTTGTCAATCCCCAACGCCTCGAAAATATCAGACGGTTGTTTGGAATTTTCAGTCGATTTAATTTGCTGTTTGACAGAAATAAGTTCTTCCTGTAATCTCTTAGCCTCTCTGCTCGAACCAGAATAACCATCCTGTGCTTTCTTTAGGTCTGTTTTGAGTTGTTCCATTTGTTTCTGGAGCTCTTCAACCGTCGGAAGTTTTGCCTCGGAATGTTCGTCGTTCTTAGTTTCTTGAGTTTCATTGCCCAAAGAAGAAAAAAATTCTTCAATCGAACCGGCATCATTTGCGATGTTCCCGGATTCCATTGCTTTTTCTTTCACCATTTTTACTCCTATAACAATTTAACGTTATTAATATAAATATTTCACTATACATTTCAAAGGAAAAATATCCTTTAATTAGAATACTCTTTGATTAGAATACTCCAAATTATTTATTTTTATTACTTTGTGATTGTTCGTTTTTTTTATTTTCCTTGGCCGATTTCTTAATTAATTCAATTTCTTTCTTCAAATTATCAACTTCTGATAACATTTTGCTATTGACAATATCAGCATTTGCCTTGATTTTTTCACGCAACCCGCGTTGTTCAGATTCGGTCTCTAAAACATCCTTGCGCATTTGCAATCCACCCGTAAGGGTATCAAGGGCGATCTTGCTCTGGATAACCTGTCTGCGAAGTGTATCTATATCTCCTTTGTATTGCTTAATTTCATCATCTTTTTGTGTAAGCGCTTGTTGCAGTTGTGCTACCTCATTCATACGCTCCATAATACCGGATTTATCTTCAATTTCAAGCGTTCTTAAAAACGCGAGTTTGTCTATTGCGCCCTTTTGCAGATACTCAAACATTTTTTGTTCCTTAGCTTCTCTGTTTGTAGGCCAGACTGAATCGGCAACCTCTACAACATCGAAATTAGCGGATTGATAGTCAAAATACTTCCCGATAATCTCGCCAATATTATTAAAGATTGGTTTATTGATTTCGTATTCTTTAAATTCGCTCTTTTCGTTTCCAGCCTCAGAAGATACTATCCGATATACTTTATGGGCGGTATAAGTTTTTTGAGCAACTTCTTTAAACACCTTACCAACATGACGCAACCACGGATTAATCGTATTTTGCAGATAGCTTCTTAATCGCCGTGTGCCGAATTCATCCATAAGGGCAGTGCTACGGAATGGTTCATTTGTTGTCCGCTCCATCCCCATCATATAATCACTGATTCCAAGTGAATATGAAATATCGCCCTTCCCCATTTGAGTAAGTTCGTAGAAGGCATTATTCAGTTGCGACGGGGCTCTTTGAGACGGAGGATTTTCGCTTGTATATCCAATAAGACTACCAGGCATTGAAATATCAGCCTCAGCCTTTTTTAAATCTGTAAGTGACCCTTCTCTATACCACCAACCAGGATTACTCGAAATATTGGCATGGTGGACTAAAATCTGGTGGCATTTATTAGTCTCTTCCTGTTTACCGATTACATATTTGATAGCGCTAATTGGACATGGATCACCGGTATGAATAAACGGAAGTGGTATAATCGGATAATTCTCGTATGGCAAGATAACATCCCAGAGATATTGATCGCCGACTAAGCCCTCACTTCTGATTCTTTGCTGATAATACTTTATTTCGCTACCGGAGATTATTGTATTTGCAATAATCTTGTCTTTAATCAGCGCGTCATATTCTACTTGTGTTATTGTCCTTTCTGTTGTTTTCGATACCTCGCTTGTTATTTCCGCATTAACCTTATTCTGCATTTCCTGTAATTGAGCCATTAATTGCGTTTTGGCTTTTTCAAGTTCGATTTCGGCACGTTCCGGTATAATATTTCCAGACTTGACCATGTCTTTATATTGCAAATCAAGTTCTTTTATTTTTACACTAATTTCTTTTTCAAACTCCTTTAGGGCAAGAATTGAATTTTTCTGCATTTCATTTAATTCAATTTCAGTAGGTGGCGTTTTTTGCAGAAACGTTATATATGGGATTTGGACTTTACTGTAAACCTCATAATACCCGATAATCTCATCTTGCTCGCCAGACGATTTTGTAGCATTGATACCCGATAATGTACTATTATCCCAATAGGCGCGATTGGTCAATCCAATGGCGTTCCCGTTTGCGATTTTGATTTTATCAATATATTCGGGGAGTTCGTGCATTAATTTTTGTTTACCCATATTTTTGGCAACAATAATATATTTTGCGTCCCTTGAAAATATATCTGTGCTTTCCGGATCGACAAACACTTCTTCCGGTTCTATTCTACCAAATTTAACTTCGCCATTGCCCTTATCGGCATTTTTATCGACATAAATCTGCAAAACACCCTTAGACTTTACAATCGCATCGTGAATAATCTGGTTATAAATAAGACCACCATCGCTTATGTCCCAACAATAATCCGAAAGAGCGGTGTGTAAAACGCCAACCTCGCTATCAAAACCAGACATATCGCGTCCGATAGTTTTCCATCGTGGTTTATTGGCAGTAAGAAAGTATTCCATAACAAGAATAGCCGGAGTTATCCGGTTAATTGTAAAGGTCGGCATATCTGCGTCTTTAAGGTCGTTAAGTTCTTCGGATGTAAGCTGGATGTCCTCAAAAAACGATTCGCATTTGAATAAAATATATTCCCAATCCCATCGTTTAGGATTATTACAAGCATGGAAAACGTTCAAAATTTCGGTAACGCGGTCGCCGGATGTTTTTTCCATTCCTATTTTTTTTCTTGCCATATTTTTCTCGCTATTCTAATTTTAGAATATAACTAATTTTACATTGCCTTCCAAGATTTTTTCTTTCTTTTTTCCATATACCATTCTGTATCTGCCTCTTCAATACTTTTACGTCTTACATATCCTCTTGGTGGATAAGCGTTCAAATTAGCATAATAAAATGAATCAATTTCGTCTGAATGCGCCATACTTGCGCCAAAATTTATAGTTTCTTCAATTAAATTATAACTTTCCTTGCGATAATAAATCATTCCCTGTGTATAAAACGGATTAAGATACGAAGAAATACGGTTTAATTTATCAACGCCCCCTGGTTTTACCGGATTGCCAATAACGTACATTTTATTGAGTTTCATTTTACGTTGCATTAAATCCTGGAAGATACTTCTATTCATAGAAACATCTTCGATATTTCCGCCAAGACAATAAAACTCATCATACATTTCGATATAATAATCAGCAACGCCCTTTTTACCAATTAGTTCGTCATTTTCGCCACGTAACCCGCTCATTGGGATATTTTGATGCCTTTCCGTCCTCAAATGATAACGACGGCCGTGACCATCAACCGCAATGGCAATTATCGAAGAATAGCTACTACTACGAGTTGCAATATCGGTAGCCGGATCACAACCAAGAAATGTATTAACTACAATTTTTTCGCCATTTACGACAAGATAATTTACGCCACTGCCATCACGCACATTTCCGCCTTCGTGTATAAAAACGCCATCGTAAATTTTAATATAGTCGCGTGTCCAGATTGCAATATCAGACGATGCCACTTCAAGTTCGTATTCCTGATAATAAAGAGCAAGTTGCCCCTGTGAGGCATATCTTTCTTTAATTTTATCCAGTACATATCTTGGCCGCCTGCTGTTCCACAATACTCCGCCCGGCATGGTTGGTTGAGTGCTTGGAAGTACGAATATTTTCCATGGGTAAGAATCAAGAGTTCCTTCCGCCTTACATTTTTTGTAAGCTTCGATAAAGTCATACGCAATAGAGAGCGGTTGTGGTGTATTGACAAAAAACAATCTGCAACGCGGTTTTTGTTCGATAGCTGGTAATATTCCACCAAACAAGGTATCACGCAGGTCTTTCCGCGCACTTTGAGTCTTTGTATTCAATTCATTTTCCGAATCATCGGAAAAAACACGACTAAAACGGATTGCGCCACTCTCAATAGTGGCCTCCGTCGCCCCACGTAAACTCTTTAGATTACTACTGCTTATTAATTTATCCCCATAAGTAGTAGAAATTTCTTCTTTATTCCAGATACTCCCGCGTAATCTACCAAATATTTTGATAATATCCAGATTTTGTTCAAGATTTTTAGAAACATAGCGGACATTTCTGATACTATCATCTTGTGTTTTTGCCGTCCACCCATAAAATAATGGTTCGCGTCTTTCCGATTCTTCCCACCAATATTCTTTAAGGACAAACCCCCTGTTCTCGGCACATTTTCGCAGGAATTGTTTTGTAAAGCAAAAATCGTGTACGATACTACATTTAATTAATGTTGTTTTACCAGAATCTCTGGAAATAATGATAGCGCATGGTTTTGAACTATCACTATTAATCTCATCGGCAAGTTCATAATGAAACAGTGGAGTTCCCGACTTCATGAAATCGCCGGGAAGAAAGCGTTTTCCAAACGCGATAAGATCGGTATAAGTTAAATATAGTATTTTTTCCAGAGAACTGATATTCTCCGGAAGTTCTTTAAGAATACGCACTTGTGATTATTTCTTCAATTTTTCTTTTAATTCCTCGTTTTCTTTTTGTAGTTTTTCTATTTGAAATTGTTGTGAAAGATAACTCATTGAACCTTGAAATTCTTGTCTCATTAATCCCATTTGATTATAAAGATTCCGGATTTCTTCGCTTAATTTGCCAATTTCTTTTTCTGATTTACGCATTTTTGGATCCTTTCAGTAGTTTTTTGGCTTCTCCCAAATTTTCGCATAATTTGTGGTTGCTTTTCGTCCCAACCCAGTATCCTTTTTTAAGTTTGGTTTTTTCTGGGAATCCTGGCCAAACCTTTTTACCATCTGAATAACGTATTTCGCGTCCCTCTTCAGACAATTCAATCAATTTTGCATCAAAATCACGCATCTTTATTCTCCTCTATTGAAAATAATGGTGTAATTGAGGTTGATTCGCCAAGTTCTATGGGGCGTTCCAGTCTATCAATCATCATAGATTCATCCTTAAAGATAGACCCACCGGCAAGTAGTTGTTGCGAATCGCCTTTATCTTTATCTTCCATTCCGATATACTCGCCGAGTTTGGTAATGGCATCGAGTTTTTCGCGTGGTTTAATACCTTCGGTTTCGGTAATTGCTTTAATAGATTTTATGACCCATTCCTCGTCAATCCCTTGTTTCTTGGCGGCATCAATAACTTTTTCGTTCATATATTTCCTTATCCTTTCCTGACGTGATAAAAGATAGCCATATTTTTTTGCATACTTGCCTACATATCCGAAGGCCATACAATAGGCGACATCATGTTGATTACCTGTAAGCAAAAAAATTGCAAACATAACTTCTTTTGGTGTCAGATATTTACGGTTAGTTACATTTTTATATCGGTCGGTATAACTATTTGCGTTAAGCACATACCGATTTACGCGGATATTGAAATCCGTATCCATTTTATAATGTTTAAATGTTGGGAACGTGCCAACGATTGTGCGGACGAATCCCTTAGAATTGCGGAGTATTTCGCATACGCCGCCGTCATCGGCTAATACCCAGTCGCCTACTTTTGCGGTTCGCCAGTTTTCAATAAGAGCGGGTACGGAATTGAAACCGTTAATGAAATATCTCTCAAAATCAGACTTATTGTTAAACACAATATGTTGTATACCTTTCACGGTACTATACTTAAACTCTACTCCATATTGTGTATCAACAAAAAATTTCATTCGATAACCGCCAAAATATCAAATTCGTTCACAAGCAGGTGTTCGGTGTTTTCAAATGTTACCAGTTGGCCAGAGAATTTCTGAAACATTACCACATCATTTTTGGCAAGGCCAAGTTTGTTCTCATGATTTACAGAAACCACAACGCCCCTTGCGATTGGGTTTTCAAGCGCGTTTTCCGGTATAAATAAACCACCATTTGACTTATACTCGGTAACTGGTCTGATAAGTACCCTGTCTTTAAGTGGAATAAATTTATTCATTTCTTTACCTCGTTTATCGCCAGGTTTATATATTCCTCGCCATTTCTTGAAATCTTTTTCCAGCCGGAGATATAATACAGCGTACCATTTACATTGAGTTTGCCATTAAAATCAGAAGATGTTTCTTTTTCCTTTTTGTTATTAACAAACAAACTGCCGGTATTTGGTTTAATTTCGTAAGCCATTTTGATTCCTTATTTAAAATTATTAAAGATTACCCTCAAATCACCAATAATAGCATGATTCAATTCCCAGGTTGCGATTGTCGTATTATCCTCAGTTCGCATACTTGTTGTGAATTTAAAGCCGGCCTTTTCAAGTTCTTTATAAGCTTTTGCCAGATATTTGTATTTATCGCCGGAAACCTTGAATCTCAGTGTTACTTCACAAAGTTTTAGTTCCATTATTCCTCTGCAAATTTTTTCAAACGTTCAAATATGTCAAGACCATTTTCGATTATAAGTTGATTTGTAAGATAGCCAACGCAATCTGCCACTAATTCTTTATCGTAATTCTGAGTGTTGTAATGGCCAATTCTTTCCTGCCAGAAATGAGCAATTTCGTGCATCAGAATAATAAATGAATCATTGCATCTTTCAACCGTGATCAGATTTTTGGAATAGATTGACATACCGCAGTTACAATTATCGTCTTTATCCAATAATTTCTTAAAATCACCACCTGAAACTATTACAATATCTATATCGCGACAAAGCAGTTTGATCTTCATTTCTTCAGCATACTTTCTGTTGATGTTAATTGCGCCCATCTATTGATTTCACGTAGAATATGTAATATCTCTCTGTAATCACACATCCTCTCGCGCTCGGCTCTGAAGTTTGTACGGTCTCCAATATCTTTGTATTTTTTCATACGCGCCTTACTTGCTAAATATGCCTTGCTTAATAATTCAATACTGTAATTCATATCTTAAACCTTTTAATTTATCAAAAATCTTGCGTAATATACAATCATATACTGCATTCTGCAAGTATTTTTACCACCAAGACGCCCAACCATACCACCCTATTCTATTACTATAATACTACATCTTGTATTCTACCATTAGAATACCACAAGACACTTATTATATATGTACACGCACACACGCGGCATAGATACTCTATATAACCTAAGTATTACTATTACACCCATATCTACTTATAGCGCGCACGTACCTGACGGTACGTATATTATAGTCACCTATCCCGAAAATTACCCCGCTATGTAGTGCAACCTACTATACAGAACCCGCCGGCCTGTTTTTGGTTTTCGATTTTGGAAAAAACGTTGAAAGTAATTTGGAAACCGGCGGCAGTCTGAATCCCTAATCCAACAAAACAAGGATTGAAACGAAGCCGGCGGCAGATTACACCTGATTGCTGTTGTTACCTGCGATCATATTCTATGCCAAGAATATGCTGGCCAGAGCGTGTCAGTTACAAAATGCGCGCCGTCCTTAATAAGTTAAGCGCTATATGCTTTAATTAATGAAGCGCACCCACTACTAAAACATCAGCATAGCCTTAATAATTTAAGTTTTTTGTGCATTTACTTACTGTGTGGCGATTAGTACACAGTGTAACATTTTCGTGACAGTGATTAATCCGCATTTTCACGGATTTTGTCCTACAAAAGCAAGTGTGTGTTTATTCTGTAGTTATGCTCTGTTTTCGATATGCCTGTCCTACAAAGTTTGTAGGTGTTTGTCCTACAGGGGTGACACAATAATGTGACAGTGTGTGCGCGCAGTATTAATACAGTATTCAATTAGCGTGCGTACGTGCGTACGTGCGTACGTACATATGCTGGGGGTGGTGCTCACAGGGGGTAAAAATTATTTTGCTATTCTACACATAAGATATATTGACAAGTGGCGATTAATGTCGTAAATTTACGGTGAGATTTGAAAACAGAACAAACAAAAGGAGAGTAGTAAAAATGAAAACAGCACAATTAGTAAAAGTAACAACAACGACACTTTATTTAAAAGATGGTATTGTTACTAGTGAGATACTTTCACCTTCACAAAAATTACAACACTCCATTTTTGGAGAAACAAAAACAATAAGAGTTGAAGAAGTTATTGAAAGATGGCATTTAAAAACCAAAAAAGAAGCCGATAAAAGATTTTGGGATTTTATGACTGAGAACAAAATTGAAGATATAAGTAATTACTATATAGTATTTGCAGAATGAGAATAATACTTGCAATATTTACAGATAGGTTTGAGG
>Ga0265297_10006376_pt1 | contig 17202 bp, 13 predicted proteins | sample Munlanlwell13791_FD_192502 | JGI IMG/M metagenome (GOLD analysis project Ga0265297, IMG submission 192502) | Leachate microbial communities from a municipal landfill in Southern Ontario, Canada - Leachate well 137-91 | ecosystem: Engineered > Solid waste > Landfill > Unclassified | place...
AATCTTTTGGTATTTCTTCAACACTGCATATTTTTGTTTCAGCTTCCGCCGTCGCGGTTTGAGCAATAACAGCATCTACCGGCAGTAAAAACTGTACTTTTTTGCATTTTGCCTTATCGACAATTTCGCGTGCCGTATCCAGCATATCTTCTTCACAAAGAGATTTTCCTGTTTCGTATCCGGCCGCCCGTAAAAAAGTAAAGGCCATACCGCCACCGATAATAATTTTATCCACTTTTTCGATAAGATTTCCCAGAAGGCCGATTTTATCGGAAACCTTCGCCCCGCCAATAATCGCGACCAAAGGATGTGCCGGATTAACCATAGCCTTTTTGAAATATTCGACTTCATTTTTTAATAGAAAACCGGCAGCGCATGTTTTCACAAATTCCGTAATTGCCGAATTCGAAGCTGCCGCCCGATGTGATACGGCAAAAGCATCATCAATGTAAACGTCGCAAAGCGCGGCCAGCTGTTTGGCAAAATTTGAATCATTTTTATCTTCGCCCGGATGAAATCGAAGATTCTCCAATAGAATGATATCCCCTTCTTTCATTTTGCCTGTGGCCTGCTCTACTGCTTCTCCTACACAATCATCTAAAAACACGACTTCTCTTTGCAGCAATCCGGAAAGTACCTTGGCCACAGGTTTGAGCGACATCTCTGCAACTCTTTTACCTTTTGGTCTGCCCAAATGAGAAGCGATGATTAATTTTGCTCCCTTTTCCAACGCGTACTTTATTGTAGGAATGCTGGCCTTCACGCGTTTATCGCCGGTAACATTTCCTTCCTTATCCAGCGGAACGTTGAAGTCCACTCTTAAAAACACCCGTTTATTTTTCAGGTCGATCTGATCTATATATTTCATGTGTTACCCTTGATTATTTATTTCACTTCATTATAAAAGAAAGTAGTTCCAGCATTCTGTTGGAAAAACCCCACTCGTTGTCATACCAGGAAAGAACCTTCACCATATTGCCACCGATGACGGATGTATTCTGCATATCAACTATAGAGGAGTATTTGTTGCCGTTGAAATCGCGCGAAACCAATTCTTCTTCCGAACACATAAGTATTCCTTTCATGGCTCCTTTTGCATATTCCCTGAATTTGGCGTTAATCTCATCTTTTTTTGCACTCCTGGAGAGTGTTGCCACAAAATCGACGATAGAAACATTCGGTGTCGGAACCCGGATAGCAAGCCCATCAAGCTTTCCCTTCATTTCCGGTATAACTTCCGAGATCGCTTTGGCAGCTCCGGTCGTGGTGGGTATCATGGAAAGGGCGGCAGCACGGGCTCTCCTTAAATCCTTGTGCGGTTCATCCTGCACAACCTGATCATTAGTGTAGGCATGAATGGTTGTCATCAACCCGTATTCAACGCCAAATTCCTGATGCAATATCTTAACGATCGGTGCCAGGCAATTTGTCGTGCATGATCCCATGGAAATAACATTATGTTTTGATTTGTCATACACTTCCTGATTGACACCAAGGACAAAAGTTACATCCGGATTTTTTGCCGGCGCGGAAATAACAACTTTTTTTGCTCCTGCCTTGATGTGTTTTTCAGCACCTTCTTTGTCCGTATATTTCCCGGTACTTTCCAAAACAACATCAATCCCCAAATCTTTCCAGGGCAACATTTCCGGCTCTCTGACAGAAAAGGTCTTGATCTCTTTGCCATCAACAACTATTGCGTTATTGCCGACTTTAACATCGGCATCCAAAATCCCATGATTTGAATCGTATTTCAACAAATGAGCAAGAGTTCTGGTATCTGCTAGATCATTTACCGCCACGAATTCCACATCTTTGCTTTTATATCCGGCTCTGAACACAAGCCGGCCAATTCTTCCAAATCCGTTAATCGCAACTTTGATGGACATATTAACCTCCTTTATATTTTGAAAATGATTAATCAAAAGATGATTTTTTTGTCAATCGATTTTGCCTCCGTGATCATGAAAACAGCGCCCTCAATTTACCATCATTAGGGAAATAGCTTTTAAAAAAGTTAACATTCCAGTGAAGAAAATATTTTAAACTAAAGTACATATCTATATTTTATTATTATGTGCTATTTTATGAATAAATCATTGGTTGAAAAGTTAGGATCCGTTGTAAGGTTAATACCCAAACGTCGAAGTCCTGTTTCATCGCCTGGTGTCGGAATATGTGTCATATGAGCTTCACAATCACGGAGTTCCCGAAGTTTTTCCAATGCCAATTGGGCAGCGGGATTGTTTGTCGCACTGATGCTAATGGCAATGAGCGCTTCTTCAAGATCAAGACTTACCGATTTTTCTTCAAGGATTTCTGTTTTTAAATTCTTAACCGAATCGGTTATATGTGAAGGCAAAAGTTTTATCTTGTCCGGAATTTCTGCCAGATGCTTGACGGCATGAATAACCATACTGGTTGCGGCGTGCATGAGAGATGAATTGCTTCCTTTTATTATCGTTCCGTCTTTTAATTCCAGAGCTGCGCCGCAGTATATTCCCTCGTTTCCCCTTTCATAATCTCTTGCTCCTGCCGGAGCTACTCCGGCAGCTTCCCGCGCCGGTGTAACAACGGAGCGCTCTTCCGGCACAAGATTAAAATCTTTTAAGAAAAGTTCGACACGCTGAACGGTTTCCCTGTCGGCAAATCCCATTGCGTATTCACAGCGATAACGGAAATAACGGCGAATCATTTCCATTTTTGCTGCTTTTTTCGTGACTTCATCGTCTATAATAGCAAAGCCGGCACGATTGACACCCATGTCCGTTGGTGATTTGTAAAATGATTTTTCACCGGTAATCTTTTCCAGAATTCTTTTCAAAACAGGAAAAACTTCCACATCTCGATTATAATTAACGGATTTCTCTCCATAGGCATCAAGATGAAACGGATCTATAAGATTGAAATCCCGTATATCAGCCGTTGCTGCTTCGTAAGCCACATTTACCGGATGCTTGAGAGGAATGTTCCAGATGGGAAAAGTTTCAAATTTGGCGTAACCGGACTTTGTGCCGCGTTTATAGTCATGGTACAATTGAGATAAACAAGTTGCCATTTTACCGCTTCCCGGTCCCGGACCGGTTACTATAACCAGAGGCTTTTTTGTTTCGATAAAATCGTTAGCACCATAACCTTCATCGCTGACAATCGTTTCCACATCCGTCGGATAACCTTTGGTAAAACGATGCGTATAGACGGATATGCCTCGTCTTTCCAGTTTGTTTTTGAAGATTATGGCTGCCGGTTGTTCATCGAAGCGGGTAATGACGACACCCAGCACATTTATTCCCCACGTCCGGAGATTATCTATAAGTTTCAGGGCATCCGCATCATAAGTGATTCCAAAATCGGCTCGGATTTTTTTTCTTTCAATGTCGCCGGCAAAAATACACAGAACAACGTCCGCTTTGTCCTTTAATTCGCTGAGCAGACGCATCTTTACATTGGGATCATAACCGGGAAGGACACGCGCGGCGTGATAATCATATAAAAGTTTACCGCCGAATTCCAAATATAGTTTGTTGTCGAAACGATCAACTCTTTTAAGGATTTCTGCTGTCTGCTCTTTGATGTATTTTTCGTTGTCAAAACCCGGCTTCTGAATCATGTCTTCTCTCTCCAATTGAATTCTATAAGATATTCTTTTCCTAATGCATGTTCTGGATTTCTGTTATCGTATACAATAAGCTTTCTATGAATGCGCATATTTTATATGTTTCGCAGCTTTCAGGAAAAAGATAAATCATTAAATTGTTTTGGATTACTGTTTTCAGATCGTATTCAGCTTACCGTTTGCGCAATATTAAACTGCCAACGGAATATCCGGCGCCAAAAGAACAGATCACTCCTATATCGCCTTTTTTCAAGTCATTATTATAAAGATGAAAAGCTATAATTGATCCGGCAGATGCAGTATTGGCATACTGGTCAAGAATGGTCGGGATACTTTTTTCGTCCACATCTTCACCAAGAAGTTGTTTAACCACCATGTTATTCATGTTGATATTCGCCTGATGTAACCAAAATCTTTTCACTTCTTCGGGCTTTAATCCGAGACTTGCCAGATGCTCACTAATATGTTTTGCGGCAATCGGACTTACTTCTTTAAAAACAATGCGTCCTGACTGATGAAAAAGCTTATCCCATCCGAAAGGATCAGCATCCATGACATAAGAAAGATGCCCGAAATTGGAGCGGATATTACTTGAAAATTGAGTAAGTGCTTTTGTACTTAATATTTCATAACTATTCGGAGAAGTACAGGTTTCAGCCCTTTCCATTATTATGGCGGTACTAACATCACCAAAAATAAAATGGCTGTCCCTGTCACAAAAATTTACCTGGGGAGTATTCAACTCCGGATTTACAGCCAAAACACACTTTGTTGAACCGGCCTTCAGGCTATCATATGCCCGGTGAAGACCAAATGTTGCCGCTGAACAGGCAACCAGCATATCAAAACCAAAACCATTAATTCCCAATTCATTCTGTATTTCAATGGCTATGGCAGGGTAAGCGCGCTGTGTATATGCACCGGCAACAATAACAGCATCAATATCAGCTGCCGTTTTACCGGCAGCAGCCATAGCTTGTCGCGCCGCAATGACACCTATTTCCGCCTGAATGCTTAATTCTTCTTCTTTTCGTTCGGGGAACTTGGGACGCATGCGATTAACATCTAAAATGCCTTCTTTTGTATATACATACCGGGCTTTAATTCCGGATGATTTCTCAATGAACCTTACACTGGAAAGAGGCTTTTCCTTGATTTTACCTGAAGCTATATCAGCTGCATGATCAGCATTAAACTTTTCTGCATAAATATTATAGCTTTCAACCAGTTCTTCATTTGTTATCACATCTGATGGTGTCCAAATCCCCGAACCGCTAATGACGATTTTGGGGGATAAACTTGCTGTCATTTTTAAAATCCTTCTTTTAAAAAAATATATTATAATTAATTTAATGACTTTTTTTGTATGGCATACCCGATGTTCAGCGAAAAAGCAATAAACATTACCTTTACATGACTGAAACAAATAATTATTCAGCTTTATTTATATGAATCAATAATAATAACAGGTGCTCAATATTTTCTTGACATACAAAATAGAAAGTTCTTATACTTCCTCCCGCAATAACTTATCAAAAAACTCTAACACAATTCAAAAAAACGGAGGCTTAATTATGGCAGAAGAAAAAGGATTGAACAAACCGGTAAAGTTAAAAGCGGATTTGGCAGCGCTGCTGGGAGCTAAAGCACTTCCACGTACCGAAATAACAAAAAAACTGTGGGATTACATTAAAGCAAACAAACTGCAAACCAGAACGGTTAATGGCAAACCGGAAAACGCGGGAAAGAATATTGTAGCTGATGCCAAATTGATTAAGATATTCAACAATACCAAAGTTACAGGCAAAAGCGGTAAAGTTGTTGATTTTACCAAATTAAAAGAAGGGCAAACAATTGATATGATGCAGATAGCCTCTGTTGTTAGCGCAAATATCGAATAAAAATTTTTTATTTTTTTTTAAACAGGCAGGTTCTAATATCCTGCCTGTTTTATTTTGACTTCATCAAAAGTCCGGTCATACGAAACTGCGGACAAAAGATTACAGCGACTCAGCCAAAATGGCGGCACCTATCGCTCCATTGACCTGAGCATAAGGCGATACCTCTATTTTCATTCCCAGTTTCTTTTCGAGAGCATGGATAACTCCGGCATTTCGGGCAACTCCTCCGGTTATCATGACCGGTTCTTTTATTCCCACGCGTCCAATCATGGATGAAATTCTGGAAGCGATAGATTCGTGAATTCCGGCAATAATATCAATCCGCTGATTTCCTTTTGCTATCAGAGATATAACTTCCGATTCCGCAAACACCGTGCAAAGGCTGCTTATTTTGGAAGGATTCTTAGATTTTGTGGACATGGTCCCGAATTCGTCCAGATTAACTTCCAGAGCTCTGGCCATAACTTCCAGAAATCGCCCGGTTCCGGCAGCACATTTATCATTCATGATGAAATTTTTTACTTTACCTTTATCATCAAGAAGAATTGCTTTGCTGTCCTGGCCTCCTATGTCAATGATGGTGCGGACGTGCGAATTCAGGAAATGAGCTCCGGCGGCATGACACATGATTTCCGTATAGGACTTGTCGGCAAACTTTACGCTGTTGCGACCGTAGCCTGTGGAAACAATCTTTGATATAGAGTTCTTATCAATACCCGTCTCGGCTAAAATTTCTTCATAAACCCTAAGACCTGCGGCTTCCGCATTGTATCCGGTAAAAATAACCTTCGTGGCAATGAGTTTACCATCCTTAAATATAGCCGCCTTTGCCGTAATGGAACCTATGTCAATACCTGCTGTTATCATTTAATTTATATTTTTCAGATTTTTTATTTTTACATGATTATTTTTTATGAAAACATCTATTTATAATTAATTCAACAAAAACATATTATCATTCAGCTTACGAATTATACAATTTATCGCCGGATCGGATAATGACTCTGTATTTATGGAGTTTGAATTTTATTAACTGCAATAATCCCCATTTATGCACATCAGGGTGCAGGTCTCTCACCATTTGATAAACGCGCTCAGGATTTTTTGCTACTTCCATAATCATCGATTGCCTTTTGCGACGATACCAAAAGTATGTCGATTCACAATACGTTGCATGATACCCATGCTTGTGCATATTAAGCCATAACTCATAATCTTCCAGACCATGGATAAGGGTCTCGTTATATTTCCCGGTTTTTTCAAAAGATTCCCTTCTTACTAAAGAACAGCAATGAATACAGTTTTGATATCGCAATTTTTCTAATGATGCTTTCCGATCAATGCAAAGTTTTTTATTTGAAATACCGAATTCCTGGGCGTCAGTATAAACGATATCAGCGTCTATTTTGGATACTTCTTCTATAAAATTAGGTTCCAGATAATCATCTGCATCGAGAGGAATAAAGTAATCACCAATAGATTGATTTATTAAGTAATTTCTGGCTGCTGGAACATGTTGCTTTGGAGTTACAAACCATCTTAGATAATCATGGGGTAGTTTTAAAGAATTTGTCAATTGATGTAATTTCTCATTTGATTCTTCATCCATAGTCAGCACCAGAATTTCTTCCGGCGGTACTGTTTGATGAACCACAGATAAAACTGCCTCGGACACATAATCTGCCTGCATATAACACGGAATTATTACAGATATTTTTTTCTTCATTCTTATTTAGCCTTCTTCGCCTCCATCAACTCAACAAACCCCTCCACTCTAGTTTTAATCTGCTCTTCAGAGTAGGCTCTGGGATCGTTCATGTCACATTGGAGGATTAAGACAGGAATGCCTTTGTCTTTCCGGATGGCCTCCGCCAGATCGACCATCCCGGCGCTCGATGGTCTGCACGACATGTTCTCGTGCAGAATTACGCCGTCAAGTTTGTATTCATCAATCCATTTTTCAAAATTCTCAATCCGCCTTTCGAGGTTGTAGGCATAAGGTGTGTCCATGATAAGTTTGGCGACATCGCGCAACGTTTCGTCCATGGTGAGGCATTTTTTCTTTTCGGGAGCGAAGGAGTATGTGTAAGGCTCGAAAGTAATGACCGCGCCGTATTGCGCAAGATCCCACATGAATCTCATCCGGTACCAGAACGGAATGCCTTCCCACATCACGCGGTATTTTTCAGCGCCTTTGGGCATGGTTCCCTCGCCCTTTGCGGTGCGGCTTTTTATATCGGCAAGAATTTTCTTGAAAAAATTTACTCCGACCTGAACACCCGGCAGAACCACCAGGGGGAAAAATGATGCGGATGTTTCGGCGCCGCTGTAAGGCGATGGCACCGCCTTTCTGTGCTCGAAAATCTCCCGCCACAGGTTGGACAGTTCCGTCGATTTGTCCAGGACTTTGTACAGTCTTTTCTCATCCATTTTTTTACCGGTGTGCTTCTCAATAAATACGATCAGGTCGTAAAACTGCTCCACCACGTAATCAATATTACCCTCTAGTGTTTTCTCGTCCGTACCGCTCACCCACTTGGGAATATCAAACATAAAAAACGGGACGTTCATTTTATCGGCCATAATCTGAAACCACTTCCAGTGGGTATCGCAGATGGCATTGGTACAAACCACGATATCGGGCTTGCTGATGCCTCCGAGCGTCTTTTTGATCTTGGTATCGTAAGCAGCGATGCTTGTCTTGCAGTAGGAACAAAGGTCACGTGAATAACCCATTCCCTCAGCATGCTCGATCAGGCGCTGGGACTGCTTGCGGGCGGCAGCCACGGTTGCCATATTTTCAGGATGATCAGGGAAAATATCGTAGATCCACATGATTTCAATCGGGAAAGCGGCGCATGTCCAGGCTGTCTTTTTCCAGGGCAGAGCATGATATATTGACCCCAGGGTAAACCACCACAGCATCGGCCACTTCAGATCTTTCGCGTGAGGCAGGGTTTTGAGTTTTATCTTTCCAGCATTTTCATCAGAATTGTTTGTTTTAGCCATTATTCCCTACCTCCATCATTTCTATAAAGGCCGCAAGCCGGTTCGCAAGTTGCTGGTCAGATGCAGGAGTAAAGTCCCTTTCCAGATGGATAACCTTGTAGCCTTTATCTTTCAAAGCGTTATTGACGGGCACGGAATCATAGGCAAAAGGCTCGCAGAATTTCACGTTTTGCGAAAGAACCCCGTCAACCTTTGTCTCCCCGAGGGCCTGATACAGATAATCCAGCCTCTTCTGAATGGTCGGCCTTGTCGCGGGCTTGGGAATGTTCATATAATATTCGATGAGCGCATCCAGCGGATCGTTTTTATCGGGAATCCGTGTCGCGAAAAATCTTTCTCCCACAGAGAGGTCATCACGGACAATCCTGATGCCGCAATCGTCGAGCGTGTCCATCCACTCCACATAAGTGATGTCGCTACCGGTCAAAAGAAAACGTTTTTTGCCGGATGGAAAAGCCGGCCTTGAATTCCAGAGTGTTATCTCCGAGTCAAGCCAGGCGGAAATTTCATCCACGGGAAAGGTAAGACATTTTATCACAGTGGCTAGGTAATCACGGTTGGGGATGTCTTTCTGCGATCTAAGCGCGGAGAGACGTTGCAGTTTTTTCTTCATCTCATTGGATTTGCCAATCGCTTCTTTGAGTTTTTCCGATGTAATTTTTATGCCAAATTGATTTTCCAGGTGACTGATGAGTCGCTGCAGTTCAACCCTGTAATATTTCTTGGCAGCCTCGCTCTCCAGCAGCGGAGCGCCGAACCAGTGCAGGAAAGGCGTTTGGACATGAACCTTCCAGATGTCGTAATGCCGGTTTGTATTGTTGCACCCCTGCGCGAAAACAATCCCGACCCATTCTTTGGAATGAGCCAGAGCTTCGGTAAGCCAGCTGCGCGCGGCAGGACAAAAAAAGCTTGATAAGTATTTATCCGCCGGGTCATTGGACTGGTGGACATCCCCCATAATTTTATACGGGATAAATCCGGCAGCCATGATAACTTCCAGCGGCATCTCATGAGATGTGTCAAAATAGGCAAGTTTTTCCATTTTTAATAATCTTTACTCAAAAAATATAAGACAATTGCGGCATTTCCCCGCTACGCTTCGGGGATAATTCGACTAACGCTTCGAACTTCGTTGCACTCGTTCTTAGCGAGTCTCATTAAACCAGATTGCCACGCTAAAAATCAATCAATATCTTCGGTTATTTGCCATTCTGGCCGCCACAATTTCTTGGTACATTTTGCTTAAACATGATAATTATAATCCAACATTCTCCTGAAGGTATTGCAATGGAAAAAATAAGACTAGGCATCAGCTCCTGTTTGCTGGGCAATAAAGTCCGCTATGACGGTGGACACAAGCTCGACAGATTTCTTACGGTCACGCTGGGGAAGTACATAGAATACGTTCCTGTTTGTCCGGAAGTTGAATGCGGTTTGAGTATTCCCAGGCCTTCCATGCGGCTCGAAGGCAATACCGACGCACCGAGGTTAATCGTTACCAGCACCAGAGAGGATCTGACCGAAATCATGGAAACGTGGGCGAAAAAACGCGTCACCGAACTGGAGAAAGAAGACCTTTGCGGGTATATTTTTAAAAGCGACTCGCCCAGCAGTGGCATGGAGCGGGTCAAGATTTACAACGAAAAATCGATGCCTGTTAAAAACGGTGTCGGCGTATTTGCCGCAATTTTCATGAAACATTTTCCCCTGCTGCCGGTGGAAGATGAAGGCCGGTTGCACGATCCCGGACTTCGCGAAAATTTTATTGAAAGAATATTTGCATTAAAAAGATGGCGGGAAACTTTAGACAACAAAAATTTTAAAAAGAGCCTGATAGATTTTCATACCAGACATAAATTGTTAATACTTGCTCATAGCCCCAAACATTATCAACAAATGGGAAAACTAGTTGCGGCACAAAAGAGTATCACTCATAAAGATATGCAGAAACAATATCAGGATTTACTGCTTGAAGCTCTTAAAGTAAAGGCAACACCCCAAAAACATGTCAATGTTCTCCAGCATATGGTGGGATACTTCAAAAAACAATTATCCGGTGACGAAAAAAAGGAATTGCTCGAAATAATTAATGATTATCGCAATGGAAACATTCCTCTGATTGTGCCGGTTACGCTAATCAGCCATTACGTACGCAAGTATAATGACCATTACCTTGGCCAACAGTTATATTTAAACCCGCATCCTTCGGAACTTCAACTGAGAAATCATGTCTAGAACCGGATAATTTTCATCTTGACAGTCATTTATTTGCTGTGCTACGAGTTCACTCACTGGAAAAATAAGCGAGTTGAAAATGTTTAAAAACATTTCTAAAAATAACTGGTGGTGGTGGCAGATTATAAATATCTGCCCATAAGCTTCAAAAAAAGAGAATGGGCAGGGAAGATCCTTCCCATGACTCTAAAAAATACAGCGCCATGGGAATATAATCCCGTGGCTTTTTTGTTTATTCGTAAAAATATTTACTTAAGGAGAAAAATATGGAACAGGTAAAAGTAGTTTTGCAAGACCGTGAAATACCCAAGAAGTGGTATAACATCATGGCGGATTTGCCTACGCCGATGAAACCACCTCTTCATCCCGGCACCGGCAAACCGGTCGGCCCCAAAGATCTGGCGGCAATTTTCCCGATGAATATTATCGCGCAGGAAGCTTCCGGTAAACGCTGGATAAAAATTCCGGATGAAGTTTTGCAAAAATATTTACTGTGGCGTCCGTCTCCTCTTTATCGTGCTTATAATTTCGAAAAACTGCTTGGTTGCCCGGTTAAAATTTATTACAAAAACGAAGGTGTCAGTCCCGCCGGGTCACATAAACCCAATGCTGCAGTTCCGATGGCATATTTCAATAAAGTGGCCGGAACAAAAAGAATGGTTACCGAAACCGGCGCCGGACAATGGGGCAGCGCATTATCAATGGCCACACAAATGTTCGGTTTGGAATGCCGCGTTTATATGGTCAAAATCAGTTATGAACAAAAACCTTACCGGCGCTTGATGATGAATACCTGGGGCGCGGAATGTATTCCCAGCCCGAGTAATTTAACTAATGCCGGCAGAAATGTCCTGGCAGAGCATCCTGATTCTCCCGGTTCTCTGGGCATCGCCATCAGCGAAGCTATTGAAGAAGCAGTAACGACCCCCGGTTCGCGATACGGTTTAGGCAGTGTCTTGAACCATGTATTGCTCTATCAGACAATAATCGGTCTGGAAGCTCAAAAGCAAATGCAGAAAATCGGAGTATATCCCGATGTAGTTATGGGATGTTGCGGCGGCGGCAGCAACTTTGCAGGTATCGCTCTTCCTTATGTCTGTGACAAGATTCACGGAAAAGATGTGAAGATAGTTGGCGCCGAACCAACTTCCTGCCCCAGCATGACCAAAGGACCTTTTGCCTACGACTTCGGCGATCTGGCCAAAACTACACCGCTCCTTCCGATGTATACCTTGGGACATGATTATGTCCCCGCGCCGATTCACGCGGGTGGTTTGCGTTACCATGGCATGGCTCCTATAGTAAGTCATCTTGTTCACGAAAAAATAATTGAAGCCAGAGCTTATGACCAGTTAAAAACTTTTGACGCCGGTGTTAAATGGGCTCGTTCTGAAGGATTCATCCCCGCACCTGAAACCAACCACGTTCTGGCAGCGGTTGTTGATGAAGCTATGAGAGCCAAAGAAGAAGGAAAGGAAAAGACCATCCTCTTTAACTGGAGTGGTCATGGAATCATCGATCTTGCCGCTTATGATGCTTTCTTCGCTGGAAAATTAGAGGCCTATGAATTGCCCGATCATGAAATTGATCGTGCGTTGAACGCTATTAAGGACTTCCCCAAACCTTAAACAATATTTAACATCTCAAACAGGAAAGGCCGTTAAGAAATTTTCTTGACGGTTTTTCTTTTTTTAGTAAAGCTGATCATCAATGAAAACTCCACATGACGACAAACTGATCCGTTGCCCCAAATTAGGCGATGAAATGACTTTTGCCTACTGTATGCGTGAATCCGGGAAATTGCCCTGTCAGCGTATCGTTCACTGCTGGTCGTCTTTTTTTGATATAGAATCATTTTTAAAAGAAAAACTGTCACCGGCAAAGTGGGATGGTTTTGCAAATTCCAAACCCAAGGACAAAGTAACAAACCTTATTGAATTGATTGAAGCCGCAAAGGCAAAAAAATGAAAACTCTAGATTTATTCAGTCAGGGAAGCACGGGCGATATAAAAGACACGGCACCGCTTGCCGAAAGAATGAGACCGCAAAGTATTTCTGAATTTATCGGCCAGCGGCACCTTCTGGGAGAGGATTGTCTGCTAAGACGCTCCATTCAGGAAGATAAACTTTTTTCCATGATTTTCTGGGGCCCCCCGGGCTCTGGAAAAACCACTTTGGCCAGAATTTTGGCTCGTGAAACTAAATCCCATTTCGTAAGCTTTTCTGCCGTTCTTTCCGGTGTAAAAGAAATTCGCGCGGTAATTGATGAAGCAAGAGAAATACTGGAAAGAAAAAACATGAAAACAATTCTCTTTGTTGACGAAATTCATCGTTTCAACAAAGCACAGCAGGATGCTTTTTTGCCGCATGTGGAAAGCGGATTGATTACGTTGATTGGCGCAACGACGGAAAATCCCTCTTTTGAAGTAATTGCTCCTCTTTTATCGCGAACACGCGTCTTGATTTTAAAGCCTTTTTCCGAAGACGATCTGTTGACTATTATCGGAAATGCCTTGAAAGATAATCAAAAAGGATTCGGAAACATTCTGCTGCAAATTGATCCGGATGCACTCCTTTATATTGTGCGCCTGGCTGACGGCGACGCCCGTAGCGCATTAAACAATCTGGAAGCCATCGTGGCTATGGTGCAAAACCTCCCGGAAGATAAAAGGATCATTTCTTTGCAATTTGCAGAGGAAGCCCTGCAAAAGAAAGCTCTTTTATACGACAAAGACGGCGAGGAACATTATAATTTAATCTCCGCTCTGCATAAAAGTTTGCGCGGCAGTGATCCCGATGCCGCACTTTATTGGTTGGGAAGAATGCTTGCCGCCGGAGAAGATCCTCTCTACATTGCGCGGCGCATGATTCGCTTTGCTTCAGAAGATATCGGCAATGCCGATCCGCAGGCCTTGGTTGTGGCTATGGCCGCACAGCAGGCTTTTCATTTTATCGGTTTGCCGGAAGGAGAACTGGCGCTGGCTCAGGCGGCGGTTTATCTGGCAACGGCACCTAAAAGCAATTCATTGTACGTTGGCTATGGTAAAGTCAAAGACACAATTAAAACAACAGGATATTTACCCGTTCCGTTGCATATTCGCAACGCGCCAACCAAACTAATGAAAGATCTTGAGTACGGCAAGGATTATAAATATGCCCACGATTACCCCGAGGCTTATGTAGAACAGGAATATCTGCCGGACGAAATTAAGGGACAGCTTTTTTACCATCCCAAAGACACCGGCTTTGAAAAGACGATTAAGGAAAGATTAAATTACTGGCGCAACAAGAAAAAAAATTCCGGGGACCTTAAGTGATTTTCACACATAAGGAAAGGGAGGCCTGGTTAGTGGCCTCCCTGAGGAATGAAGAGAGAAGGATAAGCACCTTCTTGGTTATTTTGTTGCCGGCTAATCATACCCGTTATTTTTAGTCGACAATAAACAACTCGCTATTAGTTAACAGCATTTATTGTGCCACAAAAAGTTTTATATCGTAAGCATTTAATATTACTTGAAAATAATTTTTTGCGAGTAAAGTATAACTATAAACATTTTATTTTGGCGGCAATAAATGTCGGAAAGATCATCTGCTTGTTTTTTAAAATAAGATAATGAATTCAAATGTTTATCAATAAATTGCATTGTTTCTCACTTTTTCGACAAAAATGTCGGAAACAGGGGGATTAGCCGTTGACTTTTTCTTTAAATAGCTTAAAGTGACCAATAAAATAAGAGTTTAAGGTTAAAAATGCTTTTTTTCAGAAAAAAAGATTTGATCGTCCGTCGCAAAGCTCACAATTACAATGATCCCTTTCTGCAGCCTTTAGCTGTAGCCATTGTCAGTGCTATTTTTGTAGTGTTGATTTTGACCACGGGATTTCTGGAAATCAGAAGAAGCGAAAATAACCTCATCGCATTTATGCAAGATCAGGCTCTGAGCACTATTGGCGTGCTGCAACGTTTAACTGAAGAAAATTTAAAAAGTATCATTGCCACTCCGGAAAAAAAATCTTCCAAACTCAAGAATATCAGCCAGGATGAAGCGTCTTATTCTAAAAAATGGGTCGTTGAGGCAATAACCAAATTGGCTTTCAATCTTGATGAACAATGGAAAAAAGGCAAAATAAGCAATGATTACCTGCATAAATTTGCTGTTGATAATAATTTTTTCTACATCGGTTTATTAAATGCTCAAGGTAATGCAGTTCATCAAAGCGGCGCTTTACACACAGACTTGCTGAGTCCGGGCGATCTTGTAAAGAATGGCAAAAAATTAACTACGTTGGAACTGTTAGAGAAAATCCGCGAAAAACATAAAATAGGTTTTGTCGGTTTAAGGCGCAAAGATAACAGCGGTACCGTAGTAATCAATCTGGATAAAGCCGGACTAATTTACTGGAGTTTGAAAGTCGCCGGCGAAAAAGGCATGAATAAAATAGGCGAAGGCCACGGCATTGTCTACATGCAAATTATCAACGATCAAAACAAACTGCTCAGCAGTGTCGGTCAGCTTGCTCCCGGGTTAAGCAGTAACGATTTCAAACTCGAAGGAATTTTAGGCGGTAAAGTAAAAATCGCCAGCAGAAAAATTAATTATGCCGACCATAAAATATTAGATGTTGTAGCGCCATTATTCGTGGATAAAAAAATTGTGGGTATTGTGAGAATCGGGCTTGACCGCAGTTCGATGGATAAAAGCATTGCCGAAAACCGTCAGCATATCTTTGTTTTTATGTTCTTCATCGTTGTAATCGCTTTACTGTCCATGTGGTTGCTTTATCATGATCAGAACCAGCACCTGGCCGGCATTGTGGAAATGGAAAGGCAGCTGGAAAAAGCGGAAAGACTCTCTTCCCTGGGACAACTGGCCGCCGGAGTTGCTCACGAAATTCGCAATCCTTTGAACGCCATCAGTATAGCAGCGCAAAGGCTTAAACGTGATTTTGTTCCTTCCGAACCTCAAAAAGAAGCTGATTTTCAAAATCTTTCCGAAGTTATCAAAGACGAAATCAAACGTCTCAACTCAATAATTGAAGAGTTCCTGACTTTTTCCAAAAGCCGCCGGCTGGAATTTTCTAATTTCTCCATCACGGAAGTTTTGCAAAAAATAGTCAACCTTATCCGTGAAGAAGCATCAACCCGCGGCATTACCATTGAAACAACATGGCGGGAAAATCCGGCTTTGATTTCCATGGATGTCAATAAACTTCAGCAGGCATTTCTTAATTTAATCAAAAATGCCATGGAATCGATAACAGAAGAGGAAGGTAAAATTACCATTACAGTGGATAAACATGGTAAAAATTACATTGTCACCAGAATATCCGATACCGGCTGCGGTATGACATCGGAAGAAATCGAACAAATTTTCAGCCCCGAATACACAACCAAAGAAAAGGGCGTCGGACTGGGCATACCGTTAGCTTTCGAAATCATCCGCGGTCATGGTGGAGATATCCAGGTAACCAGCAGAAAAGGTAAAGGAACAATATTTGAAATTATTTTGCCGCGTGAAAGATTCAATGAAGCACCATCAAAAGATAAGGACTAAAACTTCATGCAAAAACTGAGTATTCTCGTGGTTGATGACGGCCAATCCCAAAGAGAAATGCTGCGCGATTTTTTGCGCTCCGAAGGTCATACGGTAACGGAAGCGGATAACGGAGAAAAAGCATTGAGCACCATTTTTGGCGGTCATTTTGATTTAATACTTTTGGACTACAAGATGCCCGGTATGGATGGCTTGCAGGTTCTTAAAGAAGTAAAACAAATCAATCCGGAAATAGACGTGATTATAATTACCGCTTACGGAACAATTGAAACGGCGGTTGAAGCACTGAAAGCAGGCGCAATCGATTACATAACAAAGCCTGTCGAACTGGATGAATTAATAATCCTGGTCAACAGGATAGCCGAAAGAAGGCAACTGATCCAGGAAAACAAACTTTTAAAGGAAGATCTAAGCAAACGAGGTGTCACCGCGGATAAAATTATTTACAAGAGCCAGCAAATGGCAGAGCTGATTAATCTGGCGGGACGCGTAGCCGCCAGCAAGGCTTCAGTTTTAATACAGGGAGAAAGCGGAACCGGAAAAGAATTGCTGGCACGTTTGATCCATCAATTGAGTCCACGGGCACACAAGTCCATAGTAGTCGTCAACTGCGGAAGTCTGCATGAAAATTTACTGGAGAGCGAATTATTCGGTCACGAGAAAGGTGCTTTCACCGGTGCGTCTTCCCGCAGAATAGGACGCTTCGAAGAAGCCGAAGGCGGCACACTTTTTCTTGACGAAATAGGAGAGTTAAGCCCGACTATACAGGTTAAGCTTTTACGTTTTTTACAGGAACGTGAATTCCAGCGTCTGGGCAGTAATATCAATCTTCAGGTTGATGTCAGAATTATCAGTGCAACCAATCGCGACCTGGAAACACAGGTGAAA